>Ga0307511_10000323_pt1 | contig 50893 bp, 35 predicted proteins | sample 13_EM_MG_FD_200266 | JGI IMG/M metagenome (GOLD analysis project Ga0307511, IMG submission 200266) | Populus trichocarpa ectomycorrhiza microbial communities from riparian zone in the Pacific Northwest, United States - 13_EM | ecosystem: Host-associated > Plants > Roots > Unclassified | place... | reverse complement strand
GACTGGCGACTGTCCGCGGCGTCGGGGTCGCCCAGTGCCTCGCGGTGCCAGAGGGCGTAGTCGGCGTACTGCACGGGCAGCGGAGCCCAGGCAGGCGTCCGCCCCTCGCGACGGGCTTCGTACGCCGTGGCCAGGTCCCGCCAAAGCGGCCCGTCGGACCACTGGTCGCCGGCGATGTGGTGCAGCACCAGCAGCAGGACGTGCTGGTCCTCGGCCAGCTCGAACACTTGGGCGCGCAGCGGGAGTTCGCGGTCGATGTCAAAGCCGAGCGCGGCGGCCTCGGCGAGCCGGTCGGGCAGTTCGGTCTCGGTTGCCCGGCTGTGGTGAAGGGGTACCGAGGCCTGGTCCAGCACGACCTGGTGGGGGCGGCCGTCCCGCTCGGGGAAGACCGTGCGCAGGCTCTCGTGCCGTACGGCCACGTCGTCCAGGGCGGCGGCCAGCGCGTCCCGGTCGAGCGTGCCGGTCAGCCGCCAGGCGGCCGGGATGTTGTAGGTGGCTCCCGGGCCCTCGATGCGGTGCAGCAGCCAGAGGCGCTGCTGGGCGTAGGAGAGCGGGAGTTCGTCGGGGCGGTCGGCGGGGACGAGAGCGGGGAGTCCGCCTGCCCGGTCGTCGAGACGGGCCGCGAGCTGTGCGGGAGTCGAGGCCTCGAAGACGGTACGGACGGTGAGGTCGGCGCCAAGTGCCGTACGGACGCGGCTGACCAGGCGCATGGCGAGCAGGGAGTGGCCGCCGAGGGCGAAGAAGTCGTCGTCGGCGCCGACGCGTTCGAGGCCGAGGACGTCGCCGAAGAGTCCGGCGAGGATCTCCTCGCGCGGGCTGCGGGGCGAGGTGCCCGCGTCCGTGCCGGTGGCGGTCGTGAAGTCGGGGGCGGGCAGGGCGGCACGGTCGAGCTTGCCGTTGGGCGTCAGCGGCAGCGCGTCGAGCGTGACGAAGGCGGCGGGGACCATGTGAGCGGGGAGCGCGGCGGCGGTGTGGGCGCGGAGGACCGTCACGTCCAGCGGCCGTGCGGCCGTGCGAACGCCCGACGCGTTCTCGTCCGCCCGCGCGTCGGCCCTACCTGTACGAATCGCCGCCGCGTCCACCGGCTCGGCGGCCGTGTAGGCGCGGCGTGCCGTCCCGTCCTGCGGTCCGGCCGCCGTGCGAGCGCGCGACACGGTTTCGTCCCGGGGGACTGCAGCCGTACCGACGGGAATGTCCTCCACCCTCACCGGTCCGCCGTCCCCGGCCGGGACCATGTACGCCACCAGCCGCTGTTCCCGGACCACCACGACAGCGTGCGCGACGGACGGGTGCGCGGTCAACACGCCCTCGATCTCGCCGGGTTCGACACGGAACCCGCGCACCTTCACCTGGTCGTCGGTGCGGCCGAGGTACTCGATCGTCCCGTCGGCGTTCCAGCGGGCCAGGTCGCCGGTGCGGTACATCCGCGTGCCGGGCGCGCCGTACGGGTCGGCGACGAAGCGCTCGGCGGTGAGGCCGGGCCGGTCGAGGTAGCCGCGCGCGAGCTGGATGCCCGCGAGGTACAGCTCGCCCGGGACGCCGGGCGGGACGGGGCGCAGGCCGGCGTCGAGGACATAGGCAAGGGTGTTCCACACCGGGCGGCCGATCGGCACGCGCTGCGCGCCCGGTCCGATCTCCACGGCCGTCACATCGACCGAGGCCTCGGTCGGGCCGTAGAGGTTGTGGAGTTCGGTGGTGGTCAGGATGTCGTGGAAGCGGTGGGTGAGGGCGACGGGCAGGGCCTCGCCGCTGCACATCACGCGGCGCAGGTCGGTGCAGTCGGCCGCGGCCGGTTCCTCCAGGAAGAGTTGGAGCATGGAGGGCACGAAATGAGCGGTGGTGACGCCCTGTTCGCGGATCAGCCGGGCGAGGTAGGCCGGGTCGCGGTGGCCCTCGGGGCGGGCGACGACCAGGGTGGCGCCGGTGATCAGGGGCCAGAAGAACTCCCATACCGATACGTCGAAGCTGGACGGCGTCTTCTGCAACACCCGGTCGGTGGCGGTGAGTTCGTACGCGTCCTGCATCCACAGCAGCCGGTTGGCGATGCCCTCGTGCGGGACGACGACGCCCTTGGGGCGGCCGGTGGAACCGGAGGTGTAGATGACGTATGCCGGGCTCGACGGGTCGTAGGACGTGGGGAGTTCGCCCTCGGGACCGGTCGGCAGGGTGTCGCGGATGACATACACCGGGCGGGCGTCCTCGACCATGAGGGCGAGGCGCTCCTCCGGGTAGTCGGGGTCGAGAGGGAGGTAGGCGGCGCCGGCGCGGTGGACGGCGAGCAGGGCGACGACGAGTTCGAGTGAGCGCGGCAGCGCCACGGCGACGGTCTGCTCGGGGCCCGCGCCGAGCGCGGCCAACACCCGCGCCGTGCGCTCCACTTGGGCGTCCAGCTCGGCGTACGTCAGCCGCAGTCCCTCGAAGACGAGGGCCGTGGCGTCGGGGGTGCGGGCCACCTGGGCGCGGAAGAGTTCCGGCAGGGTGGTGGCCGGCACGGGGTTGTCGGTGGCGTTCCACTCCCCCAGGACCAGGGCGCGCTCGGTGTCCTCCAGAAGGTCGAAGTCCCTTACCGCGCGGTCGGGTTCGGCCGCCGCACGGTCGAGCAGGCGGGCCATGCGGCCGGCGATGCGTTCGGCGGTCGACTCGTCGAAGAGGTCGGTCGCGTACTCCAGAAGCAGGACGACACGGTCGCGGCCGGTCTCGTCGACGAACGTGAAGTGGAGGTCGAACTTGGCCATGCCGGTGTCCATGTCGAACCATTCAGTCGACAGACCGAGCACGTCCGGGTCGCCGTCGGGGCGGTGGTGGTAGCCGAGCATGACCTGGAAGAGCGGGTTGCGGCCGGCCACGCGGGGCGGGTTGAGGGTCTCCACCACCCGGTCGAAGGGCAGGTCCTGGTACTCGAAGGCCGCGAGGGACGACTCCCTTGCCCGGCCCAGGAGTTCACGGAAGGTCAGCTCGTCGCCGGACACATCGGTGCGCAGCACCAGCGTGTTGACGAAGAAGCCCACCAGGTCGGCGAGGGCCTCGTCGGTGCGGCCTGCGATGGGGGCGCCGAGCGGGATGTCCTCGCCCGCGCCGAGCCGGTTCAGGAGTGCGGCGGTGGCCGCCTGGAACAGCATGAACATGCTGGTCCCGGTGGCGGTGGTGAGGTCGCGCAGGGCGTGGCCGGTGGCGGTGGGCAGTTCGAGGCGGACCTTGCCGCCGAGGCCGGTCGGCTCGGTGGGGCGCGGTCGGTCGGTGGGTAGGGCGAGTTCGTCCGGCAGACCGCGCAAGACGTCGGACCAGTGGGCGAGTTGGGCCTCTGCGGTGCGGGCGAGCAGGTCGTCCTGCCAGAGCGTGTAATCGGCGTACTGCACCGGCAGCGGCGCCCAGTCGGGTGCCCGTCCCTCGCGGCGGGCCGCGTAGGCGGTGTCGAGGTCGGCGAGGAAGGGACGGTCGGACCACTCGTCGGTGGTGATGTGGTGCAGGACGACGGCCACCACGTGCTCGTCCGGGCCGAGCCTGAACACCTCGCAGCGCAGCGGGAGTTCGGTGGTGAGGTCGAAGGGGCGGCGCTGGGCCGCCTCGACCAGCGCGGGCAGTTCCACCTCCGCGCAGTCGACGACCGTGCAGGCCGGGTCCGCCTCTGCCGCCGGGACGATCCGCTGGTACGGCTCTCCCTCGTGCGTCGGGAACACCGTCCGCAGCGCCTCGTGCAGTCCGACGACATCGCGCAGGGCGGCGGCCAGGGCCTCGGTGTCGAGGGCGCCGCGCAGCCGGAAGACCAGCGGGAAGTTGTAGGCGACGCCGCTGCCGGTGATCTGTTCGACGAGCAGCAGCCGTCGCTGGGCGGCCGACAGCGGAATGCGGGCGGGCCGGTCGGCGACGGGGGTGACCGCCGGGCGGGCCGGGCTCGTCGCGTCCGCACGGCCCGCGAGCAGGGCGGGAGTCGGGGCTTCGAAGAGGTCGCGGATGGCGAGTTCGGCGCCGAGTTCGGTGCGGGCGCGGCTGACCAGCCGGGTGGCGAGGAGTGAATGGCCGCCCAGGTCGAAGAAGTTGTCCTCCGCGCCCACCTCGGGCAGACCCAGCACCTCGGCGAACAGCCGGCAGAGCACCTCTTCCTGCGGGGTGCGCGGGCCGCGCCCGCCGCCGAGGGCGACTGCGGGTTCGGCGTCGGGCAGGGCGCGAACGTCGAGCTTGCCGTTGGCGTTCATGGGCAGGCCGTCGACGGTGACGAAGGCCGACGGGACCATGTAGTCGGGCAGCTCGCGGCCCAGGTCCTCACGCAGCCGTCGTACGAGCGCGCTCGCCTCGCGGGCGGCGGTGGGGTCGTTGGCGTGGGGGTGCGTACCGCCGCCCGGCTTGAACAGGCCGCCGGTCAGGCGGAGTTCGGACGCCTTCAGGAATACGGCGTCATACGTCCCCCGCTGCTCCGACCAGGTCGTCAGCACCTGGTATCCCGCCGCCGTGCCCAGCTCGTGCAGGTGCTCGGGGTCGACGCCCGTCTCGGTCGTACGGCCGTCGGGGATGCCGGTGAAGCGGAGTGCCTCGGGCCGTTCGCCGCGCGGGCGTTCGGCGGTGGCGCCGGTCGCGGACCAGCCGCCGCGCAGGAGTTCACCGATCGCCTCGGCCGACGTCCAGTCGCCGCGCAGGAGTTCGCCGATGGTGTTCCCGGTGGCCCAGTCGACGGACGGGGCGTTGTCCAGGCGTACGTCCGGCTCGTCGGCGTAGAGGACGACGTCGTAGCGGTGCCGGGACAGCTCGTTGTGGTGCTCGGCGCGCTTGGTGCGCAGGTCGACGCCGTAGCCGAGGGTGGTGAAGTAGTCGGGGTCTACGAGGAGTTCCTTCTCCAGGCGCAGTCCGCGTTCCACCGCCCGCTCCAGGTCCGCTTCGGCGGTGCCTCTGGCGCGCTGGATCTCGGTGTGGAAGGTGTCGGCGAGCCGCAGGTTGCGGACGTCGCCGACGAACAGGGCGCCGCCGGGTGCGAGCAGGTCCACCAGGCCGTGCAGGACGGTGGTGAGGTGGTCGATGCTCGGGAAGTACTGGATGACGGAGTTGACGACGATCGTGTCGAAGTAGGCGAACGGCAGCCCGCTCAGGTCCTCGGCCGGGCGGCAGCGCAGTTCGACCTTGGCGGCGAGGGCGGGGTCGCGCCGCACCTCCTCGCCGATCTTGCGGATGACGGGGGCGGCGAAGTCGGTGGCCCAGTACGCCTCCGACTCCGGGGCGAGCCGGGACAGCAACAGGCCTGATCCGACGCCGACTTCGAGGATGCGGCGGGGCTTGAGGGCGCCGATGCGGGCGAGGGTGGCCTCGCGCCACTCGTGCATCTCCTCGAAGGGGATGGGCCGGCCGTCGTAGGAACTGTCCCAGCCGTCGTACCGCTCGGTGAAGACGGCGGTGCCGATCTCCTCGTACTCGTCGGAGTAGATCTCCTGCCACTCCCCCACCTGCGCGGCCTCGGCGGCGGTGCGCTCGGACGGGTCGGCGCCGGAGGGCACGACGTAGCCGACGAGGCGTTCGTCGCGGACGACCACGGCGGCCTGGGCGACCAGGGGGTGGCGGCTGAGGGCGGTCTCGATCTCGCCGGGTTCGATGCGGTAGCCGCGGATCTTGACCTGGTCGTCGGTGCGGCCGAGGAAGTCGAGGTTGCCGTCGGGGTTGCGGCGGACCAGGTCGCCGGTGCGGTACATGCGCTCGCCGGGCTCGCCGAACGGGTCCGCGACGAAGCGCTCGGAGGTCAGGGCGGGCCGGTCCAAGTAGCCGCGGGCCAGACCGATTCCGGCGATGTACAGCTCACCGGGGACACCGTCCGGCACCGGACGCAGCCAGGCGTCGAGGATGTGGGCGCGGGTGCCGCGGATGGGCTTGCCGACGGTGGGGGTGTCGCTGTCGAGGGTGCCGCCGCCGAGGGTGTTGATGGTGTACTCGGTCGGCCCGTACAGGTTGTAGCCGTACGTACCCTCCGTGTCGCGGAGGGCCGTCCACACCGTCTCCGGGACGGCCTCACCGCCGAGGAGTACGAGTGGCGGCACGTGGCCTTCCAGCAGGCCCTGCTCGATCAACAGCCGCGCATACGTCGGCGTGACGTTGACGACGTCGACGCGGTGCCGCTCGCAGTAGGCGACCAGCGCCTCCGCGTCCCGCCTCAACTCCTCGTCGCAGATGTGCACTTCGTGGCCCTCGACCAGCCAGAGCAGTTCCTCCCACGACATGTCGAAGGCGAAGGACACGGTGTGCGCGATGCGCAGCCGCCGTCCGCCGGCCGAGGCGATGGCGGGTTCGAAGATCTCCTTCTGGTGGTTCAACTGCATGTTCGTCAGGCCCCGGTAGGGGGTGACGACGCCCTTGGGGCGGCCGGTGGAGCCGGAGGTGTAGATGACGTAGGCGGGGTGTTCGAGGCTGAAGCGACGGCGGACGGGAGTGGCCGGCCGATCGGCCAACTTCCCCTTGGCTGAAGGGTCGTCGAGCAGGACGCGGGTCATCTCGCCGTCCAGCGTGGCGGATACGGCCGTGGTGCTCAGCAGGAGGAGAGGGCGGGCGTCGGCCAGCATCAGGGACAGGCGGTCGGCCGGGTGGTCCAACTCCAGGGGGAGGTAGGCCGCTCCGGTGCGCAGGACCGCGAAGAGCGCGACCACCATGTCGAGGGAGCGCGGCAGCGCGAGGGCGACGACCTGCTCGGGGCCCGCGCCCCGGTCGATCAGCAGCCGGGCCATGCGGTTGACGGCCGCGTCGAGTTCGGCGTACGTCATGCTGCGCTCGCCGAAGACCAGGGCCCGCTCCTCCGGGGTGCGTTCGGCCTGCGCGGCCAGCAGATCGGCGATGGTGTCCTCGGGGTCGGGGACACGGCCGGCCGCCGACTCCCGCCGTAGCGCGTCGAGTTCGGCGGGGAGAAGGGCGTCGAGGGAGCCGACCGGTGCCGTGAGGTCGGTGGTGAGGCGGTCGACGAGCAGCGCGAAGCGGTCGAGGAGAGCCTGGGCTTGGTCGGTTGGGACGAGGTCGGGGCGGTGGGTGAGGGTGACGGCGATCTCACGGCCGGGGGTGATGACGAGGTTGGCCGGGTAGTGGGTGGCGTCGACGTTGGCGACGGCCGTGGCGCCGTGCCGGGTCTTGAGGTCGGCCAGCCGCTCCCCGGTGTCGTTGTTGCGCAGCACGAACAGCGTGTCGAAGAGCTTGCGGTGCCCGGTCTCGGCCTGGAGGACGCCGAGGCTGAGGTGCTCGTACGGCATCAGGTCGAGGCGTTCGCCCTGGACGCGGCGGAGCAGGTCGAGGACCGGTTCGGCGGGGTCGAGGGCGATGCGGGTCGGGACGGTGTTGAGGAACAGGCCGATGATGTTGCCGACGTCCGGCACCTCGCTGGGGCGCCCTGCGACTGTCGTGCCGAACACGACGTCGGCGCGGCCGGTCGCGGAGGCGAGGGTGAGTCCCCAGGCCGCGTTGAGGATCGTGTTGAGGGTCAGACCGTGGGCCGGGGCCAACTCGCGCAGGCGGTCGCCGAGTTCGGCGGACAGCCGGGTGTCGAGCTGGTCGGGGATGACCGGCTCGAGGCCGTCGGCGGCGGTGGGCGCGAGAAGGGTCGGCTCGTCGAGACCGGCGAGCGCGGCGCGCCAGGCGGCCGTGGCGACCGAGTCGTCCTGTTCCTCGAGCCAGGTCAGGTAGTCGCGGTAACTGCCGTGCCCGGGGAGGGCGTTGGCGTCGCCGCCCGTCTCGTAGAGCGCGAACAGCTCGTCGAGGAACAACCAGGCCGACCAGCCGTCCCAGAGGATCAGATGACGGCCGATGACGAGCCGGTCGCCGCGCTCCGCGCCGAGGCGGAGCAGGAGCAGTCGGAACAGCGGGGGTGCGGACAGGTCGAAGCGGCGGTTGCGCTCGGCGTCCGTCAACTCCCGCAGGAGTACGTCCTGTTCTTCGGCGGGGAGCAGGGAGAGGTTGACCTCTTCGAGGGGGATCTCCGGGTCCTCGACGATGAACTGCACGGGCTGGTCGAGGCCGTCGCTGGTGAAGCCCGCGCGCAGACCGGGGTTGCGGTCGAGGAGCGTGCGGACGGCTGCGCGCAGACGGGTGGTGTCGAGGCGAGTGGCGAAGTCGAAGGTCTCGTGGACGGTGTAGACGTCCAACGCGCCCTCGTCGTATGCCGAGTGGAAGAACAGGCCTTCCTGGAGGGGGGCCAGCGGCCAGACGTCGGCGACCTCCGCCGGGGCGGCTACGGCTCGGACGCGGGCGTGCTCGGCTTCGGTGAGGGTGAACACCTCGACTCGGTTGCTCGGTACGGCCGTTGCGGTGCCGGCCGCCAGCGCGAGGGCGGCGGGCGTGCGGTGCGTGAACACGTCGCGCGGGCTCAGGTCCAGGCCCGCCGCCCTGGCGCGACTCGCGACGCCGATGGAGCTGATGCTGTCGCCGCCGAGGCGGAAGAAGTCGTCGTCGGGACCCGCGTCCTCGATGCCGAGGACGGCCGCGAAGATCTCGGTGAGCTGTTGCTCCAACGGCCCTGCGGGCAAGCGGCGTTCGGCGCGCTCGGCCTCGGGGGCGGGCAGCGCGGCCTGGTCGAGCTTGCCACTGGGGGTGAGCGGGAGGTCGGCCAGGACGACGTACGCCTCCGGGACCAGGGGCGCGGGCAGTGCCTCCGCGAGGGCGGCACGCAGGTCGGCGGGGTCCACGTCCGCTCCGGCCGCGGGGACCGCGTAGGCGATGAGCCGCTGGTCACGGATGACGACCGCGCCCCGGGCCACAGCCGGGATGCGGGTCAACTCGGCCTCGATCTCACCGAGTTCGACGCGATTGCCGCGCAGCTTGACCTGGCGGTCGGTGCGGCCGAGGTAGTCGATCGTGCCGTCGGGGCGGCGGCGCACCAGGTCGCCGGTGCGGTACATGCGGGCACCGGGTTCGGTGGCGTACGGGTCGGCGACGAACCGGTCGGCGGTGAGCGCGGGGCGCCGGTGGTAGCCGCGGGCCAGCTGGACGCCGGTGAGGTACAGCTCGCCCGGGACGCCGTCGGGCACCGGGCGCAGGCAGGCGTCGAGGACGCGCAGGCCGGTGTTCCACACGGGTCGGCCGATGGGCACGGTGGTGTCGGACGAACCGTCGTAGGGGTGGTACGTGACGTCGACGGCGGCCTCTGTCGGGCCGTAGAGGTTGTGCAGCGGGACGCCGGTCAGCTCGTGCCAGCGGTGGGCGGCGGACCCGGACAGGGCCTCGCCACTGCTGAACACGCGGCGCAGACTGCCCGCCCACGCGGGGTCGGCGGTGACCTCGTCGGACGCGAGGAACGCCTCCAGCATCGACGGCACGAAGTGCATGGTCGTGATGGACTCGGCCTGGATCAGGCGGGCCAGATAGGCGGGGTCGCGGTGACCGTCCGGGGCGGCGAGAACGACGGCGGCGCCCTCGCACAGCGCCCAGAAGAACTCCCAGACGCTCACGTCGAAGCTTGATGGTGTCTTCTGCAACACCCGGTCGTCTGCGGTGAGTTGGTAGGCGCCCTGCATCCAGGCCAGCCGGTTGCCGATGGCGCGGTGGGTGACGACGACGCCCTTGGGGCGGCCGGTGGAGCCGGAGGTGTAGATGAGGTAGGCGGGGTCGTCGGGGCGGGCCGGGTCCTCCGCTCCGCCGGACAGGGCTTCTTCGCCCTCCGCGTCCATTCGCAGCACGTCCAGGCCCTCGACCGAGGGAAGCCGCTCCGCGTCCCGTTCTGTCGTGACGACCGTGGTCGTGCCCGAGTCGGCCAGCATGTAGGCAAGGCGCTCGGCCGGATAGTCCAGGTCGAGGGGCAGATAGGCGGCCCCTGACTTCAGGACGCCCAGCAGCGCCACCATCAGTTCCGCCGAGCGGGGTACGGCGACGGCGACGAACCGCTCCCGGCCCGCGCCCCTGGCGCGCAGTCGTGCGGCCAACTCCTCTGCCCGTGCGTCCAGTTCGGCGTAGGTGAGCGTGGTCGTGCCGTCGTACACGACAGCCGTCGCGTCCGGAGTTCGCGCGACCTGTGCGGCGAACTCGGCTGCGAGGGTGGTGGCCGGGACCGGCCGGGTCTCCCCGGCCCGGTGGGCGCCGGTCAGTTCGTCCGGGGTGAGCAGGTCGAGGTCGGCTACGCGGGCGCCGGGGTCGTCGGCCAGGGCGTGCAGGACGAGGGTGAGCCGGTCGGCGAGGGATTGCACGGCGTCGGCGTCGAGGCGCCCGGCATGGTGCTTGAGGCGCAGGTCGAGGCGGCGGCCGGGCTTGACGATGAGGGCGAGGGGGTAGTGCACGGCGTCGTGGAAGGCGTGTCCGGCGACGGCGATCGTGCCGGTGGGGTCGGTGATGCCGGGGGCACCCTCGCCGCCGGGGTAGTTCTCGAACACCACGAGGGTGTCGAAGAGTTCGCCGTCGCCCGCGTGGCCGGTGGCGCGCTGGATGTCGGCGAGGCCGAGGTGCTGGTGGTCGAGGAGCGCGCTCTGTTCGTCCTGGAGCCGGTCGAGGAGCCCGCCCAGGGTGTCCCCGGGGGTCCACCGCAGGCGGGTGGGCAGGGTGTTGATGAACAGGCCGATCATCGACTCGATGCCGTCGACGGCGGCGTCCCGTCCGGCGACGGTGGTGCCGAACAGGACGTCCTGGCGGCCTGTCATGCGGCCGACGAGCAGGCCCCAGGCGCCCTGGACGAGGGTGCCGAGGGTGACTCCGCGCTCCCGGGCGCGGGCGGTGAGCCGTGAGGTGATCCACTCGGTCAACTCGACGCGGATCTGGGCGGGTTCGAGGGGTCCGGCGGGCGCGGGGGTGTCGACAAGACGAGTGGGCTCGTCGACGCCGGCGAGCGCGGTGCGCCAGGCTGCGCGGGCCGCGTCACGGTCTGCGCCGGCGATCCGGCGGAGGTAGCCGCGGTAGGGGGCGACTTCGGGGAGGGGGGTGGGGTTCTCGCCGTAGAGGGTGAGGAGTTCGCGGTGCAGGACGGGCAGCGACCAGCCGTCCGCGACGATGTGATGGAACGTCAGGACCAGTCGGCTGCGGTCCTCGCCGAAGCGGATGAGGGCGCAGCGGATCAGCGGCGGATGGGCGAGGTCGAAGCGGTGGGCGCGTTCGTCGGCGGCGACGGCCTCGGCGAGGGCGCGGCGGACCGCGGGGTCGTCCTGCGCGGCCAAGTCGACTTCGTGCCAAGGCAGTTCTAGGCCCGAGGCGATGAGCTGGACGGGACGGCCGTCGGGCGTCTGGCGGAAGCAGGCACGCAGCGGGGCGTGCCGGTCGACGAGTCGCTGTGCGGCCGTACGCAGAAGGGTGCCGTCGACCGGGCCGGACAGTTCGATGACCTGCTGCACGACATAGGCGTCGTGTTCGGCGCCGTCCACCAGGGCGTGGAAGAAGAAGCCCTCCTGGAGCGGGCCGAGGGGCAGCGTCTCTTCGACAGTGATGGGGAACTCGCCCTGCACTGCGTCGAGTTCGGCATCGCTCAGGGATGGCCACGGTGTGGTCGTCGGGTCGTCGGTCGTGCCGGTGCGGGCGACCGTGGCGAGTTCGGCGACCGTACGGTGCCGGAACACGTCACGCGGGGTGAGTTCCAGGCCTGCCCGGCGGGCGAGGATGAGGAGTTGGACGGCGACGATGCTGTCGCCGCCGAGCGCGAAGAAGTCGTCGTCGACGCCGACCGAGGGGACCTTGAGGGCCCGGGCGTACAGGTCGCACAGCAGTTGTTCGCGAGGTGTCTCGGGCGCCCGGCCCGCACTGAACTGCCGGGTGAGGTCCGGGACCGGGAGTGCGGCGGCGTCGAGCTTGCCGCTGGGGGTGACGGGCAGCCGGTCCAGCGGGACGAAGGCGGCCGGGACCATGTAGTCGGGCAGGTACTCGGTGGCGTGCGTCCGCAGGGTCGACATCAGGGCATTGACGTTGCGGAAGGGCGCGGGGCGGTTGGTGAGCGGGTGGCCTGTTCCTGGGCGGTACGGCGCCTGTGCCTCCGCTTCGAGGGCGAACACGGCGTCCAGGCTGCCGTCCTCGGCGTCCCCGTTCCAGGTGAGCGCCGGCTCGTAGCCGTGCCGTGCGGCGATCTCGTACAGGGTCTCGGGGTCCACGCCGTACGGTCCGGCGGCCGGTCTGCTGCTGTCGTCGAGGGTGTCGAGCGCGGCGAGGTCGTCGGCGAGGCGGGAGTTGGGGATGCCGGTCACGCGCGCCCGGGGCGGGCGGCCGGCGAGCAGCTCGTCCAGCGCCTGCACCGAACCGAGCGCGGGCCAGGGTGAGTCGGGGGTCTCCTCGGGTGCGTCCGACCGGGGTCGCAGCACAACGTCGTAGCGGTAGCGGGTGAGTTCGTTGTGGTGGGTGCCGCGCTTGACGCGGATGTCGGCGGTGAGGCCGTCGAGGGTGGTGAAGTAGTCGGGGTCGACGAGGAGTTCGCCCTCCCAGGCGACGGCCCGGTCCACGGCGGCGCGCAGGGCTTCCTTGTCCGCGCCCGTCTCGTCTCCCTCGTCCTGTACCCGGCCGCTCTCGACGGCGGCGCTCAGGGTGCGGAGCAGGCGCAGGTTGCGTACGTCGCCGACGAAGACCGCGCCGCCGGGGGCGAGCAGTCCGGCGGCGTTGCGGAGCACGTCGGTGAGGTAGTCGCCGCCGGGGAAGTACTGGATGACCGAGTTGACGACGATCGTGTCGAAGTGGCCCTCGGGCAGTCCGGTGAGGTCGTGCGCGGGGCGGGCCAACAGGGTGACGCGGTCGGCGAGTTCGGGGATCGCGGACACCTGGGCGTCGAGGGCGCGTACGGCTTCCTCGGAGAGGTCGGTGCCCCAGTACTCGGTGCAGTCCGGGGCGAGCCGGGAGAGCAGCAGGCCGGAGCCGACGCCGATCTCCAGGATGCGGCGGGGCCGTAGCGCGCGGATGCGGTCGAGGGTGGCCTCGCGCCACTCGCGCATGTCGGCGAGCGGGATGGGCAGGCCGTCGTACATGCTGTTCCAGCCTGCGAAGTTCTCCTCGAAGCCGTCCGATCCGGCGGCGGAGTAGAGGAGTTCGTGCAGGTCCTTCCAGTCGGCGACGCCCTCGTCGGGGGTCGCCTCGGCGTCCAGCGAGGGCACGACGTAGGCGGCGAGGCGGCGTTCGCCGGGGCGGTCCTCGCGGACGACGACGGCGGCCTGGTCGACGGCCGGGTGGGAGCGCAGGACGGACTCGATCTCGCCGGGTTCGATGCGGAAGCCGCGGATCTTGACCTGGGTGTCGACGCGGCCGTGGAACTCCAGTCGGCCGTCGGTCTTCCATCGCACCAAGTCGCCTGTGCGGTAAAGGCGTTCGCCGGGCGCCCCGAACGGGTCGGCGACGAAGCGTTCGGCAGTGAGAGAGGGGCGGCCGAGGTAGCCGCGCGCGAGACCGTCGCCCGCGAGGTAGAGCTCTCCCGTGACCCCGGCGGGGACGGGGCGCAGCCGGTCGTCGAGGACGTAGGCGCGGGTGCCGGGGTCGGGGATGCCGATGGGCACGATGGTGCCGGCCGGGGTGTCCGGGTCGCAGAGGCCGAGGGTGGAGTTGGTGGTGGCCTCGGTCGGGCCGTAGGCGTTGAACATCGTCCGGCCGCGCGCGTAGCGGCCGACCAGCTCGGGTGAGACGCGTTCGGTGCCCGCCAACAGGGTTGCTGTGGGCGGGAGTCGGACGTCCTCGGGCATGGCCGCGAGCAGCGCCGGCGGGAGAATCATGAAGGTGATGCCGTGCTCGTCGGCGTAGTCCGCGAGGGGTGCGCCCGGGACACGACGGTCGGCGGGGACGACGACGAGGCGGCCGCCGGAGAGCAGGCCGAGGCACAGGTCCCAGAAGGCGACGTCGAAGCTGGGTGAGGCGAACTGGAGGACCCGGCTGTGCGGGCCGATTCCGAAACGTTCCTGCTGGGTGGCGACGAGTTTGGCGACACCCGCGTGGGACAGCACGGTGCCCTTGGGGCGGCCGGTGGAGCCGGAGGTGTAGATGACGTAGGCCGCGTGCGCGGTCGTCAACTCGTCGGCTGTGGACGGGCCGTGGGCGGGGTGGGCGGCCAGTTCGGCGACCGTTTCCGGGGCGTCCAGCACCAGCGGATCGAGGCCCGGCGGGAGGTCGGGGGCCATCTCGGCGGTGGTGACGAGGCAGACCGGGCGGGCGTCGGCGAGCATGTAGGCGATGCGGTCGGCCGGGTAGTCGGTGTCGACGGGCAGATAGGCGGCGCCCGCCTTCAGGACGGCGACCTCGGCCACGACCATGTCGGCGGAGCGCGGTACGGCGAGCGCCACGACCTGCTCGGGACCGGCGCCCCTGGCCACCAGTGCGTGCGCCAACTTGGCTGCTCGGGCATCGAGTTCGGCGTAGGTGAGGCGGACGTCCTCGTGGATGAGGGCGATCTCGTGCGGGCGGGCGGCGACCTGGTCGGCGAACATGCGGGGCCAGGTGAGCGCGGGCACGTCGTGCGCGGTGTCGTTCCAGCCGTGCAGGATGCGGTGCCGTTCGTCGGCGCCGAGGAGTTCGAGGTCGGCGACCCGGGCGTCCGGGCGGGCGAGGGCGTCGGCGAGGAGGGTGCCGTAGTGGCCGAGGATCAGGTCGACGGTGGCGGGTGCGAAGAGGTCGGTGCGGTAGTCCGCCGACAGTTCCCCGTCGGTCACCGTGAAGGCCAGGTCCAGTGGGCCGCTCTCGTGCCAGGGGTCGGCGCCGAAGCCCGTGGCGCACAACAGGCCGCCGCCGCGGAAGGGTTCGGGGGCGAGGAGTCGTAGCAGATCCGTGGTCGGCAGGGGGTGGGCGGCGGCCTCCGCGCGTACGGCTGTGATCCGGTCGCGGAGTTCGGCGAACGGGGTGTCGCCGTCGATCGTGACGCGCAGCGGGAGGCCCTCGTGGGCGACCGCCGTCTCGGTGGCCGTGGTGCCGCTGTAGCGGTGCAACAGGGCGACGAAGGCGGCGAGTTGGGTGTCCGGATCGGCCGTGGTGTCGAGTACGGCCGTGCGGCGCGCGCGGGGCACCGGGCCGTCCTGGCGTGGCGGACGGGGGAAGTCCAGCGGCAGTGCCGTCTCCGGTACTGGAGAGGCGAAGCGCCGTCGCCAGAAGTCGTTCGTCGCCGTTGCCCGTGCCGAAGAAAGCGTGTTGCCCGCCACAGCTGCCCGTGCCTCCCAATGCGTGCGGAACGGCTCAGCGGAGCCGCGACCGCTCGCATAGTAAGGTAAGCATTGCCTTACTTGATAGACCTTCCCCGGAACCACAGGCCCATGTCACAGCCACTGAGGTTATGCTCACCTAAGCTGCCGGCCCGGCCGTCCGGTGGTCCGCCAACAGGGCTCCAGAGCACGGAAGATGACCCGGAAGACGACATGGAGACCGGCACGTGGCTTCAGGCAGAAGGCTTCGCACCACGGTGCTGGTGACCCTCGTCGTCGCCCTCCTCGTTCTGCTGTCCCTGCTGTCCGTTGCACTGGGCGCGCTCAGCGTTCCGCTCGACCAGGTCGTGCGCTCGGTGCTGGGCCATCCGCCCAGCCGGCTGATCGACAACGTCATCTGGTCGGTACGCGTGCCGCGCACCCTGCTCGGCCTGACGACGGGTGCCGCGCTCGGCCTGTCCGGCGCGCTGATGCAGGCCCTGACCCGCAATCCGCTCGCGGACCCGGGGATCCTCGGGGTGAGCGCCGGGGCATCCTTCGCGATCGTCCTGGCGGTCGGGGTGCTCGGGGCCACCTCGCTGTACGGCTATGTGTGGTTCGCGTTCGGCGGGGCGCTGGTCGCGAGTGTCGTGGTCTTCTTCCTGGGGCGGCTGGGCCGGTCCGGGGCGACACCGGTCAAACTGGCGCTCGCCGGGGTCGCCGTCACCTCGCTGCTGCAGTCGTTCACCAGCGCCATCGTGCTGACCGACCAGGACGCGCTGGACCGCTACCGCTTCTGGTCGGCCGGCACCCTGGCCGACCAGGACTCCGGCGATCTGGTGCGCATCCTGCCCTTCCTCGCCGTCGGCGCCGTACTGGCACTGTCCTGCGCGCCCGCCCTCAACAGCATGGCCCTCGGCGACGACGTGGCCGCCTCCCTGGGACGGCGGCTGGGTCTGGTACGACTCCAAGGGGTCACCGCCGTCGTGCTGTTGACCGGCGCGTCCGTCGCCGTCATCGGTCCCGTCGTCTTCCTCGGTCTGGTCGTCCCGCACATCGCCCGGGTCCTCGCCCAGTGGGTCGGTATCGGCCCGGACTACCGGTGGCTGCTGCCGCTGTCCGCCGCGCTCGCTCCCGTGCTGCTGCTGTCCGCCGACATCCTCGGCCGGATGGTGGACCGCCCGACCGAGATCCAGGCCGGTGTCCTCGTCGCCTTCCTCGGCGGCCCGTTCTTCATCGTCCTGGTCCGCCGCCGGAAGCTCGCGGAGGTATGAGCGTGTCCGCACCACCGTCGCCAGCGGCCCTGGGCAACCGGCCGTTCCGGCTCACCGTCCCCCCGGTGTCCGGCGTACTGCGTCCACGCCTGCTGCTCACCGGAGTCGGCGTCGCGGTCGGCGCCTTCCTGCTGTTCTGCTGGGGCCTGACCATCGGCGACTACCCGGTGGCGTTCACCGACGTCATCAGGGCGCTGTGGGGTTCGGGCGACGCGGGCACGGTCATCGTCGTACAGGATCTGCGGCTGCCGCGCGCGCTGGTCGGGCTGCTGGTCGGGGTCGCGTTCGGGGTCTCCGGGGCCGTGTTCCAGACGATGACCCGCAATCCGCTGGCCAGCCCCGACATGATCGGGCTCACCGAGGGTGCGGGAACTGCCGTGGTGGCGGCGGTAGTTCTGGGCTGGACCGGTGGACTCGGGCTGTCCACGCTGGGGTTGCTCGGGGCGCTGGTGACCGCGCTGCTCGTGTACGCGCTGGCGTGGAAGGGCGGGGCCACCGGGTACCGCATCATCCTCGTCGGCATCGGGGTGTCCTGGATCTGCTCCAGTGCCACCAACTTCCTTGTGGCGCGCGGCAATCGGTTCGAGGCGGAAGCGGCGCTCGGCTGGCTGGTCGGCAACCTCAACGGCCGGACCTGGGGCCAGGTGGACTCCCTGGCCATCGCCCTGGCCGTGCTGCTGCCGGTCACGCTGGGCATGGGCCGCTGGATGCGCACGCTGATGCTCGGCGACGACGTGGCCGCCGGGCTCGGCACACCCGTCCAAGTCGTGCGACTGGCGCTGCTGTTGGCCGGGGTGGGCCTGGTCGCGTTCGGTACGGCGGCGGCCGGTCCGGTGGCGTTCGTCGCGCTGGCCTGTCCGCAGATCGCCCAGCGGCTGGCGGGCACCTCCTCGCCGCCCCCGCTCGTCTCCGGTCTCACCGGCGCGTTCGTCGTCCTCGGCTCGGATCTCCTCGCCCGCGAGGCGATCCCCGGGACGGAACTGCCGGTCGGTATCGTCACCGGCGCCCTGGGCGCGCCGGTCCTGCTGTGGCTGCTCATCCGCGTCAACCGCGCGGGCTCTGGAGGCTGATCGCATGTCGACCACTGACCCGCGCGCCCCGCGGACGCCCGAATCACCCGTGCCGGGGCCCGAGTTGCGCGCCCGGAATCTCCAACTCGCGTACGACGGGCGGGTGGTCGTCGAGAACCTCGACCTCTCCGTGCCGACCGGCCGGATCACGGCCATCGTCGGCGCCAACGCCTGTGGGAAATCGACCCTGCTGCGGGCGCTCGCCCGGCTGCTGGCCCCGCGCCAGGGCGTGGTGGAGCTGGACGGTGTCGCGCTGCGTTCCGTGCCGACCCGTGAACTCGCCCGCAAACTCGGCATCCTGCCCCAGACGCCGGTGGCGCCGGAGGGGCTGACCGTCCTCGACCTGGTGGGCCGGGGCCGTTCCCCGCACCAGACCTGGTGGCGGCAGTGGTCCACGGCCGACGAGGAGGCCGTGCACGCGGCCCTCGATGCGACCAACCTCACCGAGCTCGCCGAGCGTCCGGTCGACGAACTCTCCGGCGGCCAGCGGCAACGCGCCTGGATAGCCATGGCAGTTGCCCAGGGCACCCCCGTCCTGCTCCTCGACGAGCCGACGACCTATCTCGACCTCGCCCACCAGATCGACGTACTCGACCTGATCACTGACCTCAACCGGCACGAGGGCCGCACGGTGGTGATGGTCCTGCACGACCTCAACCAGGCCTGCCGGTACGCCGATCACGTCATCGCCATGAAGGCCGGCCGTATCGTCGCCGAGGGCGCGCCCGCCGACGTCGTCACCGAGGCCACCGTCGAGGACGTCTTCGACCTGCGCTGCCGGATCACCCCCGACCCGGTCAGCGGCACCCCGCTGGTGATCCCGCTGGGGCGGCACCACCACGACGGCAACTCCCGGACCGAGGACGCGGTTACGACCCGGTGAGGCCCCCGTCAGCGCGTGACAGGGGCCCGCTCGCTCAGGGCCGGGACGTCAAGTACCCGCCCATCGTGCGGAAGTAGTCGTCGGCCGCGTACTCGGTGCCGTCGTCGGTGCGCACCCGGCGCACCAACAGCCCACGGCCGCGCCCGGTGTGGGCCTCGGGGCCCGCCACTATGACCACGCCGTCGCCCTCGCGGATGAAGATCCGGCCCGGGGTGCCGCCGTAGCGCCCTTCCGAGACGGCCGCCGAGACGATCCTGAGCCGCCGGCCGCGGTGGAAGGCGTAGGCGTTCGGATACGGGTCCGACTGGGCGCGCACAAGGCGCTCCAGGCGTTCCGCGGGCCAGCTCCAGTCGATACGGCTGTCCTCCGCCGACCGCTTGTGGAAGAAGCTGGCGCGGCCGCGGTCCTGCGGCACCCACTGGCCGGCGTCGCGGCCCGAGGCGATCAGGTCGAGCGACTCGCGCACGATGGGCGCGATGAGATCGACGGTCCGGTGGAACAGGTCGGTCGCGGTGTCGGTGGGTCCGACCGGGACCGAGCGCTGGATCAGGATGTCCCCGGCGTCGAGTTCGCCGTTCATGCGGTGCGCGGTGACGCCGACGCGCGGCTCGTCGTTCAGAAGCGCCCAGATGATCGGGGAGAACCCGGCGTACGACGGCAGCAGCGAGTCGTGGACGTTGAGGGTGCCGTGCGGCGGGAGGTCGAACAGCTCCGGGGGCAGCCAGGTGCGCCAGTTGTTGGCGACGATGATGTCCGGCCGCGCTTCCCGTACGGCGTCGAGGAGTTCGGCGTCGTCGGGGCGGTTGCGCAGCAGGACGGGGACGTCGTTCTTCTCGGCGAGTTCGGCGACGCTGTCGTCCCAGATCTTCTCGTAGGCATGCTCACTTTTCGGGTGGGTGACGACGAGAACCACCTCGTGGTCGGAGTCCAGCAGCGCCTGCAGCGTGCGGTGACCCCAGGTCTGATAGCCGAGCATGACGACCCGCATGACGGTCCTTCCCTTCAACGACTCATTGCAAGGTAAGCCTTACCTTATCTAGCATTGGGCTGCCTGAGGGAGGCGATGCCACGGTGAAGTCACCGCTCATGGATTCCGAAGTGGTCCACGACATACTCGGAATCGGATTCGGTCCGTCAAATCTCGCTCTGTCCATAGCGGTTGAGGAGCACAACAAGAGCCTTCCGGCAGACAGCCGTCTGGGCGCCCTGTTCCTGGAACGCCAGCCGCGCTTCGGCTGGCACCGGGGCATGCTGATCGACGACGCCACGATGCAGGTGTCGTTCCTCAAGGACCTGGTCACGCTGCGGAATCCGACCAGCGACTACAGCTTCCTCTGCTTCCTGCGCGAGCAGGGCAGACTGATCGACTTCCTGAACCAGAAGACCCTGTTCCCGCTGCGCGTGGAGTTCCACGAGTACTTCGAGTGGGCGGCCGAGCGGGTCTCCCACCTCGTCTCCTACGGCAGCCAGGTCATCGCCGTCGACCCGGTGCGCGGCGACGACGGCGAGGTGGCCTTCTTCGACGTCACCACCCGCGACCCCGCCGGGAACGGCGCGACCGTGACCCGCCGGGCCCGCAACATCAGCGTGGCCATGGGTCTCGAACCACATGTGCCGCCGGGTCTCGAACTGGGCGAACGCCTCTGGCACAACAGCGAGTTGGTCCCCCGCGCGACCGAACTGGCCGACGCGGGGCAGCCGGTGCGGCGGGCCGTGGTGCTCGGCGCGGGCCAGAGCGCCGCCGAGGCGGTGGACTATCTGCACCGCACCTTTCCGGACGCCGAGGTGTGCTCGGTGTTCGCCAAGTACGGCTACACCCCGGCCGACGACAGCCCGTTCGCGAACCGCATCTTCGACCCGGAGGCGGTGGACGTCTACTTCTCGGCGCCCTCAGAGGTCAAGCAGTCGCTGCTCGACTACCACCGGTCCACCAACTACTCCGTGGTCGACATGGAGTTGATCGAGGCCCTGTACGCCACCGCGTACCGGGAGAAGGTGGCGGGACGCGAGCGGCTGCGCTTCCTGAACGTCTCGCGGGTCCGCGCCGTGGATGCCGGAGCGGACGGCGGGCTCGATGTCGCCGTGGAGTTCCTGCCCACCGGCGAGAAGCAGGTGCTGCCCGCCGACGTACTGGTGCTCGCCACCGGTTACCGGCCCCGCGACCTGAGTTCGCTGCTCGGCGAGGCGGCCAAACTCTGCCTCAGGGACGACGGGGACGAGATCCGGGTGGGCCGGGACCACCGGGTCGAGACCGTCCCGGAGGTGACCGCAGGGCTCTACCTCCAGGGCGGCACCGAGCACACCCACGGGCTGACCAGCACCCTGCTGTCGACGGTCGCGGTCCGGGCGGAGGAGATCCACCGCTCGGTACAGGCGACGAAAGTGGCCGTCTGACACCCCATGACTCCCCGGGCCCGGAGGGTACGGTCCCTTCCGGGCCCGGGGATTTTCACCTGCGACCAGTCAACTCTCCATGCGGTCAATGGTGTTGGGACACCGGTTCACCGAACACGTCCACAACGCCCCGCACGGTCCGCACCGCTCCGCAGGTCGCCGCGATCCAGTCCACGGCCATCCGGTGATCCTCGTGCGCCCGGTCGGCCACCGCGTCCGCGACGACGAACGGCTCCATGTCCTGCATCCACGCGTCGGCGGCGGTCAGCAGCACCTGTGTACGCGCGAACACGCCGACGATCACCGGCTGGTCGCGCCCCAACTCCGCGAGCCTGCGCCGCAGTCGGGTGCCGGCGAAGGCGCTGAACCGCTTGGCGACCAGCACGCTGTCACCGACCTGCGGCCGGATCGCGTCCACGATGTCCCGGGAGTCCTCGCCACCGGGCAGCCGTGGATGCCCGAAACTGGTCTCGCGCCCGTCCGGTTCACGCTCGGCGGTCTTGAGTGTGTACAGCACGGGAATGCCCGCGGCCCGCGCCGACTCCGCCAACAGGCCCACTCCGGTGAGGAGTTGACCAACCGGCGCGGAGGACTCGCGCAGCACGTGCAGGTAGTGGTTCTGGACGTTCAGGACGACGAGGGCGGCGCGGCGCGCGTCGACGGACCAGCCGGTGCGGTCCGGGGGCAGCGCGGCGGGGCCGGGCATGTCGTACGGGATCATGTCCGATGACGGCATGCGCGTCGGCCTCTCACCGGTCGTCGGACGTCATGGGGGAACTCGGGACACGGGACCGCCTCAGTAAGGGCCATGGGTCCAGCGGCCGTTCGTCATCGTGGCGTGCACGGGCATCGTGCGCAGGGTGTCCGGATCGGCGTCCAGCGGGTCCACGTCCACGACCACCAGGTCGGCCGGGTCCCCGACCCGGATGAGCCGACGGCCACGGGCCGCGGCGACCAACGCGTCCGGGACGGACAGGCGTTGCTCCGGATGCCAGGCGGGGCGTTCGTCGTCGGTGCGGCTGACGGCGGACGCGATGGCGAGCCAGGGGTCGAGCGGCGAGACCGGGGCGTCCGAGCCGAACTCCAGCCGTGCGCCGGCGGCGAGCAAGTCACCGTAGGCGAAGGCGCGTTCGGTGCGTCCGACCCAGTGCCGGTCCGCCACGTCGCGGTCGTCCGTCGCGTGCCGGGGCTGGACTCCCGCGATCACCCCCAACTCCGCGAATCTCGGGAGGTCTTCGGGGCTCAGCAGCTGAGCGTGCTCGATCCGGCCGCGGCAGCGCACCGCCTCGAAGGCGTCCAGGGCAATGGTGTTGGCGCGGTCGCCGATGGCGTGCACCGCGGGTTCGATGCCGTGCGCGGCGGCGCGCCGCATGAGCCGTACGAGCTCGTCGGGGGCCGTCTGCTCGATGCCGTGGGCGCCGTCCGTGCCCTCCAGGCCGGGGTAGGGGTCGCGGCACAGGGCGGTGCGGGTGTTGAGCGAGCCGTCCGTGAAGAGTTTCAGCGGGCCCACCCCGACCAGGCTGCCGACCTCGTCGCCCGTACGCAGCCCGCGCTTGATCGCGGCATCCAGACAACTCGGATACACCGCCGCCAACACCCTTACGGCGGGCCGGAATTGGGCCGAGCGGCGTTCCCAGTCCGCGACCGTGTCGCCGAACTGGAAGTCGATGACACCGGTGACCCCGCGTGCGGCGGCGGCCCGGCAGGCCTCCTCGATCCAGCCGTCGAGCACCTCGGCCGGGGTCGCGGGGAGGGCGGCGAGGACTTCGTGGGCCTCGTGTTCCCTGATCAGGCCGGTGGGGTGGTCGGCCCGGCCGACGAGGGCGAGGCAGGCCGAGTTGAACCACGCGGCATGGAGATCGGCGCTGACCAGGGCGACCGGCCGGTCGGGCAGCACCGCGTCGAGCAGTGCCTTGTGCGGGGCGTCGGGCCACAGGCCGTCACGGAACCCGTAGCCGTAGAGCACCGTGCCGTCGGCCGCCCCGGCGCGTTCCCGGACGAGGTCGGTCACCGCCCGGGCGGAGGCGGTTCCGGCCAGGTCCAGCCGGTGCCGGGCGCTCGCCCATTCCGCGAGGTGGACGTGGGCGTCCCACAGGCCGGGCAGCAGCACCCGCCCTTCGAGATCGAGGACGGGTTCACCGCCGGCCCCGGCGTCCGGGTCCGCGCCCGTTTCCGGGACGACATGGGTGACCCTGCCGTCCGCCACCCGCAGCCGGGCGAGCGGCCCACCGGCGCCGAGCCACACCCGGGCGAGCGTCCATGCAGGCGCCGGGGCGCTTGCGGTGTCTGCCATATGGAACCCCCTAGGTAAAGTTAGCCTTACCTTACCTCTACCTCAGTGCCGGGCCGGGACGAGCCCGGCGATGACATCGGTGACAGTGTTCACGACATCCCCGACGACCGTCACCACCGGCTGCACGGCATCGGCGGCCGGTGTCGGCGCGGGCTCCGGCGCGGGCTCCTCACAGCAGGCGACCTGCACGGCGCGGGGCGCGTTCTGCGGTTGGTCCTGCTGGGGAAGATCCGTGGGAGGCGACTGGGGCACATCACCACCCTCAGGTGTGGTCGGACCACCGCCGCGGGGCGCGTCACCCCTTCCCTCCGCCTCCCCTCCGCCCCCGTCCGCAGGTTGACCGCCCTCGGCCCCCGCGTCGGCGGCGGATCCGAGCGCCCAGCGCTGCCCGGCGGACCCGTCCCGTCCCGCCAGCACGACCCGCGCCCCCTTCTTCCCGTTCTCGGGAGCGACGGCCAGCCCCTGGCTCCAGCGGAGCAGCAACTCGCCGCGGACCGTCAGGTCGTAGTGCACCTCACCGGCGTGCACCAGGCACCCGGCCAACGTGACCGTGCCCCTGTCGGTGTCGGCGGCAAGGCACAGTCCGGGATCGTCGAGGCTGCGCAGCAGACCGTCCTGGTCGTACGACCACTGCTGCGCCCCGGAGTTGGAGCACGCGGCCAGGGTGACGGCCGCGCCGTTCCGCACCCGCCCGCCGGCCGCGTCGAGGCACAGCCCGGACGCGAGGGCGCGCAGCACACCCTGTTGGACGACTCCCGCGCCGACGGCACCGGCGGCCGACTCGGCACCGGCCGACGAGGGCGCCGCGACCGGGCTCTGATGGGACGAACTGCCGCTGGGCGCACCCCAGGTGGCCTGCGGATCGGGGGTGTCGCCCTGGGTCCAGCCCTTGGAGACGAGCACGGTCGCAAGCAGGGCGAGGGAGGTCAGCCCCACGCCCACGACCGCGGCCTTGGGGTGTCTGCGCGGGAAGGCGAGGACGCCGTCCGGGGTGGGGCGGTGGCGGCCCATCGGGCGGCGGACGGCGCGGGCGGCGGTCCCGGGCGTCGCGCGGCCGGGCCGTGAGTCGAGATAGCGGCGGGCGCCCCAGCCGAGGACGGTCTCGGCGAGCAGCACTTCGAGGCCGCCGTCGAAATGACTCAACTGCTCCGCCGCGAAACGGCAGTAGCGGCATGTCATGAGATGCCGTTGCACATCGGGCAACAGACTGCCGCCGCGGCGGATCGGGACATCGAGGAGACGGTTGTAGTAGCGGCATTCGGGCGTCGGCGCGAGTTCCAGGTGGGCGCGGACACAGCCCGCCCTGAATTGTTCACGCGCCTGATCCAGCGCGGCGGTCGCGGTGGCCTCGTCCACACCCAGCAGACCGGCGGGTATGGTTATGGGTTCGGCCTCGACCTCGGTGTGCCAGAGGAGGCATTGGGAGGCGCCCGGCAGCCTTCCGAAAGCGCGTTCCGCGAGCTTCCGCCTTTCGGAGGTCCCGGGCCTCGCCGCGCGTAGACCCCGGCCGCCAGTGGGTTTGCGAAGTTCCGGCAACAGCTCGGGAATTCGCTCGTCGGCGGCCCACTTCTTCACCATCTCCCTGACCGATACAAGGAGTTGGGGCCGCAGGGCGCCACCGGTCACCCGGCTCGCGAGTACCTGGTGGAAGGCGGCGCTCGCCACCATGGACGCCGAACTCTCCGCGGTGGCGAGGCAGATGGCCGCATATTCGCTTGTCGCCTGCCAGTGGCGCACGAGCAGCAGGGCGACGGCACGAGTGCCCGCGGCTTTGTCGCCGAGTTGTGCCACGAGATTGCGGTCCGACTCCCCCGGACTTGATCCGGGGCGAGGCGGGAACGGTGGGCGTGGGGGGGTGGGGGATTGCACGGGACCATTTCCTTCCAAGCCGCAGGACGGCACACGAATGCCCGACCATCGGAAAGCAGGTGCTTGCTTGGTGCATACCTTTGAGTTGTCAGAAACGACCCTGACCAGTGCCTTCTCACAGCCGGCCTCATGAGGTGGCTCACACTCGCACAAGCGCCTGACAGGAAACAAGGAGTTAGGGTGACCGATGTTCAAAACGCTGTGAATTCAGATTGGTTACCGGCGGTATCCACAGGTGTCTGCACGAAATCTCCAACTCTCCCGCGAACTAGCGGAGGCGCACAGGGAACTCCGAAGTTTCTCTCGGGATGCTCTCATCGCGGTGAGCCACCATGAACCGCATGATCGCCCCCCACTCCTCAGCCACCCCCGCACCCGCCCCCGTCCCCACGGTCCGCAAGGCGGTCGTGCCGGCCGCCGGGCTCGGCACGCGGTTCCTGCCCGCGACGAAGGCGACACCCAAGGAGATGCTCCCGGTCGTCGACAAGCCCGCGATCCAGTACGTCGTCGAGGAGGCCGCGGCGGCCGGACTCGACGACATCCTGATGGTCACCGGCCGGCACAAGCGTGCCATCGAGGACCACTTCGACCACGCCTTCGAACTGGAACAGGCCCTGGCCGCCAAGGGCGACACCGTGCGCCTGGACGCCGTACGCGATCCCGCGCGCCTCGCCGACATCCATCACATCCGCCAGGGCGACCCCCTCGGCCTCGGCCACGCGGTGCTCTGCGCCCGCCACCACGTCGGCGACCAGCCGTTCGCGGTCCTCCTCGGCGACGACCTGATCGACCCGCGCGAGACCCTGCTCAGCCGGATGCTGGAGGTCCGCGAGCGGTACGCGGGCAGCGTGGTCGCCCTCATGGAAGTCCCGGAAGAACAGGTCCACTTGTACGGCTGCGCAGCCGTCGAGCCGACCGGCGAGGACGGTGTCGTACGCGTCACCGGTCTGGTCGAGAAGCCGTCCCGCGAGGACGCGCCGAGCCGCTATGCCGTCATCGGCCGCTACGTCCTCGACCCCGCGATCTTCCCCACCCTGGAGCGCACCCCGCCTGGCCGCGGCGGAGAGATCCAACTGACCGACGCCCTCCAGGAGTTGGCCGCCGGCGGCACGGTCCACGGAGTCGTCTTCGACGGCCTGCGCTACGACACCGGCGACAAGGCCGACTATCTGCGCACGGTGGTCCGGCTGGCCTGCGACCGCCCGGACCTGGGGCCCGAATTCGTGGCGTGGCTCAAGGAGTTCGTGGCGGGACTGGAAGGCGGCGCGAGCGAGGACGAGCAGCTAGCGGCCTGAACTCCGCACACACCAGGGCCCGGTCACCCCGTAGGCGATGACCGGGCCCTCGTGTCAACGATGCGATGGTCAGCCGTTCGGCCGGAGCGTCCAGGTGACTGTCATCTCACCCGTCACGGCTCCGTCCTCGCGCTGGATGGCGACGGTGACCGGGAACTCGGGGCGCTGGCCGGCGTCGAGTTCAGCGACGACATCGGCGGCCGGGCGGCCGAGCGTCGCGGTGGCCTTCACCGGGCCCAGGGCGATCTTCTTGAACGCGATCTCGGCGTTGACCGGAAGCGGCACGGCCCGCGAGAGCTGGTCGCCGAAGGCGGCGAGGACGATCGCGCCGCTGGCGGACTCGCCGAGGGTGAACATGGCACCGGCGTGCGGCCCGCCGACGTGGTTGCGGTACTCGCTCTGGTCCGGCAGGGCCAGCACCGCCCGCTCCGGACTGGTCTCCAGGTACTCCAGGTTCAGCGTGCGAACCATCGGCACCGTGGCGGCGAGCAACTCGCCGATGGACATCTGATCTGCGCTCATGGACGGCATGTTACCCATGGGTAGCCAATTCGGACCAGACCTGTGCGCCGGCAAACACCGTCCGTCCCCGAGTTGGTACGACCCTGACAAGGGCCGGTGACCCCACCGTGTCCCGTGCCGCACTAGGGTTACTGCCCATGTGGCCAGGACAGCAGCCGCCCGGGGGCGAGCAGAACCCGCAACAGAACCCGTACCAGCAGCCGGGGTACCAACAGCCGAATCCGTATCAGCAGCCCGGCTACCAGCAGCCCAACCCCTATGGGCAGCAACCGCAGTGGGGTGCTCCGGGCCCCGCGGGCGGACCGCAGCCGCCGCAGGGCGGGGGCGGCAAGAACCGGACGAAGCTGGTCGCGATCGTCGCCGCCACGGCCGTCGTCGTGGCCGCCGGGGTGACCGGATTCCTGGTCCTCGGCGGGAACAAGGACGACAAGGCGGACGGCGGCAAGGACACGTCGAGCCAGTCGCCCTCGGCCTCCGCGGACCCGAGTGCCTCCTCCTCCGGTTCCGACGACAACCCGCGCGGCACCGAGAGCGAGCAACCGACCGTCGCGGGCTGGAAGGTCGTCGTCAACCAGAAGTACGGCACCGCCTTCGACGTCCCCGCCGACTGGGAGGTGGGCACGCCGGGCACCTTCACCTTCTTCGAGGACGAGCAGAAGGGCGACGGCTCCCCGTACATCGGCTTCTCCGCACCCGCCTATCTGAAGCAGAACTGGTGCGAGTCCGACGACGACAAGGACGGCACCAAGGAGACCTCGTCGCTGGCGTCCAGCGGCACGAAGGGCGAGGACGGCGCGAAGGACACGGCGAGCACCGCGCGCGGTGACGCCGCGGCGTTCGCGTTCGGCGGGTACACGGACCAGAAGGACTCGTCCAAGAAGTATCTGAAGATCGGCGCGGCGAAGTCGTACACGACGAAGTCGGGGGTCGCCGGCAGCGTCGCCACCTCGTACACGACCGGCGTGCCGAAGAGCGGCAAGTGCTCCTCCGACGGCAAGGCGACCACGTTCGCCTTCAAGAACTCGGCGGGCGACTTCGTCTCCTGGACCCTCTACGGCGCCAAGGGCGTGAGCGAGGAGGTCCCCGACGCGACGGTGCAGAAGATCCTCAGCACCGTACGGCTGCACGGGGACCCGACGGGCAGCACCAGCTGACGGCCCTGACCGTTTGGCTCGTTTCTGGCCGCAATCTGTTTGGCAGGGACAGGTCGGGGCGGCGATAGTCGGCCGGTGAACGCCACCGCCGCCCTCCGTCACCCCCGCCGTCCCGACTGGGCGGGCCGCAACTACACCCTGCTGACCACCGCCGCGGTGGCGACCGGTCTCGGCGGCAGCGGCGCGCTGATCGCCGCCGCGTTCGCCGTGCTGGACACGGGCGGCGACAGCGGCGACGTGGGGCTGGTGGCCGCCTCGCGCACGCTGCCGCTGGTGGTGTTCCTGCTGGTCAGCGGCGCGCTCGCGGACCGGGTGCCCCGGCACCGGGTGATGGTCGCGGCCAACGCTCTCAGCTGTGTGTCGCAGGCGGCCTTCGCGGTGCTGGTCCTCGCCGGTGAGCCCCGGCTGTGGCAGATGATGCTGCTGGCCGCGCTCGGCGGCACCGGGCACGCGTTCTTCGGTCCGGCGGCCGAGGGCATGCTGATGTCCACGGTGAGCGGGGAGCAGGCGGGCCGGGCGTTCGCGGTGTTCCGGATGGCGATGCAGGGCGCGTCCCTGGGCGGCGCAGCTCTGGGCGGTGCGCTGGTCGCGGTGGTCGGTCCCGGCTGGGTGCTCGCGGTCGACGCGGCGATGTTCGCGGTCGCCGGGGCGCTGCGCTCCTTCCTCGACGTGAGCCACATCCCGCCGCGCGTGCCGGGCGGCGGGATGCTGGCCGATCTCCGGGACGGCTGGCGGGAGTTCATCGGCCGGCCCTGGCTGTGGTCCATCGTCGTGGCGTTCTCCGTCGCCAACGCGGTGGTCGGCGCGGCCGACGGCGTCTACGGCCCGCTCGTCGCCCGGGACAGCCTCGGCGGCGCGGGCCCCTGGGGCCTGGCCCTGGCCGCGTTCGGCGCGGGCACGGTCGGCGGCGCCCTGCTGATGACCCGCTGGAAACCCCGCAGGCTGCTCCTCGCGGGCATGCTCTGCATCTTCCCGCTGGCCCTCCCGTCCGCCGCGCTCGCGGTACCGGTGCCGGTCGGTGTCCTGTGCGTGGTGATGTTCGTCGCCGGAGCCACCGTCGAGGTGTTCGGGGTGTCGTGGATGACGGCACTGCACCAGGAGATCCCCGAGGAGAAGCTCTCCCGGATCGCGGCGTACGACTGGCTCGGCTCGATCGCGCTGATGCCGGTCGCCGCCGCGGCGGCGGGCCCGGCGGAGTCGGCCTTCGGCCGGACGACGGCTCTGTGGGGGTGCGCGGCCCTGGTCGCCCTGGTCACGGCGGGAGCACTGTGCGTGCCGGAGGTGCGGAACCTGCGGCGACGCACCGGATCGCCCGCCCACGGCGAACCGGAGGCCGCGGACCGCTCAGCCGATCCCGAACGCTCCGTCGGGCGGCTCGGGTGACGGTACGGCGTCCTCGTCCCGGACGGGTCGCGCGCCGCCGATGAACTCCCGTACCGCGAGCCCGTGTTCGAGCCGCGCCGGAAAGGCGTCCGAGGCCACGAGCCGGGTCAGGGCCACCGTGTCGACTGGCCGGTGGGCGGCGACGAGCACCGCGTTGCCGAACCGGCGTCCGCGCAGCACACCCGGTTCCGCGATCAGCGCCAGCTCCCCGAACACCGCGCCGAACGTGGCGAGTTGGGCGCGCAGGAACGCGAAGGGGGCGGAGTCCGCGAGGTTGGCGAGGTAGTACCCGTCGGCCCGCAGCACGCGCTCGGCCTCGCGGGCGTACGCCACGGAGGTCAGGTGCGCCGGAACCCGCGTCCCGCCGAACACATCCGCGACGACCACGTCCGCCGAACCGTCCGGTGCCGCCTCCAGCCATGCCCGGGCGTCGGCGCCGTGCACGGTGACACCGGCACCGTCCGGCACCGGCAGATGCTCGGCGACCAGCTCCAGCAGCCCCAGGTCCGCCTCTACGACGTCCTGCCGCGAGCCCGGCCGGGTCGCCGCCAGGTACCGGGGCAATGTGAGCGCCCCACCGCCCAGATGCACCACGTCCAGCGGGCGCCCCGGCTCCGCGACGGTGTCCAGCACATGCCCGAGCCGCCGCGCGTACTCGAACTCCAGATGCGTCGGCGCATCCAGGTCCACATACGACTGCGGCGCCCCGTCGACGGTCAGCAGCCAGGCCCGCGCCCGATCCACGTCGGGCATCAGCTTGGCGGTCCCGTGATCAACGTCGCGGGTCACGGGTATCGGCTCGTTCACGGGTCCATTGTGCCGGGGTGGTGGGAGGCGACGGGTCCGTACGGCTTGGTGCGGGGTCGGGCACGGGTGTGCGGGGCCTGAGTACTTGAGTCGGAGCAGCCCGGCCGCGAGGTCGCGCGGGCGCGGGTGCGCCGTGGAGTTGCCGGTCGTGCCGGACCGGCAACGCGCGAGCGTGGGGGGCGAGGACACCGGGGGCGTGAGTCGGACCGGCGGCACTCCTACCGGCACGGGAGCCCGTGGACCATGTCCCCTCGGCCCGTCAGATCCCCCAGACCTCCCCCACCTCCGCCACGTGCGCCGCCGCCTGTTCCCGCCCCGCGCGAGCGGCCGGCGCCCGTACCGCCGGGTCGAGCGGGTTGCGGCCGTATGCCTGCTTGGCCTCCGGGGACGGATTGACGGCGACCGCGCGGGCTCCCTGTTCCACGAGCCGCCGGGCCTGGTCCGCCGCCGACGCGAGAGGGCCGCCGCCGACGGCCATGGGGGCGAGGACGACGACCCGGTCGTAGCCCTCGGCGAGATGGGCGTTGGCGGGCGAGTGGATGCCGCCGTCCATCCAGACACGGTCCTCGATGGCGACCGGGGGCCACACACCGGGAACCGCGCAACTCGCGGCGACGGCGTCGGCGAGGGTCGGCCCGCTGTCCTTGTCGAAGACCCGCAGCTCTCCGGTCGCGGTGTCCACGGCGGTGAGGCGCAGGGCTCGATCGGGCCACTGCGGCGAGACGAGCCTGCTCTCTATCGCGGCCCGCCGGGCCGCCGCGTCGGGTGTCCTTGCGGCGAGTGCCATACGGCCGATCCTCCGGCCGTACGCCTCGGGAGTGCGCGAGGTCAGGGCCACCGCCACGTAGCGGAACAGCAGGCCGACGCCGAGTCGGACCGGGATCTCGCCCTCGGGGGCCGTGAGTTGGCGCTCGTAGAGCTCCTTGAGCGTGCCCGCCAGCAGCTGCGCCCCGACGGCCGAACCGGCCGACGTACCGATCACGACGTCGGTGTCGCCGAGATCCACGCCCGCCTCGCCCAGCCCGTACAGCATCCCGGCCATCCAGCCGATACCGCTGATGCCCCCGCCGCCCAGCACAAGTGCCCTGCCCGCCATGGTGCCCCGCCTCTCCGTCACTCGCCACGACTGCCTCCGCGATCAAGTCTGGCGCACGGCACTGACAATGACCGTTGCGGGCCGGGCGGGCCCCCCTCGAACGCGCGAAGGTGCCCGCCCCCGTAGGGACGGGCACCTCGCTCATTCAGCCGACCTCCGTCACCGTGCCCGCGCCGACCGTCCGCCCGCCCTCACGGATCGCGAAGCCGAGCCCCGGCTCCAACGGGACCTCACGGCCCAGCTCGACCGACATCGTGACGGTGTCCCCCGGCCTCGCGATCGCCGTCTCGCCGAGGTCGATGTCGCCGACGACGTCCGCGGTGCGGATGTAGAACTGCGGCCGGTAGCCGGTCGACACCGCGGTCGTCCGGCCGCCTTCGCGGGCCGACAGGACGTACACCTGGGCCGAGAACCGGCGGCTGGGCACGACGCTGCCGGGCGCCGCGACGATGTGCCCGCGACGGACCGCGTCGCGCGGCACCCCGCGCAGCAGCAGCGCCACGCTGTCCCCGGCCTGCGCCTCCTCCATGGGCTTGCCGAACGTCTCCAGGCCCGTGACCACCGTCTCGACGGCGGCCCCGAGCACTTCGATCCGGTCGCCCACCCGGACCGTGCCGCGCTCGATCGCGCCCGTGACCACCGTTCCGCGTCCGGTGATGGTGAGCACGTTCTCGACCGGCAACAGGAACGGCGCGTCCAAGTACCGCTCGGGCATGGGCACATACGTGTCCACGGCGTCGAGCAGCGCGTCGATCGACGCCGTCCAACGGGGGTCCCCCTCAAGGGCCTTGAGGCCGGACACCCGTACGACGGGTACAGAGTCGCCGCCGTAGCCGTTCGCGGTGAGCAGTTCGCGGACCTCCAGCTCGACCAGGTCGGTGAGCACGGTGTCCTCGCCGTCGTCGACGGCGTCGGCCTTGTTGAGCGCGACCACGATGTGGTCGACGCCCACCTGCCGGGCGAGCAGCACGTGTTCGGCGGTCTGCGGCATGATCCCGTCGAGCGCGGAGACGACGAGGATCGCCCCGTCGAGCTGCGCGGCCCCGGTGACCATGTTCTTGACGTAGTCGGCGTGGCCCGGCATGTCCACGTGCGCGTAGTGCCGGGTGTCGGTCTCGTACTCGACGTGCGCGATGTTGATGGTGATGCCGCGCGCGGCCTCCTCCGGCGCCCGGTCGATACGGTCGAACGGGACGAAGGTGGACGCGCCGCGCTCGGCGAGGACCTTGGTGATGGCGGCGGTCAGGGTGGTCTTGCCGTGGTCGACATGGCCCATCGTGCCGATGTTCAGATGCGGTTTCGTGCGGACGTATGCCGTCTTGGACATGGCGGTACCTCGAAGCCTGGTGAGTGAAGTGCGGGGACCCCGAGGACTCGCCGACCCTCCCCCTGCGGGGTCCGCCGGACGATCCGGAGAGGGTCAGCTTCGGGCGCCGTCGACTGCGGCGACGAGTGCGGGAACGGCAGCCTTCGGGGCATCCGCGACTGCGGATGCTGCGAGGTGGAAGGCGTACCGGAACATGACGCCGATCATTGCCGACGCTTTGCCCCACGTCGAACGATTTATCAGTACCGGGACTTCGGAAGGGACTTCAGGGACCGATGTTCTTCAGGGCCTCGCGCACCGACAGCGGCGCGAACCGCCCCTTCTCCCGGGCCAGGAAGCCACGTACCGCCTCCGGGTCCGTCTTCGCGTACTCGCGCAGGCACCAGCCGATGGCCTTGCGGATGAAGAAGTCGGGGTGCCCGGACTGGCGCAGGCAGTACGCGAAGAGGCGTTCGGTGTCGGTGCGCTCCTTGTAGCGCAGTTGGTGGAGCAGGGCCGTACGGGCGACCCACAGGTCGTCGTCGACGATCCACGCGTCCATGTCGGCCGTCAGCTTCGGATCGGCGGCGACCAGGCCTCCCACTACGTGGGAGGCGAGTGCGTCGACGGTGTCCCACCAGGGGACCGTGGAGACGAGATGCCGGGCGACCGGCAGGAAGCCGGACGTGCAGTGCCTCACATGGTGGCGCAGATAGTCCACCGCGAAGTACTGGTACTCGCGCTCCGGCAGTTCCCAGCAGCGCAGGGCGATCGCGGTGCAGTCGGTCTCGTCGGGGCGGGGCGTGCCCTCCAGGACCGTGCGGGACAAAGCCCTGCGTAAGGGGGTGGTCAGACCGAGGAAGGGCGCGATGTCCTTCATGTAGGCCCGCATCGGTACGGCCCGTTCCGGGTCGGCCGCGGCGGCGTACGTGGCGGTGAGCCGCTGCAGCACGGTGTCGGCGAGAACGCTGCCCGGCACCTCCGGGGTGCCCGCACCTGTGACGCTCATGAGACGAACCATACGGCGATCACATACACAGGTCGGTTAGGGTCGCCGACATGCTCGCCGATGCCACCACCCGTTCTGGGGGCACCGCCACGGCCACTCCCCAGGCCCCAGCCCAGATCACCGCCACGGAGCTCGCCGCAGTCGTGACCGTCCCCACGGCCACGTCCGTCGTCGCCGTCGCGCCCTTGCTGCCCGTCGCACCGACCGGCTTCGCCGCGCGCTGCACGAGAGCCCTGCTCTCACCGTGGTCCCGGCTGTCGCTGCTCCTCGTCCTGCTCGCCGGGGCGGCTTCGACCGTGCTGCTCTTCCACCCGCAGAGACTCCTCTCCGACGGCTGGCCACCCCAACTCACCGGCGCCATGGCCGCGTTGGTGTTCGCCGCCGCCTACGGTTTGTGCAGCGTGGCGTTCGTACCCCGCCCGCTGCTCAACCTCGCGGCGGGCGCGCTGTTCGGCTCCCAGCTGGGCACCGCCTCGGCGCTGGCGGGCACGGTGCTCGGGGCCGGGATCTCCTTCGGTCTCGGCCGTGTCCTGGGTCAGGACGCGCTGCGCCCGTTGCTGCGGGGCCGATGGCTCAAGGCGGCGGACGGGCAGCTCAGCAAGCACGGCTTCCGTTCGATGATGGCGGCGCGGCTCTTCCCGGGACTGCCGTTCTGGGGCGTGAACTACTGCGCCGCCGTCTCCCGTATGCGCTGGATGCCGTTCCTGCTCGCGACGGCGCTCGGCTCGCTCCCGAACACCGCCGCGTACGTCGTCGCCGGCGCCCGGGCCTCCAGCCCCACGTCTCCGGCCTTCTTGATCGCCATGGCCTGCATCGCCCTGCCGGCGCTCGGCGGCGCGGTGGTGGCCTGGCGCAAGCGCCACCACCTGCGCCCCCAGTGACACGTCAGACGGCCTCGATGATCATCGCGTTGGCGAGGCCCCCGGCCTCGCACATCGTCTGCAGCCCGTAGCGCGCTCCCCGGTCCCGCATCGCGTGCACGAGCGTGGTCGTCAGCCGGGTGCCGCTCGCGCCGAGCGGATGCCCGATCGCGATGGCCCCGCCGTGCACGTTGACCTTGGCGAGATCGGCACCCGTCTCCTGCTGCCAGGCCAGAACGACGCTGGAGAACGCCTCGTTGACCTCGAACAGGTCGATGTCGTCGAGGGTGAGCGAGGCCCTGCGCAGCACCTTCTCCGTGGCCGGTATGACACCGGTGAGCATGAGCAGCGGGTCGGAGCCGGTCACGGCGAAGCTGTGCAGCCGGGCGAGCGGGCGCAGACCGAGCCGGGCCGCGGTCTCGCTGGACGTGATCAGGACGGCGGAGGCACCGTCGTTGATCGGGCTGGAGTTGCCGGCGGTGATGTTCCACTCGATCTGCGGGAACCGTTCGGCCCAACTCGGGTCGTAGAAGGCGGCCTTGAGGCCGCCCAGGACCTCGGCCGTGCTGCCGGGCCGTACGCACTCGTCGCGCGTTGCGCCCGCCAGGGGTGTCACCTGGGCGTCGAAGAGGCCCGCGTCCCAGGCGGTGGCCGCCTTCTGATGCGAGGAGACCGCGAAGGCGTCCAACTGGTCGCGGGTCATCGACCACTTGGCGGCGATGAGTTCGGCGCTGATGCCCTGCGGGACCAGACCCTCCGGGTAGCGTGCGGCGACTCCGGGGCCGAAGGGGTCCGTGCCGGGCAGCACGGCCGACCCCATCGGCACCCGTCCCATGGACTCCACTCCGCAGGCCACGACCAGGTCGTACGCCCCGGAGAGCACGCCCTGCGCCGCGAAGTGCACGGCCTGCTGGGAGGAACCGCACTGGCGGTCCACCGTGGTCGCGGGCACCGACTCCGGGAAGCCCGCCGACAGCACGGCCTGCCGGGTGATGTTGACGGACTGCTCACCGACCTGGGTGACCGTGCCGCCGATGACGTCGTCGACGAGGGCCGGGTCGATCCCGGTGCGCTCGACGAGGGTGCGCAGGGTGTGCGCGAGGAGTTCGACGGGGTGGACCTGGGCGAGGGAGCCGTTCGGCTTGCCCTTGCCCACGGGGGTGCGTACGGCTTCGACGATCACTGCGTCACGCATGGTGCGGGCCTCCACGATTACCAGTGAGTAGGAAATCCAAACTCACCATAGCCCTGTAAGTTGGAAAATCAAACCCACCATGGGATCGCCTCTAGACTGGACGCCATGGCCGCCCCCAAAGAGAAAAACAAAGACCCGCGCCCCTGCTCGATCGCCGACGCCCTCGCACTCGTCGGCGAGAAGTACTCCCTGCTCGTCCTGCGGGAGGTGTGCCTGGGCAATCGCCGCTTCGACCAGCTGGTCCGCAACATCGGCGCCCCGCGCGACGTGCTGGCCACCCGGCTGCGCCGCCTCGTCGACGCCGGGATCCTCACCCGGCGGACCTACAGCGAACACCCGCAGCGCTTCGAGTACCGGCCCACCGAGGCGGGTCTCGAACTGGAGCCGGTCCTGATGACCCTCATGGCATGGGGCGACCGTCATCTGAGAAAAGACGACGACCGCCCCATGGTGGTCGAGCACATCTGCGGCAACGAACTGGTCCCGACCGTCACCTGCACGGCCTGCGGAGCGCCGGTCCGCCACGAGGACCTGACGGCCCACCCGCAGGCGCCGGGCTGGACCGTAACGGGCCCGGCGGCGGCTTAGAAACCGCTCCGCCTCAGACCGTTCCCTTGTGGACGTCGTAGACGTCCAACCGCCCGCACATCCCGAACTTCCCGTACGCCGAAGGCTGTTCGGCCCGTACGGCGGCGTCGGCGAGGTGGGAGCAGTCGCCCCGGTCGAGCCGGTCGAGCTGCTCCCCCGTGGCCGCGGCGGCGGCCCGCGCACCCCGCTCCCAGCGCTCGCGCCACTCCGCGAGCCGGGGCCGTACCAGCGCGGCGGCGGCCCGGTGGAAGGCGGCAAGCGCTTCCGGGCCCTCGGCGGAGCGCAGCGCCTCGTAGCCCTCCAGGGCGAGGTCGCGGCGAGCCCGGGCGACCCGTTCCTGTTCGGCCTCGGGCGCGTCGGCCGGGATGACGGTGACGGCGGCGTACGTCTCCGGGTCCGTGAGGTACCGCGGGGGCAGCGTGAGCACCGCGTCCCCCGCCTCGGGCAGCCCGCTGTTCTGCATGAGGACGGTGATGCGCAGATCGCCCTCGTTGACGAGCCGGTGGATGGTGCCGGGCGTGAACCAGGCGACCGTTCCGGCCGCGAGCGGTGTGACCTCGTACCCGGACGTCGCGCCGGACATCGTGAGCGTCTGCACCGCACCGCGCCCGCCGGTGACGACGTACCCCTCCGAACAGGTCAGGTGCATATGGGGAGTTCCGCCGCACACCCCGCCGTCGATCGCGGCCGGCCAGTCGTAGACGGACAGGTGCGAGACGGCGACCCCGCCCGGCAGTCCGCCGAAACCCTCCGTGCTCACCACGGCCGCGCCTCCAGGTACTTGGCGATCTCCTCCCGTTCCCATGCCCCGTCGGCGACGACGACCCGGTAGCGCCGGGTGAGCGTGTCGCCGGGGTCGAGCACCAGCTCGTCGTAGAAGGCGTAGGAGGGGGCGATTCCCGCGAACGGCTCGTTGCGTACGAACCAGTGATCGGGGTGGGTGCCCTGGGCGCCGGTGTGGTCGTTCTCGGGGGCGTGTGCGAAGACGATCGTCGCGTGGCCGTCGGTGCCGTCGTGCTCTCCGGAGACGGCGAGCCAGGGGCCCTGGGAGCCCATCAGCCCGGGGCCCTCGCCGTCGGGGCCGATGATGCGGCCGTCGCGGAAGGCGCGCGGACCGCGCCAGAACAGGCCCGTGTAGCCGGCCGCCTCGCGCCCGTGGGTGGTGGGGCTGCCGAACAGCAGTGGCTCGTCGCGGCGGTTGGTCACGGCACTCGTCCAGGTCAGCGCCCAGGAACCCGACTCCGTGTCGACGTCGTGCACCTCGATCCGGCGCTGTTCGTCGGCCCAGAGTTCGCCGCTGTAGGGGTGCCAGGTCAGCCGTTCGGCGATGACGAGACGCTCGGCGCCGGAGTCGAGGTGGGTGTCGATCTCGTCGAAGGCGACATGGGCCATCGACCCGACGCGCTCCGGGAGTTGGAGATACCCCTCGCCGTGGACGTATGTGTTGCCGCCCCACAGGTTCTGGCCCGAGAGATGCGAGGCGGTGAACTGCAGGCCCTTGTGCCAGCGGTGGTCGTTGGGCCGGTAGTCCGTGACGATGTCGCCGGCCAGTGTCCTGATCGGGTGGAGGTACGGCTTCGGTGCCTCCCAGGCCGCCTCGGGCCGGTAGACGTAGCTGAACAGCTCGACGCCGGTGGCCGGTTCCGTCACCGTGATGCGGTCGCCGTGGGCGTGGACGATACGCAGGCCGGTCATGCCGACACCTCCTCGCGCGCCACGGGCGCCCAGCCGGGGGCGCCGCCGTGCAGCGCCGTGTAATAGGGGTCACCGGGGCCGATCTCGCCGGCCCGTACGGTCGTGTCCGTGAACGCCGACTTGTAGAGCGCGGTGATCAGTTCCAGGCTGGTACGCCCGTCGGTACCGCTGCTGCGCGGCCGTTCGCCGGCCCGCATGCTGACGACGAGTTCCCGCAGCTGCTCCAGGTGTGAACTCGGCACGTCGGGGCCGAAGTTCTGCCACGCGGCGGCCTCCTCGCCCGAGACGTCCGGGGCGGGGGTGATGCGCCAGTTGTCGTTGCTGTGGCCGTACAGGTGGGTGAGTTCGACGGTGGCGCGCTCGCAGTCGATGCGGATGCGGCTGACCTCGTCGGGGCTCAGGACGCTGTTGACGACGGTCGCCATCGCGCCGTTCGCGAAGCGGACCAGGGCGGTCGAGACGTCCTCGGTCTCCACGTCGTGGACCAGCCGCCCGGCCATGGCCTTGACCTCGCTCCACGGCCCGAGCAGATCGAGCAGCAGGTCCATCTGGTGGATGCCGTGTCCCATCGCGGGACCGCCGCCCTCGGTCGCCCAGCGTCCGCGCCAGGGCACCGCGTAGTAGGCGGTGTCGCGGTACCAGGTGGTCTGGCAGTGCGCCACGAGCGGCCGGCCCATGGCCTGCTCGGCGAGCAGCCGGCGCACATGCCGGGTGCCCGAGCCGAAGCGGTGCTGGAAGACGATGGAGGCGTACGGCCCCCCGTCCTTCCCCTCTTCGTCCTCCACGGCGTCGAAGTCGGCCAGCGTGGGCACCGGAGGCTTCTCGCACCACACCCAGGCGCCGGCCCGCAGCGCGGCGACGGTCTGCGCGCGGTGCAGGGTGGGCGGGGTGCAGATGGTGACGAGATCGGGCCGCTGTTCCCGGAGCATCTGCTCCAGGTCGGTGTAGGCGTGCGGGATCCCGGCCTCGGCGCTGAAGGACTCGACCGCGGTGGCATCGATGTCAACGGCCGCGACGACCTCGGTCTCACCCTCCTCGGCGAGCCGGGCGAGCGCGGGGAAATGGGAGCCGCGGCCGATGGCACCGGCGCCGACCACGGCCGCCCTGATGCGTCGGCCGGTGAGCGGCGGCAAGGGCTGGAACGCCCCGGGGTTGGTGGCGGGTGTGGACATGGGCGTGATCAGCACTCCTCCGGAGACAGCGAGCGCGTCCAGCAAGCGCTTTCCTCCGCTGCAACGTATGCGCCGCCCCCGCGCCTGGTCAACACCGCGCACCCGGAGTCGCCCGACCGCCCGTGAAACCCCTGTGTCCGGCCTGTCACACCGGGACGCTACGCTGCCGCCTACACACACTCGATCACCGTGCGCGGCGTTTTGGTGTGTCCTTTGCCCCTCCGCGAGCAGCACTTGGACGCCGTAACTCCATGTCTTGGTTTGAATCCCTCATCCTCGGACTCGTCCAGGGGCTGACCGAGTTCCTGCCCGTGTCGTCCAGTGCGCATCTTCGGCTGACGGCGGCCTTCTCCGGTTGGAAGGACCCGGGTGCGGCCTTCACGGCGATCACCCAGCTCGGTACGGAGGCGGCGGTGCTGATCTACTTCCGCCAGGATGTCGGGCGGATTCTCGCCGCGTGGTTCCGGTCGCTCACGAACAAGGAGATGCGGCGCGACCACGACGCCCAGATGGGCTGGCTGGTGATCGTCGGCTCCATCCCGATCGGCGTGCTCGGGGTCACGCTCAAGGACCAGATCGAGGGGCCGTTCCGGGATCTGCGGATCACCGCCACGATGCTGATCGTCGTGGGCATCGTCATAGGCGTCGCCGACCGCCTCGCGGCCCGCGACGAGACGGGCGGCAGGCACCGGGCACCCAAGCAGCGCAAGACACTGGTGGACCTGAACGCCAAGGACGGCCTGCTGTACGGCCTCTGCCAGGCGATGGCGCTGGTTCCCGGCGTCTCCCGCTCGGGCGCGACCATCAGCGGCGGCCTGTTCATGGGCTACACCCGTGAGGCGGCGGCCCGTTACTCCTTCCTCCTCGCCATGCCGGCCGTACTGGCCTCGGGCGCCTTCGAGTTGAAGGACGCGGCCGAGGAAGGGCACATCGCGTGGGGGCCGACGATGTTCGCGACAGTGATCGCGTTCGCGGTCGGCTACGCGGTCATCGCCTGGTTCATGAAATTCATCTCGCACAAGAGCTTCATGCCGTTCGTCTGGTACCGCATCGCCCTCGGCATCGTCATCATCGCGCTGGTCACAGCGGGCGCACTGAGCCCGCACGCGGCCGAGTCGGCGGGCTGAACTACCGCTCGGGCAGGGCGAGGGCCCAGGGCTCGGGGGCGATCCCGACGCCGTTGGCGACGTAGGCGATGGTGCGGTACCACCCGGCCAGTACGAGGAGTTCGAGGGCCTCGGGCTCGTCGAGGTGCTCCCGCAGGCCGGACCAGACGGGGTCGCTCAGCCGTGCGCCGGCGTCGAGTTCGTCGACGGCCCGGAGCAGCGCGGACTGCCGTGGCGACCAGGCCGGGTCGTCCGGGGTGCCGGTCGCGGTCAACGTGACCTGTTCGGAGGTGAGTTGGGCGGCTTCGGCGTACGCCGCCACGTGGACGCCCCACTCGTAGGCGCAGCCGGCGCGGGCGCAGACGCGGGCGATCACGAGTTCGCGGTCGGCGGCGCCCAGGCGGCCGTGGACAAGGAGTCCGGCGCCCAACGCCCGCATGCGGGAGGCGAGTTCGGGGTGGCGTTCGAGGACCTTGAAGAGCATGAGGGGTTCGTGGGCGACACCGGGCGGCATCCAGCGGTGCAGGGCGCGGTCGGTGTCGGGGGTGTAGGGCGGGGTGACTCCTTCGATGCGCTGTTTCATGTCCACGACTCTTGCGCTTCTGAAATCGAAGCGCAAGAGTGAGTCAGGCGAAGTCAGGAGATCGCCACGAGTCGGGCGAGGAGACCCTGTTGGAACCGATCCCCACTCCCGGCCGCCCCGTGCGCGGGTCAGACACCGGGCGTCCCGTCATGGCCGCGCTCGACCTCCTCGGGCGGCGCTGGACGCTCCGCGTGATCTGGGAGCTCCACCGCCACCCCGCCCCGATCGGTTTCCGCGATCTGCAACGCCACTGCGACGCCATGTCCTCCAGCGTCCTGTCCACCCGCCTCACGGAGCTGCGCGAGTCGGAGATCGCGGAACAGACGCCCGGCGGGGCCTGGCGGCTGAGCCCGCTCGGCGCTGACCTGGTGACGGCGATGGGGCCGCTGCTCGACTGGTCGCGGGTGTGGGCCGAACGGCGGGCGTGAGCCAACCGATCGCACCGGCTGCCCGGTTCAGGGCAGCGGGCACCCGGTTCGCGGCGCCCGTGACCAACCCCATACGGTCTGAGTAGCCGTCCGGTAGCGCAGTGTCAGTCCTTGCCCCTAGGCTGTTGCGCATGTCCCCCGATTCCGTGACCCCTGGTTCCGTGCGGTCTGCCTACGAGGTGAACGAGCAGATCCGGGCTCTCTGGCTGCGCGCGGGCGGATCGCTCTCCACCCAGGAGCGGGAGGAATACGAGCTGTTGGTGGTCGAGTGGGCCGCGGCGATACGCGACGAGGTCATCAAGGCCGCCTGAGCGGCGAGCGGCGAGCGGCGACAACCAGTCACCAGCTCCATCGCCACCCTCATCGTCCGCCCGACACCCGCAACACCGTGCCCGTCGTGTACGACGCGTCCGGCGACATCAGCCAGGCGATGGCCGCGGCGATCTCCTCGGGCTGTCCGGGGCGGCGCAGCGGAATCGACGTGGACACGCGTTGCGCGCGGTCGGGGTCGCCCCTTCTCGCGTGGATCTCGGTGTCGACGATGCCGGGCGCGACCGCATTGACGCGGATGCCGTCGGGGCCGAGTTCCTTGGCCAGGCCCATGGTGAGGGTGTCCACGGCGGCCTTCGTCGCGGCGTAGTGGACGTAGTCCCCGGGGCTGCCGAGCGTGGCGGCGGACGACGACACATTCACGATCACGCCGTTGCCCCGGGCCGTCATGGTCTGCGCGGCGCGGCGTGAACACAGCAGTGTGCCCAGCAGGTTGACCTCTACGACCTGGCGCAGGTCGGCGGTGTCGACGTCCGCGAGCCGGCCGAACGGTCCGGTCACCCCGGCGTTGTTCACCAGCCCGGTGACCGGCCCGAGTTGTCGCTCCGCCGAGGCGAACAGCCGCTCCACGTCCGCCTCCACGGCCGTGTCCGCGCCGACGCACACGGCCCGCACCCCGGACTGCCGCACCCTGTCCGCCACTTGCTCGGCCGCCTTCGCGTCCCGGAGGTACCCGACGACCACGTCGTGCCCGTCCTCCGCGAGCCGCAGACAGGTCGCGGCGCCGATGCCCCGGCTGCCTCCGGTGACGACCGTGACGAGACGTTTCATGCGTACTTCCCTCCAAGGGCGGGCCGGTTCAGGAGCTGGAAGGGGTGCTGCAGACGCCCGCGCCCGGCGCTCGGAAGCGCACGCCTGTCCGAACACCACCGAATGTTCCCCACGTTGTCCCCCCGTACCCCTTGGCTCGGCACACGGAGTGACCAACACTTGGCCGATGACGCAGCGTGTGGAACTGGCGATCGTGATGGACCGGCTGGCCGTGGACGAAGTGATCACCGAGTACGCGGTGGCGGTGGACGACGGCGACTGGGAGGCGTACCGGAAACTGTTCGCGCCGAACGGACGGGCCGACTACCGGTCCGCCGGAGGCATCGAGGGGAACGCGGAGGAGATCGCCGGGTGGCTCGCCGAGAGCATGCGGCTGTTCCCGATGCGGCAGCATCTGATCGTGAACCGGCGCATCCGTTTCGGTGCCCTGGACCAGAACACCGACGACACCGCGCGCGTCCGGGCCGACTACGTCAATCCGATGCGCTTCGCCAAGGAGGACGCCGACGACACCTCCACCGCGCCCGACTTCGTGTGCGGCGGGCGGTACGAGTTCGGGCTGCTGCGGACGTACGACGGCTGGCGGCTGACCGAGGTCGTCGTGTCGGAGAAGTGGCGGCGTCTTCCCGAGCGGCGCCCGGAGGCCGTGATCAACTGAGTCGATGAGGTCGATCGAGGTGACTGGCGCGACGTCCTCTGTGCGAGATCGTCCGTGGCGCGCACACTGGAGCGATCAGCGGGTAGGGAGGTGCCGTATGAAGACCTTCGGCGACTGGCTCGCCTCCCCATGGCGGCGTTCGCTGCTAGCCGTGCTCGCGGGCGCACTGCCCGTGTTCGCGTTCCCGGCGCCGTCGTGGTGGTGGTTCGCCTACGTCGCGCTCGTCCCCTGGATCCTGCTGACCCGCTCGGCGCCGACCCCACGGCGGGCGGTCTACGACGGCTGGTTCGGCGGACTCGGGTTCATGCTGGCCGTGCACAGCTGGCTGGTCCCGAGCCTGAGTGTGTTCATCGTGGTCATCGCGGGGCTGTTGGGCGTGCTGTGGGCGCCGTGGGGCTGGCTGGTGCGCCGCTTCCTGGGTGGCGTACCGACGCCCCGACGAGGGGCCGCCGCACTCCTGGTCCTGCCCTCGGGCTGGCTGATGGTCGAACTGGTGCGGTCCTGGCAGGGGTTGGGCGGTCCCTGGGGACTGCTCGGCTCCACCCAGTGGCAGGTGGAACCGGCCTTGCGGCTCGCCTCGGTCGGCGGGGTGTGGCTGCTGAGCTTCCTGGTGGTGGCCGTCAATGTGGCGGTCGCCGTGCTGGTCGCGATCCGTGAGGTGCGGGTGCCGGCCGTCGCCGGGCTCGTCGCGACCGCCGCCGTGACCTCCGCGGCCTGGGTGTGGTCGCCGCGCCCCGACGTCGACGGCAGGGTGCGGATCGCCGTCGTACAGCCCGGGATCGTCGACGGCGACGACAGCGGCGACCGGCGCTTCGACCGCGAGGAGCAGCTGACCCGCCAACTCGCCGGTCAGGACATCGACTTGATCGCCTGGGGCGAGAGCAGCGTCGGCTTCGACCTCGGCAAGCGGCCCGATCTCGCCCGTCGTATCGCCGCGCTCTCCCAGGAGACCGGCGCCGACATCCTGGTCAACGTGGACGCCGAGCGCTCCGACAAGCCCGGCATCTACAAGAGCTCGGTCCTGGTCGGCCCGAAGGGGCTCACCGGAGACCGCTACGACAAGATGCGGCTGGTCCCCTTCGGGGAGTACATCCCGTTCCGCTCGCTGCTCGGCTGGGCCACCGCCGTCGGCAAGGCGGCGGGCGTCGACCGCAGGCACGGCACCGAGCAGGTCGTGATGAATGTGGGGCACGGGCTGCGCATCGGCCCGCTGATCTGCTTCGAGACCGCGTTCCCCGACATGAGCCGCCATCTCGCCCAGGACGGCGCCGACGTCCTCCTCGCCCAGTCGTCGACGTCCTCGTTCCAGAGCAGCTGGGCCCCCGAACAGCACGCCACGCTCGGCGCGCTGCGCGCCGCCGAGACCGGCCGCCCGATTGTCCACGCCACCCTGACCGGCGTCTCCGCCGTCTACGGTCCGAGCGGCGAACGCATCGGCCCCTGGCTCGGCACGAACTCGGACACGACTCAGGTGTACGACGTCCCGCTCGCGCACGGCATCACGCCGTACGTCCGCTACGGCGCCTGGCCGGTGGGCCTGGCCCTGCTGGTGCTCGCGGTCATGTGCGCCGGTGAGGGCGCGACGGCGTTCAGGCTGCGGCGGACCGCTCCACGACCGCTCGCACCACCCGCTCGCACAGTTCATGAGTCGCCAGCGCGTCCCGGGCACTGAGCACCTTCCCGGCCCGTACGGCGTCCAGGAAGGCGAGTACGGCCTGCTCGATGCCGCGCTGCCGGGCCACCGGGACCCAGTCCCCGCGACGCCGCACGGTCGGCTGGCCCTTGTGGTCGACGACCTCGGCGAGGTTGACGACCTGGCGCTTGGTGTCCTGGCCCGAGACCTCCAGGATCTCCTCCACCGAGCCGCTGAGCCGGTTCATCACCCCGAGCGCGGTGAAGCCGTCGCCGGAGAGCTGGAGCACGAGATGGTGCAGCAGTCCGTCCTGGGTGCGGGCGCGCACGGTCACGTCGTCGACCGGCCCGGGCACCAGGAACCGCAGGGTGTCCACGATGTGGATGAAGTCGTCCAGGATCATCGCGCGCGGCTCCTCCGGGAGCCCGATCCGGTTCTTCTGCATGAGGATCAGCTCGCGCGGATGGTCGGCGCACTGAGCGTACCCGGGGGCGTAGCGGCGGTTGAAGCCGACCGCGAGCGACACGTTCCGCTCCTCCGCGAGCCGCACCAGCCGCTCGGAGTCGGCGAGTTGGTACGCGAGCGGCTTGTCGACGTACGTCGGTACGTCCGCCGCCAGCAGCCTGGTGACGATCTCGGGGTGCACGGTGGTGGGCGCGTGCACGAACGCGGCGTCGAGGTCCTGCGCGAGGAGTGCGTCGAGGTCCGTGTGGCGCCGGTCCGCCGGCAGGTGAAGGCTCTCGGCGACGCGGGCGAGCGTGGCGGGGGTGCGTGTCTGCAGATGCAGTTCGACGCCGGGCAGGGCGCCGAGAACCGGCAGGTAGGCCTTCTGCGCGATGTCACCGAGTCCGATGCAGCCGACCTTCACGGAGCCTCCCTGACGCTCGACCGGCGGTACGTTCCCGGAAGCATACGGCGGGGCGATATCCGGTGGTGCGGGCGGACCGGGCGCGCGAGGATGCGGGCATGACGATCGAGCGCAGTGAACCTTCGACCACCGCCGACGAACGCACCATGCTGGAGGGCTGGCTGAACTATCACCGCGAGACCCTCGCCTGGAAGTGCGAGGGTCTGACCGACGAACAGCTGAGGACCGCTTCCGTGGAGCCCTCGACCATGTCGCTCATGGGCCTGGTGCGGCACATGGCGGAGGTGGAGCAGGGCTGGTTCCGCACTGTCATGGCGGCCGAACAGACGGACCCGCCCTACTCCTCCCCAGAGGATCCGGACGGCGAATTCCATCTCACCGAGGCCGACACCTGGGCGGAGGCGCACGCCACCTGGCGGGCCCAGATCAAGGCGGCCGACGAACACGCAGCCCGGTTCGCCCTCGACGACCTCTCCGTGGGCAAGCACCGGCGCACCGGCGAGCGCTTCAACCTGCGCTGGATCTACACCCACATGATCGAGGAGTACGCGCGCCACAACGGCCACGCCGATCTGCTCCGGGAGCGGATCGACGGGAGCACCGGCGACTGACCGACGTCACGTCACCCGGGGCGGGCGCGGGCCGTCCTTAAGGGGGCGGAGATCACTCGTGTGGGGCATCATCCGCCCGTCCGCTGCCCCAAACCGGGCCGGAACCAGCAGAGTTGCGCGGGTGCATCGAACGACGACCACCGCAACGCTCCTGGTCACCGTGGCTGTCTCGGCCCTGTCCGGCTGTGTGACCGTCCAGCGGCCACCGGCTCCCGCTCCCCCGGCCGCACCGTCCCAAGCGTCGGTGCCGCGCCCCGACGGCAGCGCGGAGCCGCAGGTCGTACAGGCTCCGGCCCGGGAGGCGCTCGAACTCATCGACCCCTCGCACCGTCCGAAACCGGCCACGCAGCCACCGCACCGCGCACCGGCTCCGCCCCCGCGGGCGGCCCAGGCACCGGTACCGGTCCCCCGCTCGCACCCGCACCCTCATCCCCACCCGCACACCAAGCCACGCCATCCCCGGCAGCCGAGCGCGGACATCCCGGACGTGGTCAAGTCGGCGCCCAAGAACACGTCGGACGTGTGCGCCCTGGGCAGGAAGTACGGCGGCTGGCAGTCGGACAGTCCGCAGTCGATCATCTGCGGTCAGACGTACGGGCGTTGAGGCCGACGGGAACAGATCAGCCGGACTCTAGGGCCGCTGTCTCGGCGGCCCCCAGTTCCCTTCCCCGGCTGCACCGCCCTCTGTAGCGAGCCGCAGCTCCAGTCTGCCGATCGCGGCCCGCACCCCGTTGCCGTAGCCGTCGTCCGCGAGGACCGTGCAGGCCTCGCGGGCGCGGCGGAGATGGGTGCGGGCGGCGTCCGGGCGGTCGAGCTTGATGTAGTCGGCGGCGAGGTTGAGATGCAGGGAGGGGTAGAAGCCGCGCACCGCGCTCGTCCCTTCCCCGCCCACGTCGTCGCTGTCGCCGGCCTCCCGCCCGTCCGTCAGCTCGGCCGCCGCCGACAACGCCCTGAGATCCCAGGCGAGTTCGTCGCTCGGGTCGTCCTGGGTGTCGGCCAGGTAGTGGGCCAGCGTGCAGCGGTGCAGCGGGTCGCCGTCCTCACCGAGCTCCGCCCACAGGCCGAGCAGCCGCTCCCTGGCCTCCTCGCGGTCGCCGCCGTGGTGCAGCATGACGACCTGTCCGATCCGCGTCAGCAGGGCGTCCGGCGCCGCCTGCCCCTGTCGCTCCGCCACCGCGTCCTCCGCACCTCGTCAGCCATCGTTGGCTGTCCTGGTCGACGCTAACTTGAGGCACTGACAATCCCCGTCAGGCGGACCCGGCCCGCCCCCGGTGGGGTCAGCCCAGGTTCGGGATGCGCCAGTCGATCGCGGTGTGGCCCTGCTTCGCGACGGCCTCGTCGATCTGGGTGAACGGGCGGGAGCCGAAGAACTTCTTGGCGGACAGCGGGGAGGGGTGCGCGCCCTTGACCACCACGTGCCGCTCCTCGTCGATCAGGGGGAGCTTCTTCTGCGCGTAGTTGCCCCACAGGACGAAGACCGCCGGGTCGGGGCGGTCGGCCACCGCGCGGATCACCGCGTCGGTGAACTTCTCCCAGCCCTTGCCCTTGTGGGAGTTGGCCTCGCCGGAGCGGACGGTGAGCACCGCGTTGAGCAGCAGGACGCCCTGCTGGGCCCACGGCATCAGATAGCCGTTGTCCGGGATCGGGAGGCCCAGCTCCTCCTTCATCTCCTTGTAGATGTTCCGCAGGGAGGGCGGGGTCTTCACTCCGGGGCGGACCGAGAAGCACAGGCCGTGGCCCTGGCCCTCGCCGTGGTACGGGTCCTGACCGAGGACCAGCACCTTCACCTGGTCGTACGGTGTCGCCTCCAGGGCGGCGAAGACCTCCCCGCGCGGAGGGTAGACCGGACCCTTCGCCCGCTCCTCCTCGACGAACTCGGTCAGCTCCTTGAAGTAGGGCTGCTGAAGCTCGTCGCCCAGGACTCCGCGCCAGGACTCGGGGAGCATGGAGATGTCGGTCACGTCAACTTCCTTACCGTGTGCGGCGACTGCGATGCGGAGCGAGCGCGCGGGTGCGGTCGCTTCCATGTCCCAGAACCTACAGGCGACCACTGACAACCGGTGCCGCGATCCGGTTCACCAGCTCGTCTTGCGGTACAGCTGCCACATCATCATGATCGTCGACGGGTCGAGGGCCTGTTCCCCGCCGGAGATGTCGTCGCTGGCGGCCACGTACTGCCGGCCCTGCCACAGCGGCAGCAGCCGAGTGTCGTCCACCAGGATCTGCTGCGCCTCCTCGAACTCCTTGACCACGTCGGCCCGGTCGGTCTCCTTGCGGGACTCGGGCAGCAGTACGCCGGTGATCTTCGGCGAGGGGTAGGGCGTACCGAGCGCGTTCTGCTGTCCCACGAACGGCGCGATGAAGTTCTCGGCGTCAGGGAAGTCCGGGAACCAGCCGCGCCCGAACACCGGATACTCGCCCTTCTGATAGCCCGTCACATACGTCTTCCAGGGGCGGCTCTTCAGGGTGATCGTGAAGAGCCCGGAGGCGTCGAGCTGACGCTTGAGTTCCTTGAACTCCAGGGCGGTCTCGGAGCCGTAGCGGTCGCTGGTGTACCAGAGGGTGAGCGGGACGCGGTCGGTGATGCCCGCGCGGGTGAGGATTTTCCGCGCCTTGGGGACGCTGGGGTCGCCGAAGTCGTCGAAGAAGGCGGTGGTGTGGCCGGTGAGGCCCTTCGGGACCATGGAGTAGAGGGGGTCCACGGTGTCGCGGTAGATCTTGTGGGTGATCGCCCCCCGGTCGACGACCTGGGCGACGGCCTTGCGGACGGCAGGGTTCCGGGCCCACCGGTCCTTGGGGTTGAACACCAGGTAGTTGATGTCGGTGCCGGAGCCGTCGACCAGTTGCAGGTCCTTCGAGCGGCTGCCCTGGAGGGTGACGATGTCGTCGGCGGCGAGGCCGCGGTAGGTGACGTCGATCTTCTGGTCCCGCAGCGCCTTGACCATGGTGCCCGAGTCCTGGAAGTAGCGGATCGTCACCGCGCTGTTCTCCCGCTTGGCGAAGCCCTTGTAGCGGTCGTTGCGGACGAGTTGGGCCTCTTTGCCGTCGTCGTAGGACTTCAGGGTGTACGGCCCGGAGCCGAAGACCTTGCCGCCCTTGCGCAGCGAGTGCGCGGGGTAGTCGTCGGGGTCGACGATCGACATGGCCGGGGTGGCCAGCACGAACGGGAAGGTGGCGTCGGGCTTGTTGAGGTGGAAGAGGACCTCGCGGTCACCGGTCGTCTGGACGCGTTCGAGGCTGCCCAGCAGGCCGGCGGGTCCGCCCGCGACGTCGATCTGTCTGATGCGGTCGATGGAGTGCTTGACGGCCTGGGCGTCGAGGGTGTCCCCGTCGGCGAACTTCATGCCCGCGCGCAGTTCGCATCGGTACGTCGTGTTCGAACCGTCCGTGAAACCACAGCTCTTGGCGGCGTCCGGCTCGGGAGTGGTCGCGCCGGTCGGGTAGGCGAGGAGCGTCTGGTAGATGTTGCGGAACAGCTCCCACGAGCCGTCCCAGGAGGCGGCCGGGTCGAGCGTGCTGGGGGCGCTGGTGGTGCCGACGACGATGGGTCCCCGGTCGTCCGGATTTCCGTCCGAGAACACCCCGCATCCGGCCACCAGGGATATCGATGTGATCGCCGCGGCTCTCCGCAGGCCTCGGTTCCGGTTGAACACGCGCACGCTCCTCGATCCGCCATACCAAGGGTCGGCAGACCATACCGCAGTGCCCCGGCCGGTTGAGCAAGGTTCGGACGGGGCTCTTGATCAGCGGTTTTATGACGACGTTGTCAGTCCGCTGTGCGCGTTTTCGTACCTCGACACGGGCGCCGATTCCGTAAAGGGAACAGCAAAGAAACCGGCGCCCGGGTCGTCGTTTCAGGCCACTCCGGCGTTCAGGAGGATGCCTCCGTCGACGACGAGGGTCTGGCCGGTGATCCAGTCGGACTGGTCCGACGTCAGGAACGCGGCGGCGCCGCCGATGTCGGAGGGCACACCGAGCCGGGCCAGCGGGTAGGAGGCGGCGGCCTCCGCCTCGCGGCCCTCGTACAGGGCGGCGGCGAACTTGGTCTTCACCACTGCCGGGGCAATGGAGTTGACCCGTACGCCGGGCGCGAACTCGTGCGCCAGCTGGAGCGTCAGGTTGACCATCGCGGCCTTGCTGACGCCGTACGCGCCGATGAACGGCGAGGCGGAGACACCGGCGAGGGAGGCGATGTTGACGATGGCGCCGCCGTTGTCCTTCTGCCAGGCGTGCCAGGTCTTCTGGGCGAAGCCGAGCGCGGAGATGACGTTGGTCTCGAAGACCTTGCGGGCGACGTTCAGGTCGAGGTCGGCGATCGGGCCGAACACCGGGTTCGTACCGGCGTTGTTGACCAGGTAGTCGATGCGGCCGAAGGCCTCCATCGTGCGCTCGACGACGACGGCCTGGTGGGCCTCGTCGTGGGCCTTGCCGGCCACGCCGATGACGCGGTCGGCGCCGAGCGTCTCGACGGCCTCCTTGAGGGCGTCCTCGTTGCGTCCGGTGATGCAGACCCGGTCACCGCGGGCGAGCAGCGCCTCGGCGACGCCGTAGCCGATGCCGCGGCTGGCGCCGGTGATGACGGCGACCTTGCCGGAGAGTTCAGGAAGTTCAGTCATTTTCGCGTGTTCCCGTGTTCCCTAGTTGAGCGGTCCGCCGGCGACGTACAGGACCTGGCCGGAGACGAAGCCGGCCGCCTCGTCGGTGAAGAAGGCGACGGCGTTGGCGATGTCGTCGGGCTCGCCGACGCGCTGCACCGGGATCTGGGTGGCGGCGGCGGCCTTGAAGTCCTCGAAGCCCATGCCGACGCGGGCGGCGGTCGCGGCGGTCATGTCGGTGGCGATGAAGCCGGGGGCGACGGCGTTGGCCGTGATGCCGAACTTGCCGAGTTCGATGGCGAGGGTCTTGGTGAAGCCCTGCAGACCGGCCTTGGCGGCGGAGTAGTTGGCCTGGCCGCGGTTGCCGAGGGCGGAGGACGAGGAGAGGTTGACGATCCGGCCGAAGCCCGCGTCGACCATGTGCTTCTGGACGGCCTTGGTCATCAGGA
>Ga0307511_10000322_pt1 | contig 51191 bp, 53 predicted proteins | sample 13_EM_MG_FD_200266 | JGI IMG/M metagenome (GOLD analysis project Ga0307511, IMG submission 200266) | Populus trichocarpa ectomycorrhiza microbial communities from riparian zone in the Pacific Northwest, United States - 13_EM | ecosystem: Host-associated > Plants > Roots > Unclassified | place... | reverse complement strand
CGCGGTCCAGGCACCGGCGCGGCATCGCGAGGGTCAGTCGATCACTTCTCGGTGATCGCCGGCTGGTCCGGGACCTTGTAGTCGGCGCCGAAGTTCTTCTTCAGCGCGGCGGCCCAGGAGCCGTCCTGCTCCATGTTCTGGATGTAGCCGTCGAGGGCCTGCTGGGTCTTGGTGTCGCCCTTCTTCAGCCCGATGCCGTACGGCTCCGAGGTGAACGGCTTGCCCACGACCTTGAGCTTGCCGGCGTTGGCGGCGGCGTAGCCCTGCAGGATGATGTCGTCGGTGGTGATCGCGTCGATGGTGCCGTTGAGCAGGCCGGTGACGCACTCGGAGTAGCCGCCGTACTGCTGCAGCGAGACCTCGCTGGCCCACTTGGTCTTGACCGTCTGCGCCGAGGTGGAGCCGGTCACCGAGCACAGCTTCTTGCCGTTGAGGCTGTCCGGGCCGGTGATGGCGGTGTTGTCGGCCTTGATCAGCAGGTCCTGCCCGGCGACGAAGTACGGGCCGGCGAAGGAGACCTTCTGCTTGCGGTTGTCGTTGATCGTGTAGCTGGCGATCACCAGGTCCACGTCGCCCTGGGCGATGAGGTCCTCGCGCTGGGCCGACGGCGCCTGCTTGAAAGTGATGTTCTTCTCGTCCACGCCCATCTTCTTGGCCACGTACTTGGCCACGTCGACGTCGAAGCCGGCGTAGCCGTCGCCGGTCTTCAGGCCGATGCCGGGCTGGTCGAACTTGATGCCGACGGTCAGCTTGTTGTCCGCCTTGGCGCGGTCGACGAGGGAGTCGCCGCCGGCGGCGGCCTGCTGGCTCTTCCCCCCGCAGGCGGTCACGGCCAGCGCCAGCGTGGCCACCAGCGCGCCTGCGCGCAGAACCGGGCTCAACCGCATGATGTCTCGTTCCTCTCGGGCAGTGGGTACTTCAGTGGCTGAGGATCTTGCCGAGGAAGTCGCGCGCCCGCTCGGACTTGGGCGCGGTGAAGAAGTCCTCGGTCGCGGCGTCCTCGACGATCTCGCCGTCGGCCATGAACACCACGCGGTCGGACGCGCGGCGGGCGAAGCCCATCTCGTGGGTGACCACGAGCATCGTCATGCCGTCGCGGGCCAGCGACGTCATCACGTCCAGCACCTCGTTGACGACCTCGGGGTCCAGCGCCGAGGTGGGCTCGTCGAACAGCATCACCTTGGGCTTCATGTTCAGCGCGCGGGCGATCGCGGCCCGCTGCTGCTGCCCGCCGGACAGCTGCGCGGGGTACTTGTCGGCCTGGTTGGCGATGCCGACCCGCTCCAGCAGGGCCATGCCGTTCTCGCGGGCCTGCGCCGAGGCGACGCCGCGCACCTTGACCGGCGCCAGCGTCACGTTCTCGATGATCGTCTTGTGCGCGAACAGGTTGAACGACTGGAACACCATGCCCACATCGGCCCGCAGCCGGGCCAGCGCCTTGCCCTCGGCCGGCACCGGCACGCCGTCCACCTCGATGGCGCCGCTGTCGATCGGCTCCAGCCGGTTGATCGTGCGGCACAGCGTCGACTTGCCGGAGCCGGACGGGCCCAGCACCACGACGACCTGGCCCTTGGGCACCTCGAGGTCGATGGCCTTGAGCACGTGCAGCGGACCGAAGAACTTGTCCACGCCCGCCATCCTGATCATCGGCGGCGTCGCGCCGGCAGCAGACATCGATCCTCCAGCACAGCAAAGGGGGCGGGCGTTGGCGGAAACCTAGGGGCCACCGTCGACACCAGTCCAGGCGGCTTGACCAAGACTTAGGGTTGCAGCTCCGTCACGCAGCCTAGCGGTCGTCCGACCCGGCTGTGACGGACGCTCGACATCGCCCGGCGTGTCCATTGTGGAGGAATCGGCACGTCGGTGGGTCAATGGAGCGAGTGTAAAGAGTCGGCAAACCCTTGACCGTCAAATCGAGGGGCTTCACTCGTTTGGAGTAGTGGTGGTCGAGACCGCCGCCGGCCGTGTGACCCCAGCCACCTAGAGTTGGGCACCTACCCCGCCGCACGGCCGGGGCGGACACGGGGAGGTGCCACACGTGCGGGTACTGCTCGTCGAGGACGACGACCGGGTCGCCGACGCGCTGCTGCCGGCCCTGGCCAGGCGCGGGCTGACGGTGGACCGGCTGGCCACCGGGAGGGGCGTGCTGGACCGGCTCGCCGGCGTCGACGTCGTGCTGCTGGACCTCGGCCTGCCCGACATCGACGGCATCACGCTGTGCCGCCAGGTCCGGGCGGCCAGCGACGTGGCCATCATCGTGGTGTCGGCCCGCGGCGAGGTAGACGACCGGATCCTCGGGCTGCACGCCGGGGCCGACGACTACCTGGTCAAGCCGTACGACGTGGGCGAGCTGGTGGCGCGGGTGCACGCGGTGCGGCGGCGGCGCGGCGACGCGGTGCCCGGCGCCGGCGGCGGCACCGCCGGCGTGGTGCAGGTCGGCGACGTGCACATCGACCTGGTGCGGCACCAGGTGACCGTGGCCGGCGAGCCGATCACGCTGTCCCGCAAGGAGTTCCAGGTGCTGGCGCTGGTGGTGGGCGCGGGCGGCGCGGTGTGCACCCGGGAGCGGATCATCGCCGAGGTGTGGGGCCGCAGCTGGGCCGGCGCCAACCGGACGCTGGACGTGCACGTGGCCACGCTGCGCACCAAGCTGGGCCGGCCGGCGCTGGTGGAGACCGTGCGCGGGGTCGGCTACCGGCTGACCGCCGACGGCCAGGCCGGGGCCGGAGCCGGAGCCGGCTGAGGTGCGCACCCGGCTGCTCGGCAGCTTCGTCACCGTCGTCGCGATCCTGATGCTGGGCCTGGGCATCCCGCTGGCCCTGACCTTCGCGCAGACCCTGCAGAGCGCGCTGTTCGTGGACCGGGCGGCCGACACCAGCCGGTACGCCTCGCTGTCGCAGCGGCTGCTGGAGCAGGGCGGCCTCGATTCGGGCCTGCAGGACCAGCTGAACAGCTACTACGACGTGTACGGCATCTCGATCTCCGTGTTCGACCGCGGCGACCAGGCCTCCGACGGCTCGTTCCGGCCGCAGGAGTCGTCGCCGGGGCCGCGCATCGACCCGACCAGCCAGGTGGTGCGCGAGAACCTGGTCAACGCCCGCGCCGGCCGCGGCACCCAGCAGGACACGCTGCTGATGCCGTGGAACGACGCGCCGATGGTGGTGGCCGAGCCGGTGCTGATCAACGGCGAGGTGCGCGGCGTGGTCGTCACATCCTCGCCGACCGTGCGCACCCGGACGCTGATCTGGCTGTCCTGGGCGGCGATCCTGGTCGGCGGTGTGCTCGCGGTCGGGCTGGCCGTGCTGGTGGCGCTGCCGCTGGTGCGCTGGATGCTGCGGCCGGTTCTGTTGCTGGACAGCGCGACCGCCGCGCTGCTGCCGGCGATTGTCAACGGGCGCAAGGTGGATCCGGTCGGCAGCGACATCGGGCCGCCCGAGCTGCGCCGGCTCACCCGGTCCTTCGACCAGATGGCGGTCAGCGTCAGCGACGTGCTCGCCGCGCAGCGGGCCTTCGTCGCCGACGCCTCGCACCAGCTGCGCAACCCGTTGACCGCGCTGCGGATTCGCCTGTCCAATCTGGAGGGTCACGTCGATCCGGACGTGCAGGAGCAGCAGGCCGCCGCGCTGGAGGAGGCCGACCGGCTCAACCGGATCCTGGACGAGCTGCTGGCCATGGCCCGGGCCGAGTCGTCCAGCGTCGACCCCATTCCGGTCGATGTGGACCAGGCCGTGGCCGCCCGGCTGCGGGCCTGGCAGGCGGTGGCCACCGCCAAGGGCGTCGCCCTGGTGCTGGACGGCGAGCCCGGCGGGACCGCGCTCGCGCCGCCGCGTGGCGTGGAGACCGTGCTGGACGCGTTGCTGGACAACGCCTTGAAGTTCACCGAGGACGACTCGCTGGTGCGGGTCGAGGTGCACCGCCGGGACGGCCGGGTGCGGCTGGCCGTGCGGGACCACGGGCCCGGCCTGCAGCCGGAGGAGCTGGAGCGGGCCACCGACCGGTTCTGGCGCAGCGCCGCCCACCAGAACGTGCGCGGCTCCGGCCTGGGGCTGGCCATCGTCCGGCTGATCGTGGAACGGGTCGGCGGCACGATCACCCTGGACCTGCCCGAGGACGGCGGCCTGCGCGTCTCCTTCGACCTCCCGGCGATCTAGCCCAAGATCAAGGGACCGATCCTCTCGCTGAACGCCAGGAAGGGCCCCTTCCTGGCGTTCAGCGAGAGGAAGGGGCCCTTCCTGGCGTCAGACCTTGGCCGAGCGGTAGTACTCGAGGGCGCCGTTGTGCAGGTCGATGGGGGCGGTCTCGATGGCTGAGCGGGGGTCGATCAGCTGCGCCGCCAGCGACACCACCTGGTCGGCGTCGGTCGCCAGGTCGGGCTGGACGTCGAACAGGGTGCGCACCAGCGCCTCGGCCTCGTCGTCGGGCATGTCCTCGCGCACCATCAGCAGGTTGTGCACGGCCAGCGTGCTCACCGGCCTGCCGGTCTGGGCCAGCAGCGGATACGAGGTCTGCGGCACCGTCTCCACGTTGTAGTAGGGCAGGTTCTTGCGGTCGACCGTGGACAGGTCCAGCATCCGCAGCTTGACGTCGGGATGGGACTTCATGGTGGTGGTGATGTCCGGCGTGGGCAGGCCGCCGGACCAGAACAGCGCGTCACGCTGGCCGGCGACCAGGTAGGTCAGCGACTCGTGCAGGGTGTCCTGGAAGTACGAGGCGCTCGTGTCCGGCAGCCCGGCCGCCGTCAGCAGGTTCAGCGCGACGACCTTGACGCCGGACTGGTCGCTGCCGATGGACACCGCGTGGCCGCGCAGATCGGCCAGCGACGAGATCTGCGCGTCGTTGCGGACCAGCACCTGGATGTAGTCGTCGTAGATGCGGGCCAGCGCGCGCAGCCCCCTCGCGCCGTCCTTGGCCGCGGCGTCGGCGGCGACGAACGCGACGTCCGCGCTGTTGTTGTGCAGCGCGGCCAGGTTCTGCACCGAACCGCTGGTCTGCAGCACCTTCTTGGCCACGCCGAGCCGGTTCTGCCAGGCGTCGGCCAGCCTGGAGCCCAGCGTGTAGTACACGCCGCCGGTGCCGCCGGTGGCCACCCGGAGCTGGACGCCGGACAGGCTGGAGCCGCACGCCGCCAGCGACGGCGCGGCGAGCGTCGCAGTGGCCCCTAGCATGATCAGGGCCCGTCGTGTCAGTGGCACCCGTCCATCCTGCCAGCACGGGGTTCTACGCTGGGGACCGAGCGGTCGTCGGGAAGAGGTAGAGGCAGTGACACGGAGTTACGAGATCCGCACGTTCGGTTGCCAGATGAACGTGCACGACTCCGAGCGGCTGGCCGGCATGCTCGAGGACGCCGGCTACACGCCCGTGCCCGAGGGGAACGCGCCCGACCTGGTCGTGTTCAACACGTGCGCGGTCCGCGAGAACGCCGACAACAAGCTGTACGGCACGCTCGGCCACATGCGGCCGCTGAAGACCGCCAACCCGGACATGCAGGTCGCGGTGGGCGGCTGCCTGGCCCAGAAGGACCGCGGCGACATCGTCCAGCGGGCCCCGTGGGTGGACGTCGTGTTCGGCACCCACAACATCGGCTCGCTGCCCACGCTGCTGGATCGGGCCCGGCACAACCATGAGGCCCAGGTCGAGATCCTGGAGTCGCTGGAGACGTTCCCGTCCACGCTGCCGGCCCGCCGCGACTCCGCCTACTCGGGCTGGGTGTCGATCTCCGTGGGCTGCAACAACACCTGCACCTTCTGCATCGTGCCGTCGCTGCGGGGCAAGGAGAGGGACCGCCGCCCCGGCGACGTGCTGGCCGAGGTGCGGGCCCTGGTCGACGAGGGCGTGCTGGAGGTGACCCTGCTCGGCCAGAACGTCAACTCCTACGGCGTCGAGTTCGGCGACCGGCTGGCCTTCGGCAAGCTGCTGCGGTCGGCCGGCCAGATCGACGGGCTGGAGCGGATCCGGTTCACCTCCCCGCACCCCAAGGACTTCACCGACGACGTGATCGCCGCGATGGCCGAGACGCCGGCCGTCTGCCCCCAGCTGCACATGCCGCTGCAGTCCGGCTCGGACCGCCTGCTGAAGCAGATGCGGCGGTCGTACCGGACCGAGAAGTACCTGGGCATCCTGGACAAGGTGCGGGCCGCCATGCCCGACGCCGCCATCACCACCGACATCATCGTCGGCTTCCCCGGCGAGACCGAGGAGGACTTCCAGGGCACCCTGGACGTGGTGCGGCAGGCCCGGTTCGCCAGCGCCTTCACCTTCCAGTACTCCAAGCGCCCCGGCACGCCCGCCGCCGAGATGGACGGGCAGCTGCCCAAGCAGGTCGTGCAGGAGCGCTTCGACCGGCTGATCGCCGTGCAGGAGGAGAACTCCCTGACCGGCAACCGCGACCAGGTCGGCCGCGAGGTCGAGGTGCTGGTGGCCAGCGGGGAGGGCCGGCGGGACGGCGAGACGCAGCGGATGAGCGGCCGGGCCCGGGACGGCCGGCTGGTGCACTTCGCGGCCACGCCGGGGGTGCGTGCCGGCGACGTGGTGCGCACCGTCGTGACCTACGCCGCGCCGCACTACCTGGTCGCCGACGGCGCGCTCGTCAGCCACCGGCGGACCAGGGCGGGGGACAACACCGAGGCCGGTTTGCGGCCCAAGACCACGGGGGTCAGCCTGGGGCTGCCCTCGTTCGGCACGCCGGCTCCGCTCGCGCCGGCGGGAGGATGTGCGATCCAGTGACTGACGACTTGTCCGACCTCCAGGTCGAGGCGCCCGCCGCGCCCCGGCGCGTGTTCCGGCAGATCGACCCGGGCGTGCGCGCCCTGGTGGTCGCCGTCTGCGTGATGCTGATGCTGGTGGCCGCGCTGCTGCCCTGGGTGGAGGGCGCCACCGGCTGGCAGGTGCTGTTCGGCCTCGCGCCCAAGGGCACCGTGATCGGCTTCGTGCCGGAGCTGTTCGCCGTCTGCGCCATGGTGTTCGGCGTGCTCGTGTCCGGCGCCGCCCTGGTGACCCGGCTGTGGGCGCTGGCCTTCGCCGGCGCCGCCGGCTGCGGCTTCAGCACCCTCACCGCCCTGCTGGCCGTCTGGTCGCAGCAGGCCACCTCCAGCCACGAGCCCGGCCCTGGCCCGGGGCCCGGCATCATCCTCGGGCTGGTGACCCTGGTCGTCCTGACCTACCAGTGGATCAAGCTGACCTTCACCCGGGACTGACGACGGGACACGGTCACCCGGTGGGCAGTGCGCGCCGGGTGACCAGGTGGTAAAGCACGGCGCGAATGCCGTGGCGCACCACGGCCGCCCGCACCAGCCGATAGCCGCCGCCGTAGACCGGGTCCGGGTTGGCGGCCATCGCCTCTCGCAGGGCGTCGGCCACCACCGTCCGCTGCTTCTTCAGCCACGCGCCGGCGAACAGCTCGCAGAGACCCTCGGCCACAATGGGGTCCAGTCCGACCGCTCCCCGCTCGATCAGCCAGGCATGTCCGATCTCGTGCGCGAGCGTCGCGCCGAAATGCGCCGTCGGGAGCCCGGCGGCGACCTGGATGCCCAGCACGCCCGCCTCGCCGGCCGCGGACACCTCGTGGTGGGTCATCCCGAACAGGACCGCATCGGCCGGCCGGCCGCTCCGCAACGCGTCCGGGGCGACCACGGCGACCCGCACCCGGTGAAGCAGCTCCACACCCATCGCGGCCATCTCGGCGCGGACGCCCGGAATGTGGCCACGGGCGGCGGCCTGCGTCTCGATGCCGTGACGGACGCAGGTGGGGCAACGGAGAGTGTCACGGGTGAACCTCGCCCAGCCGCTGCCCGGCGGATCCGCCTGCGGCCGGCCGCACAGCACACAGTCCGCCGCGACAACGTGCGCCGAGCACGTCGCCTCGCCCCACAACGAGATCCAGTACGTCCCGGTGGCGGTGCCGCCGCACGCCACGCAGCTGGTCAGTTCGGTTTCCACGTTCCGGTCACCGGATCGCGGGACCACCCGGCGGTGCGCTCGACCGGCCCCGGCGGCGGCCCGGGCGTGTCGTCCGTCGATGCCGGCGGCCCGGGCGCGCGGCCGGACAGCAGCTGGTCGAAGTAGCGGCCCCACATCTGCATCGTCGGCCGCGCGCCGGGGGCCGCGCCGAGCGAATCCGTCAGCAGACGCCGGCCGTACGGATCGAGCCGGTCGGCCAACCGCCCGATGTCGCGGGTGACCGACGCCTGCGGCCCCGGCGCCAGGCAGCGCAGTACGAACAACCCGAACTTGTAGCGGTCGGTGGCCTGGCTGAGACTGCGCTCCGGCGGATCCCAGTCCGGCGCGTTCAGCTGCCGCACCACGGCCATCGCGCCCCGGATCCGGATCGCGTCGCAGTCCACCAGCAGCACCGTGGGGCGGACGCCGCACCGGAACACCGCGTTCTTGGCGTTCAGGTCCCCGATGACCATGTCGTTGCGGTGCAGCAGGTGCACGATGCTGGCGAAGTCCCGACAGATGAGCACCCGGTCGCGCGTCGAGGCCGACGGCATGCCCAGCCGCTCGGACCGCGCCGGATCGACGAACAGGTGCTGCACCTCCCGCAGCGTGCGCGTCGGCGAGCCGCTGGGCAGCGTCCGCCGCTGGAAGAAGTCGTCGCCGATCAGCGGCATGAGCACGCCGCTGACCGCGCCGCCGTCCTCCACGACCCGCACCGGCCACGCGGTCGCCCGATCCAGCCGGGCCCGGGTCCGGTGATCGAGCCGGTACCGCCGGGCGACGATCGCGTGCAGTCCGTGCGGCGGCGCCTGGCCGGGGCGGTAGTGCTTGTACACCAACGGGTGCGGCACATCGGGAAGGGTGACGCCCGGGAGCCGGTAGACCTTCGCCTGGCCACCGGAGCCGATGAGCTCACCGGGTCGACCCAGCTGGGCCAGGTCGACCACGACGCGATTCACCGGTGGGCGGGCCAGATCGCCACCGCGGTGCGGTCGTCGTCGAACGACCGTCGGGCGAACCCGACCTGCGCGGCGAACTCGAGGTCGGCGGGCGGTTCGGCCCACGACGACGCGAGGAACCGGCCGACCGCGCCCGATCCGTTGCCGAGTGGGTCACCGATGCCGTCGGTCATCAGCACCAGGGCCTCGCCGGGGGCGACGGAGGTGCGCACCGGTCGTGGCGTCGCCGACAGGACGGGCAGCGCCGAGACCGCCGACGAGTGGATGTCCACGTCGGCGTTCTTCACCGGCTGCTGCGGCCGCCAGCCGCCGTCACGGCCGAGAATCCAGCCGGACGTGTCGCCGACGGTCAGCAGATGCACCGCGCGTTCCTCGCCCTCCAGTTCCATGACCGCGTAGGTCAGCGCGGTGGCCATGTGCCCGGCGACCTCGCGCGGATCGCTGCCCACGCCCTCGACGTGGTCGCCGGCCTGCTTCACGATCAGGTCGGCCACCCAGGCCAGGAAGGAGGGCCAGGGCAGTTCGTCCGGCCGGGTGCGGGCCAGCAGCCGGCGCAGCTCGTCGGTCCCCTCGTGCACCGCCCACCAGGCGGCCAGGTGCGAAAGCTCCCCGCTCGACACGCCGTCGGCCACGCACACCACCAGGTAGCGGGCGTCCGGGGTGACGCGCAGGGCGTAGTCGTCCTGCCGCACCCGGGCGTAGTGCCGATGCGAGAGGCCCCGCACGCTCGCGGCGCGCACCGTCGCCGACGGCGCCCCGTCGGGGCCGTTGACGACGATGCCGTCGATGATGCTGTCGGGCCGATGGGGGTGGGCGGGAACGTAGGCCGGCCGCACGCGGCTGACCGCCCGGCCGGGGTCGCCGACCACGTAGGGCGTGAAATCACCGCGCCACTCGGGCGTTTCCAGGGTCGCGGCATGGCGCGGCGCGTCCACCGCGGCGGTGTCGGGCGATGAGCCCGGTGTCCCGGCCATCAGACGAAGTCCTCGTCGTCGGCGGCGTAGGCGTGGATGCCGGCCGGCAGGTCCTCCTTGGCCGGCAGCATCAGCCCGGAGCCGCCCTTGGCGATGCTCTCGCCGGAGGCCAGCACGCTGGAGATCAGGATCTCGGCGATCATGCCGATCGCCTTGGCGGCGTCCTCGCCCTTGTCCATCAGGTACATCTGCATCTGCTTGGCGCCGCTGGACGGGTGGATCAGCGACCGCAGCACCGTCGGCTCGGCGTCGTCGACCCCGCACGGCACGACGTTGGGATACATCGAGAATCCCTGGCCGGTCTGCTTGTCGAAGCTGGTGAGCTCGCTGAAGGCGGCCCGCCACTCCGGCTCCTTGTCCGTCGGCGCGCCGTCGGACAGGAAGAACACGGCGGGCCGGTGCACCGCGAAGCCGTCGGCCTTGAGCTGCCGGACGTTCTGCTCGATCTCGGTGCGCAGCAGCCGGAACGCCGCGGCGTACGAGGTGCCGCCGCGCAGGCTCAGCGCCGGCAGGCTGACGTTCTCGTCCAGCGGGTCGCACAGCGGCAGCCGAACCTGCGCCTGGTCGGAGAAGTCGATCAGTCCGAAGCGGACCTTGTCGGACAGGATCGGCGCCTGCGCCAGCGCGTCGACCACCGCCGGCATCATCTGGTTGGCCGCGTCGAGCTTCTTGCCCATCATGGAGTAGGAGACGTCGACGACGAGGTAGAAGGGCAACAGCTTGCCCAGGGGTGCGTCCATGGGACCGCTTCCTTCGGGTGGGTGGGGTTCAGGGCTGGGTCGGGTTCGGGCCGGCGGGCAGGGACCAGCCGTCGGGCCGGGGCAGGCGAACGGTCGGCTCGTCGTCCCAGCGGGTCGTGGGCGCCGCGGCGGACCGGGTGTCGGTGGGCCCGGGCGAGGCCGCGTGGAACCGCACCCCCGGCAGCGTCGGGGCCTGCGGATGGCCGTTCACCGGCGGGACCGGGCCGGCGTTGGCCTGGATCCACCGGTCGAGTTCGGCGTCCACCCGCTTGTTGGCCAGCACGGCCCAGGTGTCGACCGCCTTGTCGGCGATCTTGGCCTGCTGCCCGACCAGCTTGGTGGCGGCCTGCTTGGCGCTGGCGGTCTGCTCGGCCAGGTGGTGCTCGGCGACCTCGCGTTGGGCCCGGGCCTGGGCCTCCGCGCGCTGCCGCTGGTCGGAAAGCTCCATCCGCTCGAGTTTCTTGACGTGGTCGGCCCGTTGCGCGAGCAGGCTGTCGTAGGCCGACGGCGGGCCGAGCATGCTCAGCAGCTTGATCACCACCGGCAGCAGCTCGATGGACAGGAAGAGCAGGAACAGCATCAGGTGGGTGAGCACCGCCATCGGGTGGCCCGACGACAGGTTCTCCAACGCCTCGAGCCGGGACAGCAGGCCGTCGTCGGCGTTGTCGGCGATCGACGCGGTCTGCTCCGCCGCCTGCTTGGCCGCCTGCTCGGTGGCCAGCCGGCTCTGCACGTCCGGCAACTGCTTGCGGGCGTCGTCGACCTGCTGCGAGGCCGCCGCGGCCAGCCGGGCGCCGGCACTGCGCTGCTTGTCGTCGAGCGAAGCCTTGGCCTCGGCCGCTTTCTGCTTCGCGGCGTTGGCGGTGGCCTGGGCCTGCTGGTAGGCGTCGCCGACGCCCGGCCGGTGGGTGCCGCAGCTGCCGTTCAGCTCGCACTGGGCGTTGGCCTGGGCGTCCTCGTACCTCTTCTCCGCGGTGTCGTAGGCGGCCTGCGCGGCCTTGACGTCGGGGTCGTCGCTCACCTCGGGCCGCTGCTGCCCGGAGATGATCGCCTGCAGCCGGTCAACCTGCCTCTGCAGATCGGGAATCTCGGCGTAGGCCTTGGCCAGCACGTCCTTGGACTCGGCGACCTGCTGGGCGTGCATGACGGTCAGCTGCGCGTCGATCTCCGGCTGGAAGATCCGCAGGGTCAGCGGCGTCGAGATGACGGTGCCGATGACCACCGCCAGCAGCAGCCGGGGCACCGCGGCGGCCACCTTCAACCTGGCCCCGCGCAGGCCGTTCATGCTGACGATCAGCATGCGGTCCAGGTTCAGGATGACGCCGGCCCACACGGCGGCGGCCGCCGCGGCCGCCGGCCACGGCAGCCGCAGGGTGTCCTCCAGCGCGAAGAACGCCGACACGCCGGCCACCAGCGCGGTGCTCAGCAGCACCCCGCCCATGGCGGCCTGCTTGGTCAGGTCGCCGGACCGCTCGGCGAGATCCGGCTGGGCTCCGGCCAGCCGGACCAGCCCTCTGCGCAGGTTCACGGGGTGCTCCCTTGGTCGCCAGGGCCGGATGGGTCCACTGTGGACATAGCGATGTCCGGCAGGGGCAGTGCGGGTGGGTCCTGCCCGAAGTCGATCCGGGGGCCGTTCATGATCAGTGCGGTGACGTCGAACGGCGGGGTCAGGGCCGTGACCGGCGGCAGCACCGGCGCGCCGCCTACCGGTGCGACCAGGTCCTGCGGTCGGTAGTACGGCGTCGGCAGCTGAATCGCCGGCAGCGGCGGCAGCGCCGGCATGTGCGGCGACACCAGCGCGGCCGGCGGCGGCCAGTCCATTCTCGGCATCGGCACCGGCAGCTCGAACCGGGGCGGCGCGGCCACCATCGGGACGGGACCGATGGTGCGCGCGTCCTCGCCGGCCTCGTTGCGCGCCACCACCAACACGAACGGCGAATCGGTGAGGAAGATCCGCGTCGCGCCGACGCCGGCGCGGCCGTCCATCCGTTCGGTGTGCCCGGCGGTGCGCACCTCCACCGTCACCGCGTCGGTGGTCTGCCAGCGGACGAGAACAGGCTGTCCCCGCATGGCGTACGGGCCTTCAAGTCGAGCGTCGGTCAGGATCGGCGGCGTGAGGTGCTCGCCGATCAATCGGCTGAGGTGGACGTGCCAGTCCCGCGCCGTCGGCCGGTCCTGCGGCCGATCGCTGAGCGCCCGGACCAGCATCTGGTGCCCGACGACGTCGAGCGCGGCCGCTGCCGGGGCCGGATCGAGCCGCGTGGAGCCGCGGTCGCCGGGACACAGGCAGCGCAGGATGAACAGGCCCAGCTTGTACTGATCGGTGCGCTGCGACAGCGGTTCGTTCGCCGGCGGCACCCAGTCCGGCGTGTTCAGCTGCCTGGCGCCCGAGACCTGGCCGGCCCGGCGGACGCCGTCGCAGTCGAGAAACAGCACGGTCGGCCGGTCGGTGAGCCGGTAGAGCTCGTTGCAGGGATTGATGTCGCCGAACGCGACACCGAGGTCGGTGTGGAGAAAGGAGAGCACGCCGGCGAAGTCACGGCAGATTCGCAGCCGCTCCGTGACGTCGGGGACCGGCCGGCCGAGACGCTTTGCCCTGGTCGGATCAATGAAGAGGTTCTGCACCTCGCGCAGGGACTGGGTGCTTCTGCCGGTGCCCGGCAATAACATCGTGTCGGCGAAGGAGTTCGGCACGCGGCGCATCACAATGCCCCGTGTCATGCCGTTCTCCTCGACCACCCGCAGCGGCCAGACCGTCATCCCGTCGAGCGTGGCGCGCCGTGGCGCGTCGAGGGACAGCCGGCCGGTCACGATGCCGCGCAGATCGTTGGACGACGCGATCGGCGTGCGATATTCCTTGTACACAAAGGGTCCCTGGGCATCCGGCAGGGACAGCGACGGCAGCTCGCGGACCACCGCCTGCGCGCCCCGGCCCAGCTGCGGGCCGAGGGCGCCGAGGTGTGCGCGCTCGATGCTCACCGATGGCGAAGTGCCAGAACTTCCCACCATGTCTCCCTGTTGGCGGACGGCAGACGATCGACCAAGAGAACGTGAATGCGACACCTCTGAGGGCGTGAACGAACGATTCGGTCAGTGGATCGACCCGGTGCGCGCATACGTTACCGGATCGGTCGTTATGCGTCGATCGCTTTGGCGACAACGCTTTCTACTCGTCGGTAATACCCAAAATCAGGGATTTCCATCGCGCAGGATCGGTGGGTGTAGTGTCCTCGCCGGACCGCGGCGGTAGAGTGCCGCTGGCCGTCCGCCATTGGTGGCGGCGCGGTCGCCGGTGGGGGTCAGGAAACCGTCCACACCGGTCACCTTGCGATGGAAGTTGCGTGGGTCCAAGGATTCCGACCAGACGATCTCGTACACCTGCCGCAGGTCGGAGATCGTGAACACCGGACCGCAGAAGGCGGTGGCCAGTGTGGTGTACTCAAGTTTCGACCGGGCTCGCTCGACCGCGTCCGCGATGATCTTGGCGTGGTCGAAGGCCAGCTGCCGTTTCCGAGACAGCGCCTTGTCGACGGGAACCCACTGGGCGGCCCGGGCGTCGCCGCCGCCGAGCGGCAGCGGGAGGTCGGGCATCAGGGCCAGATAGCAGATCGTCACGACCCGCTGCCGCGGGTCCCGGCGGGGCGCGCCGTAGGTGCGGAGTTGTTCCAGGTGCAGGTCCTTTGCGGACAGCCCGGTCTCCTCGGCCAGTTCTCGCGCGGCCGCCGCGTCGATGTCCTCGTCGTCGCTGCTCAGGAAGCCGCCGGGCAGGGCGAGCCGGCCGGCGTAGGGCTCGACGCCCCTGGTGACGAGGAGAATGTTGAGCTGGTCCGCGCGGATGGTGAGCACCGCGAGGTCGACGGCGATGGCGACGGTGGGGATCCTCCAGGACTCGGTCACCGGTCCACCGTAGCTTCTCGTCAGACTGACGACAAGGGTGTCCCTGTCGTGTGTAACGTGGCGCGCCGGCCGGGCGACCTTCAGCGTCGTCGGGTTCGGCGCACGGTAAATGTCATATTGACGAGAACCGAGACACGCCCTTATCGTCACTATGACGCTAGGGCGAACGGAGCGAATCCATGATCGTGATCCTCACCGCGCTCGAAGTGGAATACCTCGCGGTTCGGGGGCAACTGGCCGGGCCGCGGCCGCATCGGCACGCGGCGGGCACGAGGTTCGAGCTCGGCGAGGTCGCCGGGCGGCCGGTCGCGCTCGGGCTGACCGGGGCCGGCAACGCGACCGCCGCGATCATCGCCGAGCGGGCCGTCACCGAGTTCTCCCCGGAAATGGTGGTTTTTGTCGGCGTGGCCGGCGGACTGCGGGACTGGCTGAAGATCGGCGACATCGTCGTCGCCACCCGGGTCTACGGCTACCACGGCGAACGCAGCGAGGACGACGGCAGCCGTATCCGGCCCCGTGCCTACGAAACCGCCCATGAGCCGCTGGAGACCGCCCGTGTGCTGGCCAGGTCGGCATCCTGGCGAGCCGGGCTGGCGACCGATCCGGCCGTGCACTTCGAGCCGATCGCGTCGGGCGAGGTGGTGCTCAACAGCAGGACCTCCCCGACGGCGCGCCGGCTCGACCAGAACTTCAACGACGCCGTCGCGGTGGAGACCGAGGGCGCGGGCGTCGCCCAGTGCGGCCACCTGCAGGGCGGTCTGCCCACCGTCACCATCCGCGGCATCAGCGACCACGCCGACGGTCACAAGGACAGCGACGACAAGACCGGGTCGCAACGGTTGGCGGCCCAGCACGCGGCCCTGTTCGCGCGGGCGCTCATCGGCTCCCTCGACGACATCGGCGGACCGCGCGTACGGGAGCCGAAGGCCAGGACCGCTGTCACCGTGGTGACCAACACGGTGAACGGCAAGAGCAACAACTCCATGCAGATCGGCACCGTCAACGGTGGCATGCACTTCGGCCCCAAACCTGATGCTGGAGACCGGCCATGAACCACCACGGCTACATCAACAACACCGTCGACGGCGACGACAACCACGTGACGCAGGTGGGCGTGGTCAACGGCGGCGCGGTGTTCCACGGCGATTCCACCGTCTACCAGGTCACCCAGGCGGACCCGCCGCAGCGCAAGTTCGAGGTCGCCCGCAACCACCTGGCCGGCAACTCGCCGCGGATCGCGGAAAGCCTGCTGGGGGAATGCGTTCGCGCCGGCTTCGTGAACACCGAGGTGGCCTACCTCTACGCGCTGGCCACGCTGAGCGAGCGGTCCCTCAACCAGCTCGGACCGGACGAGTTCGAGCACGTCCGGACCGCGCTGACGATCGCCGAGCGGTGTCCCCACGACGGCTGGTGGACCGCGATCGGGGTGATCGGGGACCTGCTGCGGTGCGTCACCGAGCAGGAGACCAGCCGGGAGGCCGACCCGCAGACGCTGGCCCTGGTGCTCGACGAGTTCGGCAACCTCGACCGCGGCCGCCAGGAGGAGATCACCCGCCATCTCGACATGATCATCGGCGGCGCGATCCAGGACCAGCTCGACCACTTCACCGCGGCGGCGGTCGAACAGGCCCGCGTGTCCGACGACCGGGCCGGCCGGGCGTGGAAGTTCTTCCAGCCGACGCCCACCGAGCCGGTGCTGAGCGAGCCGTACTTCACGGCCCAGCCCTCGTCCCGCACCTGGATGCGGTTGGTGGGCGGCACCTTCGGGCTCCTGCTCGCCGCGCTCATGTCCGGCTCCGTCGCCACCGTCGCCGTCACACTGGTGCTGGCCGCGGCCGGTGCTGCGGTCGCCTGGTTCGGGGGCCGGGCGCTGGCCGCCCAGACCCGCCGCGACCGGCTGGAGTTCGAACTGGGGGCGGGCGAGCGTTCGGGCGACGACGACCCGGGCACCCTCGGCAGTCCGCTGTTCCGGCGTCGGATCTGGGGCGCGATCGTGCGCCGGCGCGGTCGTGAGCAGCCGGTGGCGAAGAAGCGGCGCAAGCAGTGGCAGGACGACCTGGCCCGACCGGCCGTCAGCCTGTTCGACCGGATGGTGCGGACCTACGGTCAGCCGCCCCCGGCCGACGACGAGGCCGACAGCCCGGTGCGGCAGCGGGAGTCCGAGGTCGACGCCCGGACCCTGAACTGGTTGGTGTACGCCCAGATGCGGGAGTGGTCGCGGCAGTGGGAGGCCGGCGAGCTGTTCTCGTTCCGGAAGGTGACAACTGGTCAGATTCGTGACACCGCGGCCGCGGTCGGCGCCGGGCTGTTCGGAATTCTGGCGGTGTACTGGGTTTTCCTCTCGCTCAGCGGGGTTTCGGGCGCGATCGGGCTCGGCTTGCTCGCCGCGGCCGGTGCGGCGGTGGGCACGTGGGGGTGGGCCGAGCTGCTGGGCGGCCGGACCGCGCTGTCCGACGAGCGGGCCGACTGCCAGGCCCAGCTGGACTGGGAACTGGCCGAGTTCCGGAAGTGGCAGGCCAAGCTGGCCGACCAGCCCTCCGACGCGGAGATGGCCCGCTGGCTCGACTTCGACAAGGGCCACCTGAAGACCGAGGCCATGCGGCACGCCGACCTGACCAACCGCGACATCGTCGGGCACGTGGTGCTGACCGAGGGGTTGCCGCGGGCCAGGCGGGCCCGGGTCATCTACGGTCCGCCCCGGTACTCGGCCTACCGGGTGCTGGTGTTTCTGTTGACCGACAACGGCGTCTGGGAGTTCCGGGTGGACCTGGACTTCACCGACGGGTCCGTGCACAACCAGGAGACCTCGTCGTTCCGGTACGAGTCGCTGGTCCGGGTGCGGGTCGCCGAGGTCGGGGTGAAGTTCGCCAACGAGCGGCGCCAGGTCATCGTGATCACGAACAACGAGCTGCCCGTGGTCACCGACCCGCGACAGCAGGTGGTGCTCAGCCGGGCGTTGTGGCTGTCGTTGACCAACCAGGACGACATTCAGCTCGTGCTCGAGAACTTCGACGGGCTCCGCGACGAGCAGAGCGAGAAGGAGTCCGAGCTGGCCGAACTCGCGCTCGGCGCGTCCGGGGCGGCCAGCGCGGTGCGCATCCTCCAGTCCGTGGCCGGTGAGGGGCGAGACTGGATCGCCCGCCAGCGGCAGCGTCGCGACCGCCGGCTGCGGGAATGGGCCCGCGGTGGCAGCGGCCAGCACGATCTGCTCGGCGCGCCGACGCGGACGGCGATTCCCCAACCCGCCCAACAACAGCAGCATTCACAACCGCCGCAAGCCCAGCCGCCGCAACCGCCGCACGCGCCCCCCGGCCCAACAGCCCCGCGGACCGGCTGAGCCACCCGCCGCCGTGCCGGAGCGTTCCACGTGGGCCACGGACTATCCGCGAAAGGCTTTGCGCTGACCCTTGTCACAACAAGTGTGGCCCCGCCGAAAACCGGCGGGGCCACACTTGTTCGTGCGATCAGCGCGTTGCCACGGCCTGCTCGGCGGCGGCCAGCCACTCGCGCCACTGCGCGGCCTGGGCCTCGGCCTGCTCGGCACGGCGCTTGTCGCCGGCCGACCGGGCCTTCGCGGCCTGGGCCTCGAACTGGTTGACGCGTTCGCGGAACTGCGCCACCCGGGCCTCGGCCTCCGGGTCGGTGCGGCGCCACTGGGCGTCCACCGCGCCACGGACCCGCTCCTCGATGGCCCGCAGCCGGCCCTCCAGCTCACGCACCCGCTCGCGCGGCACCTTGCCGACCTGGTCCCAGCGCTCCTGGAGCTTGTAGAGCGCGTTGCGGGCCGCCTCCAGGCCCGAGGACGGGTCGATGCCCTCGGCCTCGGCCAGCAGCTCCTCCTTGAGCTTGGCGTTGTGGCCGAACTCGGCGTCCCGCTCGTCGAAGGCGGCCGACCGGCGCGCGAAGAACTTGTCCTGCGCGGCCCGGAAAGCCTGCCACAGCGCGTCGTCGGACTCCTTGGGCGCGCGGCCCGCGGCCTTCCACTCGACCATCAGGTCCTTGTAGCGGCCCGCGGTGACCCCCCAGTCGTCCGACGCGGCCAGCTCCTCGGCCTCGGCCACCAGCTCCTGCTTGCGGGTCTTGGCCGTGGCCCGCTGCCGGTCCAGGTCCGCGAAGTGCGCGCCCCGGCGCCGGTTGAAGGCGTCGCGCGCCTTGGAGAACCGGCGCCACAGCTGCTCGTCGGTCTTCCGGTCGACGCCGCGGATGGTCTTCCACTCGTCGAGAATGGCCCGCAGCCGGTCCCCGGCCGACTTCCACTGGGTCGACTCGTTGGCCAGCTGCTCGGCCTCCTCGACCAGCGTCTGCTTGCGGGCCGCCATCTCGGCGCGGGCCGCGTCGCGGGCCACCTTCGCCTTGTCCACGGCCTGCCCGGCGCTGGCGATCACGAAGTCCACCCGCGCCCGCAGGGCCACCAGGTCGCCCACCACGGCGGCGTCGGCCAAGCCGTCACGGACGTGCTTGGCGCTGGTCAGCGCCTGCTTCGGGTCGCCGGCCCCGGAGCGCAGGCGCGCCTCCAGCAGCTCGACCTCGGTGCGCATGTCGTCGAAGCGGCGGGCGAAGTGGGCCAGTCCCTCGGCCGGCTCGCCGGCCTGCCACGAGCCGACCTCGCGCTCACCCTCTTCGACCTTGACGTACACCTTGCCGGCCTCGTCCACCCGGCCCCACCGGGTCGGATCGTCCGAGGCGACGGGCACCACGGGCGGAGCGGTCCCCACCGTGTCGGCCCCTCCCGAATTGGACTGGCCCGCCTCGGCCTGCGTCGCCGGGGTCACCTGCTCCGCAGTCGCCTGCTCGACCCCGTCCACCGGGGCCGTCTCCTGGTCCGTCATCGCCGGCTTCCTCCTCGCCTGCCACCATGAGCCCGCGCCGGGGCGCGAGCGCCCCGCACAGGCGGGGCCCAAACGGCCGGTACTCCGAACGCGTGGTCCGAATACCTTCGCGGGGCATTCAAACAGGTCAGGGCCCGGCTGTGTACTCCGAGTCGGCAGGTAGCGTGCCTTATCGTGATCGTAGGCGTCGCCGTGGTGCCCCATCCGCCCCTGCTGGTACCCGAACTGGTGGCCGGCGCGGTGGCCGAGACGGAGGCGGTCAGACGCGCCTGTCTGGCCGCGGGCAAGCGGCTTTCGGCGCTGAGCCGGCAGTGGCTGGCGATCGCCGGTGATCCCTTTTTCCACGGCTTGACCAGCGCCGATGCCGTCGGCACGTTCCGCGGCTACGGCGTCGATAAGATCGTTTCCCTGGCCGAGGAGCGGGCGTCGGACGACGTCGATCCCGGATTGCCGCTGCCCGCGTTGGTGGCCGGGTGGCTGCGGGAGCAGGCCGGGGCGGGGCAGGTGGTCGTCCAGACGATCGATCCTGTGGGTTCGGTGAACGAGAGCCGACGAGTGGGTGAACGACTGGCCCGACAGGACCGTCCGGTCGGCCTGCTCGTGCTGGGTGACGGGTCGAGCCGACGGCCCGGGCCGTCCGGGCATGCCGATCCGCGGTCCGTGCCCTACGACGACGGCGTTCGTGACGCGCTGGCGACCGCCGACGTGGACGCCCTGCTCGGCCTGGACGTCGAACTGGGGGCGGAGCTGGACGTGTCCGGCCGGGCCGCGTGGCAGGCGCTGGCCGGGGCGGCCCTCGGGCGGCCGTGGCGGGCGGAGCTGCTGTATTCGGACGCCCCGTTCGGCGTCGGCTATCACGTGGCCTGCTGGGAGCCGGCGTGAATGTGCGGGCCATCGCGGTGGTCGGGCCGACCGCCGCCGGCAAGTCGGATCTGGGCGTGGAACTGGCCCGCCGGTTCGGCGGCGAGGTGATCAACGCCGACGCCATGCAGCTGTACCGGGGGATGGACATCGGCACCGCCAAGCTGTCCGTCTCCGAGCGGCGGGGAGTGCCGCATCACCTGCTCGACGTTCTCGACGTCACCGAGACCGCGTCGGTCGCCGCGTACCAGCGGCAGACACGGCAGCTGATGGAGCGGCTCATCGCCGACGGGGTGACACCCGTGCTGGTCGGCGGCTCCGGGCTGTACGTGCAGGCGGTGCTCGACGAACTGGAGTTCCCCGGCACCGATCCGGAGGTGCGGTCCCGGCTGGAGGAGGAGCTAGCAGCGCTAGGCTCCGAAGCCCTGCACGCCCGTCTAGCGACGCTAGACCCCATAGCGGCGACAGCCATCCTCGCATCGAACGGACGGCGCGTGGTGCGGGCCCTGGAGGTCATCGAGCTCACCGGCCGGCCGTTCTCCGCGACCATGCCCAAGCGGGGCGAGCCCCGGTACGGGACCGTGCAGGTCGGCATCGACCGCGACGTCGCCGACCTGGACGCCCGGGTCGACCTTCGCGTGCAGCTGATGTTCGGGGCCGGGCTCGTCGACGAGGTCCGTTCCCTGGAGGCTCTTGGCCTTCGGGACGGCCTCACCGCCGCTCGGGCCCTCGGCTACCAGCAGGTGCTCGCCCACCTCGACGGCTCCTACGACGTCGACACTGCCGCCACCGAGACCGCCCGTGCGACCCGTCGCTTCGTTCGGCGGCAGCGGTCCTGGTTCCGCCGTGATCAGCGCATCACCTGGTTCGACGGCGCTCGCCCCGACCTGGCCGAGGCCGTCGGCGCGATACTCTGAACGGGTGGGTATCGAGTTCGTCAAGGGACATGGCACCGAGAACGACTTCGTGCTGCTGCCCGATCCCGACGGCACGCTGGACCTGACCGAGAGCCGCGTCCAGGCGCTGTGCGACCGCCGCCGCGGCCTCGGCGCCGACGGCGTGCTCCGTGTCGTGCCCAACAAGGTCTTCGCCGGCTCCGGCGACGGCTGGTTCATGGACTACCGCAACGCCGACGGCTCCATCGCCGAGATGTGCGGCAACGGCGTCCGGGTGTTCGCCGCCTACCTCGTCGACGCCGGTCTCGCCGCCCCCGGTGAGTTCGTCGTCGGCACCCGCGCCGGCGACCGTCCCGTCGTCGTGCACCCCGACGGCTCTGTCACCGTCCAGATGGGTCCCGCCCGCGTCACCGGCCGCTCCACCGCCACCCTCGGCGGCGTCTCGTTCCCCGGCGTCGCCGTCGACGTCGGCAACCCGCACCTGGTCTGCCTCACCGAAGTCCCCGTCGCCTCCCTGGACCTGTCCGCCGCCCCCGGCCGCGACCAGTCCTTCTTCCCCCACGGCGTCAACGTCGAGTTCGTCAACCGGGTCGCCCCCGACGCCCTGGCCATGCGCGTCCACGAACGCGGCGTCGGTGAGACCCGCTCCTGCGGCACCGGCACCGTCGCCACCGTCGCCGCCCACCTCCACCTCGCCGGCCACTCCACCGGCCAGGCCACCGTCTCCATCCCCGGCGGCCTCGTCACCGTCACCATCGGCGAGGACGAGAGCACCCTCACCGGCCCAGCCGTGCTCGTCGCCCGCGGTGAACTCAGCGACGCCTGGTGGTCTTCGCTCTGAGGTGATTCAGTTCACGCGCCATTTTCGACGCCGTAACTCGGCGTAGCGAAAATGGCACCTGTTTCGCCCCTGCTGGGGAATTAGGTGAGCGTTCGCCCAGGTCAGACGATGTTCGTAACGGTTAGGTCAAGGGAAGCATCCCCGCTCGGCAGGTGCGCGTCTAATGAGGCACACAGGGCAAGGGGGAATAACGTGACCAACCGGGCCGATTTCTACGACGCTCCCGCGCACGACTATCTGCGTTATTGGGACGGCCGTGACTACGAGAACGAGGCCGAGCAGGCGGCGATCCGCCGGCTGCTGCACGGCCGGCACTTCGGTCACGCCGCCGACGTGGGCGGCGGCTACGGCCGGCTGTGCGTGCTGCTGCAGGAGTTCGCCGACCGGGTGACCCTGGCCGAGCCCAGCAGCCGGCAGCTGGACATCGCTGCCACCTTCCTGGCCGACCACCCCCGCATCGAGCGCCGCCAGATGCAGGCCGACGCGCTGGGGTTCGAGGACGGCTCGCTGGACCTGCTCACCATGATCCGGGTGATGCACCACCTGCCCGAGCCCAGCACCGAGTTCGCCGAGATCGCCCGGGTGCTGCGGCCCGGCGGCACCGCCGTGATCGAGGTGGCCAACCTGGCCCACGCCCGCAACCGCGTGCGCTACCTGCTCAAGGGCCAGCGGATCCCGCACCTGCCGGTCGACATCCGCTCCCCGGAGAACCGGCACGACGAGGAGATCGCCTTCGTCAACCACAACCCGCACACCGTCATCGAGCAGCTGGCCCGCGCCGGCCTGCGCACCGAGAGCATCCTCTCCGTGTCCAACCTGCGCAGCGCCACCCTGAAGAAGGTGCTGTCGCACCGGGTCCACGTCGCCGCCGAGGTCGCCTCCCAGCGCGTGCTGGCCAAGACCTTCTTCGGCCCGAGCGTGTTCCTGGAACTGCGCAAGGGCTGATGCCGCCGCTTGACGTCCTGTGCTGGCCGACCACACAGGGCGTCACGGCTCAGCACCGGCTGGAGTAGGCGGAATACACGCAACTCGTCGACCCGGTGTTAGCCGCCGTGATCGCGAGAGTGACTCCCGCTGCCACGAGGATGAGCGGAACGATCACCGCAGTCCACACGAGGGTGCGTCGAATCGAGTGCAGGAGGACAACCGCCTCGGTGGTGGCCTGCGCGTTGGCCGACTCGATGGTGCCGGCGGAGGAGATACGCTTGAGCGATGCCTTGACCGGGAAGGACTGCCAGGAAGGCCCGGACTCCACTTGATTCGGGGCTGTCGGCTCAAAGGCGGCCTGTTCGGGACTCGGCGTGGAGATGACTACCTCCTCGATAGTTCGCGACGAGCGGGTAGGTCAGCCCGCATTGGTCCTTGACGCAGGACGCATCGCTGAGTAATTGGCCACGGTTACCTCACCCCGGAGCGGCGTGGCCAGACCGTGACGCATGCTCGCCGACGCGATAGTCGGCGGGGTCGAACCGGCTGAGCAGCTCGACCATGTGGTTGGTTGACCACGGCCACGAGAAACTGTTGCGCCCGTTGGCATCGATGTAATAGCTGCGGCAGCCGCCGGCGTTGTACGCGGTGCTGGGCAGTTTGGCCTGCACCTGGGCGTTGCAGGTGTCCTGGATAGGCCGCCGCACCTCAATGCTGGTCCGCAGGTGCCGCAGCTCGCTCATGATGGAAGCCGGCGACCAGGCGGACAGCGTTGACATACCGGATCGAGATCACCCGCGATGCCTGCGCGCACTGGTGAAATCTGTGACCTGTGAACGAGCCGCGTGCGGGTTCCGTTGTGTGCTAGGGCAACGGAACCCGCACGGGCCTTCCGCGCAGGCTAGGCGGCCTGCGAGGTCGGGAGGTCGCGCATGGTGCGCAACGGGGAGGCGAGCAGCCATCCGACGGCCAGGGCGCCGCCGATGGCGCCGACCCAGAGGGCGCCGCGAGGTGTGAGCCAGGTGGCGAGCCCGCCGCCGATGAGGCCGCCGATGGGGAGGGTGCCCCAGACGAGGAAGCGCACGGAGGCGTTCATCCGACCCAGCAGATGGTCGGGGCAGATGGCCTGGCGGTAGCTGACCTGGGTGACGTTGTAGACGATGGCGCCGAAGCCCCACGCCAGGCCGGAGACGGCGAACAGGGAGACGGCCCAGCCGGGCTGGGCCAGCGGCATCAGGAGCGCGAACGGCCCGGCGACGAGCTGCGAGAGCCAGATGATGCGGGCCTGGCCGAAGGCGCGGGCCAGCCGGGTTGCGGTGAGGCCGCCGAGCACGGCTCCGATCCCGCTGGCGCTCATCAGCAGGCCGGCGACGCCGGTGGTCAGGTCGAGCTGGCGGATGAGGAACAGCAGCATGGCGGCGCTGGAGATGCTGAAGAACAGGTTGGACGTGCCGGTGCAGAAGGTGATGCCCCGCAGGGTCGGCTGGTGCAGCACGAAGCGGAGCCCCTCGGCGATCTCGGCCCGCATGCCCCGGCGCTCGCTGCGTGCGGGCGAGGGCTCGACGGTGCGGATCCGCAGCAGGAACAGGGCGGAGGCGAGGAAGCCGAAGGCGGTGGCGAGCACGGAGGTGGCGGCGCCGACGAGCTGGACGAGCAGGCCGGACAGGGCGGGCCCGGAGACCTGGGCGGCGGACTGGCTGATCTGGAGCTTGGCGTTGCCCTCGACGATGTGCTCCCGCCCGACCAGCGACGGCAGGTAGGACTGGTACGCGACGTCGAAGAACACGGTGAGCAGTCCGACCAGCAGGGCGACGACGATCAGCTGCCCGACAGTCAGCGCGTGCAGCCACCAGGCGACGGGGATGGTCAGCAGCAGCAGGAACCGGCAGAGGTCGGCCCGCAGCATGAGGGGGCGCCGGCGCAGCCGGTCGACCAGGACGCCGGCGGGCAGCCCGACCAGCAGGAACGCGGCGGTCTCGGCGGCGGTCAGGGCGCCGACCTCGAACGGCGTGGCGGCGAGCTGGGTGACGGCCAGCGCGGGAATGGCGAACTGCCCGATGGACGCGCCGAACTGGCTCAGGGTGTCGCCCGTCCACAACCGAACGAAGTCGCGGTGCCGCAGCAGGGACATGGCGGACAGCCTGGCCGGACTGATTGGAAACTGTCAATCAGATATCCTGAGCGGGTGCCGCTCGCCGTCAAGAAACGCCCCGCGACCAGGGCCGAAGCCGCCGCGCTGGCCTCGGACACGCGCCTGCGCATCATCCGGCTCACGCAGGGCCGGGCGATGACCAACAAGGAGCTCGCCGCGGCGCTCGGCAAGGACCCGGCCACGACCCTGCACCACGTGCGCAAACTCGTCGACACGGGCTTTCTGGTCGAGCAGCCGCCCCGCCGCGGCACCCGCGGCTCGCGCGAGAAGCCGTACCTGGGCACGCGGCTGTCCTTCGGCCTCAGCTTCGACGAGACCGAGGACCGGGCGGCGGTCAGCGAGGCGGCGCTGGGCGCGTTCCTGGGGGAGGTGGCCGACCTCGGAGTGGGCGCCGCCGACCTGACCCGGATCGTGGTCCAGCTGCCGCCCGAGCAGACGAAACAGCTGCTGTCCCGGCTGCACGCGGTGCTCGTCGAGTACGTGGAACTGCCCTACGACCCGGCCGCCGAGCGCACCGCGATCTTCCTGGCCAGCTACCGCAGCGCCTGACCGAGTAACGGAGTGGACAGCACGTGGAACAATAGATGTCAAGATGACGGATACCTACGCATTCGATCCTGACGACGTGGCCGACGACGAGCTGCTGTCGACAGGCGACCTTGAACTCGCCGACCGCGCGGCGCTGCGCCGCATCGTGGGGCTGTCCACCGAACTCGAGGACATCACCGAAGTCGAGTACCGACGGCTCCGCCTGGAGCGGGTCGTGCTCGTCGGGGTGTGGACCGAGGGCAGCGCCGCAGACTCCGAGGCCTCACTGGCCGAACTGGCCCGGCTCGCCGAGACGGCGGGCTCCCAGGTGCTGGAGGGCCTGATCCAGCGGCGCGACCGCCCGGACCCGGCCACCTATGTCGGCTCGGGCAAGGTGCTCGAGGTGCGGGACGTCGTCGTCGCCACCGGCGCCGACACGGTCATCTGCGACGGTGAGCTGTCCTCGGGCCAGCTGCGCAACCTGGAGGAGAAGCTCAAGGTCAAGGTGGTCGACCGGACCGCCCTGATCCTGGACATCTTCGCCCAGCACGCCCAGTCCAAGGAGGGCAAGGCCCAGGTGGAGCTGGCCCAGCTCCAGTACCTGCTGCCGCGGCTGCGCGGCTGGGGCTCGGCCATGTCCCGGCAGGCCGGCGGCCGCGCCGGCGGCGCGACCGGCGGTGTGGGTCTGCGCGGTCCCGGTGAGACCAAGCTGGAAACCGACCGCCGCCGCATCCACAAGCGGGTCTCCAAGCTCCGCAAGGAGATCGCCGCGATGGGCGTGGTGCGGGAGACCAAGCGCGGCCGGCGGGTGGCCAACGACGTGCCCAACGTGGCGATCGTCGGCTACACCAACGCCGGCAAGTCCAGCCTGCTCAACGCCATCACGCACGCCGGCGTGCTGGTGGAGGACGCGCTGTTCGCCACCCTGGACCCGACCACCCGGCGCTCGCAGACCCCGGACGGCCTGTCCTACACGCTGACCGACACCGTCGGCTTCGTCCGGCACCTGCCGCACCAGATCGTCGAGGCGTTCCGCTCCACCCTGGAGGAGGCCGCCGACGCCGACCTGCTGCTGCACGTGGTCGACGGCTCCGACCCGCGGCCGGAGTGGCAGGTCAACGCCGTGCGCGAGGTGCTCGGCGAGATCGGCGGCAAGCTCAACCGGTCGATGCCGGCCGAGCTGGTCGTGGTCAACAAGACCGACGCCGCCGACGAGGTGGCCCTGGCCCGGCTGCGCAACCTGCTGCCGGGGGCGGTCTTCGTCTCGGCCCGCACCGGCGACGGGGTGGCCGCGCTGCGCGAGGAGATCGCCGGCCGGATCCCGGCGCCGAACATGGTGGTCGACGTGCTCGTGCCGTACACGCGGGGCGAGCTGGTGGCCCGGGTGCACGAGCAGGGCGAGGTGCTCGCCGAGGACCACACCCCGGAGGGCACGGTGCTCAAGGCCCGGGTCCGCGCCGATCTGGCGGGCGCCCTGGAGGCGTACGCGGTGAACGGCTCGCCCGCCTGAGTTCCAACCGGGTTCCGCGGCGGTTACTGTAGGGGGACGAGGTTCATGCGGTGAGGAGGAACGGCTATGGGCGAGTTCAGCCCCTGGCACCTGGCGATCGTGGCGCTGGTGTTCGTCGTGCTGTTCGGCGCGCGGAAGCTGCCTGACGCGGCTCGCGGCATCGGACAGTCGCTGCGCATCTTCAAGGCCGAGATGAAGGCGGGCATCGACGGCGAGCCGAAGCCGGCCGACACCCCTGCGCCGCAGGCGCCGACGGCGCAGGTCGCCGAGCCGCTCCCGGCCGCCCCGGGGGTGGCGACGCAGCCCACCGTCACGACTCCCGTGCAGCAGCCGACCAGCAGCTGAGGCGCCGGAAACGATGTGAAGGGGCCCTTCCTGGCATTGAACGCCAGGAAGGGCCCCTTCATGTACTAGAGCCGCCAAGTCCCGCGGCCTCGCCCCGCGCGGAACGCGCGGCAATGTCAGAGCCGGCGCAGCACCGCCACCACCTTGCCCAGGATCTCGGCCTCGTCACCGAGAATGGGCTGGTAGGCCTCGTTGTGCGGCATCAGCCAGACGTGGTCCTCGCGCCGCTTGAACGTCTTCACGGTGGCCTCGCCGTCGATCATCGCGGCCACCACGTCGCCGTTCTCCGCGGTCGGCTGCTGGCGCACGGCCACGAAGTCGCCGTCGGTGATGGCGGCGTCCACCATCGAGTCGCCGACCACCTTGAGCAGGAACAGCGAGCCCTCGCCGACGATCTCGCGCGGCAGCGGGAACACGTCCTCGAAGGTCTGCTCGGCCAGGATCGGCCCACCGGCGGCGATCCGGCCGACCAGCGGCACGTAGACCGGCTGCACGCCCGGGGTGGTCGGGGCGGCCGTCGCGATCGCGGCCTCGCCGCTGAGCATGCCGACGGCGCGCGGCCGGTTGGCGTCGCGGTGCAGGTAGCCCTTGCGCTGGAGCATCTTCAGCTGGTGCGACACCGACGAGGTCGAGGTCAGGCCGACCGCGTCGCCGATCTCGCGGATGCTCGGCGGGTAGCCGCGCCGCTCGACCGACTCCTGGATCACGCGCAGCACCTTGCGCTGACGCGGGGTCAGCCGCGGGTCCTGGGACGGCGAGTCCTCCCCCTCGTCCATCACCTCGACCTCGGCCATGGGACCTCCTACGTCGCCCTCGGCGCTCTTGCGTGCCATCACGCTGCCCTCCTCATCGACGCCGACCTCCCTGGCGACGCCCCACTACCCAGTGATCTTCAGGCTCCACGGTAGCCCGCCGCGCCGATTCGATCAAACACCTGTTCGAAGGACACGCCGCGCGAGTCTCGACCCGGCGGGCCCGGTGTGGTACATCTTCGCACGGACGTTCGATAGAACGCGTGTTCGATCATGGGAGGCGAAATGGCGACCCAGGAGCTGCTGATCAGGCCCGGCACCCGCCGCACCCGGGTGCTGCGCACCGGCGCGGGCGACTTCCGCCGCCCTCCCGGCCGCCCCCGCCCGGTCGTCGCTCCCGGCGTGGCCGCCTCGGCCGCCTGCGGCCCCAAGCGCATGTCCGGCGGCCTCCAGCTGGCCCTGGTCGGCGTGCTGACCTTCGTGACCTGCCTCGGCCTGGCCGCCGTGAACGGCCTGTCCTCGGCCGGCTCGCAGCCGGTGCCCTCGGGCGTGGCGACCGTGCAGGCCCAGGCCGGCGAGACGCTGCCCGAGCTGGCCCACCGGATCGCCCCGAACAGCCCCGTCGACGACGTCGTGGACCGCATCGTCGCGCTCAACCGTCTGGCCGATCGCGCGCTGCACGCGGGCCAGCCGCTCGTGGTCCCCGCCTAGCACATCACCCGATCGTTGTTTCACCCGAGTGCCCGAGTGACATTGGGCGCACTATCTCTCTCACGACGTGGTCGAACGGCGTGTCGCGGTTTGCTTCCTGGCTCCGCGAGGCATACCTTCTACCCCTACATCTAGTGGGTAGCAGCGTCGTAGCTGTCCACAAGTTGTGGGTAACCGCCCTCAACCTGTGGATTACTGTGGCCGCTGCAGGTCGGGGAGGGGGTTGGCGCCGTGCGATGCCCGTTCTGTCGGCATCCGGACTCCCGGGTGGTGGACTCGCGGGAGGTCGAGGAGGGCCAGGCGATCCGCCGGCGCCGCTCGTGCTCCCAGTGCAGCCGTCGGTTCACCACCGTCGAGGAGGCGGTGCTGGCCGTGGTCAAGCGGTCCGGGGTCACCGAGCCGTTCAGCCGGGACAAGGTCGTCTCCGGCGTTCGCCGCGCCTGCCAGGGCCGGCCCGTCGACGAGGACGCCCTGCAGCAGCTCGCGCAGCGGGTCGAGGAGTCGATCCGCTCCACCGGCTGCGCCGAGATCCCCAGTCACGAGGTCGGGCTGGCCATCCTGGGCCCGCTGCGTGACCTGGACGGGGTCGCCTATCTGCGCTTCGCCAGCGTCTACCGCTCGTTCTCCTCGGTCGAGGACTTCGAGAAGGAGATCGCCGAGCTCAAGCGCGCCGAACTGATGTCCTCCGGGCAGATGCCAGCTGGGCTGGAGCCAGCCGCCGAATAGATGACCAGACGCAGGTTTCGCCGTCCCGTGCTCGGGACGGCCATGGTGACGCGCACGAAAACGGAACGAGAGGGAACGGTCATGACGAAGGCCGTCGGCAGGACAGGGTTGAACGTGCAGCGGGTCTACACGACCGAGGGCGTCCATCCCTACGACGAGGTGACCTGGGAGCACCGCGACGTCGTCATGACGAACTGGCGCGACGGCTCGGTCAACTTCGAGCAGCGCGGTGTGGAGTTCCCCGACTTCTGGTCGGTCAACGCGACCAACATCGTGACCAGCAAGTACTTCCGCGGCGCGGTCGGCACCGACGTCCGCGAGCGCAGCCTGCGCGCGCTGATCGACCGGGTGGTGCACTCCTACGTCAAGGCCGGCGTCGAGCACCGCTACTTCGCCGACGACAAGGCCGCCGAGGTCTTCGAGCACGAGCTGACCTGGATGCTGCTCCACCAGGTGTTCAGCTTCAACTCGCCGGTGTGGTTCAACGTCGGCACCGCCTCGCCGCAGCAGGTCAGCGCCTGCTTCATCCTGGCCGTGGACGACACCATGGAGTCGATCCTCAACTGGTACCGGGAAGAGGGGCTGATCTTCAAGGGCGGCTCGGGCGCCGGCCTGAACCTGTCCCGCATCCGGTCCTCCAAGGAGCTGCTGTCCTCCGGCGGCACCGCGTCGGGCCCGGTCTCGTTCATGCGCGGCGCCGACGCGTCGGCCGGCACCATCAAGTCCGGCGGCGCCACCCGGCGCGCGGCCAAGATGGTCGTGCTCGACGTGGACCACCCGGACGTCGAGGAGTTCATCGAGACCAAGATGCGCGAGGAGGACAAGGTCCGCGCGCTGCGGGACGCCGGGTTCGACATGGACCTGGGCGGCAAGGACATCGTGTCCGTGCAGTACCAGAACGCCAACAACTCGGTGCGCGTCTCCGACGAGTTCATGCACGCCGTCGAGGCCGGCGGCCAGTTCGGGCTGCGGGCCCGGCAGACCGGCGAGGTCATCGAGAACGTCGACGCGAAGTCGTTGTGGGGCAAGCTGTCGCAGGCCGCGTGGGCGTGCGCCGACCCGGGCATCCAGTACGACGGCACCATCAACGACTGGCACACCTGCCCCGAGTCGGGCCGGATCACCGCGTCCAACCCGTGCAGCGAGTACATGCACCTGGACAACTCCAGCTGCAACCTGGCGTCGCTGAACCTGATGAAGTTCCTGCGCGAGGACGGCACCTTCGACGCGCCGCGCTTCGCCAAGGCCGTCGAGCTGGTCATCACCGCGATGGACATCTCCATCTGCTTCGCCGACTTCCCGACCGAGCCGATCGCCGACACCACGCGCAAGTTCCGCCAGCTGGGCATCGGCTACGCCAACCTGGGCGCGCTGCTGATGGCCACCGGCCACGCGTACGACTCCGACGGCGGCCGGGCGCTGGCCGCGGCCATCACCTCGCTGATGTCCGGCACCGCCTACCGGCGCTCCGCCGAGCTGGCCGGCGTCGTCGGCGCGTACGACGGGTACAAGCAGAACGCCGAGGCCCACCAGCGGGTCATGCGCAAGCACGCCGCGGCCAACGACCTCATCCGCACGTACCACGCCAACGACGCCGCCGTGCAGAAGCTGGCCACCAGTGAGTGGCAGCGCGGCCTCGAGGTCGGCGCCCGCAACGGCTGGCGCAACGCGCAGGCCAGCGTGCTCGCGCCCACCGGCACCATCGGCCTGATGATGGACTGCGACACCACCGGCATCGAGCCCGACCTGGCCCTGGTCAAGTTCAAGAAGCTGGTCGGCGGCGGCTCCATGCAGATCGTCAACCAGACCGTGCCGCGCGCTCTGCGGGCCCTGGGCTACCAGCAGGAGCAGATCGAGGCGATCGTCGAGTTCATCTCCGAGCACGGCCACGTCATCGACGCGCCGGGCCTGCGGCCCGAGCACTACGAGGTGTTCGACTGCGCCATGGGCGAGCGCTCCATCGCGCCCATGGGCCACGTCCGGATGATGGCGGCCGTGCAGCCGTTCATCTCCGGCGCCATCTCCAAGACCGTCAACATGCCGGAGTCGGCGACCGTCGAGGACGTGCAGGAGATCTACTTCCAGGGCTGGAAGCTGGGTCTCAAGGCGCTGGCCATCTACCGAGACAACTGCAAGGTCGGGCAGCCGCTGTCGGCCGGCAAGGGCGCGTCGTCGTCGGCCGAGGCCAAGACCGCGGAAACCGTCATCGAGTACCGGCCCGTGCGCAAGCGCCTGCCCAAGAAGCGCCCGTCGCAGACCGTCTCGTTCACCGTCGGCGGGGCCGAGGGCTACCTGCACGCCGGCTCCTACCCCGACGACGGCCTGGGCGAGATCTTCATCAAGCTCGGCAAGCAGGGCTCCACCCTGGCCGGTGTGATGGACGCCTTCTCCATGTCCATCTCCGTCGGTCTGCAGTACGGCATCCCGCTGGAGTTCTACGTCTCCAAGTTCCAGAACCAGCGCTTCGAGCCCAACGGCATGACCGACGACCCCGACGTGCGCATCGCCACCAGCGTCGTCGACTACCTGTTCCGCCGCCTCGCGCTGGACTACCTCCCGTACGAGAAGCGGGCCGAGCTCGGCATCTTCACCGCCGACGAGCGCACCGCCCAGGTCGCCGCCGACTACGGCCAGGTCGACCTGGAAGCCCTCCAGGTCGGCGTCGACGCCCCCGCCACCCAGGCCGTGGAGCAGTCGGCCAAGCCCGCCGGCCAGGCCCACAGCTCCACCGAGCTGGTCGAGCTCCAGCTCGGCAAGGCCGCCGACGCGCCGCTGTGCATGACCTGCGGCACCAAGATGCGCCCGGCCGGCTCCTGCTACGTCTGCGAGGGCTGCGGCAGCACCTCCGGCTGCAGCTGAGATCGATCGGCTACCCGGTGGGGCGGTCAGCTTGAGGCTGGCCGCCCCACCGGCATGCGCAGACCCAACCATCGAGTGGATGTGGCATTGCGCTGGCCTGCGCCTCTCGTGAAGTTGACAAGTTCAATTCGGTCGCTGTTGGGCGTATCAAATTCGGAGTGTGGCGTGACGCTCCGTCGCGCTGCACGTCATGATCAGGGTGCGTTCGTATGTCTTGCTACCGGCGGTAGTATGTTGACATGAGCGCTGCGCTGCCCGACCCCACACCGACCGAGGTCGGTCACCACGACGCTCATGCGTCTGCCTTGTTAGAGCTGGCTCGGCAGCTTGGAATCGGAGGCGCATCGCTTCGTGCCACGGGCAGCCTGCGGGTTGTCGGTCGAGCGCGCAAAGTCAGCGTCTCGATGCCCGAACAGCTCACCGAGGCCGTACAGCAACGCGTGGGGCGCGGCGAGTTCAGCCAGTACGTCACTGAAGCCGTGACAAGGCAGCTTGAGCTGGATCTTCTTGCTGAGTTGGCTGCTGCGCTCGAAGAAGAGCACGGTCCGGTGGCGGAGCGCTTGTTGGCGGAAGCGGAGGCGGCGTGGCCGGACGCCGAGTAGCAACAGGCGGCGCACTCGTTCTGGACAGCGAAGGGCTTTCCAAGCTTGCGGCTGGTGATCAGCGAGCCCGTGCATACCTCGAAACCGCGCGAAACCGTGGTGCCAAGGTGGTCGTCAGCGCGATCACCCTCACTGAGGTGCTTCGTGGAGGTTCACGCGATGCGTTGATGCATCGAGTGTTGTCGAGGATCACGGTGCTGCCGGTGACTCCGGAGCTCGGGCGTGAAGCTGGCGAACTGCTCGGTAGGACGGGGTTGTCGGGTCACCGTTGTGCGATCGACGCGGTGGTCGCGGCGACTGCGCTTGAGTTGCCTCGCCCGGTGGTGATCCTCACCAGCGATCCGGATGATCTGAACCAGTTGGTCGACGAGCTTGGCTGTGCCAAGGACCAGCGAGTGGCCGTGATCCACGTCTGACCAGAGCGCTTGACCGGTGCGGCGGCAGGTGGCCTGGATCTCGGAGACAGTGCGCACGCCAAGATTAAGTACGCCGCACTGGTGGTAGCCGCTCAGCGGGCGTCGGCGGAAACGTCGGCGCCCGTTGAGCTTTCGGTGATCGCGATGGCCCGTTGCAGGGTCGTGCGCGCCTGCGCCAGGTCGTCGGCGCGCTGATCAAGGACAGCGAGCTGGGTGCGCAGCTTGTCCAGCACTCCCGGGCACGGACGCAGCGCGCCGTCCGCGAGCGCGCAGGGCAGCACCTGCTTGATCAGGTTGGTGGACAGTCCGGCCGCGAGCAGGGAGCGAACCTGTCGGACCGCCTGCTCCGCGGTGTGGTCGTACTCGCGATACCCGTTGGCCTGGCGGCTCGACGAGATCAGGCCGACGCGCTCGTAGTACCGGAGTTGACGTTCGCTCGTCCCGGTTCGCCGGGCCAGCTGCCCAATCAGCATCGTTTCTCCGCAGGGGTTGACCTTGTCACGGTGTCAGGCTTCAACACTGGTGACAGCGGCGGGATTCCGCCGTCACCGACCCTGACCAGGAGAAAATCCGTGATCATCGACGCCCACAGCCATGTCCACGACCCGGTGTCGGACCACATCGCCCTGCTGGACGCGGCCGGAGCCGACCGGGCCGTGCTGTTCGGCACCCGGCCGCATCCCGAGCGGGCCACCGATCTGGCCTCGTTCCGGCGCGAGATGGACGTGCTGAACGAGGCGATCAGCGGGCGGTCCACCGGGGTGGACGCCTACCGCGCCGCCTGGCGGGAACTCGATGCCGCCCTCGCGGCCCATCCCGACCGGTTCATCGGCTTCGGCAAGGTCAGCCTGGACCAGCCGGCCGAACAGATCGCGGCGGACGTCGAGCGGGAGGTGGTCGGCCGAGGGCTGCGGGGCATCGGCGAGCTGACTCCGCCACCCGATGGAGCCGGGCGGATCGAGCCGGTGCTGCGAGCCAGCGCCGATCACGGCGGGCTGCCGGTCGTCGTGCACGGGTTCGCGCCCACCACCGCGGGTGACCTGGCGACCCTGGCCGATCTCGCGCGCCGTCATCCGACCGTTCCGCTCGTGGTGAGCCAACTCGGCGGCCTGCACTGGCTGACGGCCATCGAGCTGGCCCGGGAAACCCCGAACATGTACCTGGAACTGTCGACGGCAAACGTCATCTTCGCGGTCCGGCTGGCGATCAGCGAGATGCCGGACCGGGTGCTGTTCGGCTCCGACGCCCCCTACGGCGACCCGGTTCTGGCCCGCGCCACCGTCGAACGTGTCACCCGTCCAGGTGCGCTGCGCGACCGTGTCCTCGGCGGCACGCTGGCGGAGCTGCTCGATCTCTGACCGCGTTGAGCAAGGGGCAGGCGATAGCCAGGCTGCAGAGCTATTGGACCGACGGCTCCAGCTGAGGGTTCGGGTGGTGCTGATGGGGCGTCGGCGGGTGTCTGCCGGCGCACTTGTCGTGGGGTCCCTCGATGGTGGAGAGGCGGTTGGCGAGGCCGATCCAGCCGATGATGGTCTGGAGGTAGCGGCATGCGATTGGCGACCTCGCCGACGCGAATGGGCCGGCCGGCGGTCTCTACGGTGATGAGCACGGTCGTGGCCGGCCGGTCGAGGGAGATGCCGGCCTGGTCCATGGCGGACTTCGCGACCGCGCCCGCCTTTGGCGGATAATCGTTTGTCCGGGATGTGAAAATCGGGCCATGGGCCGCACAGTGACGCTGGCGTTGGTGACGCCGGACGGGGAGCCGCTGGGCACGACGCGGCCGTACGACGTGGAACCGCAGTGGTGGCAGGAAGTCCAGCCGGTGGTCGAGGGGGCGCGCGAGGAGCTCGGTATCGACGTGGTGGTGCTGCGGGTGGTGGCGTCGGAAAAAGCGTTGCCGCACGGCGGGGGAGTCACGTATCTGGCCGAGTACGACGGCCCGCCGTTGGAACTGGGGCCGTTCGACGAGAGCTGGCTGGCCCCACATCCGTTGCGGATGACCTGGGCGAAACCCGGTGGCCCGGCGGCGTCGCTGCGGTGGACGGGGGCGAAGACCGGTGTGCAGCAACGGACCTGGCACCTGTCCTCGGTGTGGCGCCTGGACGGGGCGTGGCTGAAGGAGGCGCCGCCGTTCCTCCGGCACGAGGCGATCGTGTTGGGGTGGCTGGGAAAGCGCGTGCCGGATCTGGTGCCGAGGGTGCTCAAGACGGACGGATCGAGAATGCTCCTGGCCGATGTGTCGGGCACCGATCGCTACGAGGCGGAGCCGGCGGAGGTTGTCGAGATGGTGGCGGATCTGTTCGAGATCCAGTCACTGGCCGCCGGTCACGTCGACGAACTGCTGGCGATGGGCGTGCCGGACTGGCGCGAGAACCCGTTCACCGAAAGGGTTTCCGCGACCGTCGACGCGTACGCGGACCAGCTGACGGCCGATGAGCGGCGCCGGCTGGCGAAGCTGGTGGGCGGGCTGCCGGAGCGGTTCGCGGAGCTGGCCGACTGCGGCATCCCGGACAGCCTGGTGCACGGCGACTTCCACCCGGGCAACGTGCGATCCGACGGCGTGCGCCGGGTGATCCTCGACTGGCCGGACAGCGTGATCGGACACCCGGCGCTGGACGTGCCCGACGAGCCGCAGCCACAAACCCGCTGGATTGACCTATGGCGCAAGGAGATTCCCGGCTGCGAGCCGGAGCGGGCGCTTGAGCTCAAGCGCCCGCTCGGCGCGCTGCGGGGCGCGGCGGTCTACCACAACTTCCTCGTCGGCATCGAGCCGACGGAGCGGCCGTTCCACGCGGCGGACCCGCTGAACCACCTGCGGTCGGCGATCAGCTGATCAAGCGGCGACGGGACCGTTGGCCGCGGGCACGGTCTCGGCCGGCGACGGCGGCCCGGGCGGGGTGCCGTCGCCGAACGGCCGGCCGCCGAGGGCCTCCCGGCCGTGCGGCGTGAGCCAGTTGCGCAGGTCCGGCCCGGCCGGCACCACGCCGCTGGGGTTGATCATGCGGTGCACCTCGTAGTAGTGCCGCTTGATCTGCACGAAGTCGGTGGTGTCGCCGAATCCGGGCGTCTGGAACAGGTCCCGGGCATACGCCCACAGCACCGGCATCTCCGCCAGCTTGCTCCGGTTGCACTTGAAGTGGTTGTGGTACACCGAATCGAACCGGGCCAGCGTGGTGAACAGCCGCACGTCGGCCTCGGTGAGGGTGTCGCCCACCAGGTAGCGCTGCCCGGCGAGCCGGTCGCTGAGCCAGTCGAGCCGGTCGAACAGCCGCCGGTACGCCTTCTCGTACGCGTCCTGGTCGCTGGCGAAACCAGCCCGGTACACGCCGTTGTTGACGTCCCGGTACACGTGGTCGTTGACCTCGTCGATCTCACCCCGCAGCGCCGCGGGGTAGAGCTGCGGGGCGCCCTCGCGGTGATGGGCGGTCCACTCCAGGGACAGGTCGAGGCTCATCTGCGCGAAATCGTTGGTGACGACCTCGCCGGTGGCGATCTCCACGATGGCCGGCACGGTGATGCCCCGCTCGTAGCCGGGGAACCGCTTGAAGTAGGCCTCCTGCAGCCGTTCGATGCCCAGCACCGGGTCCCGGCCGTCCGGGTCGAGGTCGAACGTCCAGCTGCGCTCGTCGTGGGTCGGCCCGCAGATGCCCATGGACAGCACGTCCTCCAGGCCGAGCAGCCGCCGCACGATGATCATCCGGTTGGCCCACGGGCAGGCCCTCGCGACCACGAGTCGGTAGCGGCCGGGTTCGACGGGGTAGCCGTCCCGGCCGTCGGCGGTGATCCGGGTGGTGATGTACCGCGAATCGCGGCTGTACTCCGACATGCCACCAGTATCGGCCCGCCGCCGACGGGGCGCTCGGAACTCCGGTCGCGTGACCAGAATTCCGAGCGGGGGCCGGTCAGAAGCCGGAGGCGGGACGCGTGGTGTAGTGCTCCTCCAGCCGGGTCAGCTCCTCGCCGCTGAGCTTGAGCTCGGTGGCGGCGACCGCGTCGGTGAGGTGGTGCGGCTTGGTCGTGCCGACGATCGGCGCGGTGACGGCCGGCTTGTGCATCATCCACGCCAGCGCCACCTGGGCCCGGTTCACGCCGCGTTCCTCGGCGATGGCGCCGACCACGTCGATGATGGCCTTGTCGGCCTCGGCCGTCTTGTCGTACAGGAGCTTGGTGAACCCGTCGGTGTCGCTGCGCGCGGTGCTGTCGGCGTCGGCTGCCCTGGTCAGCCGGCCGCGGGCCAGCGGGCTCCACGGGATCACGCCGACGCCCTGGTCCAGGCAGTACGGCAGCATTTCCCGCTCCTCCTCGCGCTGGAGCAGGTTGTACTGGTTCTGCATGGACACGAACCGGGTCCAGCCGTGCAGGTCGGCCGCATGCTGCATCTGGGCGAACTGCCAGGTCCACATCGAGGACGCGCCGATGTAGCGGGCCTTGCCGGCCTTCACCACGTCGTGCAGCGCCTCCATGGTCTCCTCGATCGGCACGTCCGCGTCGTACCGGTGGATCTGGTACAGGTCGATGTAGTCGGTGCCGAGCCGGCGGAGGCTCTCGTCCACCTGGGTGAGGATCGCCGCCCGGGACAGGCCGACGCCCTTGGGCCCGGGGCCCATCATGCCGCGCACCTTGGTGGCGATGACCACTTCGTCCCGCTTCGCGAACTCCCGCAGCAGCTCGCCGGTGATCTCCTCACTGGCGCCCAGGCTGTAGACGTTGGCGGTGTCGAACGTGGTGACGCCGGACTCGATGGCCTGCTTGAAGTACGGCCGGGACTCGTCGATGCCGAAGGACCACTGATGGGTGCCGCGGGCGGGGTCGCCGAAGCTCATGCAGCCCAGCACGACCTTGGAAACCGACAGCCCGCTCTTGCCCAACCGGAGGTATTCCATGCGGGCGACGCTACCAAGGTGCGGGCCGGTGCGTCGGGTTTCAGTCCGGTGGTGAAAGTCTGTGAGGGAGGGGGTCTGGCCGAGTATGTTCTGGGCTGGATGGTTCTGCTGTTCGATGTGCCGACGCGGCAAGGAGATCGGCGTCCCGCCGACCGGGTCGGCGAAATTCCATTCCGACCACAGTCGTATTCTGCGCCTGTGCAGCTTCGGTACAACTTCCGCGCCTATCCGACGCCCGCGCAGCAGGATGCGCTGGCGCGGGCGTTCGGGTGCGCCCGGGTGGTGTTCAACGATGGGCTGCGCGCACGACAGGAAGGCCGCGACGCCGGATTGTCCTACATCTCCGACGGCGAGTTGTCCAAGCAGGTCATCACCCTGGCGAAGGACACGCCGGAGCGGGCGTGGCTGTCGGAGGTGTCGTCGGTGGTGTTGCAGCAGGCCCTGGCCGATCTGAATACCGCCTACCGCAACTTCTTCGCCTCGATTGGCGGCCAACGTCAGGGCCGCACGATCGGGCCGCCGCGGTTTCGTTCGCGCAAGGACAACCGACAGGCCATCCGGTTCACCAGGAACGCCCGGTTCGCGGTGCTGGGCAACGGCCGGCTGCGGTTGCCGAAGATCGGTGACGTCCCGGTCCGCTGGTCGCGTGAGCTGCCGGCCGCGCCGTCGTCGGTGACGGTGATCCGGGACGCGGCTGGCAGATACTTCGCCTCGTTCGTCGTTCGGACCGAAGACAGCCTCTTGCCCGCCGTGGAGTCCGAGGTGGGGATTGATCTCGGGTTGACGCATTTCGCGGTGTTGTCGGATGGCACGAAGGTCGCCGCACCGAAGTTCCTGCGCCGTGTGGCCCGTAAGCTGAAGCGGTTGCAGCAGGACCTGTCGCGCAAGCAGCGGGGCAGCCGGAACCGGAAGAAGGCCGTGGTCAAGGTCGCGCGGGCTCATGCCCGGGTGGCTGACACGCGGCGGGATTGGCAGCACAAGCTGTCCACGGCGATCATCCGCGACAACCAAGCGGTGTATGTCGAGGACCTGTGTGTCGCTGGTCTTGGCCGTACGAGGCTCGCCAAGTCCGTGCACGATGCGGGATGGGCCAGCTTCACCAGCATGCTGGAGTACAAGGCGGCCCGCTACGGGCGGGTCTTCGCCCGGATCGGCCGGTTCACGCCCACGTCGCAGACCTGTTCGGAGTGTGGACGGCGCGACGGGCCCAAGCCGTTGTCGGTGCGGTCGTGGACGTGTCTGTGTGGCGCTGTGCATGATCGGGATGTCAATGCCGCCAGGAACGTGTTGGCCGCCGGGCAGGCGGACAACTCAAATGACCGTGGAGCGCGGGTAAGACCAGCACCTGTGCTGGCACGGCGCGGCGAAGCGGTAACCCACCCGGACGCCGCGCGGCCTACGCGTGGTGTGGAGGGAGTCCCCGCCTTCTAGGGCGGAGAGGATGTCAATCCCCTGGAGTGGCACCAGCCCGCCGATCCGGGGCATGCTGTGCCGTGCTGTTGCGTCAGTTGGAGTACCTGGTCGCGCTGGCCCGGGAGCGGCACTTCGCCCGGGCCGCGGCGGCGTGTCACGTGTCGCAGCCGTCGCTGTCGGCGGCGATCCGCAAGCTGGAGCACGAGCTGGACGTCCCCATCGTGCAGCGGGGCCAGCGCTACGAGGGCCTGACCCCCGAGGGGGAGCGGGTGCTGCTGTGGGCCAACCGGATCCTGGCCGAGTGCGACGCGCTGCGCCAGGACCTGTCGACCATGCGCGGCAGCCTGTCCGGGGTGCTGCGCATCGGCGCGATCCCGACCGCGCTGACGGTGGCGCCGCTGCTGACCACGCCGTTCTGCCAACGGCACCCGCACGCGCGGATCACGCTGGAGTCGTTGCCGTCCAGGGAGATCACGCGCCGGCTGGCGGAGTTCGAACTGGACATCGCGATGACCTATGTGGACGGTGACGAGCCCGATCGGCTGGTGATTCCCCTTTACCAGGAACGGTATCTGCTGCTGACGCCGAGCGACGGCAAGTTCGCGGACCGGGAGAGCCTGCGCTGGGCCGAGGCGGCGACGGTGCCGCTGTGCCTGCTGTCGCGGCAGATGCGCAATCGCCGGATCTTGGACGAGACGTTCGCCTCGGTCGGCGCGAGCGTGATCCCGGCGATCGAGACCGACACCGTGTCGGCGCTGTACGCGCATGTGGCCTCGCGTCAGTGGTCCAGCGTGATCTCGCACGCGTGGCTGCACATGTTCGGCGTGCCACAAGGGATGCGCGTCGTCCGGCTGGACGATCCGCCGCGCTCGCCCCGGATCGGCCTGGTCGTCGCCGGGCACGAGCCGGAGTCGATGCTGGCCCGGGCGCTGGTGGACATCGCCCGTGACGTGGACGTGCGCGGCGAGCTGGACCGGGTGCTGGCTCGCCACTTGTGATGGACGCAGCCGGTGATAGAAGCCGGCTATCCCGGGATAGCGAAGAACGCTTTGACGCCGCCGTGGACCGCGAGCATGGTCTTCAGGCATCTACTCGCGACGCGAAAATTGGGGTCAGCCATGGCAAAGGTGCTGTGCGTGCTGTACGACGACCCGACCACCGGGTACCCGACCTCCTACGCCCGGGACGACCTGCCGCACCTGGACGGCTATCCCGGCGGCCAGACCCTGCCGACGCCGCGGGGCGTCGACTTCACGCCGGGGCACCTGCTCGGCAGCGTCACCGGCGAGCTCGGGCTGCGCCCGTACCTGGAGAGCCAGGGGCACACGCTGGTCGTGACCTCGGACAAGGACCGGGAGGGCTCCGAGTTCGACCGCGAGCTGGCCGACGCCGACATCGTCATCTCCCAGCCGTTCTGGCCCGCCTACCTGACCGCCGAGCGCATCGCCCGCGCCCCGAAGCTCAAGCTCGCGGTCACCGCCGGCATCGGCTCCGACCACGTCGACCTGGACGCCGCCATCGAGCACGGCGTCACCGTCGCCGAGGTCACCTACTGCAACAGCATCAGCGTCGCCGAGCACGTCGTGATGATGATCCTGTCGTTGGTGCGCAACTACTTGCCGTCGCACCAGGTGGTGCTGGACGGCGGCTGGAACATCGCCGACTGCGTGGCCCGGGCCTACGACGTCGAGGGCATGCACGTCGGCACCGTCGCCGCCGGCCGCATCGGCGCCGCGGTGCTGCGCCGGCTCAAGCCGTTCGACGTGCACCTGCACTACACCGACCGGCACCGGCTGCCGCGCGAGGTGGAGGAGGAGCTCGGGCTCACCTTCCACGAGAGCGCCGCCGACATGGTCCCGTTCTGCGACGTCGTCACGATCAACGCCCCGCTGCACCCCGAGACCGAGGGCCTGTTCGGCGACAAGCTCATCGGCAGCATGAAGCGCGGGGCGTACCTGATCAACACCGCCCGCGGCAAGATCGCCGACCGGGACGCCGTGGTGCGGGCCCTGGAGAGCGGCCAGCTGGCCGGCTACGCCGGCGACGTCTGGTTCCCGCAGCCGGCCCCGGCCGACCACCCGTGGCGCACCATGCCGCATCACGGCATGACCCCGCACATCTCCGGCTCCACTCTGTCCGCCCAGGCCCGCTACGCGGCGGGCACGCGGGAGATCCTGGAGAACTGGTTCGCCGGCGAGGCGATCCGGGACGAGTACCTGATTGTCGACGGCGGCAAGCTCGCCGGCACCGGCGCGCATTCGTACTCCACGAACAAGTAGCGGAGCCAGCCGATCGGCCCGCGGGCAACACGCCCGCGGGCCGAACCGCGTCCGGGTGATCAGCAATCCGACTACCGATCTCACCGGCCCGCTCTCCGGCCGCAGCCGATTCTCAGCAAGCCTGCCGCCGATCCCGCCATACGGTCTCAGCGGAACGCGGCGATGGTGCGGGCGGCCCAGTCGGTGAAGGGGCGCGGGGCGCGGCCGAGAACCTGCTGCACGTCGGGGCTGACGCGCAGCTCGGCCGGATTGGGGGAGCCGAGGATGTCCAGGGTGTCGTCGGCGAGTTCGGCCGGCATGCTCTGGGCCATGGCGGCCTTGGCCTCGTCGCGGGTGAGGTTGTGAAACCGCACTGGCGAGCCGAGTGCGGCGGCGATGGCCTCCGTCTGCTGGCGCGGCGTGATCACCTCTGGGCCGGTCAGCTCGTAGACGCCGCCGGTGTGTCGGTCATCTAGCAGGCAGGCGGCGGCGACGTCGGCGATGTCGGCGGGGTCGATGATCGGCACACCGGTGTCGCCGAAGGGCGCGGCGACGACCCGCTGCGCGCGGACGGACTCGGCCCACCACAGGGCGTTGGAAGCGAAGCCGCCCGGCCGCAGGATGGCCCAGTCCAGGCCGGACTCCCGCAGCACGTCCTCCAGCGCGCGCAGCGCGATCCGCGTCTGGCCGAAGGGCCTGGTGGCCACGCCCTGCGAGGAGAGCAGGACGATCCGGCGGACGCCGCTGGCGGCGGCGTGGCCGATGATGTCGGCCGGGTTGGCTCCGGCGGCGTGCAGGTCGCCGGACAGCAGCAGGAACAGCGCCTTGGCTCCGGCCAGCGCGGGCTCGAGGCTGGCCGGCTCGGCGAGGTCGGCCGCCACGTGGCGGCCGCCGTCCGGCGCCGCCACGGCGTGCCGTGACACCGCTGTCACCTGCTGGCCGGCCTCGGCCAGCGCCCGCGTCAACGGCCGGCCCACGTTTCCGGTAGCCCCAGTCACCACGATCATGATCAGCTCCTTGTCCGCTGTCTTCTGTGGTCGTGACGCTAGGAGCAGGGCTAACTTTTGGTAAGGACATACCCTGAGGTAAGCTCATCACGTGGTGGGAGGCGCGCAGTTCACACCGGCCGACGCGGCGAAGCGGTATGAGGTGTTTCACACCGACTGCCCGGCGCGCGACGTGGTCGACCACGTGACCAGCCGGTGGGGCATCTGGGTGTTGATCTCTCTGCGGAGCAACGACCTCCGGTTCTACGAGCTGCGTGAGAGCATCCATGGCATCAGCGAGAAGATGCTCGCCCAGACCCTGCGCGCGCTGGTTCAGGACGGCCTGGTCTGGCGAGAGGTCGAGCCGACGACGCCGCCCCAGGTCACCTACGGGCTGACGGAGTTCGGGCGGGAGGTCGGCGAGCCGCTGGGGGACCTGTTCAACCGGATCACCCGGCGGCTGTCGCTGCCCGACGCGGAATAGCGTGGTTGTGGTGGGCCATGAAACCGGGCAGGTCAGCCGGCCAGGAGCAGGACAGCGGCTACGGCGGCGACCACGGCGGCGGTGCCGCCGTGCATGGCCCAGGCCAGCAGCTTGGAGCCGCCGTGGCGGAGCACGATGACGGCGTCGCCGATGGGGACGACGGCGGAGACGAGCAGGTACCAGCCCATGGCGTGCGGGCCGGAGGTGGCCAGCATGACCAGAATGGCCGCGCCCATGGCGAGATCGCGGATGCCCTTGATGTTCAGCCACGCCGTGAGGGCGCCGTCGGGCCACTCGGGTAGGCCGAAGCCCTTGGCGTTGGCCGTCGGCGCGATCAGGTAGCCGGCCCCCATCGCGATCACCGCCACGCCGAGCACCGCCGCCAGGATCACTGTCGCTGTGTACATCTGCTGCCACCCCTCGGGAATCTAGCACTGCTAGCTTTCGTGCCGACGCTAGCAGGAGTCGTGCTCGGAAATCTAGCGGTGCTAGAATTTTGAGCGTGACCGTGCAGCAGCGACGTGAGCGGGACCGTGCGAAACGGCAGGAACTGATCGTCCGGACGGCCCGTGAGCTGGCCGAGGCCGAGGGCTGGGACGCGGTGACCACGCGCCGGCTGTCGGAGCGGATCGAGTACAGCCAGCCGGTCCTGTACAGCCACTTCGCCAACAAGGACGCCATCGTCGAGGCCGTCGCCGAGCAGGGCTTCGCCGAGCTGTCGGCGGTCCTGGAGACAGCGCGGCGGAAGGAGGTCGAGCAGTACGGCCTGCTCCGCGCCGTCGCCGACGCCTACCTCGGCTTCGCCGAGGCCAACCCCGCTCTCTACGACGCGATGTTCACCCTCGACAACGGCCTGCGCTTCGCCCAGCCCGACTCGCCGCCGATCCTGCAAGAGGCGTTCGGCCAGCTCGTGTCGACCTTCGAAGCGCTGGTCGAGAACCCGGCCGAGATCGGCGCCTTCACCGAGGTCGCCTGGGCCGCCCTGCACGGCCTGGCCACGCTGACCCGCGACAGCCGTCTCTCCGAGGGCCACCACGCCGACCGGGTCGACCTGCTCATCCGGCTGCTCCAGGCCGAAACCAAGTCGTGAGGCCGGCTGCCTGTCGGGGTGCCGTTGCCAGGGGACGTGGGCGCCGTGGCCGGTGGTGCTTGGTTGGCTTGGGCGGGCTGCTGATGAAGGAGCGGGCATGAGGGCCAAGATCGCGGTCACCGGCGGGACGGGGCGGCTGGGGCAGGTGGTGGTGGAGCGGCTGGCCGAGCGGGGCTGCGAGGTGCAGTCGATCAGCCGGCGGAACACGACGGTGTCGGTGGATCTGCGCAAGGGCACGAACATCGACCAGGCCATCGCCGGCGCCAAGGCGATCGTGCACTGCGCGACGACGAACGGGCGCGGGGACATCGAGGCGACCCGCAACCTGATGGCGGCGGCCCGCCGGACGGGCGGCCCGCACCTCGTGTACGTCTCGATCGTGGGCATCGAGCGGGTGCCGATGCCGTACTACAAGGCGAAACTCCAGGTGGAGCGGGAGATCGTGGAGTCGGGCCTGCCCTGGACGATCCTGCGCGCCACCCAGTTCCACGAACTGGTGTCCCAGATCCTGGGCCTGGCGGCGAGGCTGCCGGTGATGCCGCTGCCGACCGGTTTCCGGTTCCAGCCGATCGACACCGGCGACGTCGCCGACCGGCTGGCGCGGCTCGCGCTGGGGGCGCCGGCGGGCCGGGTGGCGGACATGGGCGGCCCGCAGGTGCTGGACGTTCGGCAGCTGGCCAGCACGTATCTCATGCTGACGGGCAAGCGCCGGCCGCTGGTGTCGGTGCCGGTCCCGGGCGCGATCGCCCGCGGCTACCGGGAGGGCCACCACCTGGCCCCGGAGCACGCGGTCGGCACGCGCACCTTCGAGGAGTTCCTGGCCGGATAAAAAGCAGGTGCCGGGAGTGGTTTTGGCTGGTACCGTCGTCGGCATGATCCTCTGAGCGCGCCTTCGTGCGACTTCATCCCCAGGTACGTGACGAACCCTCAGGAGGACAGTTATGCCCGAGCAGCATGCCGACCAGAACCCGGCCGATCAGGCCGCCGAGTCGACCCCGACGGGCGACGAGGCCGCCGTCCGCCCCAACCGCGCGGAGCGCCGGAACAAGGGCAAGTCGACCGCCAAGACCAACGGCGTCGCCTACAACCCGCACGTCAAGACGGCGAGCACCGGCCACCAGCGCCAGTACTCCAACCGTCGCAGCGGGGGATGACGCGGCTCGACCTCGCCCGTGACGCCCTGGCCGGCCTGTCGGTCGGGGACGCCCTCGGCGCGCAGTACTTCGTTCCCGGCAACGCCCTGCCGCGCATTCCGGCGGGGCGCTGGGAGTGGACGGACGACACCGAGATGGCCTGCTCGGTGTTCACCGAGCTGCGGGATCGCGGCGAGATCGACCAGGACGAGCTGGCCCGCCGGTTCGCGGACCGGTGCGAGCCGTACCGGGGCTACGGCCCCGGCGCGGTGGTGATCCTGCACCGGATCCGCGACGGCGTGCCGTGGCCGACCGCGGCCGGCGCCGCCTTCGGCGGCACCGGCTCCTGCGGCAACGGCGGCGCGATGCGGATCGCGCCGCTCGGCGCGTTCTACGCGGACGACCCGGACCGGGTCGTCGACCAGGCCACGCGGGCGTGCCAGGTGACGCACCTGCACCCGGAGGGCGTCGCCGGCGGGGTCGCCGTCGCACTGGCCGCCGCCTACACGGGCGGCTGCCGGCTGGCGACCCGGCCGCCCACCGCCGACGGGCTGTTCGCCTTCGTGCTGGACCGGTTGCCCGACAGCGAGGTCCGCCGCCGGGTGGAGCGGGCCCGGGAACTGCTGGGCCGGTCCGCCGCCGAGGTCGCCTTCGAGCTCGGCAACGGCTCGCGGGTGCTGGCCCAGGACACCGTGCCGTTCGCCACCTGGGCCGCGGCCACCCATCTGGGCGACTACCGGCAGGCCGTGCTGACCTGCGTCGAGGTCGGCGGCGACATCGACACCACCGGCGCGATCGTGGGCGGCATCGTCTCGCTGGTCGCCGGCGTGCCGGCCGACTGGCTGGCGGCCCGGGAGCCACTGCCGGACTGGGTGGGCTGAAAACCGTTCGCGCCGCCATTCGCAGCGCTGCTAGCTTTGCGGTCATGTGCTTCGGACACCTGCCTCTGTACTTCTGAGTCCCGAGTGGATCTCGCGTACCCACTCGTCTGACTCAGCAGGAGTTCTGCCATGCACATCTCGTTCATGGCCGTGCCCGAGCACGGCCACATCAACCCCGGCCTGCCCCTGGTGACCGAGCTGGTCGCCCGTGGACACCGGGTCAGCTACGCGACCACCGAGAAGTTCGCCGACGCCGTGACCAGGGCCGGCGCGACGCCGCGGCTGCACACGACGACGTTCCCGGAGCGCATGCCCGAGGACGGCGAGGCCGGCACACGGATGTTCGTCGACGAGTTCCGGGCGGTCACCCCGCAGATCGAGGCGCTGTACGACGGCGACCGGCCGGACGTGATCGTCTGCGACATCGGCGCGTTCCAGGGGACGGTGCTGGCCGACCGCTGGGGCATCCCGGTGGTGCAGCTGTCGGCCAGCTACATCGCGATCCCCGGCAGCGACGCCGACGACTTCCCGAAATTCGTTGCCATGAACGGGATTCCGGACGCGCTGCTGGTGCCACGGCCGTGCCTGGTGGCGATGCCCCGGTCGTTCCAGTTCGACGCGCCGACCATCGACGGCACCTTCACGTTCATCGGGCCGATGGGCCGGCCGCAGAAGTGGGCGGCGCCGGACGACCGGCCGGTGCTGCTGATCTCCCTCGGCTCGTCGTACACCGACCGGCCGGACTTCTTCCGTGACTGCCTGACCGCGTTCGCGGACAACGGCTGGCACGTGGAGATGGCGATCGGGAACTTCGTCGACCCGGCCGATCTCGGGCCCATCCCGGGCAACTTCACGATCAGCCGGTGGGTTCCGCAGGCGTCGATCCTCACGCGGGCCAACGCCTTCATCACCCACGCCGGCATGGGCGGCGTCATGGAGGCGCTCGCGCGGGGAGTGCCGCTGATCGCCGTTCCGCAGGCCGTCGACCAGCTGCTCACCGGCCCGCGGATCGAGGAACTCGGCCTGGGGCGCCACATTCCCCGTGACGAGGTCACCGTGGAGCGGCTGCGGGCCGCGCTGCACCACGTCAGCACGGACGCCGAGATCGCCGCCAACCTCAAGGCCATGCAGCAGGAAATCGTGGCCAGCGGCGGGGTTCAGCGGGCGGCCGACATCGTGGAGTCCCAAGTGGAGGGTTAAGTGATCGAGGCCGTGCACCCCGATCACGGGTGCACGGCCTGGGGACCGTCCTGCTGTCGACCGTGCGGGCACGTGCCGGCGGCAGGACGGTCACGTTCACCACGTTCCGGCGCGTGACCTGGGGGAACGCGTGACCCTTACGTCCAAGGTAATGGTGCAGCCGCCGGTGCGTGGGTAGCGTCGGCCGCATGACCACGGCGGAGATCAGGCAGCGGCCGGTGGGCGAGCTGCTGCGGCAGTGGCGCGAGCACCGCCGGCTGAGCCAGCTGGAGCTGTCCAACCGGGCGGAGGTGTCGACCCGGCACCTGAGCTTCCTGGAGACCGGCCGGTCCACGCCGAGCCGGGACATGGTGCTGCACCTGGCCGACCGGCTGGAGGTGCCGCTGCGGGAGCGCAACACGCTGCTGGTCTCCGCCGGCTACGCCCCGGTCTACACCAGGACGTCGCTGGACTCGCCGGAGATGGCCCAGGTGCGGGAGGCGGTCCGGCAGATCCTGACCGGGCACGACCCGTACCCGGCGGTGGTGGTGGACCGGCACTGGAACCTGCTCGACGCCAACGCCAGCGCCGGGTTCCTGACGGCGAGCGCCGCTGAGCACCTGCTCGGACCGGCGACGAACGTGCTGCGGCTGGCGCTGCACCCGGAGGGCCTCGCGCCGAAGATCGCCAACCTGGGGGAGTGGCGGTCGCACGTGCTCGGCCAGCTGCGGCGGCAGCTCGAATCGGTCGCCGATCCGGAGCTGACCGCGCTGTACGAGGAGCTCCGGGCCTACCCGTGCGCCGACGAGTGGCCGGACATCGAGCTGATGCCGGCCGGCAACAACCTGGTGGTGCCGCTGCGGCTGCGCGAGGGCGACGGGGAGCTGTCGTTCTTCAGCACCATCGCCACCTTCGGCACGCCGCTGGACGTGACCGTGGCCGAGCTGGTCATCGAGTCGTTCTTCCCGGCCGACGAGGTGACCAGGAACTTCATGACCAGCTTGTGAGCACCTCGTCGATGCGCTGCCAGATCCGGTCCCGGGCCTCCTGGCGCGGCACGCCCTTCATCAGCAGGGCGTCGTAGTCGGTGTCCTCATGGCGTACGGAAGCGACGACCGCGTGCCGCACCGCCCGCTCGTCCAGGGCCCGGCCGGCGGCCGACCGGCCGACGCGGCCACTGCCGCGCAACGCCGTGTGCTGGGCGATGGCCTCGGCCCGCTCGGCCGGGATCTTGGGGAACAGCAGCCGGATCTCGGTGGTGAACTGGTGCACGAACTTCTCGTCGAGTAGTTCGCGGCGCTCCGCGTCCTTGACGCGTCGCCGGGCCCGCAGCTCCGCGTCGTCGAAACACTGCTGCTCGGCGCGCTCCAGGGCGTCCGGCTCGACGAGGATGCCCAGCCGCCGAGTTCGGTTGCGGCGGCGGTCCGGCCGGATGGCGATCGCGGTCAGGCCGCTCTCCTTGCGGGCGCGGCGGCTCAGCGTGGCGTTGCCGGCGGGCAGGAACACCAGATGGTCCAGGTCGGCGCAGCTGGTGCAGATCGCGGCGCCGGCGTCCATCATCACCCAGTCGTCGCCGCGGCCGCACTCCGGGCATTCGAAGTCCGCGAAGGCCTCCAGCACCACCAGATCCGGCTGAGACGCTTCCACCATGGCGCGGTACTTGTCCGTGGCGTAGCGGAGGTGGAGCCGGTCGCTGTCCTGGTCTGCGGTGAAACGCAGGATGCGGCGGTCGCGGGTCGTGGACACGTGGGGGACGTCGTAGAAGGCGTTGAACCGGCCGCGTCCCCAGTCCTCGAACAGCACGGCCGCTTCCAGCAGCTTGTCGTCGTCCACGGACGCGGCCGCGCTGAGCGGGTCGACTTCGCCCCGCCGCCAGCGGTCGACGTTGTTCTCGTGCACCCAACCGAGTTCCACCAGAACGTCGAGGAAGGACACCCGGCCGAGGCGGCCCACGATGCCCTCCGCGATGGTCTGCACGCGTGTGCTCAACTGCATGCCTTTGACCATACGATTGGACGAGTGATCCCTTACAGCGGGCTGCGGCTCGACCGTGCCAGCGACCGCCGCGCCGATCCGGACTGGATCGCCTCGCTGCGGGCCAGCCCGGGCGCGCGGGTGCTGCCGTTCTGGCGGGACCGCTACGCCCCGGACCGCGAACCGGTCGGCGACGAGGTGTTTCTCGGCGTCGTCGGCGGCGAGGGCGTGTTCGCCGTCGAGCTGGCCGAGGAGCCGGAGTCCACTGTGGACGTCCGGTCGCTGTTCGACTCGGTCAGCGCCCAGGAGTCCGCCACTTTGGTGTACGCCAAGGCGTTGCTGCACTGGAACCGGAACCAGCAGTTCTGCGGCGCCTGCGGTGGCGCCACCCGGCCCCGGCACGGCGGCAACGTCCGGGACTGCCTCGGCTGCGGGCGCGAGCTGTTCCCGCGGATCGAGCCGGCGGTCATCGTGCTCGTCGAGCACGAGGGCCGGGCGCTGTTCGGCCGGCACGCCAAGTCGGGCCGGTTCTCCACCCTGGCCGGCTTTGTCGATCTCGGCGAGAGCCTGGAGGACGCCGTGCGGCGGGAGGTCGCCGAGGAGGCCGGCGTGGCCGTCGGCGACGTGCGCTACGTCGGCTCGCAGCCGTGGCCGTTCCCGGCCGGCCTGATGGTGGCGTTCCGGGCCGAGGCGCTGTCCGATGTCATCGATGTCGACGGCGACGAGCTCACCGAGGCCGTCTGGCTCACTCCGGAGCAGGTCAGGGCCGATCACATGCCCCGGATGAAGGACTCGATCGGCGCCCACTTGATCGAAACATGGCTTTCGGCCCCGCGCGCTTTGTGACGTCTGCCACTAGCCTGGACGTTTCAGGCTGCCCCTGCGCCGATCGGAGGCGAGCACGATGCGTATCGCGGACGTCCTGCGGAGCAAAGGGTCGAGCGTGGCCACCGTGCCACCATGGACCACAATCACCGAACTCGTCGCCGAGCTGGCCAAACACAATATCGGCGCGGTGGTCGTGCTGACGCCCGAGGGCGTGGCCGGCATCGTGTCCGAACGCGACGTGGTGCGCCGGCTGGCCGAGCGCGGCGCGGAGCTGCTGGGCCGGCCGGTCTCGGAGATCATGACCAAGGTGGTGGTCACCTGCACGCCCGACGACACGGTGGAAACCCTGTCGGTGCTGATGACCGAGCGGCGCGTGCGGCACGTGCCGGTGATCGACGACGGCCGGCTGGCCGGCATCGTCAGCATCGGCGACGTGGTGAAGCGCCAGATCGACAAGCTCCGGGAGGAGCAGGCCCAGCTGGAGCAGTACATCACCCAGGGCTGACGGCCCCCTCTTTATGTGGTGAAGGGGCCCTTGAGTTTTAACGTCTGGGGTGGGTGGGTCGACCCTGGTTGATCATGGACGCAGCCCTTGAGTGATCATGGTTCTTGCGACAGAACA
>Ga0307511_10000321_pt1 | contig 51262 bp, 44 predicted proteins | sample 13_EM_MG_FD_200266 | JGI IMG/M metagenome (GOLD analysis project Ga0307511, IMG submission 200266) | Populus trichocarpa ectomycorrhiza microbial communities from riparian zone in the Pacific Northwest, United States - 13_EM | ecosystem: Host-associated > Plants > Roots > Unclassified | place... | reverse complement strand
CACCGAGGCCGGGGTCGCCGAGCTGGTCCAGTTCGCCGAGGCCGGGGCCAAGCCCCCGGTCATCCGGGACGACCTCCTGGTCAAGGTCCACGCCGTGGACCGGACCGACGCGGGAGCCGTCGTCGCACAGCTCGAGGAGCGGGCCGTGCAGGCCGCCGCCAAGGTCGAACTGTTCGACGGCACCTTGCAGGCCCTGCGCGGCGACCTCGACGAAGACTCGTTTCTCGCCACCGGCGACCGCATCGGCCCCTACCTGACCTGCCTGCGCGGCAGGCGGTTCGAGCAGGAGAACCTGGACTGGTGCCGCCGCAGCGCCGATCTGATCCGCGTCCGCTGGGGCGCCGAGATGCGAGACCCCGGCGCGGACTAGTGGTGTGGATGTGGTTGGGGCGCAAAGCAAACGGCCCGCCGGCGGTGCCGGCGGGCCGTTGCGCTGTGACCGGGGTCAGATCAGGGCGGGGCGGTCCCACTTCCCGCCGAGGACGTGTTCGGCGAGGAAGGCCAGGACGGTCTCGTACCAGACCTTGGCGTTGCCCGGGGTGAGGATCCAGTGGTTCTCGGTGGGGTAGTACAGGAACTTGGCGGGCACGCCGTGGCGGACGAGGTCGAAGTAGAGGCGGATGCCCTCGCCGATGGGGACGCGGTAGTCCTTGTCGCCGTGGATGACGAGCATGGGGGTGGTGATGTCGCCGACCCGGAGGTGGGGGGAGTTGGCGAGGATGCGCTCGGTGGACCGGAGGGGATCGGTCATCTCCCGCATCCAGTAGTACGAGGCGTCGGTGGTGCCGGTGAAGGCGTCCAGGTTCCACAGCGACGCATGGGTGATGACGGCGTCGAAGCGGTCGGTCTGGGTGGCGATCCAGTTGGCCATGTAGCCACCGAAGGAGCCGCCCATGGCGGCGGTGCGGCCCTCGTCGATGTCGGGGCGTTCGACGGTGACGTCGGTGATGGCCATGAGGTCGGTGAAGGGGGCGTCGCCCCAGGAGCCCCAGCCGGCCTGGATCATGTCGCGGCCGTAGCCGGTGGACAGGGCGGGGTCGGGCATGAGGACGGCGTAGCCGCGGGCGACCAGCAGCCACGGGTTCCACCGCCACGACCAGCCGTTCCAGCTCATCATGGGACCGCCGTGCACCCACAGGAGCAGGGGTGCGGGGGAGGAGTCGGAGGCGTCGGCGGGCAGGGCGAGCCAGGCCCGGACGGTGCGGCCGTCGGCGACGGTGGTGGAGACCTCGGTGAGGGTGCCAGGCAGCGAGTCGATGACGCCGGGGGCGGGCAGGAAGGCGGGATCCTGCTCGGTGGCGACGGGGTCGAGCCGGACGGGCTGCGGCGGGTGGGCGATGGAGTCCCGCAGCGCGTAGAGGGCGGAGCCGTCGGCGGCGACGCAGAGCTCGCTGTAGTGTCCCTCGCCGGTGAGCCGGGTGATCTCGCCGGAGGCCAGGTCGAGCCGCCACACGGGGCAACGGCCGGAACGGTTGCAGAGGAAGTAGACGACCTGACCGTCGGGGGAGATGACGGGGGACTCGGGCCAGTCGGGGAAGTCGGGCGTCAGCAGCCGCACGGCGCCGTCGGCCAGGGTGATCAGCACGAGCTCGGAGTTCGGGCACTCCTGCTCGGTGGACTCGGTGGACCGAATGGCGACGATGCCGGAGGAGTCGGGCAGGAAGACGCCATGCGAGTAGCTGTACGCGGGACCCCCAAGGGAGTCGTCACCGGTGAGGCTGCGGTCGGCGGCGAGCTCACGGTCGCCGGTGCCGTCGGTGCGCACGACCCGAAGCAGGTCACGCCGACCGTACGCGGCGGAGAGCTCCTCGCTGACGCCGTAGACGACCCACTGCCCGTCGGGGCTGACAGCACCGCCGGACACGGGGTGCGGGACGTCCCGGGTGAGCTCGACGACGTCGGTGACCCGCTCCTCGCCGGTGATGGCGGGGGCGGACACGATGCGCGGCCGATCGGGCCCGAGGTCGTGGTCCCAGTACCGGACGGGATAGGACTCGTGCAGGATCGCGGTCACGCCGGCGTCCTCACGGGCCTTGCGGCGCTCCTTGTCCTCGTCGCCGACGGCGGCGCCGTGCAGCGCGGCGGTGGTGACGACCAGGGTGCCGGCGTCGCGGGCGACGGACACGCCGGAGACGCCGCCGGCCGGGGCGTACACCTGCCGGGCCTCACCGGCGGGCGGCAGCAGCCACAGCGCGGAGGTCTCCTTGTCGTCGCCGGGCTTGGCCTCGGCGTTGGCCCGGGAGCTCACGAACAGCACGGAGCCGTCGGGCGTGAACACGGGCGACGACTCGCCCTTGGCGGCCCGGGTGAGCCGCCGCGCCGGCGCGGCGCCGGCCGGGTCGACCTCCCACAGCGCGGACTGCCAGCTCTTGCCGTCCGGCGCGAGCTCGGCGGTGGTGGCGACCAGCCGCGAGCCGTCCGGGGACAGCGCGAGCGAGCCGATCCGCGGCAGTGCGGCCACGGCGTCCAGATCGGTGAAATCGGTCATGCCTCAGTCCCCCCGCCTGGCGCGGGCGAACGCCCACGCGTCGCCGACGATCGACGCCAGGTCCTCGTGCTTGGGCTGCCAGCCCAGCTCCTGCCGGGCCCGCTCGCTGGAGGCGACGAGCACGGCCGGGTCCCCCGCCCGCCGCGGCGCCACCTCGGCCGGGATCTCGTGCCCGGTGACCTGCCGGCAGGTGTCGATCACCTGCTTGACGGAGAAACCGAAGCCGCTGCCCAGGTTGTAGATGCCGTGCCGGCCGGGCTTGGCGTGCTCCATCGCCAGCAGGTGGGCCTCGGCCAGGTCGAGCACATGGATGTAGTCACGGACGCAGGTGCCGTCCTCGGTCGGCCAGTCGTCGCCGTACATCTGCACCTTCTCGCGCTGGCCGAGCGCCACCTGCAGCACGATCGGAATCAGGTGCGTCTCCACCGCGTGCCGCTCGCCGAGGTGCTTGACCTCCGGGGCCACGTACGCGCCGGCCACGTTGAAGTAGCGCAGGCTCATGCCGGCCAGGCCGTGCGCGGTGGCGAACGACGTGATGGCGAAGTCGATGGCCAGCTTGGTGGCGCCGTAGGTGTTGGTCGGCCGGGTCGGCGTGGTCTCCACGATCGGCACCTGCTCGGGCTCGCCGTAGGTGGCCGCGGTCGAGGAGAACACCAGCCGCTGGGTGCCGTTGTCCCGCATCGCCTCCAGCAGCCGCAGCGACGTGACCACGTTGCCGTTCCAGTACTTGGCCGGGTCCTGCATGGACTCGCCGACCAGGGACTTGGCCGCGCAGTGCAGCACACCGTCGAAGCCCTCGGCCAGCAGCGGCCCGGCGACCTCGGCGATGTCGCCCTCGACGAAGCGCACCCCCTCCGGGACGGCGTCGGCGTGCCCGGTGGACAGGTCGTCCACCACCACAACCTCATGGCCGGCCTCCACCAGCCGCGCGGCGCTCACACTTCCGACATAGCCAGCTCCGCCGGTGACGACCAGCTTCACGCGTCTCAGCCTCTCGATTCAGGTGTCAAAGGTGGGGAAGGGAAATGCGGGGTCTACTCGTCCCGGCCGGCGCCCGGCGACGGCACGCCGGCGAAGAGGCGGGGCGGGGTGAGGGAGTGGGCGGCGTAGGCGTCGAGCACGGCCTGCTCGACGGCGGGGCGGTCGGCGGCGCGGATGAGGGCGATGGCGGAGCCGCCGAAGCCGCCGCCGATCATGCGGGAGCCGAGGGCGCCGGCGGAGAGGGCGGCGTCGACGGCGACGTCGAGCTCCAGGCAGGAGACGCGGTAGTCGTCGCGGAGGCTGACGTGGGAGGCGGTGAGCTCGGGACCGATGGCGTCGAGGCGGCCGGACTTGAGCTTCCCCACGACGGAGAGCACCCGGGCGTTCTCGGTGACGACGTGCCGGACCAGCGGCCGAAGGTCCTCGGGCAGCGCGGCGAGGGCGGCGTCGAGGTCGGAGACCTCCCGCAGGGACGGGAGCCCGAGCAGTGCGGCGGCGCGTTCGCAGCCGCGGCGGCGGTCGCCGTAGCCGGAGTCGACCAGGGCGTGCTTGGCCCGGGTGTCGATGACGAGCACCTCGAGGCCGGCGGCCTCGGCGTCGAACGGCACCTGCTCGGACTCGCCGGACCGGACGTCGAGGAACAGCACGTGCCCGGCGACGCAGCACAGGGACGCGGTCTGGTCCAGCAGGCCGGTCATGGCGCCGACGAACTCGTTCTCGGTGCGCTGCACGAAGCGGGCGATCTCGGGCCGGGTCGGCGAGCCGGGCTGGTCGACCTCGCGGCCGGCCAGGCCGAGCAGGGCCAGGGCGGTGGCGCACTCCAGGGCGTGCGAGGACGACAGGCCGGCGCCGGTCGGCACGTTGCCGGAGACGACGAGGTCGGCCCCGGCCAGCTCGAAGCCGTTCTCCCGCAGCACCCAGGCCACGCCGGCCGGGTAAGCGGCCCAGCCGGCGACGGCGCCGGGCGCGAGGTCGGCGATGACCATGGGGTCGGCCGCCTGGAGCTGGCCGTCATCGCCCAGGGTGGCCACCGTCAGCACGCCGTCGGTCCGCGGCGACGCGGCGACGGCGGCCCGGTGCGGCAGCGCGAAGGGCGCCACGAAGCCGTTGTTGTAGTCGGTGTGCTCGCCGATCAGGTTGACCCGGCCCGGCGCCGACCACACCCCCGAAGGGGCGTGGCCGTGGAGCTCGGTGAACGCCTTCTCAGCCTTCGATACCGGACTCACCGTGCGGTGACCAGGACGGCGTGGGCGATGGCGGCGTCGATCTTGGCCACGGCGCCGAGGCCGTGCACCTCGACCACCGCGGCGGCGGCGGGGCCGCCCTGCACCTGCACGGTGTTGCCCGGGATCAGGCCGACCGTCTTCAACTCCGCCATCAGCTCCTCGTCGATCTGCACGTGTTCGGCGATGCGCCGGACCTCGACCTGGCCGCCGCCGCGGCGGGCGACCTCGTCGACCCGGACCAGGCCGGGCTCGGGGGACGGGGCGGGCTTGCCGCCTTCGCCCAGTTTGTCCAGTCCGGGAATGGGGTTTCCGTACGGGGAGGTGGTGGGGTGGCCGAGCAGCGCCACCAGCTTGCGCTCGACGGCCTCGCTCATCACGTGCTCCCAGCGGCAGGCCTCGGCGTGCACCTGCTCCCACTCCAGGCCGATGACGTCGACCAGCAGCCGTTCGGCCAGCCGGTGCTTGCGCATGACGGCGATGGCCAGCTCGCGGCCGGCGTCGGTGAGTTCGAGGTGGCGGTCGCCGGCGACGACGAGCAGGCCGTCGCGTTCCATCCGGGCGACCGTCTGGCTGACCGTGGGCCCGCTCTGGGCCAGCCGCTCGGCGATGCGGGCGCGCAGTGGGACGACACCCTCTTCTTCAAGCTCGTAGATGGTGCGCAGGTACATCTCGGTGGTGTCGATGAGGTCGTTCACCAAGACTCCAATCGGCGGAGGCTGCGGCCTTCAGGCCGGGCAGGAGCCGATCCGATGGTAACGGGCCGTCGGGGCGGCCGGGACTGTCGGAGGCTGTGGAAGAGGCGGGTGTGGTGGTCTCGGCGCATGGGTTCGGCGGCTGGGCGGCGTCCCCTGTCAGTGCCAAGCAGGGTGGGCATCTGGGCGCCTCCTTCCGCTTCCTTTGACGGCGTGGGCGCGCCCCCTGGTTCAGAGGTCGCGAGGTCGCCACAGCCGTTCCCGCACGTGTGCCGTCAATATTAATGGGTGGCACCGACAAGGTCGGTGCCATATGCGGCGGGTTACCTGGTCGTGGCCCACTGCGACGGGGCAGGATGGCCGGGTGCATGCTTTGATCACCCCCACCGAGCTGGCCGGTCTCGCCGAGGCGCCGGTGCTGTTGGACGTGCGCTGGCGGCTGGCCGGGCCGCCCGCCGTCGAGGACTACCGAGCCGGGCACCTGCCGGGCGCGGTGTTCGTGGACCTGGACCGGGACCTGGCGGCCGAGCCGGGCGAGGGCGGCCGGCATCCGCTGCCGACACCGGAGCGGCTACAGGCGGCGCTGCGGTCCGCGGGCGTGCGGCGAAATCACCCGGTCGTGGCGTACGACGCCGGCGACGGCTCGACCGCGGCCCGGGCGTGGTGGCTGCTGCGCTGGGCGGGCCACGAGCAGGTGGCGGTGCTCGACGGTGGCTACGCGGCGTGGACGAACGAGGGCCGCCCGGTCAGCACCGAGGTGCCGGCCCCGGAGCCGGGGGACATCGAGGTGACGCCGGGCCACCTGCCGGTGCTCGACGCCGACGAGGCGGCGGAGCTGGCGCGCACCGGAGTGCTGCTGGACGCCCGCGCGCCGGAGCGGTACCGCGGCGACGTGGAGCCGATCGACCCGCGGGCCGGGCACATCCCGGGCGCGGTGAACGCCCCGTTCGCCGGCCACATCGGACCGGACGGCCGCTGGCGCTCCCCGGCGGAGCTGGCCGAGCGGTTCGCGGAGCTCAAGGTCGAGCCGGGCCAGGTCGGCGCGTACTGCGGGTCGGGTGTGACGGCGTCCTCGGTGGTGCTGGCGCTGGAGGTGGCAGGCCTCGGGCCGGCGCCGCTGTACGCCGGGTCGTGGTCGCACTGGTGCGTCGACCCAGAGCGTCCCGTGGAAACCGCTTGACCCGAGCCGCACCATGGAAGTGTGAGCGGCCACAGGCGATTTCGACGCCCCTCGGTGTTCCGGGGGCGTTGAGTCGCGCGTTCTGAACGGGAGCCGAGGGGGCAGTGCTTTTGCCGCGCGTTCCGCGCGGGGCGAGGCCGCTCGTGACCGGTGCCTTCCCTGGCCGGATTTCGATCGCCCGCGTCAGCCTGGGTGGTGGGTTGCTTCGGGTGGCGGGCGATCGAAATCCGGCTTCGGTCCAGGCACCGGCGCGGCCTCGCGCCACCTTCCCAGCTCACGTCAGGACCTGCCATGAAGCTGATGACCGCCGACCAGGTGCGCGCGGCCTTGTCCGCACGCGACCTCACCGACCCCAACCAGGGCCCGCACGCGATGCAGCTGCTGCTGGCCGAGATCGAGCAAGCCGTCGCCGAGTGGGCCGGGCTGCCGGTGCGAAGGCATCGCGGCAGTCCCGTGGTGCCGACGGCGGACAACTACGACCGTCTCGGCTATCCGGCCGACGCGGTGGCCCGCGACGCGCGCTATTCCCGTTATCTCAGGCCGGATCTGATGCTGCGGGCGCACACCACGGCGATGATTCCGCCGCTGCTGCGAGACATCGCCGAGGACACGCTGCTGAGCGTGCCGGGCATCTGCTACCGCCGCGACGCCATCGACCGCCAGCATGTCGGCCAGCCACACCAACTGGATCTCTGGCTGGTCCGAAAAGGATTGTCGGACAACGATTTTCAGGACATGGCCCAGGTCGTTGTCGACGCGGCCGTGCCGGGCGCCCGCGCCCGGCTGGAACCGTCCGATCATCCGTACACCGTGCGCGGCAAGGAGATCCGGGTGAACGGGGTGGAGGTCGGCGAGGGCGGCCTGGCCCGGCCGGACCTCTGCCAGGGCCTGGCGACGGGCTTCGGCCTGGACCGGCTTCTCATGCTGCGCAAGGGAATCGACGACATCCGGCTGCTGCGTTCCGTCGAACCGAGGATTGCGAAACAGATGCTGGATCTGCGGCGCTACCGATCGGTCTCCTTGCGGCCGCCGATCCGCCGCGACCTGTCGGTGGCGGTCGACGACGACGTGGACGCCGAGCAGCTGGGCGAGGCGGTCCGGGAGGCGCTGGGCCCGGACGCGCACGTCGTCGAGGAGGTGCAGGTGCTCGCCGAGACGGCGGGCGAGCTGCTGCCGCCGGCCGCGCGGGACCGGCTGGGGCTGCGCGCGGGCGAGAAGAACGTGCTGCTCCGAGTGGTCCTGCGGGACCTGGAGCGGACGCTGACCGACGCCCGGGCCAACGCGCTGCGCGACGCCGTGTACCTCGCGGTCCACGGCGACCGGTGAGGGTGGCGCCGGTGGGCCGACGGCCCACCGGCGTCGCGGACTACTCTGGCGTCTGCTCCCGTTCGCGGAGGGCCAGTGGGGCGCCGGCCAGGTCCTCCTCGTTGCAGAGCAGCTTGACGTCGTAGTACGGCGCACTCGGCGTGTCGTCGTAGTCCAGATGGATGGCGATCACGTCGATCGGCTCACCGAGCCAGTCCTGCGCCTGTCGCAGCCAGGCCGCGGCTCGTTCCAACGCCGCGGGCAGATCGTCGTCCCGGAACTCGACGGGACGGTAGGGGACCCCTTGAACCTGGTCCTTCTGATTCTTCGGGCGGGGCAGGTCGACACCGACGCCGGAGTCATCGAGATCCAGGCTGATCAGTTCCTCACTCACCCCTCAAGAGTCCACTAGGCAGGCGCACCCGGGCAACCCCGGCGTGAACCGCCTACCTTGGTCGTCATGGGCAAGCGTGCCGGAGTCGTGTGGGACGACACTCTGCTGGGCTACGACATGGGGGCCGACCACCCGCTCAACCCGGTCCGGCTGGACCTGACCATGGGGTTGGCGCGGGCGCTGGGCGTGCTGGAGGGAATCGAGCCGATCCATCCGGCGCCGGCCACCGAGCAGGAGGTCCTCCGGGTTCACTCGCCCGAGTACATCGCCGCCGTGAAGGCCGCGCCGGAGTCACCGCTCGGCGTCGGGCACGGCCTCGGCACGCCCGACAATCCCGTGTTCACGGGCATGCACGAGGCCTCCAGCCTGGTGTTGGGCTCCTCGCTGGCCGCCGCCGAGGTGCTGCTGTCGGGCGCGACGGACCGGGTGGTCAACATCGGTGGCGGGCTGCACCACGCGATGCGGGACGAGGCGGCCGGCTTCTGCGTGTACAACGACTGCGTGGCGGCCATCGACCGGCTGCTGGACCGCGGCGTGGAGCGGGTGGCCTACATCGACACGGACGTGCACCACGGCGACGGCGTGCAGGTGGCCTTCTACGACGATCCGCGCGTGCTGACGATTTCCCTGCACCAGCATCCGGCGACGCTGTGGCCCGGCACCGGTTACGCCCGCGAGTTGGGCACGGGCGACGCGTATGGCACTTCCGTGAACCTCCCGCTGCCCCCGGGGACCACCGACGAGCACTGGCTGCGCGCCTTCCACGCCGTGGTGCCGTCGCTGCTGCGGGCGTTCAAGCCGCAGGTGCTGGTGACGCAGTGCGGCGTGGACACGCACCGGGACGACCCGCTCGCGCACCTCGGGCTGACGGTGGACGGCCACCGCGCGATCTACATGGCGCTGCGCGAGCTGTCGATGGAGCACGGCGGCCGCTGGCTGGCGCTGGGCGGTGGCGGCTACCAGCTGCGCCGCGTGGTGCCGCGGTCGTGGACGCATCTGCTGGCCACGGCGCTGGACCGCGACGTCCCGGTGCAGACCGAGCTGCCCGGCGACTGGGGGCAGCGGCTGGGCGTGCCGGACATGACCGACGGCGGCGGCACCTCGTTCCTGCCGTGGTCGGGCGGTGGCGGCGACCCGGTGGACATGGCGGTGCTGGGCACGCGCCGCGCGGTGTTCCCGTTGCACGGGCTGGATCCCGATGACCCGAGAGACTGAGTGATCCCGAACATGGACCCGTACGACTACCCGAAACACTGGGAAGCCGACGTCGTGCTGTCCGACGGCGGCACCGTCCACCTGAGACCGATCACCCCGGACGACGCGGACCGGCTGGTGGCCTTCCACGGCCGGCTGTCCGAGCGCACCCGCTACTTCCGCTACTTCGGGCCGTACCCGCGGATGCCGCAGCGCGACGTGGAGCGGTTCAGCACGGTCGACCACGGCGACCGGGTGGCGTTCGTGGCGATGCTGGGAGACGACATCGTCGCCGTGGGCCGCTACGACCGGCTCGACGGCGCCGAGTCGGCCGAGGTGGCGTTCGTGGTGGAGGACACGCACCAGGGCCGGGGGCTGGGCTCGATCCTGCTGGAGCACCTCGCCGCGGCGGCGAGGGAGAGCGGTCTGGCCCGGTTCGTGGCCGAGGTGCTGGCCGAGAACGGCCAGATGGTGCGGGTGTTCCGCGACGCCGGCTACCAGATCGCGCGCTCGTTCGAGGAGGGCACGCTGCACCTGGAGTTCGCGCTGGATCCCACGGAGCAGTCCGTGGCGGTGGCGCGGGCCCGTGAGCAGGCGGCGGAGGCGCGCAGTGTGCGCAACCTGCTCACGCCGCGGTCGGTGGCGCTGATCGGGGCGTCCACGGATCACGCCAAGATCGGGCACGCGGTGTTGACGAACCTGCTGGTCGCCGACTTCGCCGGGCCGGTGTACCCGGTCAATCCCGAGCACCGGTCGGTGCGCGGGGTCCGCGCCTACGGGTCCGTGCTGGACATCCCCGACGACGTGGACCTGGCGGTGGTGGCGATTCCCGCCGCCGGCATCGAGGACGTGCTGGACGCCTGCCTGGCCAAGGGCGTGAAGGCGCTGCTGGTGGTGTCGACGGTGCCGGACCCGCAGGCGGAGCGGCGGCTGGTGTCGCAGGCCCGCGCGCACGGGATGCGGGTGGTGGGGCCGAGCGCGCTGGGCGTCGTCAACACCGATCCCGAGGTGCGGTTGAACGCGACGCTGGCGCCGAAGCTGCCGGGCCGCGGCCGCACCGGCTTCTTCTGCCAGTCCGGCGCGCTGGGCATCGCGATTCTGGCCACGGCCGCGGAGCGTGGCCTCGGGCTGTCCACGTTCGTGTCCGCCGGCAACCGCGCGGACGTCTCCGGCAACGACCTGTTGCAGTACTGGGCCGACGATCCGGCGACCGACGTCGTGCTGCTGTACCTGGAGTCCTTCGGCAATCCGCGCAAGTTCGCCCGGCTGGCCCGGAGACTGGGGCGGCGCAAGCCGATCGTGGCCGTGAAGACGGGGCGGCACGCGGTGAACCCGGGCCTGGCCGGCACGGTGGCGGTCGACGAGCTGAGCCTCCAGTCGCTGTTCGAGCAGACGGGCGTGATCCGCGTCGAGTCGCTGGGGCAGCTGTTCGACACGGCGCTGCTGCTGGCCCACCAGCCGCTGCCGGCGGGGCCGCGGGTGGCGGTCGTCGGCAACTCCACGGCGATCGGGCTGCTGGCCGCGGATGCGTTGCTGTCACAGGGTTTGGAGCTGGCCCGCGAGCCGGTGGACGTCGGCGTGCACGCCAGCTCCGAGGTGTTCGCCGAGGCCGTCCGGTCGACGGCGCGATGCGAGGACGTGGACGCGCTGGTGGTGGTCTTTGTGCCGCCGATCGCCATGCCGGCCGCCGACTACGCCAAGGCGCTGCGCGAGGCCGTCACCGGAAAGCCCGTGGTGACAACGTTTCTGGCCGTCGAGGGCGTGCCGGACGAGCTGGCGGTGCCGGGCCCGGACGGGTCGCCCTCGCGGGGCTCGGTGCCGTCGTACTCGAGCCCGGAGCGGGCGGTGTCGGCGCTGGCCCGCGCGACCCGGTACGCGCAGTGGCGGTCCCGCCCGCGCGGCGAGTTCGCCCGCCCCGAGGGCATCGACACCGAGCGGGCCCGGGAGCTGGTGCTGAAGACCTCGACCGACGAGGAAGTCGTTGCCCTGCTTGCCTGTTACGGCATCGAGGTGGTGCCGTTCCGCACTGTGTCCACTGTGGACGACGCGATCAGGGCGTCCGATGATCTGGGCTACCCGGTGGTGCTGAAGTCGACCAGCGAGCAGCTGCGGCACCGCACCGATTTCCTTGGCCTGCGGCTGGATCTGGCCAGCGCCGAGGCGGTCCGCGTGGCCTACCAGGATCTGCTGGACGTGTCCGGCTCGGCCGAGGTGTACGTGCAGCGGATGGCCCCGAAGGGCGTGTCCTGCCAGCTGGGGCTCCAGGACGACCCGTCGTTCGGCACGCTGGTCAGCTTCGGGCTCGGCGGCGTGGTCAGCGACCTGCTCGGCGACCGCGCCTACCGGGCCGTGCCGATGACCGACGCGGACGCGGCCGCCCTGGTCCGCGCGCCGAAGGCGGCCCCGCTGCTGGCCGGCTACCGCGGCGGCGAGCCGGCCGACCTGGCCGCGCTGGAGGACCTGGCGCTGCGGCTGTCCGCGCTGGCCGAGGATCTGCCGGAGGTGCGGCGGCTGGTGCTGGAACCGGTGTTGGCCTCGGCGGCGGGGGCGTTCGTCAGCTCGGCGCGGATCACCGTGGGCGAACCCCCGTCCCAGCCCGACACCGGCCCGCGCCGCCTGCGGTCGTTGGTCACGGATTAGCGACGAACCGCTTCGGCGTCACGAACACCGCGGCGCGGCGGTCCTCGGCCATGACCCGGTCGTACTCGTCCAGGTCGTCGTGCTGGCCGCCGGCCGCGTGGTAGACGTCCCGCAGCAGTTGCCGCAGGTCGGTGACGCCGGGCAGCTCGTCGTCCGGTCCGGCGATCTCGGTCGGCCCGGACACCGAGATCCACTCCCAGCCGGCCCGGAACACCAGCGTCGCCTCGCCGTTGGCCCGCAGGTTGGCCAGCTTCGCGGTGTTGCCCCGGGACACGAAGGCCACCACCGGCTGCCCGGTGACCGGATGCGGCACGACCGCCGCGTTGAGCACGGAAACGCTCGGTTTCCCGTTGGCGCGCAAGGTGACCAGCACGGCCAGCCAGTTCTCGCGACTGGCGAGTTCAGTGACCCGCCGCAACCCCTCGGTGATCTCCACCCGACTCACTCTAAGCTGGCGAACCATGTCCTCGCCGCCGCACCGCGCAGGAGAGCCCGTTCGCGCGGGCATCCCCGAGCACGGCCGCGTGCCGCGGTACTACGCGGTCAAGTCGCGGCTGCTCGCGCTGATCGACGAGCTGGGCCAGGGCGCGACGCTGCCGTCGGAGCGGGAGCTGGCCGAGCGGTTCGAGGTGTCGAGGGTGACGTTCCGGCAGGCCGTGAGCGAGCTCGTGCTGGAGGGGCGGCTGGTGCGCCGGCAGGGGGCCGGCACGTTCGTCGCGCCGCCGAAGCTGGTGCAGCCGCTGGCGCTGGTCAGCTACACCGAGGGCATGCGCAGCCAGGGCGTGGAGCCGAGCCGCTACCTGGTCACCGGCGAGCACGTGGCCGCCGACGACCGGCTGGCCGCCGACCTGGGGATCGAGCCCGGCGACCCGGCCCTGCACATCGAGCGGGTGCTGCTGGCCGATTCGGAGCGGATCGGCCTGGAATCGACCTATCTGTCCGCTCGTCGTTTTCCCGATCTGTTGTCCGTGTTCGATCCGGCCACGTCCTTGTACGCGTATTTGACAGGGTCGGTCGGTATCGTGCTGGCGCACGCCGAGGAACGGGTGGAGACGGTGCTCGCCACCCCGCGGGAAGCGCTGCTCATCGGCACCAATCCGGCGGTGCCGATGCTGTTGCTGCACCGTGTGACCAGGGACGATGCCGGCGTGCCGGTGGAGCGCGTCCGTTCTCTCTATCGCGGTGACCGTTTCAGCTTCATAACGCAGCTCAATTTGTGACGTTGTTTCCCTAAGGTCGTCGGCGTAAGACGGTAAGGGGAGAGCTGTGAGTAGAACGAAGACACCGGCGCCGACCGCCCGTGGCCGGCGCGTGCCCAAGAACTGGAAGCCGGTCGCCGGCCGTGCGATCGCCGCCTCCGCGCTGATCGCCCTGGTGCTGGTCACCGACGTGGCCGAGACGATCGCCGACGTGAGCGGCGCGGCCGGCCTGGACGACGTGCTGCTGTGGGTGAACGCCGGCGTGATGGTGGTCGCCGCCGTCGCGTTCATCATGTGGCTGTGGCGGGCGCGGGCCAACGCGGAGCTGCTCGTCGGCCCACATGGGCAGCGGCTGACCCGGGAATGGGTCATCGGCGCCTGGTTCTGCCCGGTGGTCAACCTGTGGTTCCCGTACCGGGTCGTGGTGGACGTGTGGCAGGCCAGCACGCCGAACCGGGATCGCGCCGGCGGGCTGGTCATGTGGTGGTGGGTGGCCTTCCTGGTGTCGTGGCTGTTCACCCGGTTCATCACGCTGGCCGGCATCGTCGACGCCGTGCCGCTGATCGCCGCCTGCGTGCTGGACCTCGCCGCCGGCGTGCTGGCGCTGCTGGTCATCCGCCGGATCAGCGACTGGCAGGCGCTGTCGCGCGCTTGATCCCCTAAATGCGGGCGAATCCGTGACATTTCGGCGGTACTGTCCCGCTCCGGGTCGGGAAGCAAGTCACCCGGAGGGGGATGGAATGGAGTCGAATCACGGCGTGCCGCTGGGCGCGCCGATGCCTGCTGACCAGCGGCGGAACCACCGCCAGTGGCAGTCGGTCGGCGCGATCTCGATCGCGGCGTCGGTGCTGGTCGGGCTGGTGGCGCTGGTCGACGTCCTGGAGACGATCGCGGAGGCGCGTGGGCTCGGCCCGCAGGCCTCGCTGCTCGCCGTCGTCTACCTGCTGGCGCTGATCACCGCGGCGGTGGTGTTCGTGGTGTGGCTGTGGCAGGTGCGGTCGAACGCCGAGATGGTGGCCGGGCCGGCGTCACAGCGGCTGGGCAAGGGGTGGGCGATCGGCGCCTGGTTCTGCCCGGTCGTCAACTTCTGGTTCCCGCACCAGTACGTGGTCGACGTGTGGCGGGCCAGCGCGCCGAACCGGGAGAACAGCGGCGAGGGCATCGTGCTCGGCTGGTGGCTGTGCTATCTGGCGGCGAACATCAGCGGCCGGATCGCGACCTACGGCAACGGCGTCTCGGTGGCTTTCGTGTCCGCCGGACTCGATGTCGCCTCGGCCGTGCTCGTGGTGCTCGTGATCCGGCGCATCACCGACTGGCAGTCGGTGGCGCGCGTCTGACGTCTTTTTTGCCCCTTCCCGACGGGTTCCCTGGGCGTATCTTGGCCGTCGGGGAGGGGACGAACATGACATATGAACCGGTGGCCGTGATCCGGCCGCCACGCGGTCTCGCCACGACCGCGCAGACCCTGATCGTGATCACCACCGTGGTGCACGCCGCCGCCACCGTCGGCGACTGGCTGCGCGGCTGGCCGACACCGGTGCTCACGGCGCTGGACTACCTTGTCCTGTTCGTGGCGGCGGGGTTCTTCATGGCCTGGCTGTACCAGGCCTGGGCCAACGCCGCGGTGATCGTCGCGCCGCGGCGGATGCGCTGGGACCGGGGCTGGACGATCGGCAGCTGGTTCGTGCCGGTCGGCAACTTCGTGCTGCCCTGCCTGGTCGTGCTGAACGTCTGCGACGCCAGCTCGGGCTGGCGCACGTCGTCCCGGCGGTTCGTCACCCTGTGGTGGCTGCTGTTCCTGCTCGCCGAGATCGCCGGTCGAGGGTGGTTCCGCACCTACGCGTACCAGTCCGTGAACGGGCGCGTCGTGTCGTACCGGGAACAGCTGTACTCGCTGCACTCCGAGCTGCCGCTGTGGGCGATCATGACCGTGGTCGAGGCCGCCTCGGCGACGCTGGCGGTCCTGCTCGTCCGGCGGGTCACCGGCATGCAGTCCGCGGCGGCGTGGTCGCGGGCCGCGGCCACGCCATAGCGGCAAACGGCCGAAAATGCTCCCTCCGGTGGTTGGGCGATCTTCCTACTTTCGGAGGGGGCGCTCACTCATGAGGATTACGCACACTTCGCATTCAGTCGCTTCGAGTGACTGGATCCCTGCGGAGGTGTGTGAGTGTCACGCAATCGAGTTATCACGGGTGCGGTGGTCGCGGGAGCGACTGTCGCCGCCATGGCGGCCAGCGCGGCCGTGGCGGCGGGCCCGGCCATGGCGGCGCCCGCGATGCAGCAGTTGGCCGCGCAGTCCATGCCGTTCGGCAGCGTGGTCCGCTACCAGCAGACGATCGGCGGCGTGCCGGTGTTCGGCGGCCAGCAGGTCAATGTGCTGGACCAGCAGGGCACCGTGGTCGCCACGCACGGCAAGACCACGCAGCGCACGGCCGGCCAGTTCCCGGCCACCGACGCGGGGGCCGCGGCCACCGCCATCGCCGACGTCGTCAAGCGCAGTGGCCTGTCGGCCGCCAAGCTGACCGCCGACGCCCCCAAGGCCTACTGGTACGACGCCACCCTGGGCGGCGCTCGCGGTGAGTCGGTCGCGGTGCCGACCTACCAGGTCGTGGTGCACGGTCCGTCCATCGAGGACAAGTGGACCGAGGTCGTGCGGGCCGGCTCGCAGCAGGTGCTGACCTCGTGGTCGGAGGTCCGCGAGGCGGTCAACCGGGACGTCTGCGACGCCAACCGCAAGGTCGTCTCCGGCACCAACAACTCGGTGCGCTGCGGCACGTCGTTCAAGCTCAGCCGCAAGGAGGGCGGGGCCGCGTCGTCGGTCCAGGACGTCAACAACGTCTACAACTTTTTCGGCAACGCCCAGGACTTCTACAAGAGCGCGGTCGGCGTCGACCTGACCTCGCTGATCGGCGCGGACTACCGCGACGGCACCGGCAAGGCGCTGCGCGGCACCGTGCGGATCTGCGTGCAGGGTGAGGACTGCCCGTTCCTGAACGCCTTCTGGGACGGCGAGCAGATGGCCTTCGGCGAGGGCGTCACCACCGACGACATCACCGGCCACGAGCTGACCCACGGCGTCACGCAGCACACCTCCGGGCTGGAGGGCGGCCAGGCCGACTCCATCAACGAGGGCCTGTCCGACGTGTTCGGCCAGTTCATCGCCATCACCGCGAACGACCCGAACGTGCAGGGCTCGAACCGCTGGCAGCTGGGCGCCGGCTCCGCCATCGGCGCCGTGCGCAACATGAAGGACCCGCGCTCCTCGATGAAGGCGCAGCCCGACCGTGTGAACGGCCCCGGCTGGGACACGAACAACCCGGACGTGCACATCAACGACGGCGTGATCAACAAGGCCGACTACCTGATCACCGACGGCGACACCTTCAACGGCCAGACCGTACGTGGCCTGGGCATGGCCAAGGCCATCCAGGTCTGGTGGGGCGTGGAGAACACCCTCACCCCCAGCGCCACCTTCCACGACGTGGGCGACGCGCTGAACTCCTCGTGCCAGGCCCTGGCCAAGGCCCGCACCGCCGGCATCACCGCCGACGACTGCACCCAGGTCGGCAAGGCCGTCAAGGCCACCCAGCTGGACCAGGACGCCAACTAGCTCCCCTCTTTCGCCAGGAAGGGCCCTTTCCTCTCGCTCAGCGCGGGGAAGGGGCCCTTCATGACGTTCCACGTGAGGATCGGTCCCTTGATCTTGGGGCGATAGTTAAGGCTTGACTTGAGTGTTTGGTCGGTCGATACTCAAGTGTGTGCTTAACCATGAGTTGGACCGGCTGTTCCAGGCGCTGGCCGACCCGACCCGGCGGGGTCTGGTCGAGCGGCTGACCCGGGGGCCGGCGTCGGTGAGCGAGCTCGCCGCGCCGCTGCCGATCACGCTCGCCGCCGTCGTGCAGCACCTCCAGGCCCTGGAGGCGTGCGGGCTGGTCCGCACCGAGAAGGTCGGCCGGGTCCGCACCTGTCGCATCGATCCGGCCGGGCTGCGGGCCGCCGAGGACTGGCTGCACGAGCGCCGCACCGCCTGGGAACGAAAGCTGGACCGGCTCGCCGACGTACTGAACGAGGAGGAATGACATGACTTTCAAGCACTCGACGTTCACCATCGACCGGAACTACCCGCAGCCGCCCGGAAAGGTCTTCGCCGCCTGGGCCGACCCGGCGCTGAAGGGCCGCTGGCTGATGGCTCCCGGCCACCAGCACGAGCTGGATTTCCGGGTCGGCGGCACGGAAATCGCCACCGGCGGCCAGTTGCGGTTCGAGGCGACGTACCGGGACATCGTCGAAGGCGAGCGGATCGTCTACAGCGCCACGCTGCACGACGGCGACAAGCTGTCCACGGTCTCGCAGACCACCGTCGAGTTCGTCGCCGACGGCGACGGAACCCGGCTGGTGCTGGTCGAGCAGGGCGCCTACATGGAAGGCATGGAGCAGCCGGAATGGCGTGAGCAGGGCATCAACTCCCAGCTCGACGCGCTGGCCAAGCTGCTGGGGGAGTGACGCCGGTGTGGCCGCCGAGGCGGCCACACCGGCGGGGAATCACTTGCCGAAACCGGCTCGGCGCAACGCGTCGGCCATCGAGCCGTTGGCCGGACGCTCCTCACGGCGCGGCTGACCGCCACCGCCGCCGCGCTTGCCGCCGCCACGGTTCTGGTCCTGCCGGCGCTGGCCGCCCTGCTGGCCACCGGCCTTGGCCTGCTGGCCGTCCCGGCCCTGGGGGCCGCCGCGCTCCGGCTCGTCCTCCAGGCGCAGCGTCAGCGAGATCCGCTTGCGCGGGATGTCCACTTCCAGCACCTTCACCCGCACCACGTCGCCGGACTTCACGACGTCCCGCGGGTCCTTGACGAAGGTGCGCGACATCGCCGACACGTGCACGAGGCCGTCCTGGTGCACGCCGATGTCGATGAACGCGCCGAACGCGGCCACGTTGGTGACCACGCCCTCCAGCACCATGCCCGGCTTCAGGTCGCCGAGCTTCTCCACGCCGTCGGCGAAGGTCGCCGTCTTGAACGCCGGCCGCGGGTCCCGGCCCGGCTTCTCCAGCTCCTTGAGGATGTCGGTGACGGTCGGCAGGCCGAACTTGTCGTCCACGAACTCCGCGGGCTTGATCGCCTTCAGCTTGGCGCCGTTGCCGATCAGCTCGGTGAGCGCCAGGTTGTTGGCGGTCAGGATGCGCCGCACCACCGGGTAGGCCTCGGGGTGCACGCTGGAGGAGTCCAGCGGGTCGTCGCCGCCGGGGATGCGCAGGAAGCCCGCGCACTGCTCGAACGCCTTCGGGCCCAGCCGGGCCACACCCTTGAGGGCGTCGCGGGACCGGAACGGGCCGTTGGCCTCGCGGTGCTGCACGATGTTCTCGGCCAGCCCGGCGCCGATGCCCGAGACCCGGGTCAGCAGCGGGGCCGACGCCGTGTTCAGGTCGACGCCGACCGCGTTCACGCAGTCCTCGACCACCGCGTCCAGCGACCGGGACAGCTTGGTCTCGGCCAGGTCGTGCTGGTACTGGCCGACGCCGATGGACTTGGGGTCGATCTTGACCAGCTCGGCCAGCGGGTCCTGCAGCCGGCGGGCGATGGACACCGCGCCGCGCAGCGACACGTCCATGTCCGGCAGCTCGGCCGAGGCGAACGCGGAGGCGGAGTACACCGACGCGCCGGCCTCGGAGACGACGATCTTGGTCAGCTTCAGCTCGGGCCGCAGCTTGATCAGGTCGGCGGCCAGCTTGTCGGTCTCCCGGGACGCCGTGCCGTTGCCGATCGAGATGAGCTCGACCTTGTGCTGCTCGCACAGCTTGGCCAGGGTGGCCAGCGACTCGTCCCAGCGGTTGGCCGGCTGGTGCGGGTAGATCGCGGTGGTGGCCACGACCTTGCCGGTGCTGTCCACGACCGCGACCTTCACGCCGGTGCGGAAGCCCGGGTCCAGGCCCATGGTGGCGCGGGTGCCGGCCGGCGCAGCCAGCAGCAGGTCGCGCAGGTTGGCCGCGAACACGCGCACGGCCTCGTCCTCGGCGTCGGCCCGCAGCCGGGCCCGCAGGTCCACGCCCAGGTGCACGAGGATGCGGGTGCGCCAGGCCCAGCGCACGGTGTCGGACAGCCACTTGTCGGCCGGGCGGCCCTGGTTGTCGACGCCGAACCGGGAGGCGATGCGCACCTCGTAGTCGGACGGCTGGCCCTCGACCGGCTCCTCCGGCTCCAGGGTGAGGTCGAGGACCTCCTCCTTCTCGCCGCGGAACATGGCCAGGATGCGGTGCGAGGGCAGCTTGGTGAACGGCTCGGCGAAGTCGAAGTAGTCGCTGAACTTGGCGCCGGCCTCCTGCTGGCCGTCGCGGACCTTGGCGACCAGGCTGCCCCGGGTCCACATCTGCTCGCGCAGCGCGCCGATCAGGTCCGCGTCCTCGCCGAAGCGCTCGACCAGGATGGCCCGCGCGCCCTCCAGCGCGGCCGCCGCGTCGGCGACGCCCTTCTCGGCGTCCACGTACCCGGCGGCGGTGGCCTGCGGGTCCAGCGTCGGGTCGCCGATCAGGCCGTCGGCCAGCGGCTCCAGGCCGGCCTCGCGGGCGATCTGCGCCTTGGTCCGCCGCTTCGGCTTGTACGGCAGGTAGATGTCCTCCAGCCGCGCCTTGGAGTCGGCGGCCATGATCTGCTCGCGCAGCGCGTCGTCCAGCTTGCCCTGCTCGGCGATCGACTCCAGGATCGCGGTGCGGCGTTCCTCCAGCTCGCGCAGGTAGCGCAGGCGCTCCTCCAGGGTGCGCAGCTGGGCGTCGTCCAGTCCGTCGGTTGCTTCCTTGCGGTAGCGGGCGACGAACGGCACCGTCGCCCCGCCGTCGAGCAGGCCGACGGCCGCGGTCACCTGCCCGTCCCGCACGCCGAGCTCGTCGGCGATCCTCTGCTCAATGGACATCACGGCGACGATTCTGCCGTCTGGCGTTGTTGGGCCACGATTGGCCCTTCGGTAACGTATTGGTAACTGCTCTAGTCCATGCTACGGTCGTGGCCGTGCGAGTGCTGGTGGTCGGTGGAGGCGTGCTGGGGACGATGCACGCGTGGCAGGCCGTTTCCCGCGGCCACGACGTCGTTCAGATCGAACGGGAACAGCAGGCCCGGGGCGCGTCCGTGCGCAACTTCGGGCTGGTGTGGGTCGGCGGTCGGGCTCCCGGCGAGGAACTGGCGACCGCTCGGCGGGCCCGTGAGCTCTGGGCGGAGATCGGGCGTCAGGTCTCCGGAGTCGGCTTCCGGGCCAACGGCTCCCTCACGCTGGTGCGCACCCCGGTGGAGCTGGCCGTCGCCTCCGACGTCGTCTCGCGGCCCGACGCTGCCGACCGTGGTCTGAAGCTGTTGGCGCCCAACGAGGTTCGCTCGTCGAATCCGGCTCTGCGTGGGGAGTTCCTCGGCGGCCTGCACTGCTCGCTGGATGCCGCCGTCGAGCCTCGGGTGGCCCAACCCGCGCTGCGGCAACACCTTCTGGCCACCGGCCGCTACACCTGGCTGCCCGGCCGGGAGGTTCGGGCGTTGCTGCCTCATGGCGTGCGGGATGACCATGGTGACGTGTTCGAGGCGGATCTCGTGTTGCTGTGCACCGGGGCCGCGCTTGGTGGTCTGGTGCGGGAGGTCGCCGGCGAGGTGCCGGTGCGGCGGGTTCGGCTCCAGATGATGCAGACCGATCCCCTGGACACCGTGTTGACCACTTCCGTCGCCGATGGCGACAGCTTCCGTTACTACCCGGCCTATCGTGGTCCCGCCCTGGACGCCTTGAGCGCCGGTCAGCCGCAGCCTCCGGTCGCCGCCGAGCACAAGATGCAGCTCCTGCTCGTGCAACGGCTCGATGGTTCCCTCACCATCGGCGACACGCACGAGTACTTGGAGCCCTTCACCTTCGACGTGGACTCCGCGCCCTACGAGCACCTCGTTTCCGTCGCCGAATCCCTGCTGGGCCGTCCTCTGCCGCCCATCCGCCGGCGCTGGGCCGGTGTCTACGCCCAGCACACCGATCCCGCCGCCGTCGTGCACCGGGCTCGCGTTTCCGACAACGCCTGGCTGGTCACCGGACCCGGTGGCCGGGGCATGACCTGCTCGCCCGCCATCGCCGAGCGCACCGCCGTGGAGGCCGGACTGTGAAGATCACTTTGGCAGCACTGGACATGGCCGGCACCACCGTCGCCGACGACGGTCTCGTCGAGCGGGCCTTCACCGAGGCCATCGGCTCCGTCGGAGTGTCCACTTCGGACGACCGATTCCCCGCCATGCTGGACCACGTCCGCCGCACCATGGGCCAGTCCAAGATCGTCGTCTTCCGGGCACTGCTCTCGGAATCTCTTGCCCAGCAGGCCAATTCCGCGTTCGAGGCCGCCTACTCCCGTCTGGTCGGCGAGGGCCTCTGCGAGCCCGTCCCCGGCGCCGAACAGGCCATCAAGTCCTTGCGGGCCTTGGGTGTTCGGGTAGCCCTCACCACCGGTTTCTCCCGCCCCACCCAGGACGCCATCCTCGCCGCGCTGGGCTGGCAAGACCTCGCCGACATCGCCCTGACCCCCGCCGATGCCGGCCGCGGCCGCCCCTACCCCGACATGATCCTCACCGCCGCCCTCCGCCTCGGCATCGACGACGTCCGTTCCATCGCCGCCGTCGGCGACACCCCCTCCGACATCCTCAGCGGCCTCCGCTCCGGCGCCACCATCTCCGCCGGCGTCCTCACCGGCGCGGGTACCCGTGCGGAGTTCGAGGAGGCCGGTGCGACGCACGTCCTGGATTCCATCCGCGACCTGCCGGAGCTGCTCACCTGACGGGCACCCACTCGCCCGCGTCACTCGATTGACGCTGCCGCCTCCGCGGGCCGGGGACGCAGGGCCACCCAGGCCGGCGCCAGTGTCGCGACGAAGGTCAGCGCGACGGCCGCGAGGACCACCCAGAGCAGGATCTGCACCGGGCCCGACGGCAGCAGTGAACCGGCGATCGTGATGCTGAACGGGATCAGCGTGGTCAGCGACACCAGCGCGCCGAGCACGATTCCGATGACGGCCACGAAGACGCTCTCCACGCCCATCATTCGCATCACCTGCCACTTGGTCGAGCCGGTGAGCCGTTGCAGGCCGAACTCCTTGCGCCGCCGCACGGTGGCCATCACCAGAGTGTTGGCCACCGAGATCGCGGTGTAGGCGACGATCACGGCGATGAGCAGGTAGCTGGTCCAGGACTGCGTGGAGTCGTCCGAGGACGCACCCCTGAGCAGGTCGGCGGCGCTGGTGGCCCGCACACCGGGGTACTGCGCGGCCAAGCCGGACAGTGCGGCGGTCGGGTCGGCGCCGGTTGCGGCCTTGACCAGGATCTGGGTCGGCATGCCCAGCGCGGTGTGCGTGGCGAGCAGTCCGGCGGGCAGGTAGAAGGTCTCGAAGCCGCGCTTGCCGGTCACCAGGGCCACCACCCGCAGGTCGGCCAGCGAATCGTCGCCCAGCCGCATGGTGATCGTGTCGCCGAGGTGGATGCCCATGTCGGCGGCGGGTCCTTCGGGCACCGCGACGGTGTCGCCACTCAGGTCGGCCAGCGCGCCCTGGGTCACCGGCACGTCCACGGTCTGCGCGGCGCCGCTGGCGTCGAGACCGCGCAATGCCCACGGCGTCTCCTGATCGGAGCGGTCCTTCGGCTTGACCACCCAGCCGCCGCTGTCGACCAGCGCCGAGGCGGCCGCCACCCCAGGCACCGCACGGACCTTGTCGGCCAGGGCGGGCGGCACGCCGATGGACGAGTCCAGCACGACGTCAGCGCGCAGGTTCGCGGTGTAGATCTGCTGGAGAGCGGCGCCCTGCGTGGTCTGCTGGTACAGGTTGGCCAGCGCGATGCCGGTGGCCAGCATGATCGGGGTGACCGCGGCGGCCAGCCTGATCACCCTGGCCCTGGCGTTGAGCGTGGCCAGGTAACCGGGCACCCCGGTGATCAGCCGCAGCGGGCCCTGCAACACCGAGACCAGGAACCTGGTGATGCCGGGGGCCAGCAGCGCCAGCCCGATGGCCCACACCAGTGCGGTCGGGCCGGCCGTCGCGGAAGCGACCGGGCCGACCATCACGGTGACGGTGATGATCGGCAACGCGATGCCCATCCCGATGAACACCAGGGCCAGGGCCAGTCGCAGCGGGCTGAGCCAGCGGGTGGGCAGCGCCGCCTCGGCCAGCGCCTCGGTCGGCCGGGTGCTCGCGGCCTTCCAGGCGACCACCATCGCGGCGCTGAACGCGGTGAGCAGGGCGGTCCCGACCCCGGCCACGTCCGGAATCCAGCTCTGGTGGAACTGCACGACCTCCGGCGCGACACCGTGCGCCACGAACTGGTCGAACAGCCAGCGGCCGAGGAACAGCCCCGGGGCGATGCCCAGTGCGGTGGCCAGTGCGGCGATCACCATCGACTCGCCGATGACCATCTGGCGGACCTGCCGCGGGGTGGTGCCGATCGCCCGCAGCAACGCCATCTCCCGCAACCGCTGTTGCACGGTGAGCCCCAGGGTCGAGGCCACCACGAACAGCGCGATCACGATCGCCATGCCGCCGAAGACCCCGGCCGTGACGATCAGGTTCTCGCTGCTGGCCGACGCCTCCGGGAACTCGGCGACCCCGCGGTCGCCACCGGTCAGCGCCACGGCCGCCTTCGCGGGCAGCACCGCGCTGATCCGTGCGCCGAGATCGTCGGCGTCGGCGCCGGGCGCGGCCAGCACGCCGAACTCGTCCACCTGGCCCGGGTGGCCGTAGAGCTGCTGGGCCTGGGCGTCGGCGAAGAACAACGCCGCCCTGCTGCCGGCGTCGACGACGCCGGACACCTGATAGCCGCGGGCGGCGCCGTTCACGGCGACCTGGACCTGACTGCCGACCGTGGCCCCGGCCAGCTTCGCGACGGTCGAGTCCAGCACGATCTGGTCGGCGCCGGACGGCGCCGAGCCCGCGCTCAGCTTGTAGGGCCTGAGCTGCGCGGAATCCCAGCTGTGGCCCTGTGAGGTGGCCGTGCCGGTGACCGGCTGGTTGTCGCGCAGCACCGCGGCCGGGAACGACACGTCGGCCACCACCCCAGTGACCCCGGGTACGGACTTGAGCGTGCTTCGCAGCGTCGAGTCCACCCGGACCCGCTCCGGGAAGTTGGTCGAACTGTCGCCGACGGTGTAGGTCTGGTTGCCCGCCACCACCACCTCGGCCGCGGCCAGCCGCTGCGGCGGCACATCGGTGCGGATGCCGGTCTCCAGCAGGCCGCCACAGGCGATCACGATGGCAGCGCCGAAGAACACCGCGACGAAGGTCGCCACGAAGCCGCCGATGCGGAAGCGCAGGGTCTTCAAGGCCAAGTCGAACATCAGCGGACACTCCCGCCCGCGAGCCTGGTCTGCCTGGCCGCCTCGGCCCACGCGCCGAGCGTGGTCATCCGTTCGGCGACGGCGTCGGCGGTCGGCCCGACCAGCTCGTCGACGAACTGGCCGTCCGCGAGGAAGGCGACCCGGTCGGCGAAGGAGGCCGCGACCGGATCGTGGGTCACCATCACCACGGTCTGCCCGGCGGCCCGCACCGATTCACGCAGCAGCCCGAGCACTTCGCGGGCCGTTGTGGTGTCCAGCGCGCCGGTCGGCTCGTCACCGAAGATCACCGCGGGTTGGGTGACCAGCGCCCGTGCGATCGCCACCCGCTGCTGCTGGCCGCCGGAGAGTTCGCCGGGCCGGTGGTCCTTGCGTTCACTGAGGCCCACGCGGGCGATCACGTCGTCCACCAGGCGTTGATCGGGCTGGCGACCGGCCAGCTTCAGCGGCAGCGTCACGTTCTGCCAGACCGTCAGCGCGGGCAGCAGGTTGAACTGCTGGAAGATGAAGCCGATCCGGTCCCGGCGCAACCTGGTCAGCTTGGTCTCGCTCATGCCGCTGAGCTCCCGGCCGTCGAGCACCACCGAGCCCGAGGTCGGCACGTCCAGGCCGGCGGCGCAGTGCAGGAAGGTGCTCTTGCCGGAGCCCGACGGGCCCATCACGGCCGTGAAGGTGCCTTGCTGGAAGGCGACCGTGACGCCCGCGAGCGCGACGACGGCGTTTCCGCCCTTGCCGTAGACCTTGCGCACCGAGTCCAACGCGACGGCATGGCCGCGGCTGTCAGGATTGCTCACTTCGTGTCCCCCGATGGGCTATCGCTCAGCCCGCCTGGCGCGAACCTCGGTACGAGGCTACGAAGCCGAGCCGGTCGGCCCAATGGGGTTGAACGGTGCCTTCGAGGTGGGCTTTGCCCTACCCGTGACCTGCGAGGTTGATCTTGTGGGGGAACGCGGGACAGTCGACCTCAGTTCGCCAGGCCTCAGGGTCCGGGGTCGTCGCGAGGTCCGACGGCCACCGGGTCCCTGTGGCACCGCGACGCTGCCCGGCAGAATCGGCCGGAGTTGTCGAATCCGGGCCGCGTCGTTCGTCGCTCAGGTGAGAGGTCGCCCACCGGGGCGCCGTCACGACCACAGGAGAGGCCGACCGATGTCGCACCCACAGGCCAAGGTCCACCGCATGTTCGAGCTCCTCGAGCCGATCGCCACCGTCACCTACTCCACGGTGCCGAACGAGGCGTTCCTGGCCCTCGGCATGCGCAACTACTGGGACGGATACTTCGCCGGCCGCGCCGCGCCGCTGGGTCTGGCACCGGCTGAGGTGGTGCACGCGGTCTTCTACAACTTCGCCGACGGCGAGGTGGCGCGCCACATCCCGTGGGTCTGGGGGAAGATCACCCCGGAGGAGGCGATCGCCGTGCGCGAGCGGGGCAGCGCTGCCGCGCTGCGGCAGCGGATCGGGGGACTCGCCGACTCCCCCGATCTGGTGCGGATCGCCGACCTCACCACCCAAGCAGCGGTCAGCGCGCCGACCGAGGGCCGAGCGCTCTACGCCGGGCTCCGGGCCCTCGACGTGCCCGAGGAGCCGGTGGCCAGGCTCTGGCACGCGGCGACGCTGCTGCGCGAGCACCGCGGGGACGGCCACAACGCCGCCCTCCTCGCCCACGGCATCGGCGGCACCGAGGCCCACGTCCTGCTCGCCCTCTCCCTCGGAATGAAGGCGGAGGAGTTCGGCCGGATCCACCACCTGCCCACGGCACAGCTGGCCGCTGTCGTCGACGGGCTGTGCGGCCGCGGCCTCGTGGACGCCGCCGGCGGGTTCACCGACGCCGGCCGGGAGATCAAGCAGCGGCTCGAGGTCCTCACCGACGAGCTGGCGGCGCCGGCGTACGACGTGCTCAACGCGGACGAGCTCGACGAGCTGATCGCGGGGCTCGAGCCGATCGCCGCCGCGGCACAGGCCGTCGACGACTGAGCGGGCGCAGCAGGCGCCAGCTACGGCGCCCAGCTCGGCCACCGACGTGAGCGGGCCGCGCACCTCCACAATCACCCTCGTCTTCCACCTCGGTGGCCGGTTCCAGATGCGCCACCGCGATCCTTGGCAGCGGTGGCGAGTACGGCGACAGCGTCGTTGATGACGCTGTCCGCGAGGTTTCCGTAGCCCAGGACAAGACAGTTCGCTGTTTCCCGGTGGTCGATCTGGTAGGTGCGCAGGTCGACCAGGCGCAGGCCGAGCGGACGGGCCGCGGTGACGATCTCGGCCGCGTCGGCGCTGGCCTCCAGGTGGGCCAGCACGTGCAGGCCGGCGGCGGATCCGGTGATCTCGCAGGTGGGCAGCTGGGTGCGCAGCGCGGTGAGGAGGGCGGCACGGCGCGTGCGGTAGCGCTGGCGAACGGACCGCAGGTGTCGGTCGTAGCCGCCGGTCCGGATCAGCTGGGCGAAAGCGAGTTGGTCGATGACGGGCGGGCCGGAGCGCGCCGTGCCGCTGGCGAGCAGCAGCCGGCACCAGCGGGGCGGGGCGAGCAGCCAGCCGATGCCGAGGGCGGGCGAGAGGGTCTTGCTGACCGAGCCGAGTAGCGCGACGCGTTGTGGGCACATGCCTTGGATGGCGCCCAGGGGGCGGTGGTCGTAGCGGAATTCGGAGTCGTAGTCGTCCTCGATCACGAGTCCGTCCGCGCGCCGTGCCCAGTTCACAAGCGCGGCGCGGCGTTGCGGGGTCAGGGTGACGCCGGTGGGGAACTGGTGGGCCGGGGTGGTGAGCACGGCGCGGATGGTCGGGTCGTGGTCCAGGTCGGCGACGCGCATGCCGTGTTCGTCGACGGGGATTGCGACGATGGTCAGGCCCGCTTCGCGCGCTGCCTGGTGCAGGCGGGGCCAGCCGGGGTCTTCCACCGCGATCCGGGTGATGCCCTCCGTGCGCAGGGCGCGGAACAGGCGGGCGGCGCCATCGGTGACGCCCGTGCTGATCATGACGTCGTCGGGGTCGGCCGCGGCGCCACGGCATCGGTGCAGGTGCTCGGCCAGGACCTGCCGAAGCCGCGGATGCCCGCCGGGTGGGGGGAAACCGAGGTCGGGGACGGAGATGCGGCGGGTCTGCTCGCGGACGGCGTCGCCCCAGCGGGCACGGGGGAAAGCCCGGAGGTCGGGTAGGCCCGGGGTCAGGTCGAATCGCGTGGGCGCGGGTGGTGCCGGGTCGAACTTCGGTGTCGTGTGTGCGGTGTCGGGGGTCCAGCGGACTCGGGTGGCCGAGCCGACGCGGGCGTCCAGATAGCCCTCGGCGACCAGTTGTGCGTATGCCTGCGTAACGACCCAGCGGGAACAGCCGAGATCGGCGGCCAGGGCACGGCTCGGCGGCAGTGCGCTGTCGGTGGGTAGGCGACCGGAGCGGACGGCGGCGCGCAGCGCGCGGGTCAACCGGTCGTGCTTGGCGCCGCTGCCGGGCAGGTCAACGGGCAGATCGAGCAGCGCGCCCCAACCCAGATTGGTCCGGGATTCGGTCATGCCAATGGATCTTAATGCCGATCCAATTGCGGTTAGCGTCGTCCTCGATCACGACAGGCCAGCACGCAGGACGAGGAGGACCAGATGGAGCAGTGGCTGCTGCCGGACGGCGGATCCGGGCTCGCGGTGAGCGCGTTGTGTCTGGGCACGCTGAACTTCGGTACCACCGTCGAGGAGGACCGAGCGTTCGCGCTGCTCGACCGGTTCACCGAGGCCGGCGGCACGTTCATCGACACCGCCAACACGTATGCGTTCTGGATGCCGGGCGGCACCGGCGCGGAGAGTGAGGAGGTGTTGGGCCGCTGGCTGGCGTCGCGGCGGGCCCGGGATCGGGTCGTGTTGGGCACCAAGGTGGGTGCGCTGCCCGACCCGCCCGGCGCTGCCTGGCCGGAGTTCGCGGAAGGGTTGTCCGAGAAGGTGGTTCGCGCGCAGGCCGAGGCCAGCATGCGCCGGCTGGGCGTCGAGCATCTCGATGTCTACCACGCGCACATCGAGGATCGGCGCGTTCCGCTGGCGGACACGGTGGCCACGTTCGCGTCGTTGGTGACCGACGGGCTGGTGCGGGTCGCCGGGCTGAGCAACCACGCGGCCTGGCGTGTCGCCGCAGCCCGGGAGATCGCCAAGGCGCAGGGGGTGCCCGGGTTCGGTTGTGTGCAGCAGCGGCACACCTATCTGCGGCCCCGGCCCGGCGCGGAGTTCGGGGTGAACCCGCACATCAGCGAGGAGTTGCTGGACTACGCGCGGGAAGAGCCGGCCCTGGAGGTGCTCGGCTATTCGGCGCTGTTGTCCGGCGCGTACACGCGACCCGATCGGGCGTTGCCGGTGCAGTACGAGCATCCGGGCAGTCGTCGGCGCCTTGCGGTGCTGGCCGAGGTGGCCGGCGAGCTGGGGGCGACGCGCAATCAGGTGGTGCTGGCCTGGTTGCTGCGCGGGAATCCCCGGGTGTTGCCGGTGCTGGGCGTCAGTTCGGTCGCGCAGCTCGATGAGTGCCTTGGCGCGTTGGAACTGGAGTTGGACGAGGAGATGCGCGGACGGTTGGACTGCGTCTGAGCTGGTACGCGCTGGAAGACGACCGTCACTGAGCCGAGTTCGTCCTTGCCCTGTGGGACGAAATACCCCAGCCCCGCGCTGACCCCCACGCCTGGTGATCCGGTCGATCCGCGCGCCCGCCGCTGTGCACGGGGTTTTCGATCGGCATCCGTGGGTGCTGCCGCGGTTGGTCGCGTGGTGCCATCGTTGAACGCCGGGGCCCCTTGCACGCGGCGGCCCCGGTCGTCCGGACGTCATCCGAGGCAGGACAGGACGGCCTCGGCCAGGCTTGCCGCCCGCGGGTCGTCGGGCGGGAAGTACCAGAGGTTGGTGACGTAGCCGAAGCCGACACCGGCATCGGGGTCGGCGAAGGCGATCGATCCGCCGGAGCCGGGGTGGCCGAACGACCCAGGACCGACCAACGGCGTTGGCCGGCAGGCGCGCCCGAACCCGAGCGACATGTAGAAGGAGCGGTCGGCCGGGATGTCCAGTCCCTGCGGCAGCCCGTACATCCGCGTCTTGTCGGTCTGCACGGCCGTCGCTCGCGCCACCGTCGCCGGATCGAGCAGCCGCACCCCGTTGACGTCGCTGACCGTGGCCGCGTACATCCGGGCCAACGACCGCGCGTCCGCGATCATGTTCGCGGCCGGGAACTCCGCCGCCCGCCAAGCGCGCGTGGCGAAATACCCGGTCGACGGGTCCAGGGCGCCGCCGAGCGCCCCGGCGTGCATCTGCACCGCGTCCGGGGACCACATGGACTCGACCCACGCGGTGACCGTGTCCGCGTCCAGCCCGGTCGCCTTGATCATCCCGGCGATCAGGTCCTCCACGGAGAACGGGGCGGCGTTCTCGATCCGGGCCAGCCGTGGCTCCTCCGTCTCCGGCAGCCCGATCCAGGCGCTGAGCCCGAGGGGGCCGGCGACCTCCTCGGCGAAGAACGTGCCCAGTGACTTGCCGGTGATCCGCCGCACGACCTCCCCGACCAGGAACCCGTAGGTCATGGCGTGGTAGACGTGCTGTGTGCCCGGCTGCCACAGCGGCCGCTGCGCCTCCAGCGCGCGGATGACTGGGGCCCAGGCGCACGCCTGCTCGAACGTCAGCGGCCCGTCGACGACCGGCAGGCCGGCCTGGTGCGACAGCAGCCAACGCACCAGGATGCCCTCCTTGCCGGCGGCGCCGAACTCCGGCCAGTACTCGACCACCGGGGCGTCCAGGTCCAGTTGGCCGCGCTGGGCCAGGATGTGGGCGCAGATCGCGGTGGCGCCCTTCGTCGTGGACGCGACCTGGACGATGGTGTCCTCGCGCCATGGGCGGTCCGCGTCGCGGTCGGCCAGGCCGCCCCACAGGTTGACCACCGGGCGGCCGCCCACGTAGACGCTGCACGCCGCGCCCACTTCACCGGGGTCTCCCTCGAAGTTCGCGCGGAAGGCGTCGGCGACCTTCCCCCAGCCCTGCTCGACACCATTCTCCATACCGTTTGCCATGCTGGCATCCCCTCTAGAGAACCGAAACCTGGAGACCTGAAACTCAGAGATCCGAGACTTCCGGAGAAGAGGCGCGCCCGGACCGGCCGGTAAACCCGGCATCGGGACCCGCCTGTTCTCAGTACCCCTGGCTGTTTCTGGAACCGCCCGCGATCGCTGGCCTGAACGCGGCGACCACGGTCACCCACCGCGCTGGCGTCACCTCTGCCGCGACGTCGTGGGCAAGGCGAACAGGCCCCGCATGCGGGGCCGAACTTGGTGGTGCCACGAAGGGTGGGGCGTTGATGAAGTCTGTTTCGACTTGTCTGGCCACGTGACCGCCAGCCCCGCGCCACGCCGAAGCCCACGGCGCGCGGGACTACGGGGTCATCTCATTCCGCGCCGATTTCCTTGCCGTCAGACTCCTGATCGCTGTCGACGTAGGTGCGCGAGTCCTTCACCAGGCCATCGCAAAAAGCCGCGACATCATGGCCGATGAGTTCAACGACTCCCCTGCCAGACGCGACGCCCTCCTCGAAGAAGTCGAGAATCTGCGGCAGCACGTCAGCTGACCCGATTTTGAAAAGGTACTTCTGAATCTCCTTGTAGACGATCTGATAATCGGGTGGGAGCGTCTTGACTCGCGCCATGTGCGCCCGCCACTCTCTCTTGCCTTCGATGATGTCGCGAATGCCCACCTTATCCCCCTAGTTGACCCAGTTTCCTTGCGACGTTCTTGTTCAGTTGCTCGCGCCACCTGTCGCGATAACTCTTGGCTCCCTCTTCGCCGGCGATCGCCGCACAGAAGCCCTTGATGTCGTCGCCCAGCGCGTCGTGGACGCTCTGGCCGTCCGACGCCGTTTCCTCGAGCAGTCCCAGGGTGCTGTCGAGAATCGACGTCAACTTGCGGCCCGTGACGTCCGTGTAGGGGGAGAGATGGGCCTTGATCTCCTCCCACGCCGCTTGGTACTCGGCCGGAAGTGCCTTGGCCCGGGCATCGAAGGATTTCCACTCCTTGGTGAGATCACTGCCTGTGACTGTCTCCCAGAAGCTCATTTCTCACTTTCCTTGAGGTCGTTGATGCGTGATGAGATGTATTCCCATTTCATCCAGAATGTCGCAAGCTCTTTGCGTCCGGCGTCGTTGAGCGTGTAAAACTTGCGCGGCGGACCGACCTCGGACGGTCGTTTCGAGACGTCGACCAGTCCGTTCTTCTCCAGGCGCACCAGGATGGTGTAGACCGTCCCCTCGATGACGTCGGTAAAACCGAGTTCATTCAACCGGCGCGTGATGGCGTAGCCATATGTCGCCTCGGTGTCGATGATCTTGAGGACGCAGCCTTCGAGCGTGCCTTTCAGCATCTCCGTCAAGTTGTCCGTCGTGGGCCTCCTTCGGTCGAAACGCGCTACTCGGTATCACCGACTACCGCTAGACCGTACCACAGAGTAGAGGTCGACACACCCCTCATCTGGCTCAGGGAGACGGCGGGGGCACGCAGTGACAAGATCATCGAGTTGCCGTCGCCTTGGCGAGCGGGCTGCCCGGTCGGCTCAAGCCGTCACCGCTGACTCGTCTCGTCGAAGTTGTCATCGCGCAGCTCAGCGGTGTGCTTCAGGGACACGATGGATGAGAACGGACAATTGGCCGTGACCGGCGCCAAGCAGAAGGCGGACGCCTGCAAGGGGTAGCTCGGCCGTTAGCCGGTCGCGTCGAGGATGACGTGTTCCTCCGTGATCCAGATCGGCGATCGGGCCAGGTCTATGAATCGCTGTTCGTCCTCGATCAGGGCGGCGCCGATGGCCTGGACCTCCTTGCTGGACAAGGTGGTGACGAGGGCCTCGACGCTGTCGAAGTACAGCTCGGCGACGCCGTCGTAGGGCTCGGGCTCCAGACTGCGGCCGGCGCGCAGCGGTGTGTCCACCGGCGTTTCGATGGTGTGGGACTGGACGTAGCGCCGCAGGCCGATCGCGCTGGCGTGTTGTCGGACCAATGCGGCGTGCTCGGTTCGCCAGTATCGGTGGAACTCCTCGGAGGAGAGCTCGGGCCGCCGTCGGAGCGCAAAGGTGATCTTGATCATTGGCGACCTCCGAGCCCGATCCGGCGCTATGCCCGCTCAACATGATGGTGGAGCAGGCAGCTCGATGGAACCCGGTGACGCCTGCCCTGAGCTGATCTGCTGACAGCAGCGTGGCGGCCGGCAGAGGCCGGGAACGCGGCATCGTCAACGCCATGGCGAACGACGAGAAGCAGCCGATGTTCGATCACCGGCTGCGAGAACGGTTCTACAGCCAGCGGGTGCTGGTCCTGGACGGGGTGCTGGACGACGACAACGGCACGGTGCTGGCGACGCAGCTGCTGGCGTTGGCGAGCGAGGATCCGCGCAAGGACATCGCGTTGTGGATCCACTCCCCGGGCGGATCGGTGCCGTCGATGCTGGCCATCCGGGACGTGATGCGGCTGGTGCCCTGTGACGTGGCGACGCTGGCGCTGGGGCTGGCGTGCAGCGCGGGCCAGTTCCTGTTGTCGGCGGGCACGAGGGGCAAGCGGTATGCGTTGCCGCACGCCAGGATCCTGATGCACCAAGGCTCGGCTGGCATCGGGGGATCGGCGGTGGAGGTGGAGGTGCAGGCGGACGACCTGCGCTACACCCGGGACACGGTGCTGGGCATCGTCGCCGACGACACGGGCCAGCCGCTGGAGCGGATCTTCAAGGACTCCCGCCACGACCACTGGTTCACCACCGAAGAGGCCCGTGAGTACGGCTTCATCGACCACATCGTCGACGACCTGGGGCAGATCGTGCCGGTGCGCTCGCACGGGCTGGGACTGGGGGCGAACGCATGAGCACCTACACCATTCCGAACGTGATCACGCGGGTCGCCGGCGGCGAGCGGATCATGGACGTCTACTCGCACCTGCTCTCGGAGCGGATCGTCTACCTGGGCACGGGAATCGACGCCGGGGTGGCCAACGCGCTGATCGCCCAGCTGCTGTTCCTGGACGCGGAGAACCCGGAGCAGGAGATCAACCTCTACATCAACTCCGAGGGCGGCGACCCGTCGGCGATGCTCGCGGTCTACGACACGATGTGCTTCGTGCAGGCCCCGGTGTCGACGCTGTGTGTGGGCCAGGCGGTGGCGACCGGCGCGGTGCTGCTGGCCGCGGGCGCGCCCGGCCGCCGCTACGTGCTGCCGCACACCCGGGTGGTGCTGCACCAGCCGGCGGCGCAGGGCCGTGGCACGATCCCGGATCTGATCCTCCAGGCGGACGAGGTGATCCGGGTGCGCACGCAGCTGGAGCTGATCCTGTCCAAGCACACCGGCCACGACGTCGAGCAGCTGCGGCACGACACGGACCGGGACCGCGTGTTCGACGCGGCCGGGGCGGTCGCGTACGGCCTGGCCGACCGCGTGATCGAGAAGCGGTGACCTCAGGCGGCCAGCAGCACGGGTCCCGTGGGACGGCGACGGACGGCGGGACCCCGGCCCAGGCCGCGCAGCCGCCGGACGTCGCCGGCGATCTCGACCAGCAGGTGGGCCAGGTCGACCTCGAGCGCGCCGGTGACGGCGGCGATCATCTCGCTGGACGGCTCCTTGCGGCCGCGTTCGATCTCCGACAGGTACTGCGGCGAGATGCCGGCCCGCTCGGCGATGTCGACAAGCCGTTCCCCCTGCTCCTCACGGGCCGCGCGCAGGCTGCGCCCGAGCAGCTCGCGCCACAGCGGCTCCGGTTCGGGGCCGCGGGTCCGGTGGAACTGAAGGATGTCCGCCATGCGGCCATGGTGGCACCAGTGCCGGTTACGCCAGCAGCGGTTCAGCTGATGGCGGACAGGTCCCTGAGCTGACGCCGTGAGCTGATGCCGAGCTTGCGGAAGATGTCGGCATGCTGCACGGCGTCCGCGTGGCCAACGGGTCGGCGTCTCGGTTGACCCGGCCGTGGCGGCATAGTTTTGACTGGACACGATGTCGTCAGCGAGGAGCACGCAGTCGTGGGGTGGAGCACCAGCCAGCTCGCCGAACTCGCCGGCACCACGGTGCGGGCGGTCCGGCACTACCACGACGTCGGCCTGCTGGCCGAGCCCGAGCGCCGCGCCAACGGCTACAAGAGCTACGGCGTGGCGCACCTGGTCCGGGTGATGCGGATCAAGCGCCTGATCGGGCTCGGCCTCTCGCTCTCGCAGATCGCCGACCTCGGCGAGGCCGACGAGCACCCCGAGCAGGCGCTGCGCGTGCTCGACGGCGAGCTGGCCGCCACCATCGAACGCCTGCAACGCATCCGGGCCGAGCTCGCCCTCATCCTGCGCCAGGCCGTGCCCACCGACCTGCCGCCCCGGCTGGCCGAGCTGATCGCCGGGACCGAGCTGACCGAGGCCGACCGCTCCATGGTCGTCGTCATGGCCCAGGTCTTCCCGCCGAAGGCGGCCGAGGCCATCGCCGAGCGGATGCGCGAGGCCCACGGCGAGCCGGTGGTCGCCGAACTCGACAACCTGCCCCCCGACGCCGACGAGCAGACCCGCGCCGAGGTGGCCGAGCGGCTGAAGGCCTTTGTCGCCAAGGTCTTCGCCGACATGCCCATGGACGCCGAGACCTGGGCCGGCCTCCCGCACGAGCCGCGCTTCATGCAGCAGGCCCTGGATCACGCCACCCTCGACCTCTACAACCCGGCACAGATCGACGTGATCCGGCGCTGCGGGAGCTAGACGGCTCGGATCAGCGGCACCACCACCTGGTCGATGATGTCGACGACGACGTCGTCGGGGATGGGGCCGCCGTTGGCCAGGAAGTGGTCGCGGAGCATGGCCGGGCCGACGCAGGCGACCAGCGGGGTGAGGGCCTCGGGGCGGGCCTCGCCGCGGGCGACGGCCCGGCGCACGAGTCCGAGCATCAGCTGGTTGCGGCGTTCGAGGAAGCGCTCCTTCTGCCGCTGCACGGTCTCGATGTCGGTGGCGAGCTCGGTGATCATGGTCCGGGTGGCGACGCCGAGCGGGCTGTTCAGGGTGGCGGCCATGGCCCGCAGCGCGGTGAGCAGGTCGCCGCGGAGCTCGCCGGTGTCGGGCAGGTCGTCGACGGTGGGGAGCAGGTGCAGCACGGCGTCCATGACCAGCTCGGCCCGGCCGGGCCAGCGCCGGTACAGCGACGCCTTGCTGGTGCGGGCCCGCTCGGCGATGCGTTCCATGGTCAGCCGCGGATAGCCGACCTCGGTCAGCTCGTCGAGGGCGGCGGTGAAGATCGCCTGGTTGAGCTCTTCGCCGCGCCGTCGCGGCCCCTTGCGGTGGTCCACGTCACCCATCTCTGCCCTTAGAGTCCGTTGCGTTCTCTAACGCTCGTGTCTACCCTCATGATAGGAAACGATTCGTTCTCTATGGGGGAGTCATCGTGCGTGTTCTCGTAGTTTCGGCCCCGGGTGTGGGGCATGTCTTCCCGATGGTCCCGTTGACCTGGGCATTGCGCGCGGCCGGACACGACGTCCTGGTCGCCACGTCGAGTGACGCGCTGGTGGTGGCCGACGCCGGCCTGCCGGTGGTCGACGTGCTGCCCGGCGTGGACATCCGGGAGCAGTTCACCAAGATCCGGGAGGAGGACCCGGCGCTGTTCGCGGAGCTGTCCAGCCGTCGCATGGCCGACATCCGCGAGATGGGCGAGTTCCTGCCGGTGCTGAGCCGGCCGCTGCTGCCGGGCGTGCTGGCCGCGGCCGAGCGGTTCCGGCCGGACGTCGTCCTCCAGGGCGTGCTGGGCGGCGTCGGGCTGATCGCCGCGGCCAAGCTCGGCGTGCCGTGGGTGGGCCACGGCTTCGGTTTCGCGCGCGGCGGCGGCGTGCCGGAACTGTTCCGCGAGCACATGGCGGCCGAGTTCGAGGAGCACGGCGTCGAGCTGCCGGAACGTCGCGCGTACGTCGACGTGGCCCCGCCGAGCATGCTCGCGGGCGAGCCGGAGGGCTGGTCGATGCGGTACGTGCCGTACAACGGCGGCGGGATCGAGCCGTCGTGGCTCGGCCAGGCCGGCGACCGGCCGCGGGTCGGGGTCACGCTGGGCACGGTCGCGCCGGAGATGAGCGGACTCGGCCCGGTCGAGCGGATCATCGCGGCCGCGTCGGAGGTGGACGCGGAGTTCGTGCTGGCCCTTGGCGACAAGGTTGACCTGGACGGCCTCGGCACCCTGCCGCCGAATGTCCGTGCGGCCGGCTGGGTGCCGCTGAACTCCTTGCTGGCCACCAGTTCCCTGTTGATCCACCACGGCGGCGCCGGCACCGCGATGACGCCGCTGGCGATGGGCGTGCCGCAGCTGGTCGCGCCGAGCGGCGCGGACCGGTACATCAACGCGGCCGCGGTGCACAACCACGGCGTCGGGCTCCAGGTCGAGGAGACCGAGCTGGACGCGCGGGTGATCAGCCAGCTGCTCGACGAGGAGAAGTTCCGGGTCAAGGCGGCCGAGGTCGGCGCCGAGATCGCGGCTCTGCCGTCGCCGGCCGAGATCGCCACCCGGATAGCCGAGTTCGTTCGGGAGTGAACCGATCGGCCGTGGCGTTCGTGTCATCGACACTTGACGCGAACGCCACGGGGGTGCGGGGGACATGTGTGAGCGGCCGACAGTCGGGGAGCCACGGGTCGTGCCGACGGTGACGCCCGGCGGGGTGAAAGTGTGGCTGGTCACCGGATATCGGGACGTGCGGGCCGGGCTTTCCGACCCACGGCTGAGCCGGGACACCCGGGCCGCCGCGCACGTGATCGACGGCGGCGGCATCGACGGCCAGGCGCTGCGCGCGCTGCCCATCGAGTTGGCGGATCCGTTGCTGCGCACCGAATCCGCCGACCGGCTGCGTCGGCTCGCGGTCGCGGCGTTCACCCCGGAACGGGTGGAGCGCCTGCGGCCGCGGATCGCCGAACTGGCCGGGGAACTGCTCGCGCCGCTGCGTCACCAGCGTTCGGTGGACCTGGTCGCCGAGGTGGCCCGGCCGCTGCCGGCATTGCTCACGTGTGGGCTGCTCGGGCTGCCGGTGGAGGACAAAACCCGTTCGTGGACGGAGATTCTGCTCGCGGTGCACGAACGGGCCGGCTCGTCGCTGCCGGGCTACCTCAAGGCCGTCGCCGACTGCGATCTGGTGGAGGCGTTGGCCGCCGCCGAGACCACGGCCGACGAGCTGTTGAACCTGGTGACGATGCTGGTGGTCGGGGGCGTGGAGATCGCCGGCGGGTTTGTCGCCAACGCCATGTCGGCGCTGCTGGAGAGCCCGAATCGGGTGGCGCTGGCCCGCAACGCGCCGACCGTGCTGCCGGATCTGGTCGCGGAGCTGGTTCGGCGCAGCGATCCCTTGCACGTCGGCACTTTCCGCTGCACCACCGCGCCGATTCGGTTGGGCGACACGATGATTCCGGCCGGTGAGGTCGTGATGCTCGCCGGCACGGAGTGCCCGTCGGACCGGCGTGACATCGGCACCGTCGGGCACGGCATGCAGTACAGGGTCGGCGCGCTGCTCGGCCGGGTGCTGGCCGAAACCGTGCTGGAGCGGCTGATCGGGGAGTACCCGCGGCTGCGGCTGGCGGTGCCGGCGGGGCAGGTTCCGTGGCAGTTCACCCGGCTCAGCCGGGCAGTGGAGAGCCTGCCAGTCGAGGTGAGTTGAGCCGGGCCCAGTCGGCGAAGGTGTGCCAGCCGACCTCGGGGTGATCGGCGCGCAGCCGGGTGACGTCGACGTCCATGCCGACGCGGTCGAAGTAGTCGAACATGGCGGCCAGGTCGGTGGAGTAGCGGGCGACATCCTCGATGTTCGCGGCGTCGTACTGGACGTCTCGCCCGATGACCGCGCCGAGGGTCTGGGCCATTTCCCTGCCCGTGCGCTCGTCGGACGCGATGTCGACGCGGCGGCCGCGGAACTCGTCGCGGCGGCCGATCGCCAGCGCCGCGAACGCGCCGATGTCCGCCGCGGCGATCAGCTTGAGCGGCGTGCCGGGGGACAGCGGCAGCGAGAACCGGCCCTGCTGGAGCGACCGGATCGCCCATCCGCCGGCGATGTTGTCCATGAACGCCGCCGGGGCGATGACCGTCCAGTCGTCGGTCACGTCGGCGAGATGCCGCTCCACCACCCGTTTGCTGTCGAAGTGCGGGATTGCGGTGCCGCGGTCGGCGTTCGTCGCCGAGGTGTACACGATGTGCCCGACACCGGCGCGCACCGCCGCGTCGACCGCGTCCACGCCGTGCCGGATCTCGGTGTCGAGGTCCGTGCCGAACGGCGTGGTGACCAGGAAGACCGCGTCCGCGCCGTCGAACGCCCGGTCCAGCGACCGTGGCTGGTCGAAGTCGGCCGCGACCACCTCCGCGCCGGGCAGTTCGACCTTGTCAGGGCGTCTGGTCAGGGCCCGGACGCGATGCCCGGCCGCGAGCAGCGCCCGGGCGGCCGCGCCGCCCTGCGTGCCCGAGGCGCCGGTGACGGCAACCGTCAATCGGTTAGGTTCCATGAGCAAAGTTTGATCGTGAAAAGATTCTTTGGTCAAGCCAATTTGGGTCGGAGCGCCTCGGCCGACTGAGCTCAGGGGGCGGTGGCGAGGGCGACCATCCGGCTCCAGGACAGGGAACGGCCCTCCTGAAACAGGCGGTCCAGTTCGGTCGGCCCGAGGTCGGCGATGACCTTGTCGGTGGCTTCGCGGATCAGGTCGCGGACGGCGGCGCGGAGCATGGAGGGGCCGGACTGTTCGACGAGCAGGGCGGCGGCGCCGGCGAGCAGGGCCGCGCGGCGGGGGCGGGCGGTGTTGGCGGCGATGACGGCCAGGTAGTGCAGGGCGTACATCATGGTGGTGCCGCTGCCGAACTGGTGGGTGAGGGCGATGGCGTCGCGGACGACCCGCTCGGCCTGCGTCCAGTCGCCGAGCCGGAGCAGTACGTAGCCGCGGTAGACCATGGTCACGGCCAGGTCCCAGCCGCCGGCGGGGCGGCGTTCGGCCTCCAGCTCGGCCAGCACCCGGGCGGCGTCGTCGGGCTGGCCCAAGGACATGGCGACGCTGGCCCGGGCGGCCCGGGCCAGGGCGAGGTGGCCGGGGAAACCGGACCGCTGGAACAGGTCCGAGGCCTCGGTGAGGACGTCGGCGGCGTGCGAATGGTCCTCGACCCACATGGCGACGTGCCCGCGCATGAGCAGAACCTGGGCCAGCACCAGGGGATCGCCGGCCGAGCGGGACAGGCGCAGCGCCTCGGCGGTGGCGTGGACCCCGGCGGCCTGGTCGACGCCGAACACCGCGAATCCGTACAGGGCAAGCACTCCGGCCCGAGCCCGGGTGCTGAGCGAGCCGGCCAGGGCCTCGACGGCCCAGCGGCGGTACTCCTCGATGCGCCCGCCGACGACCCAGTACGGGATGAAGGCCAGCAGCCCGGCGCACTCCTCCGCCCGCCCCTGGTCGAGCAGCCACCGCAGCGCGGCCCGCAGGTTGTCCTGCTCCTCGTGCAGGCGATCGAACCACGCGCCCTGGTCCGGCCCGTCGGTGCCGCGGCGCGCGGCCTCGACGAAGTCCCCGACGTATGCCGCGTGCCGGTCGCGCAAAGCGGTCAGGAGGCCCTCGGACTGGGACAGCGCGAACGTCCGCACGGTCTCCAGCAGCGTGAACCGGTTGTCCTGGCGGGTGATCAGGCTGCCGTCCAGCAGACTGCCGAGCAGCCGCAACGTCGACGTCTGGTCCAGGTCGGCGACCGCGGCGGCGGCCGGGACGGTCCAGCCGCCGGCGAAGACGGCGACGGCTTGCAGCATGGCCTGCTCAGTGGAAGTGAGCAGGTCGTAGCTCCAGGCGACGGTGGCCCGCAGCGCCCGGTGCCGGGCCGGCAGGTCGCGAGCGCCGTCGGCGAGCAGGTCGTGCGACCGCCGCAGCTGGTCCAGCAGCGCCGGCGGCGACAGCAGCCGGGTGCGCGCGGCGGCGAGTTCGATGGCCAGCGGCAGTCGGTCCAGGCGTTGGCAGATCGCCGCCACCACGTCCGGATCCAGGTCGCCGGTCGCGCCGGCCTGCGCGGCCCGTTCGGTGAACAACGTGATCGCCGACGGCGGATCCAGCGGCTCCACGGGACGCACGTGCTCGCCGCGCAGCCGCAGCGGCGCACGGCTGGTGGCCAGCACCGTCAGCCCCGACGCGGCGTCCAACAGCCAGCCGATGTCGGGCACGGCGTCCAGCAGGTGTTCGAGGTTGTCCAACAGCAGCACCAGTCGCCGCTGCCGCAGGGACACGGCCAGGGCGGTGCGCAGCTGCGCACCGACGGCGTCCTGGATGGCCAGGCTGTTGGCGATGGTCGGCAGCACCAGGCTCGGATCGCGCACGGGGGCCAGTGGCACCACCATGACGCCGTCGGACATCTGCCGTGCGGCCTCGACGGCCAGCCTGGTTTTGCCGACGCCGCCGGGCCCGGTCAACGTCAGCAGCCGCACGCTGCCGTCGGACAGCCGCCCGACCACATCGGCGACGTCGTGGTCCCGGCCGATCAGCCCGGTGCGGCTGTCCGGCACCTCGGGCTCACGTTGTGGCGTCGGCGGCGCGACTGTGGTGTCGTTGCGCAGGATCGCCAGCTCCAGCCGTTGCAGCTCGACGCCGGGATCGACGCCCAGCTCGTCGGCCAACAGCGCCCGGGTGCGCCGGGCGACCTCCAGGGCCCGGTCGGTCTGCCCGGCACGGTGCCGGGCCAGCATCAGCTGGCCGACCAGCCGTTCACGGGTGGGATGGACGTCCACGAGCCCGGTGATCTCGCCTACGAGCTCGCTGTGGCCGCCGAGCCGGAGCAGCGCGTCGAAGCGGTCCTCCATAGCCGACAGACGGGTTTCCTCCAACGCGCCGCACAGCCGTTCGCGGATCTCGGGAGTGGCGGCGTCGGCCAGCGCGGGCCCCGTCCACAGCGCCAGCGCCTCGTCGAGCAGGCCCACGCGGGCCCGATCGTTCGGGGCCGTGCGAGCGCGCGCGACGCCGTCGAGGAAGCGGTGCACGTCGATGCGGTGCGGATCGGTCCGCAGCAGGTAGCCGTCGCCCTCGGCGACGATCGCCATGTCGTCGCCGAGCACGCCTCGCAGGTGGGAAACGTGGACCTGGACGGCGTGCGCGGCGCTGCGGGGCGGGTCGTCCGGCCAGATCCACTCGACGATGCTGTCCCGCGGCACGCTCCGGTTGACCTCAAGGGCCAGCAGGGCCAGCACCAGCCGTCGCTGCCGCGGCCCCGGCTCGACCACGTCGGCGCCGGCGGCCACCCGAACCGGCCCCAACAGCCGCAACTCCACACGCGCTCCCCAGGTGAGTCCGACTTGCCAAGAATGCCAGGTTCGCCCGGGGCAACTGTTGACAGCGGAAGTGTTCAGCCCTCAACTGTTGACATGGCCGACACCGACCCGCTGCTCGCATGGCTGTACCTGCAACAGGGCGTGCACGCCGTGGAGGAGGCGCTCAGCGCCACCATGGAGGAGCACTGCGGCTGCACGCTGAGCGAGCACGCGGCGCTGTACCGGCTGAAGACGGCCGCGGAGCAGCGGCTGAGCATGGCGGAGCTGGCGGAGCTGCTGGCGATCAGCCCGAGCGGCGTGACCCGGCTGGTGGACCGGCTGGTCCGGCGGGGCTGGGTGACGAGGGTGCAGCTGCCGGGCAACCGGCGGACGGTGTGCGCGACGCTGACCGATGAAGGCCTGCGGGTGCTCCAGGGCACCACCATGGTCGTCTACTGGCAGGCGGTGCACTCCCACTTCGAGTCCACACTGGACGCCGACGACCTCGCCGCGGTGGCCCGGATCGGCCGCAAGATGCTGGAGGCGCACGGCCGCTGGGACGCGAAACGATTCGCGCCCGGCTCACCCTGAGCCGGGTACCGTCGCGGCATGAGACGTTATGTCGCGCTGGGCGACAGCCTGACCGAGGGGATCGGCGACATCGCCGCCGACGGTCGCCCGCGCGGCTGGGCCGACCGGTTCGCACAGGGCCTGGCCACCCGGCGCGGCGAGCTGGAGTACGCCAACCTCGCCATCCGCGGGCTGACCACCGCCCAGGTGCTCGCCACCCAGCTGCGGCCGGCCGTCGCGCTCGCGCCCGACCTGGCCAGCGTCGTCGTCGGCATGAACGACCTGCTGCGGCCCCGGTTCGACGCCGGCGGCATCCGCCGCGACCTCGGCGCCATCTACGGCGAACTGGCGGCCACCGGCGCCGTGGTGCTCACCGCGACCCTGCCCGAGCCCGGCATCGGCGTTCCCTTGCCGGCGCGGATGCGGGCCAGCTTCGTCCGCCGCGGCCGCCGCCTCAACGACGCCATCCGGCACGCCGCCGCCGAACACGGCGTGCGCTGTCTGGACCTCGCCCGTTCCACACCGACCGATCCGGCCATCTGGAGCGACGACAAGCTGCACCCCAGCGCGTACGGGCACCAGCTCATCGCCGACGAGTTCCTGGCCTTCCTGCATGGGATCCCGTCCGATGTGGACGGCAAGGCCGAGGTGGTCGCCGCCGCCGGCCCGGCGGAGCAGCTCCGCTGGATCGCCAGCCACGTCGGTCCGTGGCTGTGGAGGCGGCTGACCAGCCGCACTGCCCCCGGCGGCACGGCCAAGCTGCCGGCATACCAGCTGCTGCGGGCCTGACCGTTTCCGGGTCTTAGCCGGTGAGGTGCTGCCCGTTTCCGCAGAGAAACCTGGGAGTTTCGTTTCGCTCTGTCCTGGTTTCCGCACGACCGCTAGTCTGTGCGCATCACGCATAGGTGTTCGTATCGCGAACAAATGTCAACGGCGACAACCGGGAGGACCCTGTGACTTCCACCGCTGAGCCATCCATCGAGGCCCCCGGCCGCGGCTGGGTGCTGCCGCTGTGCTGGTCGGCCGTCCTGCTGGACGGCTTCGACCTGGTCGTGCTGGGCACCGTGCTGCCGGTGCTGCTGGCCGGCCACGTGTGGAACCTGTCGGCGGCCGGCGCGACGGTCGTGTCGACCATCGGGCTGGTCGGCATGACGATCGGCTCGCTCACCCTGGGCACGCTCACCGAGGCGCTCGGCCGGCGTCGGACGCTGATCTTCTCGGTGACGGTGTTCTCGGTGTTCACGCTGCTGTGCGCGGTGGCGCCGTCGGCCTTCGTGTTCGGCCTGCTGCGCTTCCTGGCCGGCCTCGGGCTGGGCGGCTGCGTGCCGACGGCGATCACGCTGGTCAGCGAGCACTACGAGCGGGCCGGCCGGCCGGGCCTGGCCACGACCACGGTGATGTCGGGCTACCACGTCGGCGCGATGGCCACCGCCCTGCTGGGCATCGTGCTGATCGGCCCGCTGGGCTGGCAGTCCATGTTCGTGGTCGGCGCGCTGCCGGCGCTGGTGCTGGTGCCGCTGATGATCCGCTACCTGCCCGACTCGGTCACGCCGACCCAGCGCCGCGGGTCGTCGATCAAGGCGGCCCTGGCGCTGCTGTTCCGCGGCCGCATGGTCGGCGTGACGATCGCGTTCTGGGTCGCCTCGTTCATGGGGCTGATCCTGGTCTACGGCCTGAACACATGGCTGCCGGAGATCATGCGGCAGGCCGGCTACCCGCTGGGCGCCTCGCTGGGCCTGTTGCTGACGCTGAACTTCGGCGGCGTCGCGGGCCTGCTGGTGGCGGGGGTGGTCGCGGACCGGATCGGCGTCAAGCGGGCGACGCTGGGCTGGTTCGCGGTGGCGGCGGTGATGCTGGCGCTGCTGAGCATCAAGCTGCCCAGCGTCGCGCTGTACGTGGCGGTGTTCCTGGCCGGCTCGTTCGTGTTCAGCGCCCAGGTGCTGGTGTACGCCTACACGACCCGCGCCTATCCGGCCGACGCCCGGGCCACCGGACTGGGCTGGACGGCAGGCATCGGACGTATCGGCGGCATCTGCGGTCCGCTGCTGGGCGGGGTGCTGCTCACGGCGGGAATCGTGTACCCCTGGGGCTTTTATGCCTTCGCGGTGGTCGCGGTGCTGGCGGCGATCGCCGTCGCGGCGCTGAACGCGGTCAGCCGGCTGCCCGCGCCCGCGGTTAACCAGTCCGGCACAAATGTGGAGACCTCCAACCAATCGTGAGTGCACTCACGTTGCTTCCTCACGGGCTGGCCTGCGATGTTGCCCGGTGACCGCCGCCACGGTCATCGGGCACTCAGGCTTTTCCCCGCGAAGGGAGCACCATGCTGCGCGGTCTGGTCCTGGTCACGGCGGCGGCTTCGGCCCTCGCCCTGACCGCAGCCGGTCCATCAGCCGCCGCGACCGCGGCGCCACCAACCCCAACCGGCACATCGCCGCTGGGCGACCTCGTCGGCAGACCGGCGACGCCGCCGGAGCCGAAGGCCGACTCCGTCCTCGTGGTCACCGACGGCACCGCCGCGCCGAAGTTCGGCGCGCAGGTGGCCACGGCGGCCGGCCAGGACACCTACCTGGTCCACGTCGACGGCGACGTCGACCAAGCGGCCCGACAGCTGCGCCAGCAGCCGGGCGTGCGGTTCGCGGAGCCGAACCGGGCCGTGAGCGGCATGACGGCCGGTTCGGCCCCGCTGCCGAACTGGGCCGGCAGCCTGCCGGTCAAGGGCCCCGACAACTACGGCGTCACGTCCTCGCTGCAGAGTTTCCTGAACGCGAACGGGGTGAACGCCCTCGGCGCGTACGACACGATCGGCGCCCGTTCCGGCCAGCTCCCCGGGGCCGGGCAGATCATCACCAACGTCAGCGTGGGCGACCTGACCGACAAGACCACCGTGGTCAAGGACGGCCAGCGCTACCTGGACATCCCGTCGATGCCGCTGATCCCGACCTACGTGTCGACCGGCAGCAGCGTCGATCCGCTGGGCACCACCACCGGCGAGGACCCGAGCCTGGGCGAGGTGCTGCTGGACTTCGCCGTGATGGCACCGCTGCCGCACGACAAGCAACGGCCGGAGGCGACCGGCAGCGGCGCGACCGACCTGCTCGGCATCGCCCCCGGCGCGCAGTACCGGCTGGTGGTGCCGCAGCAGGCCAGCTCGGACGGCATCGCCGAGGCGCTGCTGGCCGCGGCCCGGCAGAACCCGCGCCCCAACGTGATCACCGCCAGCCTCGGCTTCGGCGTGGACACGGTCGGCTTCTCCGGGCGGTACCTGGAGGACGACCCGATCCTCCAGTCGGTGGTCTCGACGATCGTGCGCGACTACCACATCGTGGTCACGATCTCGTCCAACGACGGCACGCGGCTCTACACCCCGGCGGCGGTCGGGCCGGACGGCGGCAGCGTGCCGACCGACCTGACGCGCAAGGCATCCGAGAGCACGGACCTCGACGACGACGCCTACTCCACGACCCCGTCCAAGGTGCTGGACAGCGGCGCGATCGCGGTCGGGTCCACCACCCTGGACGACACGCTGTCGCAGCCGGGATCGGCCAACGGCACCTTCGCCACCACCCGGACCAACGGCGGCACGCTGTACTCCTCCGGCTTCGGCGAGCGGGTCGACGTCTCCGCGCCCGGCGACGGCATTCCGGCGTTCGAGCACCCGAGCAACGGCGGCCCGCAGTCGGTGACGACGGTCCTCAACGGCGGCACCTCGGCTTCCGCGCCGATGGTGGCGGCGGCCTCGGCCGTGGTGTTGCAGGCGGCCAGGCTGGCCGGCAAGCGGCTCGACCCGGCCGACGTGCGGCGGCTGCTGGAGAAGACCGGCCGCCCGGTGGCCACGCCGCCGCAGGCCGACCGCCCGCTCGGCGTGGGCAACCAGATCGACATCACCGCGGCGGTGAACTCCCTGCTGCCGCAAGGGAAGACGACGATCCAGCGGCTCTCGGTGGCACACCGGGTGACCACCGGCAACCTCGGCGGCAACTTCACCGAGGCGACCGACCCGGACCGGATCGACCTCCAGACCGGCGGCACCGGCGAGGGCCTGGTCGGGCCGATCACCATCGGGGCGGACATCACCGGCGCCCCGAACCGCAAGCTCGACTACGTGCTTTCGGTCAACGGCAAGCAGTTCCACGCCGACCGGCCGGCCGTTCGCATCACCCCGACGCAGCTGTTGCAGGCCGCCGGCCTGCCGGTGGTGGCGACGGCCGACCGGACCGTGGACCTGACCTTCGAGGTCCGCGACGGCCACAAGGTGTTGGCGTCGGCCAAGAAGACGCTGACGGTCGGCCCGACCGACGGCACCTTCGTCGAGGCCACCGCCCCGATCGCGCCGGCCACGGTGAAGCTGGGCGCGCCGGTGACCGTGCACTACGACCTGACCGGTGTCCGCACCGTCAAGTCGCCGCAGCTGGTGGTGTCCACGGTCGGCCACTGGAACCCGCTGAGCGCCCCGATCTTCTCGGCGGCGTACAAGGTCCCGCTGACCGGAACCTCGGGCGACGTCACGATTCCGGCCAGCGCCTTCGACGACGGCGGCGGCCTCTACGGCATCGGCATCGTGCAGGATCCGACCGCCTTCCGGCCGGTGTACGGGGAGTTCGTCTCGATCCGGGTCGACGGTGGGACCGCTGACCACCGGGCGGCCACGCCGACCTTCAACACCGGACTGCACCAGCTGGCGGTCAACCGGGCCGCGCCGACGTTCACGCTGAACTACGACGTGCGCGGCATCCCCGGCGCCACCGGGGCGGAGCTGGAGTTCTCCTCGCCGGCCCCGACGTTGTTCAACGCCCTCAACACCGTCACCAACGCCAACGGCACCCAGCCGGACAACGACGGCGTCGACGGGCCGTCGGCCGCGGTCCGGAAACTGCCGGGCCGCAACGGATCCGTGCAACTCGACGCCACCAAGCTCGGCCTCGGGCTCTCGGATTCGTACAACGTGCGGGTGATCGCGCTCAACCGGGACGGGCAGACGGTGGGGCAGGCCAGCCCGACCTCGTTGCTGGAACTGGACGACGGCCTCACCCCGGACAACACCGCGGTGGTGGACTTCGCCGCCAACGGCCCCGACTCCGTGGTCGTCACCGACGACGGCAAGGGCCACCAGGCCGTCCGCCGGTACGACCCCAGCACCGGCGCCTACGGCGCAACCCTGGCCACTGGCAACGGTTTCCGGCTCGTCGGCGTCGATCCGTCGTCGCACCGGGCGGCCGTGCTGCACGGCGCGGCCGTCGAGATCTACGACGTGTCGGCGGGCAAGCTGGCCGCCACCGCCCCGCTGACCGGCTACACGCCGATCGGCGGCCGGGTCGACTCGACAAGGCATCGGGCGGCGATCCTGTTGCACCACAACGGGGACAACGCCGACGCCGTGGTAGCTGTCGACCTCAACACCGGCACCGCCGGGACGCCCATCGCCGCGGACAAGAACGTCGCCGCCGGCACGTACTTCCTGATCGAGCTGAACCAGCAGACCGGCCAGGTGTTCGTAGGCAAGGCCGGCGGCGGGCTGATCTGCTTTGCCGGCGGCGTGGGCCTGGTCGCCCGGGTCGACCTGGACACGGCGGCCGTCACCCCGGCCGACCGGGCCGACGGCTGCGCCGGCGCGATGGCCGTCGACGAGGGCACGAACACCGTGTACCAGCTGTCGTACCGGTCGTTCAGCGTCAACATCAACGGCACCACCAACCTGATCCCGGTCGCCGGCGACACCGTCGCGTCGGGCACCGGCATCGCGGTCCGCCAGCAGCCCTCGCTGACCCTGGCCGTGGACGGCGTGCACCACCTGGCGCTGGTCGCGTTCCAGACGCCGCTCGCGGTGCCGCAGTTCGGCGCGGTCGGCGGCCTGATCTTCGACAACAACGCGACCAGCCAGGTCGTGGTGGTCGACCTGGCCACCGGCAAGGCAGTAGGCACGGTGCGGGGCATGGACTTCTCCACCGGGCTGGTCGGCGCGGGCCCCGGCCGCGGCGTGCAGATCGATCCGGCCACCCGGACCGGCTGGACGTTCGCCGGCGACGCCCACCAGGTGCAGCAGTTCTCGTACTGACAAAGGAAAAGCAGAAGGGCCGGGCTGCGAGCAGCCCGGCCCTTCCCTTTATCCCGTTACCTCAGCAGGCTCCGTTGTCGGTCCACACGCCCGAGCCGCCGGTGCTCGGCGCTTCGCCCTGGGTCCACCACTTGGCGGTCCACTTGTGGCCGTTGTACGAGACGACAGCGCCACCGGTGTAGGCCGTCGCCGCGTTCCAGGCCGCGACGCCGGTGCACGTGCCGCCGCCCGGCGGGTTGGTGGTTGTCGTGCCGCCACCGCCGCAAGGACCGTTGTCGGTCCACACGCCCGAGCCGCCGGTGCTCGGCGCTTCGCCCTGGGTCCACCACTTGGCCGTCCACTGGTGGCCGTTGTAGGACACCACCGCGCCGCCGCTGTAGGCCGTCGCCGCGTTCCACGCCGCCGCGGTGCAGCTACCGGGCGGGGTTGTGGTCGTGGTGGTCGTGGTCGTCGTCGTGGTGGTGGTCGTGGTGGTCGGCGGTGGCGGTGTCGCGCAGCCCGGGGTGCTGGCGCTCAGGCCGTTGACCACCGCGTTGAACAGCGTCGAGGCCGGGTCCAGGTCGTAGAGCGAGAACATCATCGCGCCGGCCAGGCCGTTGCAGTGGATGTAGTCGGTCCGGGCCTTGATCGACTGCGCCGAGGAGCCGCCGTAGAAGTTGGTGCCGTCGTAGAACCAGGCCGACTGGGTGGTCGGGTCGTAGAAGGTGTCCGACGGATTGTCCACGATGCCGGACAGTTCCTTGTACATCGCCACGCCGGGCACGTTGCCGGACAACGTCTTGCCGGCCGACGGTCCCGAAGCGCTCTGGTACAGGCCGTGGTTGGAGCCGGCCGGCACGCCGGTCCATCCCCGGTAGTAGAACGGGATGCCCAGGGTCAACTTGTTGGCCGGGAAGCCGCCGGGTATGCCGTAGGCGCTGTCGCCCTTGGTGTAGGCCTTCATCACCGAGTCGATGGTGTACTTCTCGGTGCCCGGTGGAATCGTGCCGGACGGGTCGCTCGGCGAGGAGTACAGCGGGTCCTGGAAGTTCGTCGGACCCGTCGCGTCCCACGCGCCGTGCATGTCGTAGGTCATCGCGTCGGCGAAGTCCATGTACTGGGCGATCTTGTCGGTCTGGATCTTCGCGATCTTGTCCTGGCCACCGGGCAGCGCGGCGGACAGCGAGTAGTGCTTGCCGCCCAACGCGTCCAGCTCGGACCGGAACTCCGCCAGCAGCGCGGTGTAGTTGGCGGTGTCGTTGGGACTGGTGTGGTTGCCCAGGTGCCCGGCGGTCGAGCCTGGGTACTCCCAGTCGATGTCGAAGCCGTCGAAGATGCCGGCCGCGGTGCCAGGGCCGCCGTAGCCGCCCTGCGACGGGATGTTGCCCTTGATGAACATGTCGATGCAGGAGCTGACGAACTTCTTGCGGGAGGCGTCGGTGGCCGCCACGTCCGAGAAGTACTTCGAGTACGTCCAGCCGCCCAGCGACAGCACCACCTTCAGGTTGGGGTGCCGGGCCTTGAGCTCCTGGAGCTGGTGGAAGTTGCCGACGATCGGCATGCCGAACGCGTCCGCGGTGCCGTCCACGCTGATGTCGGAGCCGAACGACTTCTGGTAGTCGGCGAAGGAGTCGCCGGCGCCGTCACCGGCGTTCGGGTCGTTCTCGCCGCCCGGGTCCGGGTCGCTCGCCTTGGTCGCCTCGAAACACGTCAGGTTCGACGGGTCGATGTTCTCGAAGTCGTAGATCATGTAGTCGAGGTTGTTGGCGATCGAGTCGACGTTCTTCGGGTAGTACGCGTTCTGGTAGATCGACCACTGGTCGTAGTAGGCGATCCGCAGGCCGCCGGTGGCCGCCGCGGCGGTGGCCGCCGCAGGGGTGACGGCCACGGACTGGGGCTGCTGCTGGGCCGCGTTCGCGCCGACAGCCGTGATGCTGCCGACCACGACGGTCGCGGCCGCCGCGGTGATCAGGGCCGATCTCGCGGAGAACTTCATCTGCAGGGCCTTCCGTGAGAAGGGAGGTTGAGACTCGCCGGCGGGCCGGGTTCGGGGTTCACCGACCCGCCGGCGAAAGATGTGGTCAGCAGGAGCCGTTGTCGGTCCACACGCCGGAGCCGCCGGTGCTCGGCGCTTCGCCCTGGGTCCACCACTTGGCGGTCCACTTGTGGCCGTTGTACGACACGACTGCGCCGCCGCTGTACGCCGTCGCCGCGTTCCAGGCCGCGACCGTGCAGTTGCCGCCGCTCGGCGGGTTCGTGGTGGTGGTTCCGCCGCCACCACCCGTGCACGCGCCGTTGTCGGTCCACACGCCGGAGCCGCCGGTGCTCGGCGCTTCGCCCTGGGTCCACCACTTCGCGGTCCACTGGTGGCCGTTGTAGGACACCACCGCGCCGCCGCTGTACGCCGTCGCGGCGTTCCACGCCGCGGCCGTGCAGCTACCGCCGCCGGGCGGGGTCGTGGTGGTCGTGGTGGGCGGCGGGGACTGCGGCGGGGTCGCGCCGGCGAACTTCGCCGTGTACTTGGTGAAGTCCCAGTCGTTCTGCGTGACGTTGCTACAGATCCCGTTGTCCGTGCTGGCGCCGCACTGCCGGTCCCGGTTGACCGACCAGAAGGTGAACCGGCCCAGGCCGTGGCTGGTCGCGTAGTCCAGCACCGTCTGGAAGTCGGCCTGGTAGAACATCTCGGCCGCGTCGGACTTGCCGTTCATGCCGGAGAAGCCCTCGTGCGAGTACGCGGTCGTGCTGTCCCAGCCCATGTGGCTCATCAGCAGGCCGTGCAGGGCCTCCAGCGCCGAGGTCTGCGAGGCGCCGCCGTTGAAGCCGCCGTCGAACGGCATGATGGAGAA
>Ga0307511_10000320_pt1 | contig 51263 bp, 77 predicted proteins | sample 13_EM_MG_FD_200266 | JGI IMG/M metagenome (GOLD analysis project Ga0307511, IMG submission 200266) | Populus trichocarpa ectomycorrhiza microbial communities from riparian zone in the Pacific Northwest, United States - 13_EM | ecosystem: Host-associated > Plants > Roots > Unclassified | place... | reverse complement strand
TCCGCGCATGACGATCCTCATGATCCGGCAATGCTCTACGTATTTTAGTCCGCGTGGAACGATTTACCGAGTAAGGGGGAAATCAAGTATCGAAGGCGATAACTTAAACTACGATAGTTTACCGAAGAACAGGGTCCATGTCTGTAATAGAACAGCGCGGACCGGTTGAATTAAGCATACTCACGAATGTGTTTGGGGGGGCCAGGAAGAACGGCAGCAATCACGACCGATTCTGTTTTATGATGAGCGGAAGCTTGCCTTCGGAACTGCGGTTTCACTTACTTGATATGAAGGTTGCCCATAAGTTGGAGCAGGACCAGAGGGTGGTGGCACTCCATACCCTCCGGACATTTGTGGGGGTGGATATCCCATCTGCCCAGGAATCTGGGGTGACTGAAGCACCGCCAACAGATTGGGTGGAATCCCGTGGTAACCTGACGGGGGTCCGCCTTGAACGGGTTGCTGTTGAGATGGCGGATAGTGGGGGGGCATTCCAGAGTAGGGGACAGGAGGTTGTTGTTGATAATACTGAGGTCCTGGAGGTGGCTGGGGCGTCGTAGTCGACTGTGGTTGTGGGGTTCCCCCAGCGCTCCCGGGTTGTTTGAGAGCCGCGAGGAGTTGCTGTACTTTACGAGCTTGCTCGAGTCGATCGTCAACAGCCTATACCATCGCTCGTCAAAATGAGGTTCGCCAAACCGTGCATGAGACTCTACTCACGGGGGGTCCAGGAAGGGGTGGAGCGGGCTGTGAATACGACGGGGTAACGGACTGAGGCGGTGCCGTGTACGTTGTATGTTGTGGTGGAGGTGGAGGGAGCGGATTGGGCCCATAGTCAGGAGGGGGCCGTCCGTAATCGGGGTTCGGGCCATGTCCCCCGCGTCCCCTCCCTCTTCCCTCGAAACGATTGCCCCGATTATTCGGTTGCCCACCCCTGTTGTAATCTCCATCGTGGCCACCACCACCACCACCACCACCACCACCGCGTCTTTCTCGTCCGTATTCGTCAGCATCTGGTCTCCTTTCCCACTCGTCGTGGGAAGGGGGGGGAGCATTGAAACCTCCACGACCACCCCTGCCTCGCCCGCGTCCGCGCCCCCTTCGTCCACCTCTGTCTTCCCATTCCGGACGATGAACATTGCGCTCGTCTCTGATACCCCTGCAAGACGCGGATGAGATGGCCGTACGCCCCGCAATCTACGAGCTTACCTTTGATCCCGTGGCTGTTCATCCGTATCCCAAGCGAGGGCAATCTCCATGACGCCGTCCTGTAGACCTTGGTGCCTTAACCTATCGTATGCTTCTTCGGCAGCCTACCACAGCGTTAGCGTCAACACCCCGGAGCGAGCAGGGGCCAGTGACTTACCCGCATATCGTAGAACTCAACAAGGCGTTCATCGCTCCTCTCGCCAGAGGTGACAGACTTGACATCACCAAACTGTTGGAATTTACGACGAACTTCATTATCATCGATAAGCTGGCCAGAGGCTGAGTTCCTCAAAGATACGATCAAAGTACCCTGGGAGTCTCGTTGGGTGAGATGTAAGGGAGGGCACGAACGGGCTACTCCACCTGATTTCTGTCACGGTCCGGTCCTTTATGGTCGTCTCGAGGGAGAGAGTAATGCACGTCGATCTGAGAAGAGCTCAATACACGGTGAGAGGCGTTCAAGCAGCTATGTCCTTACCGGTCGACCGCTGATCTCTGACCCTTGCAAACGTTCCCGAGCCCTCTCGGCCGCTCGAATATCGTGCTGAAAGGCAGGGTTGAGTTCTCTCCCTCGCGCCGAAACGTCGTGGCAAACCCACATATGTTACAAAAACCATCCCTCGGTTTGCTATTAGGTCGAAAAAGGTCTTGATCTCTCCATGCTCTTCGAACATTCGGCGAACATCGTCGCTGTGGGTCTCATACTGTGTGCATTACGAAATTGCCGATCAGCATCACCGTGCAAAAATGGAGTGCCCTCTAAGGGAAACCCAAGGCGGTGGCTTGGCTCAAGTTTCCCCAACGGGAGTAGCTCCTGGGTATAAATTTACCTTAATATTTCGAATGAACAAGGTTCTGCATGGGCGTTCACGGCCGATTCTCTCTTCAATGAGCGAGTCGTGGACTTTATCATCTCTTTCTCGACGCATCGGACGTTTTGGGGGTTGTTGTTCACCGAAGCCTCCTTGGGAATAGCTAGGAGTTTGATCTGAACGGGAGGAAAAAACCATGGTGAGATTGGTGACAGAGTGAAGGGAATGGAAGGAGAGGCATGGGGACGTAAAAACGGAACGCCACCAGAAAGGTATTTGAATGGCAATGAGGTGACGAGCTCTCAATAATAGCGCCTAAATCCTGACAGATCGTGGACAATCATGTTCACAATGTCATTTGCGATTGGAAATCGCCCTCACGCAAAAGAAAGGAGAGTTCAAATGCCTTCTCAGCTGAATCTCATAGGATATCCTCTGAGCATCGGTGGACTTGATGGAAGAGAAGGAAAACAAACGAGTCCTTGCGAAATGCGGCGTTGGGTCGAGACAGCAAGGGCCGAGCCATGCAACTAACAAAAACCTCAATCATGGCTTCAGAGCGTACCTTCGTAGGGTGGGTAATCCTGATAGGGACCGGGCTGTTCTGAAACGGGAGGGTATGGACCAGGAGCAGGGGGGTAACTCTGATAGTAAGGGTCTTGAGGCGGTGGAGCACCATATCCGTTATAGTCGGCTTGAATTGGGGTTTGATCGTAGGGACTAGGACTGGGACCAGGACCGGGATCATTGTATGAGGGATAGCTTGGAGTTTGGTGAGCCTGGCCACCTCCTCTGCCACGGTAGCCGCCTCTTCCACGCGCACCGCCCCTGTCCCCAGAGAACCTATTGGATCTGTCCGGGCCGCCGCCGGGAGGACCGCCCCTGCGGGGAGGACCATCGTAACCTCCGCCGTATGGATGGTGTCGATTCATAGACTCAGTAGAAAATGGCACTTATTGAAGAGAGACTCCAACGACGCGTGCGTGTGTGTGGTGAGGGAAAATACTCTGACAACGGAAAAATGACCAATGACCAGGTTTTCACGGGTAGACAGGCAGGGTGCTGGACTCAAGGAGGAGTTGAGGCTAACGCGAGAGCTGTCGTTGGGGGGCGAAACCCGGCTTTACTTTGGGAACGGTGAGCTGATCGAAAGGGAGACAGTCGTGGTCGGAGAACAAGGAAGGGAGAAATTTGCTGCGAGGCGCGCGACAGGTCACAGAAAACCACGTGGCTCCCGCCCCAAGTCCAGCACCGCCATTACCACCCTCACACTCTCCCACTGACCACGGATCCCAAACAAATGTCGAAACAATTCCAGTTTAAGCTCGTCCTTCTTGGTATGTACCAATCTCGTACTTTCTGGCCGTTCCTAACCTTGGCGCTGCAGGAGAGTCCGCAGTTGGCAAGTCGAGGTACCCCCACCCGTCCGCCACACCCGCACGTCCCAGGAACTCATCCGTCTCCAGTTTGGTCCTCAGATTTGTGAAAGATCAGTTTGATGATTACCGGGAGAGCACCATCGGAGGTGAGGATTGCTCAAGTTCTCGAACCGCCCCATCGCTGACGAACATCGATCCACCACAGCCGCATTCCTGACCCAGACAGTAACACTCGATGACCAGACGACGGTCAAATTTGAAATCTGGTATTTGAACCCCTCCGGTATTTGTTTCGTGGTTTCCTGACCGCCGTTCTGGATGCAGGGATACTGCTGGACAAGAAAGATACAAGGTGAGAGGGTCTACTCTGACTTGTCTCCTTAAAACGCCCGTTCACAACCACTCCTCCCTTGCAGTCGCTCGTACGTATTCCCCACAGACTTCCCTACCATATTTCCTCAAATTATGCTCAAAGGCACCCATGTACTATCGAAACGCCAACTGTGCCGTAGTCGTGTATGACATCACACAGACCGCCTCTCTCGAGAAGGCTCGATCGTGGGTCAGGGAGCTCCAGCGTCAAGCCGATCCCAACATCGTGATTGCACTGTGCGGAAACAAGACCGATCTGAGTGCTCGTCGCCAAGTCTCGCAAGAGGAGGCGAAGAAATACGCCGACGAAGAGGGTCTGATGTGGGGAGAGACCAGTGCAAAGACTGGTGAAGGCGTCTCAGACATCTTCACTGCGATTGGTGGGAGCCCTTCCAAGCGTGCGCGATTTCTCGTAAATGATGCTGATCACTCCCACAGCCAAGAAGTTGCCTTTGTCTACCCCACAATCCAGGCCTGGCGTCAACCGTGGAGCTGCCCCCGGTGCACAGGGTGGCGTAGACCTCAACAGGAGACCCACTGCCGCCGAGAAGGCTGAGAGTTGCAACTGCTAGACGTGTGTCGTTTCACCTCTCATCCACAACACGCCACGAACAATTTTCCACGTAGCTCCTTATTTTCCTCTCTTGTGCCACTGTTTTGGTTGTCCGCGGGTCTTGTCCACTTCGGTACCATTCTCATGCCCGTTGTAAATATGCTTGTGCGCTTTCATATACATTATACGGACCTTCTCTTTCATGAACCCTATCACGACCAGTGGGTCCTCGGTCGACGAGCCCTCGGTCGGAGGAGTGTTCGGGGAGGTTCGTTGGGTTGACAACCCGTTGCAATGATAATGATTTAATCTACAGCGAACTAACTTACATTCCTACGAACAACACGGGGGGGTTGTGGAAAGGGAATGGACCTTCTCCCCGACGGTCTTCAGATCAGTTAGAGCGCTCTGTGTCATTGTCGAACGGTCGTTCCTGGCCAGCTCTGAGCTATTCCTTCAGTAGTTTTGTACGCACTCTCGCGGCGGAGGCATCTAAACCTCAGCTGCGTAGCCAGGGTCTTTTCGTAGTCTCATCGACCAACTACACTAGAATAACAGGGTGTGATGCGACGGTATAAGCGCAGGCAGACCTGTTGCCGGAAACGAAAAGCCGCTCTAGCTATGCTTCGTTGGGATCGATCTGTTCGCTCGTCCAAAAACGCCCGTCACGGTGCGACCCATCCAAAACATACAACGGTGAATCAACGACAGAACGGTAGAAGCCAAAATTCCTGTTTCACGGTAGTTCAGAAGCGACCTCGTTCTGCTTCTTGAAACGCGTCGGTACGTGTACAGTAGATTCGGTTAGCGTAGCTTCAGGCCAATACATCGGTTTCAGGGACCGGTACAAGACCGTACTTGCTATGAAGAAAACCAAGAGGAGAGGAGGGACTCCAGGGAGTGGAAGAATTAAGAAGTGGAGCATAAAGCTCAGCAATAAAGACAGAAGACCATAATAACCAAAAATGAGAATGAAATGAAATATAAGGGAACAAACCGCCACTTGCGATTCGCCTACACCATTTGTTATGAAATCTCCCTACTCTTCGTCTGCAGAATTTCCGGACTCAGCCCTATCGCGTTGACCAAATTCCCCTCGATATACCCCATGGTATGCGGGACGTCCGGGTACATGTACGGTTTGTTCTGGAATTTAAGCATCTGTTCCAGAATATCGAACCACTTGGTCCTCTTCGAGAAGTTAATCAAACTCGAAGTCGCGAGGTCCCGATTATTCGAAGGCACGGTGTCCGGATACCTGTCGTTTATCTGTGCGATCTCAGAAAGCCACATTCCGATGTAAGGGACGCAGGGACCCTGTGACGCCCGAATGACGGCCCGGTAGGTGGCGAATCGGTTCGCTGGGTTACCGAAGGCTAAAAGATTGTCGAAAACAGCGGCTTGGGACGTGTGAACCCAAGTTTGGGCTAGGCGCGAGATGGTGTGGCTTGAGAGAGCGTTGATGATGGCATGCATCGATGATATGTTGTTTATCATCCTGCATTTCTGTTGGCGAATCGGCCGTCAATACCGAGAATAACCATTCTGATGGAAGAGATAACGAACCTCAGCACAGATTATCCAGAAATCGATCATCTCCCCTCTCTTCGTCACGTGGGGAACATTCAGGATGCTCATCTTCACCCAAGACGCTAGCTTATCATGGGTTGACAAGAAGTCATGCAGCAGGGTCCCTGTGCGTCCCCACTCCCAGCATTCATGGACCCGTATCTTGGCGTATAGCCTATGTTCAATCAGAGCCAACTGTTGAGCGACGTCCTGGGTGTCCATCTTCACGAGTTCAGTCACCGGGAACTTTGGGGCCTTCCGTCGCTTCGGGGTCTGTGCAGGCGTAAGGGGTGTGAGAGGAGCGAGAGGGACATAACTCTGGAATGGTGTCAGAAACGAATGCGAGGCGAGGATAATCCTTGTGCCCACCAGTCTGTCGATCGCCTCGTTAATCAGCTTGGCTGGGATTGCCAACGGATGCGGGTCAACGATTGACTGTAGGAACCCTCGCAACCGCAGGACGATGTGGGGGTCTTCCTTAATCATGTTGTGATCCTCAAGCCACATGGTGAAGAGGGTCAGTACGCGTTGCTGGGTCGACCTTCGCTTTTTCTCGTCCCACTCCTCGAACTCGGCTTCGGACAAATATGCCGGCGGTTCCAACTTGAACCGTCCCACGAGTTGATCAAAAACCATACCAGCGGTTGTAAACGACTTGAAGGTGGTGAGGAAGGTATGCCGGTACTTGGTCTCCTGGGAAGATCCTGCAGCGTGGACGGTCAGACTCTGGTCAAAAGGTATAAACGGTGGCGAGCAAACGCACTAAGGTAATCCAACGTCAGACGCTCCATCAGGGCGGGTAGGGTACCGGCTATGACTGTGCCATCATAGTCAAGATCGATATCGTCATCCTCGTATGTGGGCCGGAGAAACCAAGTGGATGCGGCTCGGTCTCTCCTGCCAGCCAGGCTCGAGGCTGACGATAAAGTGGCGGATGGAAAAGACCCCATGGTCTCCCTAATTGGCGTCTTCGTCCGTCCCGTTCTCAGGGCGGGTGACTGCAAGGCAACTCTGTGGAAGGCATCGAAAGACTCGGTCACAACGGGACTCTTGGAGAAATTTTCGATCCCCGACACGTTGTTCGACTCGATGAGCGTCGAAAGGCGAGATAGGTGTGACCTGTCGTCCAACAACATCGGTCGTCTGCGTAGGTTCCTGGTTCCCGGTATGTCGGGGAGTGTCTCAGATCGGCTACGCTGATGGTGGGAATCGCCGGCAAGTTCGCTTGCGGGGACAGAAAAATGCCTGGGGGAGACTGGCATTGGGGAGCGGGCCGTGCCGAACATTGTTCTCGTCGGAACGGGGAGCGGGGTAGTCGGCGATGGAGGAACCTTCGGACTTGAGTCTGGGGAGGGCCATAAGGTGGCGGATGTAACCGAGGAAGCGGAACCAATAGATTGCTCTTCGCCATGTGGGTCGTTTCCGGATTCGTCGTACGGTTCGATGACGGTTGGAAGCGGCAGCTGGAAATACAGTTCACGTCCGTTGGCAGTTACCCTAGCATTCGTAACAAAAATCATACCTTGTGCCCAATTGATGATCGCCAGCTGTCTCTCTTGGTGAAAGACGGGGGTGTAACAGGAGAGGCGAGATCGTACGCCTGCAAAGACCTCGCGGAAGCTGGAGTGGGGGCGAAGATGATCTCATATTCGTAGGATCTTGAAGAAGCGGGGACGGAGAGGAGCCTTTCCGCGACCGAGTCCGTGAGTGGCTCAACAAATGCGCTTCGTTGGGCGGTGAGGACCTCGTGGAAGGCAGCACTGGCACGCACAGCTGAGCTCACCTGGAGATCCATCCCACTTTATCCTCCCCGGGCCTCATGGCGGCCCACCAACCGGTATCCTCCTGGGCAATGATCTCCAAAATTTCATTCCGGTTGAACGGCAGGTGAGTTGGGTCGTCCGAGAGGTAGTCGTGTAAACACAACGCGTAGCAGATTATGTAGCCCTGGCTGCCCGCGGAAGACTTTGAAGAACTAGCGGAGAATCCAGGACTCTGGGGTGAAGCTGAATCTGGGGCGTTGAATGGCTGGACCTGGAGGTGATAGGGAGAGGCGTCGATGGAGAGACGGAGGGAACTACGCAACCTGGCGTTGGCCCTCATGGTGTTTGTCGGCCAGAGACCGGCTTGTAGCGGTGGAGAAGTTGCTTGCCAGCAGCAGAAGGAGAAGCGAACGCCCGGACAACCCGCCTTTAGCTTTTCGCTTGTAGTCGGCGACCAGAAAAGAGCGAGTGAGCCGGGACACAGATTTAAAATGATCGATGATCGATTTGTCTGATACAACTGGTGGGATCATACGGTACGGGTTCTTGCGTAGCGTAGCTTGCGACAAACCGGAACGCCCCTCCAGCATAGATTATTAAATTTGGAGGGCGGTTACCTGAGGGCCTGTGATTGTGTCAGAAACACAGCCGCCTGTAGGGTCCGCCTTGATCTCGAGGGCCGAGTGGGATCATGGAGACTGGTCCGGGCATCATGATCGGTTTCCTCTCGAACGAGTCTTGCACGACTCCTGGCTGGGGCAAGCTATAATTTCCTCCATAACATCAGATCGTCGCCTAGGTATCACAGACGACGAAACCGACACGGGGGAGTACCCAGGCACACGTTCCTGTAAAATTGGCCTCCCACCCCGGGAGCTGACCTCACTCGATCAGGTGGCCCACGAAGCGATCAGGAATGATCAGCCCACAGGGAATCACCGTTACGACCATTTGATATGAGCAACTCAGGAAGAGTCGCCTGGAACTCGACGAAGGCCAAGGTAGCGCATTTTACCACATGGGCACTCTCCCCTTCCAATCCTTGACATGATCCATAGGTTCAAACACGGTACTTGATCACCTTTTCCGCAGCAAAGTGCTGCCCCGCCGACATCTCTCCCGTCCAGTCTGTCTGTCCAACGTCTCCGAACACTCCAGGAGAAGAAGGAAGCACAGGCAAAGAGCGCCAGGCGAGATATCGCAACACTACTGGAGCGAGGAAGGCTCGAGACAGCAAGAATCAAGGTCGAGAACAGTTTAGTCCACCGGTTACCCTCGGGGACTGAGCACTGATCTCTTGGTAAACAGTAATCAATGAAGACATCTACATCGAATTGCTCGAGCTGCTCGAGCTCCACTGTGAACTGATTATCGCTAGATTCGGTCTCTTGGATCAACCGTGAGGCATCTCGGGATTTATGCGAGTGTTGGGACTGCGCCTCTGAACCCCGCCCAACAGGGTCAAGGATCCTGATCCACGTGTTCTGGAAAGCGTCTGTAGCATCATACACGCTGCCCCGCGCACGGAGTTGAAAGGTTTGAAGGTCCCTGAAAACCCCTTCCACCTTTCACGCTCACGAGCCGTGTCTCCGATCCCCAGAGCTGAATATGCTAAGGGACATGATGATGCACAAGTTCGGTCGGGAGTTTTCCTTGGGGGTGATGGAAAACAAAGACAGTTGCGTCAGCGAAAGGGTGAGGGTTTCGTGACCCCCAGCCGAGATTTTACGTGAGGATGATTGATTCCGGCAAAGGTTATGAAGAAACTTGCGTTATCCACGCCCTCGCCAGAACTGGTAGACGCCTACCTATTCGAAATCGCCAAAGGCTACGGAGTTAGCTGGAGTCCTCCGATCCCCCTCGCGAAGGAGGGTGGGAGCGATGGTGAGCCGAAGAAGGCGGAAAAGGATACAGAGGTATGGCTCATTGCCCTTTGGATCATTTGCACACCCTAATCTAGGCGAGCGTGGCCAATTAAAGGTCGGGGAGAAGGAGAAAGAAGAGGTGTTGGACAATGTGAAGGCGAAGGTGGAAACGGACGTCAAAGTTCCCAAACTGCCGGACATCCCCCCGACGGAAGACTCAGAACCAAAGGCGAAAGAAGATGGACCGGTTGACGAATTCGAGGTGTTGGCTAAACGTTTTGAAGCATTGAAGAAGCGATAGGATGCGCAGTGTTACTGTAATGAAAGCTATAGGCGGAGATAACCCTGTGGCCTGGACGGCGAGGCTCACTCAATGGCACGAACCTTTTTTCCTGCTGTAATTTGAGCGCTCTCAAACCAGCGCAGGAGATGGGAACCGGTTTCTCGAGGATTATTTTATTTTCTCCCGCCTTCACCTCTAGCGTGAGCTTGGCAGACATCGGCGGAGATGGTTTGAGCTCGTGCCCTCCTCCAGCTCCCCCCACTTCCTTAGAATATATACCGCGTTCGTTCCCTTCATAAACACCCATGACGGCCCTGTGGCCCTTCCCACCACGCCCCAGCCCCGCGATGTCCTGGTCACATATAACCACCGATGTCGACATGTGTTCCAGCTCCGACATCGACAGCGCAAGCGTGATGTCCTTCGACCCATTCACCGGCATGTCTGCTTCCTCCGCAACCGACATTCAGGATCAAGCCTCGATTTCCTCTGGTGCCTCAGTTTTTTCAATGTCAAGCTCCATCCGCGCCCAATCTTTTAAACACGAATATGGACGCGGTCTGAACAACTACTCTGAAGTCTACCAGCTCCCGGCGGACGACGAAGAACTGGACAGGCTTGGTCAGTAACGACGGGTCCCCACTTGGCGCGCATATGAACTGAATGTTTGATCAGATAAACAGCATTTAATGTTCATGGAGGTTATGGGCCGGTACCCGCCGCCCATGGAGAGAGTGCTTGCGGCACCAGCTCCTGGAGAACCGCCGGTTGCTTGTCTTGACTTGGGTTGTGGGAGCGGTTGTTGGTGCGCCCTCATCCACGATGCACTTCGCTCGCTATGCTCACTTAATCTTTAGGATAATGGACGTGGCAAGAGATTTTCCCCATTGCTCTTGCGTCGCGGTCGACCTCGTCCCCATGCAGGTGGTGTGAGTTGCCATTCCCGTCACTGTGTTCCCACCCGCCTCCTTACGCGCGTCGGTTTTAGCGATATGCCCCCTAATTGCAGGTCAGCGAGAAGACTAGTTATTTGCACGTGCCTGATTTTCTGATGCGGTTGCAGGAGTGAAATCGACGATATAAACCTCGGCCTTCAACACTACCAGGGAGAGTTTAATGTGATCAATGCCCGTTTGGTTTGTTCCGGAGTGAGCATCCACATCGCGACCATTTATCAGCGCGCATTCTAATCGGATCGTAGGTCAGGGACTATGTGGGCCTCATCGACCAGGCCGGCCAGGCACTACGGCCCAACGGTTTCCTTAACCTCACCGAATCTGATTTCGTCGTATACGGAATAGATAAGAAGCCCATACCGTATGATGGTCTCGGGCTTGCCCCACCATACTTTCCTCGGTGGATGGGTATGGTCAGGGCGGCCATAAAACAGCGAGGGGGAGAAATCGAGGCTGCGCCCCACCTCCACCGGTGGGTTTCTGAACACCCATTGTTCACCAATGTCGTGTACAGGAGCTACCTGTTTCCCGCTTCACCATGGGTCCCATCGGACTATCCTGATGCTGCCAGGCTGAACCGAACGGGTACCTTCATGAGGGATGACATCCACGTACGTCGCCCCTTGTTACGGTGCCTCTTCTTTATCTGATGGAGTTCATGATAGGCTTTTATACGGGGTGCCCGGCCCTTACTGCTGAGCGGTGGGATGGATGAAGAACTTCTCGATGCCTTTGAAACGAAGGTCGACGAAGAGCTCCAGGACGCAAAGATTCCGTATTTCATGCACGTCGAGAATGTGTACGCGCATCGCCGCGCCTGAGGGTGATCCGCTGCGTCCGGATTCCCTTATATTCCTTTCTGGTCTTTGGGCAAAGTCTGGGTTGTCCTCCCCTAATCAGCATATTGTACGCTTCTTTGCTATTCTAATCGCCACCTTCTTGTATGATAGAGAATTGAATGGTCTGTTCGGAAAACTGCGGTGGCTCAATCACCACATGTAGGGAAGAACGGTTTCTTCGGGTGTATTGTGGACACATCTTGGGTCGTATCGCATCGTATAGATTTGTGAGAATGAGACCCGGCAACTTACTGGGATGAATTCCGAAGGTCTAATCAAAACCACGTTCCGAGTATCCGAGAGATTATCGCTTCCTACACCTACTTAGCGAATGGACTCGCTCCCGTACCTCACCTCCGCCGACCACAACCAAGAAGTCAGACGCGTCAATGTGCCATCGGGCTTCCGACCAAATGTGGATGGTGAATCCGATCAACAGCTCCCGACCTTCACTCCGGAACGCTCATCTCATCCGCCGCGATGAGCCAGCCAATCCCCACGATGGACGCCGAGACACAGGGGGATCTTATCCGGAAGATCGTCTCTCCCCACTCGGACTACGCCGCTGGGTTGTTGGATGCCCTGGGTCTTTCGGAGCCCCCTTCGAGAGAGCAGATTCATGCTGAGATCGAGGAGAGGCTTTTGCTTCCTAAACAAAAACTTCCCGACCATTGGTTACCTAAGTATCAAGTGTGAGTGTGAGGCTCGGGTAAGGGTGTCTTATTAATTAACGATATTATGGTCAGACACTGGCAGAACGAACTCTCGATTCCTTCATTGATCAAACACGAGCCTTCCCCTCAACCAACCAGTCTCTCGTTTATCCGCACCGGACTCGAAGGGAGAGTTACAGGTTACACAGAGGTGCCACCCCCACCTCACCGCCGAGTATTGGTTTTCGTGGACCCTGACGTTTACGCCAGACCTCCAACCCACGAGTGAGCACAGGCCTAACGTCGACTTCGCTCGATCGCGCGCCCGGATCGAGCAAGAACTTCGTGCGTGGGAAAGCTGGGAGCGTGCCGTTCTGGCCAGGAGGATTGGAGGACCCAAGTTCTGGTCTACCTGACGATCTGGAGGATGAGCTTGAGGTAGAGGGGAGGGGGATCAGGTCCATCCCGCCAGGGTTCACGAGAGGTTTGCGGTTACCCGGAGAGGGGGAAGATGAAGCTGGGTTGGACGAGTTGGGTAGCATTCAGAAGCGCTTGGCTGTGGGACGAGGAGATGCGGTGAGCATGCCAAGTCATAACCATGCCTGCTTGTCTTACGGTTTTCACTTAGCCGTCATCCTCGCGCTTGGAATCTGAGGGTCCATCTCTCGTCGGGAGCTCGGAAATCGATGACTTATTGCCGACATCGGTATGGGGCTGGGCATGTCAAATCGGCGCATTGACGAATCCCCCTATCTAGCGTGCTCAACTCGCACCCCTCAGTGCGGCCCACCGCTCTACAAGACGCGCTCGTGTTCAGAAACGCGAATGGGCTCAGAAGGTGGATATAAGTAAACCGATGAAGAACTTTCACGAACTTGTGCCAAACATGGCTCACAAGGTGCTTCGCTTTACGATGAACCTCCTTTAGAGTTACGCTGATACCTTTCTGCAACAGTACCCATTTGAGTTGGATACCTTCCAAAAAGAAGCAGTTTATCACCTTGAGATGGGTGATTCGGTATTTGTGGCAGCCCATACCTCCGCCGGCAAAACTGTGGTAGCGGAGTACGCGATCGCATTGGCCGGCAAGCACATGACAAGGTCAGCCAAGCTGATTGATAGCCAAGGATTCATCTTGCGGACTCGTGGTCTTACCTCACCAACCAGGGCGATTTATACGTCTCCAATCAAGGCTCTTTCGAACCAGAAATTCAGGGACTTCAAGCAGACCTTTGGTTCGAACGCCGTCGGGATCCTGACTGGAGACGTCCAAATCAACCCTGAAGCAAATTGCTTGATCATGACCACGGAAATCCTCAGAAGCATGCTCTACAAGGGAGCGGATCTCATCCGAGACGTAGAATTCGTGATTTTCGATGAGGTCCATTATGTCAACGACGCGGAGGCACGTGAACGTATTTTACCCTCCACGTGTTTTTACTCATCCGAACACGGACAGCGAGGGGTGGTTTGGGAGGAGGTCATCATCATGCTACCAGATCACGTCAATATAATACTCTTGTCAGCCACAGTGCCAAACACTAATGAGTTCGCGGACTGGGTCGGGTGAGTGATCTCCGCCGGCTATCCGCCGAACTCTCGCCGACGTTCCTGATCCTCCAACCCAGACGAACGAAGAAGAAAGACATCTATGTGATTTCCACGGCCAAGCGTCCGGTTCCGTTGGAACATTACCTGTACGCCGGAAAGGAACTGTGGAAGATCGTGGACGCCTCAGGGAGTTTCTTGGGTCAAGGGTATAAATTCTCCTCGCTTCCCCCCGCATCACGAGTGGATGCTCAGCGTTTCTTTTCGGTTGTACGTATTTCCCAGGTATAAGGATGCCGGCGAAGCGCTGCGGCGCAAGCAGGATAAGGAGCGCGAAGCTGCGGGCCTTCCTCCGGTACAGCGGCTGGGCGCGCGGGCGGCGGCTCCGCAACGAGGTGCCCGTGGGTTACCTACAGGCAGGGGCGGTCCACCAGCCCGAGGAAGGGGTCAGATGACGAGAGGTGCTGCTCCATCTCGGGGCGGAGCCCCCTCGAGGTTCAATCACGATAAGACGCTGTACGTCCACCTGATGGGCAACCTGAAGAAGAAATCTCTCCTGCCGGTGGTCGTCTTCACGCTTTCCAAGAAGCGATGTGAGGAAAATGCAGCGACGCTGACCAACCTCGACCTCTGCACGTCCACCGAAAAGAGCGAGGTCCACGTCGCAATTGAGAAGGCGCTTGGAAGGCTCAAAGGTGTGTCCGCTGTAAAACGTTTTTTGGAGCCTTGGGGTTTGTCGGATTGATGGGGCCGTGGCCGTCTATCAATCGCCCCTTCACGTCATTGGTGGTCGGTGTTATACTAACCTGGTCCCTTAATCACGACCCCAGGTACGGACAAACAGCTCCCACAGATCAAGCGCATGAAGGATCTGTTGTCGAGGGGAATTGGGGTGCACCACGGCGGTTTGCTTCCGATAGTCAAAGAGGTCCGTTTTATTGGCGTCAATCCCGGACGCCAACCCCTCAGTCATATAGGGTGGTGCTAACTATATATGCTTCCGTTCGCAGATCGTTGAGATTCTATTTGCGAGAGGCTTGGTCAAGGTGCTGTTTGCGACGGAAACGTTTGCCATGGTATGTTTCCAAACATGCGCCTTTTTGGCAAGAGGAATCGGGCCTCGTGTGCGCCACCTGCCCCACGAGTCTCCATCCCCACGTTAGCGCAATTTTCTGATCGGCAATTATGTTCCCAGGGGGTCAACATGCCCGCCAAGTGCGTTGTATTCTCAGGGATAAAAAAACATGATGGCCGAAGCTTCCGGGAGATCCTTGCGGGAGAGTACACGCAGATGGCAGGTCGTGCCGGAAGGCGCGGGCTGGACACGACTGGTACCGTAATCATCACCATTGGCGACGAACTGCCAGAGGTACGCGCTCCTTGACTTCCGATATTTCGTAAAGGGCCCTTGATTTACTACGTGAACCCCCCTGGTGGCGGTGTACCTCCTGGCATCCCTGCATTTCTAGCAAGGAGTCTTGAACCAGATGATATTGGGCAAGCCGACGAAACTCCAGTCTCAATTCCGGCTAACCTATAACATGATCCTGAACCTACTCCGCGTGGAGGCCTTGCGGGTCGAGGAGATGATCAAACGGAGCTTTTCGGAAAACGCATCGCAAAGGCTGCTTCCCGATCAGCAGAAGAAAGTCCTTGAGGTACGAAGGCGGTCGCGTTTTCCGGTAGACCCGAACCATTTACGTCTTAATTGTGTAGGGGGAGAGGCGGTTGTCCCAGATGCGGACGTTGGACTGCGACGTTTGTTTACAGGACATTGAAGAGTATTACGACACGACGGTGGACATAATCGATCACAACCAGCGGCTGCTCTCGATGGCGGCGGGAAATCCCCACGGAACGAAGCTATTGTCCGCTGGTCGGGTCGTGATCCTTAGAGACGGCGTAAGCAAACGGCGTTTTTGTCAAAAATCCCCGCCGTACGGACCGAAAGACTCATGGCGTGTCCCCCCCAATTTCCTAGCATTTCAAATCCAACGTTGGAGTGCTGCTTAAACCTGCGCCGGCGCGGGGTTCCGTGGGGCCCAGAGTCTATTGGGTCTTGGCAGCCGTGGATTCCCACACAAAGTCCAGAGAAAACGGTAAGGCGTTAAATGATAACCAACTGTATAGATGCTCACGATCGAGAACTGTCGTCACGATTCACCGGCGTTACTTTGGCCCTTATCAAAACCCTCGGCCGTCGTTTAGATAAAGATGCTGAGGCGATGGTACCGAAGTGGTCCCACAATCCTGAAGAATTGTTGGTCGACCAAGCAGAGTACGAGCTTGCTGAGGTCCCCTTGACGAGCATCAGCTTTGTGACCGGGAGAACCATCAAGGTGAAACGCCGTTCAATTCTGAACAACAGCCACGGAAAAGCCGAGAGAATGCTCACACGGGTTCGTGTCAACCTTATGGCACGCGTTTGTCCCTTTAGGTGGAGCCGGATTCGATTGTGGAACGCCATTTAATCCGCCCCATGAGAGAGACCGCGAACCATCTTCAGGAAGTCGTGAGGTCATGGGTAGTCGATTCTGAAAGGGGATCTTCAGACCGAAAGATACCCGAGGTGGATTGGCGGAAGATGAAGTCATTAAACTTCCAGGAGGCTTTACGGTCTCGGGGAACCTTGGAAGAAAGAAACAGCAATAGGTCTTGTCTGCTCTGTCCGGAGTTTGACGTCCACGTAAGTCCATCCGGTTAGGCGGGACCGGAAGCTGACTGTATGCAAACTGAACTGACCCCATTATGGGCGCCGTTATTGACCGCGGCCTTCTGTTTTTAGTATGAAGTCATCCACGGCGAGAAGGTGCTGCGAGAGACGTTGGCCAACCTCCGGCTCGCAATCTCGGATCAGAATCTGGATTTAATACCAGATTACGAACAAAGGCTAGACGTTTTACGAGACCTCAGATTCATCGATGAAAACTCGACGGTGCTGTTGAAGGGCCGGGTAGCATGTGAGGTGAGCTCGGGGAATTGGGAGTTGTCCCACCACATTTTTTTCGCGTGACTGACTGAGATCTAGATTAACTCGGCAAACGAGCTCGTGTTAACTGAGCTGATCTTGGAGAATATGCTCGGAGGTTACGAGCCGGAAGAGGTTGTCGCGTTGCTCTCGTGCTTCGTGTTTCAGGAAAAGACGGACGTGGAACCGATTTTGGCTCCCCGGTTAGAGTCGGGTAGAGAGGCTATCCTGGCGATTGCAGATCGTGTGGGCAGGGTTCAGGACTCCCACAAGGTGGTCGCGGAAGAACACAGAACGGATCTAAAGTTCGGGCTGATTGAGGTGGTGTATGAGTGGGCGAAGGGGATGGTGAGTGATTATCTTTTTTGACGGAAATAGCTGAACCCTGCGATTTGTCAAGCCATTTGAACAAATAACGACCCTAACCGATGTTGCGGAAGGAACGATCGTGAGGGTTATCACGCGACTCGATGAGACCTGCCGGGAGGTGCGGGATGCGGCACGAGTCATTGGAGATGCGGATCTGTTCAAAAAGATGGAGGAGGCTCAGAACAAGATCAGGAGAGACAGTGAGTGCAAGCCTTCGATCAAGGAGGTCATCGGTGACGGGTTCGTTGTTATCTCAGTTGTATTTGCGGCAAGTTTGTATTTCTAGAACGAACCGGGGGCAACACATGGAATGGTCTGATGGGTGCACGCCAATATGCATGTTAGAGTTTCAGATGGCCGGGGTACGCTAAGAGAGGGGGGCCAGAAAGTGATGGGCCCTCGACGACGCGCATGGCGGTGCTAAAGATGAAGCTGACGGAGCACTTGCTGTAGTTGGGGTAGGACGAGAGGGACGAACTGTATGTGATGATTGACGCTAGGGGTGTTATCTCGATAAGTGCAGCGTGGCGTGTGTGGAAACCAAGGCTGGTTTAGATTCAAAGATTACCTTGAGGCACAGATACGGGGCGAGCCTTGTGATTGGCTGGAGGGATATCGGCACCTGTTCCGCATACTTATACTCCACCTCGCCACCACCGCTGCCACCTCTTCCCTGCCCTTCCGTCCCGTCGACAGCATGCTCGTCGGCCCCTATCCCCCAACTCATGGCTCTTCCTATCTTTTCCGCGACGCTATGGAGCGACGCGGTAGGTCTCGTGCAGTCCCCACAACTGCCGTCATTCGCAAGAGCCACCACCACCAACGACAGCTATACTACTCACGCGGTCCCCCAAATCCTCGGACCCCTTCACCCTCTCCCACCCGTTCACTACAGTACGTGTCTTTGAGTTCCCGCGAGACCCCCGCTCACTTTTTGCCACCTCATAAAGCTCGTACGACTCGACTTCCCCACGGTCCGCCACCATCGGCCCAGCAACCCCGCCCGAGCTTTCGCTAGACTATTACGAATCTCCCCCTACCCCGCCTCAGTCACTGGAAGACCAGATACACGAGGCATACGCTCTTGACAACATCCACCTCGCCAAGGTTCTCTACCTCAAGCTTCAAGGCGTTCATGTAGTGGACGACTCCGACCCTCGGATCGAGCAGGTCCGAGAGGAGGACTTCCCCTTCGGAACACTCACTCTGGACGAGGAGGATGAGAGGAAGTTGAAGGAATGTCAGAGGAGGGAGCGCTACCGAAAGCGTGACCAACGGAGAGCCAACAAGCTGGCACAGTGCGAGCGGTCTTGGGACCAGTCCACCGTTGAGTACCGTCAGCAGTGTTTACCCGTTCGGCAACGCAAGCAAGCGGCCGCCCTTGCTGAGCAGCGCAGGCTCGAAACGGAGGATCAAGGATGGCAGGAACAACACCGCTCCCGAGTACACCTGCCTGAACCTGCTACCCGCAGCCTACTATCCTCCAAGTCACCCTACGATACCAATGAGGGCGGTTCATACTCGTTCGAGTACACTGTCACCACCAATCCCTCCTCTCCCGTCGACATTCCCTCCCCATCATCGCCCAAGTCATCCGAACTACGCAGAGAACCGCTATTTCTCAGCGCTTCGCAGTCCGTCCCGTTTCGACAGGTGTCTGTACGTATGAATGGGGCCCTATTCCCTAACGATGACGTCCAAACCGACCTTCATAGCCGCAAACGGCAGCCACATACTCTTCTCGAGGTTCTCCTCCAACCCGTTACCTGGGAGCAAGGGGAACGTTCAGAGGCGAGGGTTAGGCGAAGAAGTTCGCTCCCCTCCTTCAGCACATGGTCATCGAATGTGTCCCTCTGTTCTGCTTGTTCGTCCACCACGGGGTCTCCGTCCACCATAGGATCTTCGGAATCCGGGCGTCAAATTATTGGTGTTAGGCGACTTACAATTTCCACTTCTACCCCCACCACCTGCGCTTCATCTGCTCGGTCCCTCTGTGGTGCTCACCTCCTGACTCCCATCGACCCCCAAGAATGTCCCTTATTCATCATCGAGAAACGTTCCTCCCTCCAACCAAATGCTCCACCTGCCATTCACCGGCCGAAGTCACGATCCTACCTCGCCAAACGGCTCGTTCGGAAGATTGGGATTTCCGTCTCGACGTTTATGGACGTCGCTGCCCAGTTCCAAGCTTCGTATCTGAGAACTGCGGGGTTCATCGTCCAACTCGAGACAATTCCGCCTGGCGATGAAACATCCGCAGCTACCTGGGATGCTGGCCGTCCCACGGCTTCCAAGAAGGCTAAACCTAGATCGAACACAAAGATTCCGCTTCCGTTCGATCCAACCAATCCCCGAGCAAAGATCAGCGACACCGCCGAGTTTATCAGGGGGACTGCTTGGTCAGAATCAAAGGAAGAACTCGATCCCGAAGAAGAACATTATACTCTCATACAACTCCTCTCCCCTTCCGAACGAATGAACCCATCACCTTCCTCCACTTCACCGCTCTCTGTGTTTATCACGCCTTCCCCATTAAGACCCAGGGATTCGCCGACTACCCTCCGATACAGAATCCGGCCAATTGCGAACCCTGTGCTTCTCCGGTTGAAGGCGTTGCAGAATGTTTGCGCAGGTGAAGGTGTTGAATGGGAAGGTCGGGCAAGAGAAGGTGCACTTGGATTCGGGCGTGATCGCCTCCAGGGTGTTGCATTCGACGGGATTGGAAGGAGCAGATTAAGCTGGGAGGTCTCTTTCTAGGCCATTTCCATCCTTCATACCACCTTCCGTTCCGATCCTCATATCCCCTACCCCACGATGGGTGGAGGTGCTCACCGCCGCAGTATCCTCCATTCCTAGTGGCTGGTCTGCTGATGTTTATCTCCTGTTATCGACTATCCTCGGATGCTCGCTCACATGATCCACTGTCGTTCTGACCTCTACTTCCCCTTACTTTGGGTTTTGTGCTCTTTTGAGTGATTCTTACAGGTTCCCTTCCCCTTGTTCCGATTACCTGCTTTATGACCCACCCTACCCTACTTCTGTTAATTTCCCATGCCTCTTCCCTGCATTGCCTTTGAGTTCGTGCGTGTTTGGCTGTCATTATTTTTGATGATTCCCGTTTTGCTCACTTCCATACCATCATTACCACCACCCCGTGCCCCTTTCACGCATCCCGTTGTATCCTTCTTCCTCTGCGCATTATTGTAAGGCTTAACACGCACGGACATTCATTCGGCCCCCACCGTAGACGCATTGTGTCTGTTGTTTCTCCTGTAAATATTGATCCATTCTGCCCCGTTCCCTTTTTTTATGTTTATTTTCCTAGACATGTCAAACCCGTTCAGCGGCAAGTCCGGTTCGTCTCTCTTGGTAGTTCCAGGAGAAGGTTCCGGACCGACCGTTGATATTGGGTTGACCTTCGATCCGAAAGGCTGTTTGGTCTGGTTTCTCTGACGTGTTCGGTATATAGTTTTGACTTGAAGAATATCACCACGGAGCCTTGCCCGAGAGAGTTAGAGTGAACCTTGCAACCGGAGGTCTGGAAGTTGCAGACCCTGATCATCGAAAGTCTAAAGTGGAAGGTATTCATTCTCCAAGCAGAGCCAGACTGTATGGGGATGTCATAGCAACATAGATAGCGAGGAGTGGACGAACAGCATCCGCGAAAAAAACCAGCGCACCACCGTCCAATAGGCGGAGGGGTGGGGGAAAGGTGTAAGGGGTATTAGAAACCAGGATTACCGACCGTCCTAATCCTATACCAGATATATCAGTCCCAGTTTATGGCCGTACCGGTGACGCTCCCACCCCCGCCGCCGAACCAAGGCGCGGGTGGTGCACCTCCCCTCCCTATAAACCTCTGCCCAAACACTCCAGCAGCTCTCTGTGGGGCAGTTCCCCCACCTCCACGACCTAAGCCACCTTGTTGTTGCTGTTGTTGCTGCTGCTGCTGTTGAGGTCCTCCGAACTGGTTGTCCTGGTTCCGGAGAAGATTGAGCGTTGGTGGCGGAGCAAGATTAAGCGCTGGTGGGTTGTTGAGCATCAGCCCGGATGGAGGTGGGCGTGGGCTCCTTGGAATTAGGGATGATCCAGGGGTTGAAGGTGGTGTGCTTAGAAGAGACGTAGCCGATGTGGACGTCGAGGGAGTTGTCGAGAGGGAGAGCGGACGGAAGGATGAAGAGAATGAAGTTGAGGTGGATGTCGATCTCGTTGAAAGAGACGACGACGACCCGGATGAAAGGTATCTGTCTCGTTCACGTTCTTCATCCGCAAGCATCCCGTGCTCGCGAGCGGAAGCTTCATCGATGCCGAGCAGCTTGCGTAGTTGATCGTTCTCCGCTTCCAACCGTTGGATCTCAGTTTCTCGGTCGACCATCCAATCGTGTTCCTCGATCAAAGCTAACAAGGCTTCATCGGATTCGGTGTCTTGGGCATTTTCGGAAGGATCGTCATTAGCGTTAGCTTCTTCCTCACTAGCGCCCTCTTGTCCTGGGGAGTCTGGCTCTGCCCTTCCGGCCATAGTGCGTATCAGGGCACGGAGGTTATGCGATAAATGGAACAGTGGCATCTCTGTGGCAGTGGGGTTTGAGAAGTCGGATTTGGCAGGTTGGGGTTCTTGGGTGAGGAGGGATTCGTAGTGACGAACGATATTGGAATCGTGTTGCTGAGCGGCAGCCTGTGATGGGTGACCCAGGTCGAAACAGAGGAAAACCGAAAGCGGAGACTATGATGCTTACAGTGTAGCTCCGGAACTTGTTCATGATGCTCTCCATCGCATGTTCGTACTCTTTCAGCAACAGGCTCAGCTGCCGGTTTTCCTGAACGAGGGTATGATTCTCTATGACAGTCGCTGCATTGGCGCGTTCCCGCTCCGATTCGAATCTTTCTGTTACACAGACGCGTCAAAGACTGCGGATCATACGGTTGGTGGCCATGTGTCGGCAAAACGCACCTTTGGAAATGTCCGTGTTGAATCGGCGCAGGTTGAAACCAGAAGCCGAGAACTGTCCTGCCTCAGCCTACGGATAGAAGAACGATTTCAGACGCGCAGCCGGTTTCCGTCTGCGGAGGGCCCTGACCTGTAACATTCCCGCCTGGGAAGCCAGCGTAGATATCATTTTCTGGTTATGAGCCAGTTGGTCGCTGAGCTCGTGGATGAGCGTCCATGTGCGAACGAAGTCGCTGTCCATGTCTGGAGCCTGGTGATACATGGCTTCCTGGTGTTCGATAACTGGAGAGAGAGAGGGTCACCAAGGTGGATGAAATTAATTGTTTCCGTTGATTTGGGCGGAAGACACTTCGGCCGAGCACGTGGCGCTATTACCAAATGGTCCTCATCGCCGCAGGTGAGCTCCGGAAAACGCACATCCTCGTTTATTCTCCCTAAAACCACGACAGGCCAGTTTTGCGCCAAGTCGGTGCTCAGTAAGAACCTAGAGGCTGTCTCTAGGATTGTTACGGATGCCGCGAGGGCTGGGGCAAAGCTGATCTTCCTCCCCGAGGCATCCGACTTCATCGCGAGCGCGGGTGAAGTACCGTCTTTGACAAAACCGCTCGCCCAGAATGAATTTGTTCTGGGGCTGCGGGCGAAGGCAAAAGAAACGGGTGTTTGGGTGAGCGTCGGTGTCCACGAGGCGGTACGTGCCCTCTCCCTTCGGCGTCCACCCCCATTCATGCTCATATCCGTTATCCGGTCATACTTACTCTCCGATTGGTGTTCATTGTTTTAAAGAGCTCAGACCCAAAACGTGGGTTCAACTCACACCTCATAATCAATTCATCTGGGGACATCGTGTCCAATTACCACAAGATCCATCTATTTGTACGTCACGTCTGCCCCAAGTTGAGTCGCAGGGGATTGTCTTGGGTTACACGACCCATAGGACGTAGATATCCCCGGGACAAGGATAATGGAATCGGACACGACAGTTCCGGGAGACAAACTCCACGATCCCGTTGAAACACCCGCTGGAAAGCGTGAGTCCGCCCATTTTTTTCAGTATACCGTAACAAAGCACTAAGCAACCCACCATCATCGCACTACGCACCTGTGCATAGTTGGCCTTCTGACTTGCTATGATGTCAGGTTTCCAGAGGCCGCACAGATTTTGAGGACACGAGGAGCGGACATGTTGGCATACCCTAGCGCCTTTACAGTCAGGACTGGTGCAGCTCATTGGGAGACTCTCCTTCGAAGCCGCGCGATCGAAACACAGAGCTATGTGATCGGCGCTGCAGCTGTTGGGCAACACAGTCAAACCCGAATAAGCTGGGGCCACGCCATGGTATGTTGACTCCACCCTGTTATCCAGCCCTTTCAGGGGAGCCGCATATTGCATTGTGTGCTGCGCCACGTTTTTGCTGATATCTGTGTTTGGCAGATCGTGGATCCATGGGGGACTATCCTGGCGCAGTGCAACGACCTTTCTCATGCGGAACCGACCTTCTGCCTTGCGAACGTCGACTTGGATAGCGTGCAGAAGATTAGGACGCAGATGCCAGTCGATAAGCAGAGACGAACGGATATCTATCCTGAGCTGTAGGTCGATCTCGTACCGTGAGATTCCTGCAATGCCCTAGGGCACGAATGGGGTTACTTGGGCCTCAGTGGGACATTCAGTATCCACCGTTTCGCATTCACGGGTTCGAACCTCGATCCCGTGTGGGCGCTGATCCTTTCCTTGACGCCCTTCATTCTCACAACCCCGGGAACGGACCATGTCTCCTCAACAGTCCCCTGATTTGTATGCGGGCCTTCTGAATGGCCTAGACGGCGCTCGGGCCAGTAAGGCGGAGCGCGGTGTGCGTGGCACGGTCCGAGCATCCAGTGTGCCTCGTCAACGCAACCGACAACGAGTACGCTAGCAGTCTTTGTGACTGACTCGTCGATACTCGGCGGTGAGAGAAACCGGACCCAATTCTATTCCCTGCGGCGCATTCCGAGCGGAACACATATCATGGCGTTTATGCGTAACTTATGAGTCCTTCGTATGTGGCCCGTGGCCGATTATTATCTGATCGGATTCTATCTGTTCTACCAGCATGGTGAATGACCCTGAACCTCTTGCCTTGCAGCTCGTCGGTAAGCGTTGAACGTAAAATCGACCGAATATCTTTTGTGAACCGAGAGGGCGCGTAGAATCCAAGCGCCGCTGTAACCATCCGGCTAATTCCGGCACTTGTTCTGTTCTTCTCACCAGCGATTTTCGTCTCGCCACCTCATAACTTTCCGTATCTTAATTCTCACTTGGCACTTAACCAACACAGGTCACTGCACCTGCCCTCCAGTCATCCACTAGTTCTCCAACCCAAGCCTCAATCGTTTCTTTCTCCCTGTCCCTTAAGCTCCTTTTTGGATCCTTTCCCATCATCATGGCCTCTTCACTCGCCCAACTCTCTGCTTGCGTCACCCGCATTCTTTCTCTCACCGGCTTCCCGAAGGAGTTGAAGACGAGGGATATCCAAACTGCTTTCGCAGAGTGGGAAAGCGTTGGCGGAGGATTTAAGATCAAGTGGATTGATGATACGAGCCTCTTGATTGTCTTCCAAGACGCCACCGTCGGTGAGCTTTTCAGTCTTCCTCACCGGGTTGAACCCTGAATCAGCTCACTGACCCTGGTTATGGCACATAGCCAAACGCGCTTATCTTCATGCGCTCGCCTTCCCTCCGGCCATCCTCTCTAAACAAGCACCAGAAGCCCCGACCGTGATCCGACCTTATGACGGTCCGGACGCACAAAACGTGATTCAAACCGTTAACACTCGCCACATGAGCTCTGCTTCCAGAGCGCACAACTCGAGGGGATCCATCTCGCATGGTCGTTCCGCTTCCACCATGAGCACCACCAACTCTTTCCGAAACGGTGTTCTTCCAGGACTGAACGGCTCTGCGTCCATTCCCGAACACCCGCCGGCTCTCCAGACCCTTACCAACATTTCTCCCAGAGACCGAGAGCCCTCACCAACCCTCCCCAGCCTGCCCTCTCATCCTACGCTGAACGCGCTCATCTCGTCCACCTTGGGTTCCCCAAACACCGATGACGCTCCTCCCTCTGACCCGGCGATTCTTGCCATTGGGGGACTGGCTATCGAGAATCCCGAAAGCATTGGCGGCCCCCCGAGGATTGGAGATCCTGGAAGGCGGATGGTGGGCGCGGCGCTTGGAATCCGCCACCCGGGGCTTTCGAACAGGGCTATTGGCCAGAGGTCGACTTCGTCTACCAACCCGTCGCCTGTTGCTGTGACCGCAGAGTAGGCACACCTGACATGGCATTGTCTTGATCGATTATGACCGTTGGTGGCGTGTCCGTTTGCGGCCTGTTTTAGGTGTCTCCTTGTAGTTTGTTATCCTGTCGTTTCCCAGGGTTCAGAGGAACTCGGCCTTGTTGGAGTTGCGACCTTTTGTTCCTTCGCGTTGTCCTCTATTATGTATTTTGTGTTTCTAGCGGAGAATACGACTGGATTTGAAATCGGAAGGTTCCGATGGGCCCCTCTGCCTGTTGCGACCACGCCACGAGCAGCTGGCTCGCCATTCGTTCTTCGGCTAAACTTGTTTCAGCCTTTGGATCGTCGCGGCCTGCGGGGGTGATTGAAAGAATGGGGATGTGGCTATTATCCGTTCTTTGTACCTTGTTCCCGCCACGACGCTGTGGATTCGGGTTTAGTTGGAGATGTTGGATGCAGCACACAGCTTCCGATAAGAAAAAGGGCTGCGCCGGACTTGTTTCCCCTTTGCCCCTAATTCTCTCTCTCTGCCAACAACATGGCTTCGGCCGCACAGCTGCCACAGGCGACCGTTGCTGGGAGGCGCGGGTGTAATTATCCACCTAAGCGAACCATTACTGATGTGCGACGACCTGGGAAGCATGAGGCAACGGTACGTGATCCAATTTCTTTTCGAATCGGCAGCGTGGATTTGACTGGGACTGAGCACTGTCCTTGCTCCTTTCTTTCATTATCAGACGCTGGACCCAAATAACGTTCAGCTCAGTCACCGTTCCGCAGTGACCGTTCGAGAACGTGCCGTCGCTAATGTGTCTGCTGATCCCCCGATCCGCTATAAGCACCTTGGGGCATATAAAGCTCCCCCTGGTCTTGGACACCGTCTAACTCTTTCCCCTGCCCCCACTATGCCCGCTCCCTCTCGCAGGTTCGCTCCCTATCCACACTCAAAACCCACTCCCGCTGGCGACAACACATCCCGCCGTCAGCACCCTACTTCTCTCTTCGCGTCCACGGCAAACCAACCGTCATGGTCCGGTTCAAGCACCACACACACGACCAGGTTTGAACCGCAACACGCCTACCCAACGTATTGGGAAACGTGTCCGTTCGAATTACAAACCTCCTGGTTGGCTCCTGGCGCCCAATCAGGATCCCCATGTTCGGATGATTCAGCGGTCACAACACCAGTTTCAGCCGTGTCCCAATTACCGCCTCAGCCATTGATTCGAGGGGTCGATTATGGGGTCCCTGGGTCAGGAGAACACGGCCTGTTGTTGGCTCTTCCGACCTTTGATATCTTCCAATCAAACAATGGCCAGATGGCCGTCCCCACGTCTCATCCGGAATCTATTACCAATATGGCACAAGTCAAAGTCCCAATTGATTACCAGATGCAACTGGGATCCTTGGTTGATTCTTACTCCCTTCATCACCAAACACCGACCAAGGCGGAAGCCGAACGAGTCTGCTCTTTCGCCAAGACGTCACCACAGTTCATCTCCCCATTCTCGGACTCGGCTGTCACTCGCCAACCCCAGTTACTCCCACTCTACGCCCCTAAACCAGTACGGCCGATCCCCAAGATCTGCTTCACTCCACCAGAAGACGACCCGTTACCGCCGAACTCGCTCCTCTTTCAGCCCGTGTCCAAGGCCGTCAGGGAGACCCGTTTTCGTGCGCCGCCGAACCCGCTTTGATCGACTTTCCTGGAATTTGATGGAGTTCCATCGCTCCGGGAACAGGGACAGGCGTACCTGAGGTCTGAAGATCTGACACTTTGTTCCATATTCTCCCCCTCGGCCCTGTGGTCCCTCCACCTACGCTCCTGGTCACGCAGACGCGGGTCATCCCTGCTTGTGTCCTAGTCTCGTTTCTAATTTTGCATCCTTACCTTATCCCACGCCCTTTTCGCTGCCCACCTTCGCCTTTCTTTTGTATCATCCTTGATTTTGCATTTGTAGCATCATTTCACATTCCACTCCGCAACCAGCCACTAGATGATGATTGTATATACAGTAGCACGCCGTCGAGGATTTCGCAGGTCGTTTTGTATTACTGTAACTCTCCCGATACTTTACTACATATCCGACTATCCTGCCAGATATAATGAAATATGTTGTCGGTTATTTTCTCTCGACACCCCCTTTGATCGCGTCTGTCTTCCCGAATCAGCCTACCACGTCATCCGTTCCCCCACAGCCACCCCGCCACCTAACAGCGTGCATGCCACTTCCACGACTCTGAAGCCCAAACTACAGAGGTGCCATGTCGTTCAAAACGCTGGTATACGCCTACGTTATCGGCGGCTTCACCTTCATTCCCTTGGTCGTCGCCTGCGTCATCTTCTACACAGTCTACACTTCGGCACCTGTCTCGGGCCCCAATGACCCGACAATACAAGAAACGGACGACACCGAGGAGAAGGACCCGACTACTACTTTCGCTTCACCTTCATCAAAGGCCCACGACTTACCCCTCCCTGCGGATACGCGGGAACCACCAAAGGTTCGGAAAGGATGGTTGACGGTTCGAAGAACATTCGAGGAGTCAGCTTCGGACGGGTCCTATGTCACCCTCATGCGATCGTTTTTGGATTCAAGGTCCAAGGATCCTAAACGATCCCGGCCCAAAGGCATGTGGTACGTTGCTCTCAAGGGCAAGGTCCTTTATCTGTACGAGGACGAAGGGATGAAGGAGGTGGAGGCTGCGATCGAACTTGGGGGACACGAGGTGGTGATATATCCAGAAGGTCTGCTGGATGGAGAGCTCTTTGCCAAGCGAAACGCTATTTGTCTCAAGCCGAAGCGTGGCAACTCCACTCAAAGTACACCGAACCTCTCGAAGAAGGCGAGCTTTGGGTCCGGCTCCAGCGAGGACGGGGATAGGAAGGCACCGTCGGAGAAGGTTGAGAAGGTCGAGGAGATGAGGGATACCATTACCCCGTCCACCCCTTGGTTCATCTTCGTCTCGAATATTGTCGATATGGAGGAGTGGTACCTCAGCTTGATCCATGCATCAGATGACCCTCCGAACCAACCTCCGCTTTCCCCCCTCGCACCTGTATTCGATCCCGTCGACATGTTACACCTGGTCGAGACCTTGGACGAACAGCCCGACGTCATACCTATGCGCTGGTTCAACGCCCTTATCGGCCGAATCTTCTTCAGCTTTTATCGGACGCATATCCTGGAGGACTACATTATCGGCCGGTTGATGCGGAAGCTGTCCAAGGTCAAGCGTCCCGCCTTCCTTACAGACGTTGTCGTCACGGAAGTGTCTGTCGGGAATACTGCTCCCACCTTCAGCAAACCCATGCTGAAGGAGCTGACCAAGGAAGGAGACGCGTCGCTCGAAGTACGAGTCCATTACAAGGGCGAAATTAGGATCACCGTTCAGGCCGTCGTGACTATCAATCTTGGGGCCCGGTTCAAGTCGTATTCTGTCAAACTCGTGCTGGCCATCGTATTGCGCGAACTTGACGGGAACCTTCTTGTCAAAGTCAAGCGACCCCCGAGCTCACGGATCTGGTACGCGTTCACTCAAATGCCAAAGATGGTGCTGGACGTCGAACCTGTCGTGAGTGACCGCCAAATCACATGGAACATGATCCTCGGTCAGATAGAGTCGAGGTTGAAGGAAGTTGTGCGTCAATCTCTCCTCCGCTCAATTGCTGTTGTTCATTCATGCTCATTGGATGGATGATAGATAATGGAATCCGTTGTGATGCCAAACATGGATGACATCTCGTTCTTCTCAAGTTCGGACTATTTGCACAGGGGTGGTATCTGGGCCGACGCTGCTCGCCGCGAACGACAACCTACGACTATGGATGGAACCACAGATCCAAACGCACCACTATCCCAAGTACAGGTCGAGACCGGCCAAGGATTATTATCGACCGCTCTCGTTTCTCCTCCCCCTCCCACGCACGATCAAAACCTTTCTGTTTTAACAGAGGACAACAGAGATCAGGACCAGGAACGCCTCGGCGATGGTCTTCGGAAAGATGAGGGTTTAGAACCATCATCTCCCCCTCGTTCCATCACTTCGGCAATCGTTCAAACCTCCTCTACTTCGTCCAACGCGGCGAGACGGAGGTCGTGGTTTTTGCCTGCGCGTGATGAGGATTCCAATACCGAATCGGAGCCCTCTCCCCCCCGCGCGGATGATGCATCCAACAGAGGACGAACAGAGGTCACCCACGACCTTTCCCCGAGTCCCCAATCATCATCACTCTCGGATACCAGTTTCGACCCTTATGATACGCGATCCGAACCTTCCTCGTTACCCAGGACCCCACCCCCTCTCCCTCGTCGTAGGGGGCTGCCGCAACAACAGCCGGAAACGGACGAGACAGCCCCGGCGCCTTCAAGATCCCCCCAGTCGCTCCTCGGGCGCGTGGGGACGAACACGACTATCAGTTCGAACAGTTCCACGGCCAGTTCATTCTTTTCGACGCTGAAGGCTCGCGCTACCGACAAAGAGGCATTGAGTCAGTCCGCCAAGGAAACGATGAAGAAGTGGAGCGCCAACTGGGCTAATTTGAAGAAGGGTTCCCCAGACGATCCAGCGCCAGGAACAGATGATGGACAGACGAAGGGTTCTTCTTTTGCAGAAATCCGCAGGCATGTCGAGGAACGCCACAGGACAATAATAACGTCAGGAAGCCCAGCGGGCACTAACGACACGCCATCTTCGAGCGCAACCGGTCACACCTCTACACCACCACGTACACAGGGAGGGCCCAGAAAGCTGTCGATTCCTGGTGCTTTACCAACAGGTCCATCAACGTCAAATTCCGATTTACTCAGTACTTCGGTGAGCCAAGACGCGCTGGCCGATCGAGATGATAGCTCCCGCGAACGAGAGGATGAAACGGATGTGACACCTCCGGCCCCTACTCCCCACCCGATTTATACACAACCATCAGCCCCAAAGATGATGATGATTCCAGGGATCCACGCGAGTCACAGAGGAGAGGTCCAAAGTATGGGATATGTCGCGCCGACGCCCGAGCCGGCGGAGCCAAAACTGAAGGCGCCGGCCATTCAAAGCGTGTACCGATTATGGAAGAACCCGGGATCGAGCCAAACTATGCCGCCCGCGAGCAAAGAGCCGATGGAACCGTTGGATTTGGGAAGTGGAGACGCCGGGTCACCGCCGTCCCAGAGCGATCTGGCCATCTCGACATCACCATCGCCGAACTTAAAGCGAGGGATTCCACCTCCACTCCCAGCGAGGCCAGCGGCGATACGACCGTTGGAGACGTCTGTGACCAAAGCGTCACCAGATCCGGCGGAGTTTGGGAACCTGACTGCTTCGGCGGCACTCAAGTCAATCGTATCTCAGGACAGTGGCAGTAGAAGGCATTCATCATCTTCATTTGAACACTTGGATAATCTGCAGCCGCCACCGACAGCAGTGACGGGTAATTTATGACACGACGTTGATCGTATTCTATGAAGCGTTTGGCATTATCCCCATCTTCTCATATTGTAAAACAGTAATCCTACAATCACGTCGAGCAACCCACATGGCCTTGGACGGTCCCTCGCTTGTGGGAATCGAAACGAGTGTCGCCCCAAAGCGAGGGGGGTGAAGTGGGCACAAGACGCACGAGATCAGTGTAGCCATCAGGTGATCGGCTGGCGGAGCCCACGGATCCCCACCAGCGCCGACCAATCGACGGCAGATTGAGTTGTCACTGTTTTGGCGTCTCCAACGGGGCAGTGCAAAGAAACGGGGTAACTTGACGGCTAAGGGATGCAATACAACAGTCAACAGAGAAGCGGTCGGATGATGGAGTGTTGAAGAATCACAGTGATCTGTCGATACTTATCCCCCCGGTCCTTCGACCCCTTCCAGAGGTACCTTTCCATCCCCGTCCTGGGGGGAACCTGGCACGAACGTCATGACAGAGACCGAACAGCTTCCACCCCCCACGAGCCTGGTCATATCCCCAAACCTACAGGCACTCCTCGAATTCGATAATCGGCTACGGACGCCGAGCGAAAGCCGCGGACCGCCAGCGAATGGGGCACCCGGTTTCGCAAAACCCGGCCAATGCGCTTCCTGGAGTGAGCAAGCGGTCCCCACCGTTTCGTTACCGCCACCTCGGAGGAAGAAGAGTGTCGTCACTGACGTACCGGTGTCACCCAAGACGATGTTCGAATCCCAAAGCGCGGCCTCTTCGACCAGTGCCTTCCCCGAAGCTGGTGAAATTACAGGAGAAATCGAGTTTGCGAGGCCGGAGGATGTGGTCGATGGCGTGAGGAGGTCTACTAACCCGTACTTGAACTCCCCACCGTCGCCGCCGCGACCCTCCTACCCCCGTTTGGAAGCCGAGGGAGAAGGGATTGTCCAAAACCAAGCCAGGCCTTTTTACACGCTGGAGAAGCCTCGATCCATGAATTGGCCGGACAGGCAGCGATCGTTCAGCGGGCCATCCCCAGTGGAGCACAAAGGCGGACAGTTGGCCTCTCGACGGTATTTCACCTCATTTGTTCGGAACGTAGGATCACGACAGAAGGAGAAAGGTTTGTTTGTTTTTTTGGCTTGATTTCCTCTAGACCCACTCTTATTTTTTACCTTCAAAGTGACTGGACCACGTGCAGCGGCGACGAGGCCGTTGCTCTTGCACAGCCACAAGCCTTCCCTCTCATCCTCTCACTCTCATCAGGTCCGTCTCTCTCTCTCTCTCGACTTGACACGAACGAAAATAAGATTCATCTCGTTTTCAGACCAGGACATCTTACGAACCCTGTTCTTCTCCAGAACCTCACGTATCCATCTCAAGGTAATCTTCCTTCTGCCTCCGATTGGCACGCCAAATCTCATAGAGTCGCCACTGCTTGCCTTTCCCAGCACGATCTATACAACCTCCTCTGTCCGCTCGTTACCGCTCCCACCCTCGCCCAACTCAAGTCCGGTTCCAGCTTCGTTCATTGACCTCGGTTCTCCACCCATGTCTCCTTCGTCGGATGTCGGGTCTAACGAGACCCTATCCCTGAAATCTAGCATCCGAAACAACTCTCCCCGTCCTTATAACACCGCTTCGCGTTCCCCGAGTCCGTTTTCAAAGCCTCCCGTACCGACCAGCCCGAAACCCATGTTTAACCGCCCTCATTCGCTCCGCCGATCAGTTGATGGAAGACCCAAGGCTGAGGACCCCCTAACCACCATCCTGTCCCCCGCTGAACGTGCGGAGTTGGTCAAGAAGACTCGCAAGCTCACGCAGTTGTTCGGCCAAACTCCGGGACCGGACCTCACCTCGCTTAGTCCGCTAATCACCTCCCCACTGGCCCCTGACGTACGAAAAGGGCATCGGGTTGTCGCCTCCATTTCAAATCCGATGCACCCTAGCGACAGAGGCACCTGGCCGCCCCCCGACGAGACATTGTACCTGAATATTAACGGTCGGAGACATTCCACTCCGTTGTCACCGATGACCGTTTCCACAATGTGGGGTTCAAACGAGGACGACAGCATTATTGACCTCCACGATCAACAGTCCTTCCGTTCCAACAAACCCGTTCGACTGCGGTTATCGCGTAGGGAAAGGACCCCGCCGGCATCACCCGCTCCCTCTCCCGTGTCATTCATCGACTTATCCGACGACGACAGTGCGGCGGAGACGCAAAAGAGCATTAGCGGTCACCGCCGTCAAGTCTCGTCCCCCGGAGAGTCTATGATCGATGACGCAGCATCCCTTTTAACTTTGACCTCCACCGAGGTGCACGAGGAGGAGCAAAGGCGGAAGCGAGAAAAGCTCGTCAAGCTCCACAGGTTTCTGGGCTCACGGGTCCCTACAGACCTTGTTCTGGGGATGGACCTCAGTCAGTCACCCCCATCACTCCCCCCTACAAGCCCGGACGTCGAGGAATCGGAAACACGGAAGAAGTTCCGTATGCGGAGGCGGCGCAGCAGCTCGTATGCCGAGTACACTAGGCCTTTGACGGCCCAGGAAGATCGGATGAAGTCGGAATTGGATATGCAAGAGAAAGCACTGAACGTGCGCCGGGCTGCCAAGATGGAAAAGGTTGGTACTCCACGACCGTTTCGTATTGCCTTTGCTGACGCTGCCCCGAAATTCAAAAAGGTGTTCGGGGTTGCTCCACCACAAACCCTATACCACACCCGAAAGCCAGATTCCCCGATTCCCCAGAGGCGTGGATCAGTTCCAACATTATCAGTGGACATTGATACCTCTCCTGCACTAACACCTACCGACCCGTTGTCGTTCTTTACCATGCAAGGGCTTGGGAAGAAATTTAGGCGGCCAGGTACGGGAGATTCATCTCAAGCTTTGCTCTCAAATAGTACGCCCGGCAGTTCGATAGAGGTGTATAACAGCTACCATGAGTCTCTGAACTCGCTGATCGAAATGGTGGAAAATGTAGGTCCAAAACCCAGATGCATGACCTCATCGCTTATTGGACTCCTTGCAGGACGACACGGCTTCAATCAAACTGGTCCACAACATCCTCCACGATGGTGATGATGACGGGGTCAGGCGGAGGGTCGAAGATGGCTACGAGTCTAGCGAACCCGACACTCCATCCACTGCTGCCCCCATGTTATCCGCACGTAGCGACCGAAGGCGTTCGCTTCCGCTTTGCCCATCTATAGCCTCACTGCGTTCCGAGTACAGTATCACCAGCCCACCAGAGATCTCGACGTTTGAACAAAAACGGAGACGAGCAGCGAAACTCACAAACTTCTTTGGCGTCAACCATCGTGACATCATGGTTGACATCCTGGAGTCCATTGAAACCGGCTTGGTGGAGGAGAGGGGCATGGGTACCCTAGACCAGGCCCAGGCTGACGTACGTTTCCTCCCACATTTTGCCACCCCACGGTGGAATATTCGCTGATTTTGGACCCCTTTCAGGATTTGCTTCTGAAAGTGTGGAACCTAAAAACCAGGACTTGACGATTCTTCACCTGCTCTTTTGTGTACGTACCTTTCGACCTTCTGGTGTATTATTAGTATTTGTCCCCGATATCCCGTCAGCGTACCTTCCCTGTGATTTCTTAGACCTTCGTTTGTTCACCTGTCTCTCCTCCGCTCTCCTCTCATCTCTCTCACACTTCCATTTTCTCTACTCACACACTTCGTTCACACAACCACTCTCCAACGTTTGCTCTCTAACTGTCTAAGTTATACATTCGTTGAAATTGGCGACCCCCTCCCCAAGCACCACATCTCCACCAGACCCTGCCATCCGTTGTCCGTTGTACAATTTCCTACCCCATTAATTCTCCCAGTTCATATTCTCTCTCACAGTGCAATCGAGGGTCAATATATAAAAAGTCCGTTAAACAACAATGTATGCCATTATCTGAGGACTCGCTAGGACCGGGCGCAGTGGGTATCACTGATATCGATGTATGACCTTATGAGGAGAATATAACATAGGACAGGGAGGAGGGAAACGGGAAATTAGATGAGGCAGGTAGGTGCGTGCCGAGAGGGCTCCTCGAAATTGTAACTTGACACCGTCCGAAAAAAGTGAAAGGGAGGACATAAAATACCGTCCACTATAAGATGACCAAATCTCCGTGACAGCTCTGACACCAAAAGACATGAGACTCATCCAAGAACTGGTGCCTCTTGAAGCCCCGTATGTGATGGGGTTCTGAAGATTCCATCACGCTTGAGGACGATGAACCACCGTTGGACTTGACCAGTTCGGATTCTGGAAGGGGAGTCAACGCCCTCGAAGGAGGTTGAGACGACTTGACCGAAGAGGCCAGCTCGCTGTCGATCCGGGCCTTGAGCATCCCCAAAGACACCCGCCGCTTGTGCTTCGTCTCGGGCGAAAGGGTTTCGAACGTCGACTTCCGTGGTTTTTGCGACGGCGATGAACGGACATTACTCAAGCCGGAGATAGATTGCGAACTTCCGACCCGGGCGACTTGGACCCTTAGCTCGTCGGAAACGTTTCGAGCTCGGCTACCGGGCCGAGATGGCATGCCCGGTGTAGGTGAGAAAGGTCGAGTTGGCACGTTGGACAGCGAACGGAGTTGGGTGAGTTGATCCATCAGAGAGCTGACTCGTTTCTGGAGCGAATGCGCTCGAGCGTCGGCTTCGAATACGGCGGATTCCAGAGCGCGGATTTGGGAACGGGCGTTGGAGAGTTCGAGCAGCTGTTGCTGCTTCAACGCGCTCGACATCTCTCCGTCTAACGAGTTCCTAACATTTGGTAACGGCACGCTTTCGCGTAACCTCTCGATCTCCTCATCCTTCTGCGCGATCTCGGCTTGTAGGAGTTCGATATCGTTCTGTATGCCTTCGACGAACCCGCGGTCCTCGGTGGACGCCGCCCTCCTTTCTTCCAGCTCTCTCTCTGCGGTGTTCAGGAGTTCGGTCTGAGCCTGAACCGAAAAAGTGAGTCGATCGACCTCCTCGAGACGGCGCAGGGCAAGCTGGTGATAACTCTCCCTCTCGGCTTCTCTATCCTTCAGGCTCGCCTTCAACGCTTCAACCTCGGCCTCCAGATCCGTGTACGCTTTCTGGATATGTAGGATGTTTTGCTGGGAGGACGATTCGTCCTTCTTCCTCGCCAGTTCATCCTTCTGCCTTGCCTTGGCCGACCGAGATTCGCGCTCCCTGGCCTCATCCAAGTTGACTTCGAGCTGAGAGATCGTATCCTCCTTCTTCCTGATGATCCCCTCCAGCTCGTCGACCTTTTCAACCAACCCCAGCCGGATGTTCGTAAGCTCGACGATCTTGGGACGCGTCTCGTTCAACGAACGCATAAGGTTCATGCCCTCTGTTTGAAGGTCTGCTTGTATTTTCTCAGCCTCCTCAGCGCGGCGGCTTACGCGCTTCAGTTCGTTCTGAGCGTTGTGGAGCTGTTTTGAGTTAACTGCGAGTTCTGTGGTGGCTTCGGTGAGCTTCTCTTGCAGTCCAGCGAGGGCCTTCTGAGTATCATCCGCTCGGGCTGTGGCTGTAACCTTGATTTGTTCCAAAGCCTCCTTCTCAGAGGTCACGGAGGTGAGCTGCGCCTGGATAGAGCCGTGCGCATTCTCGAGTTCCGCGTACTTGATCTCGAGGGTTTGGGCTGATTCTGTTTTAGACTGAAGTTGTGACCGGAGGGAATCACATTCGGATGTCAGGGATGCGTGTGCCTGGGTTGGTGTTAGCCACGCGAGAACGCAAGCAGTGTCATACAAACTTCACCTGGTTTAGTTTCGAAAGTTGGAATTCAAGTTCATCCCCTCTATCTTGGGTATCCTTTAGCAAACCCTCGAGCTTTTCGGCCCGGTCGTCGTTCTGAATCCTCTCTTCAAGCTCTCGAGCTTTCATCTGGTGACGATCGGCTTCGGCTTGCAGATCGTTCAGGGCACCGTTTGTAAGTTGCAGCTCACGCTCCTAAAAGGTGTGAATATCCGAGATAGATGCGTTCGAGAGATTCTATGTACCTGTTCCCTGCATCGATCTTGGAGCGCCTTTTCTTGTTCGAGGAGATGGCGGACGCGCGTGGAGCTCTCCATGAGGTCGCCTTCCTGGCGCTTCAGGTACACCTCAAGAGTCGAAGTTTTCTGTACCTCCTCGTGCAATCTCTTCTCCAGCTCCTCCGCACCTGGTTGAAATAGAGGTGGTGAGACACATGTTCCTCTGCAACAGGATGGACATACGCACGAGGCTCAAGTTCCGCCAGGCGGTCCGCAGAAGCTGCCAGAGAGTTCTTTTCCGATACCAAGAGCGAGATTGTTTGCTGGTGTTGAAACGCTCGATCCCGGGCTTCTTTCAGCTCCTGTTGGGAGACCCCTAATCGATTCTCGAGATCCATCGCTGCGTTCACCGAGTCTTTGAGACGATCGTCAAGCCGTTGCCTCACTGGGGGGGATCAGCTCTGAGGGAAATGGATGGAACATCACCCAATAAAAACCGGAGGAACGAACCTGCTTCCGTGGCTTTTAATGACGTTGACAGCTTTTCTCTCTCGGAACGAGAGCCAGCGAGTGCACCTTCAAGCTCTTCTGCCTTTGAAGTCGCCAAACGTAACTCGCTCTCAAGCTGTTGAGCCTTCCGAGCCATAGATGTTCCGTTATTCGTTTCGCGCTGGAGCTTCTCTTGAACGTCTTTGAGTTCTATTTCGGCCAAGTATTTGTCATATAGTCAGCAAGGAGAGAGATCAAGCGAAACTCACTGGTCTCCAAGTCCTTCCGTCGGTCCAGTTCCTTATTCAAAGCATCGCGTTCCGACCTGAGTGAAGCGGTGGCATCTTGGTGTCGTTGCAATTCGGCTCGCAAACTCTGCAGGAGGCTGTGTGTCGGTGAATCAGTCGGTGCCTCATGCTGAAGTGACCGTATAGGCTGAGATGACTGCTGTGTAGAAACGCCAGCGGTGGAGGGAGATGCAGGGGCATCATCCACTCGTGATAATGAGTTCAGCCACGTTCCGTCAGCCCCAGAGGTCTGCCCGAATCTAGATTGTGGGTACGCGGAGTTAGTTTCATCGGCTGCTAGGTGCTCAAGCGGGTGAGACTTGCATGTCTGCCACGTTCTGGGTTTCATCGACTTGGGTTGGGGGTTGGTCCGTAGGGGGGAGGTCTTGTGGTAATGGGGTGAATGTCCTCGATGGCGGGGGACTCTTGTCCGACTTGGTGGCCTGTTGCCTCTTCTTGAGCTAATTAGGTCGGTGTGTTAGAAGTGGCGGGAGTTTGAGCTTTCTGAGAGGAGTACGAACGAGGGCTTTGGCGCGGGCAGCCTTTGCCTTCCTGTCCTCAGCTTCAGACATTTGGGAGGTGGGGGTAGTCGAGGGCGGAGGTAAACCCGGTGAGCCGCCAACGCCAATCGGGATTTTTGTGACGGGTTGTGGAACACGTTGGACAGGCACGAGGCACTGGCCGAATAAGTCTCGATCTTCCAGGAAAGAGCAGTAAGGATAACATTGTTGTGCGTACACACTCCTGGGAAAAGAGGGGAGACGACAGAGATACGAAGGAAGGTAGGATATGTGCCCCAGTGAAAAACGTATACCACAAGAATCATAGGTAGGAAATCTTCAACTAGCTTTATGGAACGAGACGGAAGAGGCGGGGAAGGAACAGCTCGAGGGGCGCCCCTCTGGAGTAAACGGGAGAGCACGGGTGAGTGAGAGGGGGAGATAAGAACCGGATAAAAATCTCTCGATACGCGAAAAATGTGAGATAACGCAAAGAGGTGGTGAGTGAGGGTATTATACGAGGCGCAACTACATGTCTAGGCCCACACCTGGTGAAACGAACGGGAGTCAGCGATCTGTTGATAACGAGCACCCTTCCCACTTACTCGCAAAGTGCTATCCCAACTGCCTGTGCAGAGGGCCATACCATCAGAGCTAACTCCCAAGCAACTAACACGGTTCTCGTGACCGGTCAGGACACCGACACGCTCTCCTTTGAGCGTATCCCAAACGTTGCACGTCCAGTCGTCGTATCCACCAAACAAGATACGTCCAGAGATGGAGAACGCAACCGAAGTGATACCACAAAGAATGTTATCGTGGGTGAACGCGTTCAACTCCCTGTCAGCCCTGATGTCAAAGAGCCTGCAAGAGGCATCGTCGGAGCCGGTGGCGAAAGCGTCGCCATTGGGGAAGAATCTGGGAGAATGTGAGCTGGAATGGTGACTGGTCGCAAGAGTCCGCTTACGAGACAGCGTTGATATCGGACTCATGTCCAGTGAACGTCTGGGTGGCCTTGCCGCTCCTAATGTCCCACAATTTGGCAGTTGCATCACAAGCGCCAGATACGAAGATATTTTGGTTGGGGCCGAGAGATAGACTAAATTATTCGGAAGTATAAGTAACTTGTTCGCGGGAAGGATATACTTGGCGGTGCGCGTACCTCATAACATCCCCAGTATGGTCACTGAATTCGACAACACGGACACCAGCCTCGATATCCCAGAGCATGCAGGTCATATCGCCAGAACTGGTAACGATTTGGCGGTCATTAAGGAATCGGCAACAACTGAGATAACCGGAATGAGCGCTCAGTTCGCGAGCACCCTTCACGTTGCTTCCATCCTTGCTGTTCAGGTTGTAAATCGAACAGATGTTGTCGAGGCCACCGCAGGCGACGAAGTTTCCGGAGGGGGAGTAGGCACAAGTCATGACCCAACTCGATCGCAAGGGAATGGCATGGACTTTGTTTGTTGTGTAGGCATCCCAGACGATGAGTTTACCGTCCTGAGAGGCGGACACGAGGTGCCGACGGTCGTTCGCCCAGTGCATGGCGTAAATTTTGGCCAAATGGCCCCTGAGTGCCCGCCGTGGGCGCATCACAATCCGCGGAAGGGGGTCAACCTCGGCGGCCATGGCGCGGACTATCGAAGGGAGAGGGGTTAGGGTAAGGGATCAGGCAGATATGGGGATGGTACGAACGACTGGTATCGGCGGAGGACTCCCGTTTGGCACGGATTTTCTCCTTCAGTTGCTCGGCTTCGCGACGAGCGGCGGCGATTCTTTCTTGAATGTCACTCTGTTGTTGAGACATGGTGCTTTTCGCAGGAAACCGTAGTTCTGGGAGGAGATAAAAGGGGTGAGGGTGTGAACGGCGAAAACGGGGTACGGTTGGAGGGTGACTAACGGGGGAAGTTGGGGGAACTCTTGAGGGGTGATTGCGCCTGGAGAAGGGCAAACGGTCAAGAACGGAACGAACGAAGATACCGACGGCGACGACGACGGCGGTGGCGGCGGCGGCAACGTGGACGGAGGTTGGAGGGGACGACGATAGCAACGTTGCGTGGGGATTTGGACAAAGGAAACTTTCCGTTTTCGGCCACACGCCAGCCAATCGTCAACCACAATCAAAAACCCTGGAATCAACCCTGGCTTGGGGTCAATGGGGTTGCCGCCGCTTGGTGGGAGCCGTATATCGGCCAACTGGTCTCTTGCGGGAGACTGAACAATAGCACGCACACAGCACTGCTATGCTGATTCTTGCCTGGCGTCCAATTTCAAAATGCTCGGGTGGCCGCCCGAAAACCCAGACACCTGGTGTCCTAGGATCCTACCGTTTGCTCGCTGGGGCTGTTCTGTCTCTGTGTTTTTCTGATCATGGCCCACGCTATCCTCCCTCTCCTCATGACTCTCCACGCCGCACCAATGTCGAATTCTCCGCCGAGACCAGACCCTCCTCGTATGTCCTCCGCGGTACCCATCACTCGGACTCTGCTCATTTCCGGAAGCAGACAAGAGGATGCAGCTCAATAATTGGCTCCAGGCCCATGGCGGTACCCACCGCCTAGCCTGGAACAATTACATCGCTGGTGGCCCTAGCCACAGGCCAAACTGGTGCTCAGACTGTTTTGGTACGGCGACCTTTGTTCGATGTGGCAATCGCCGGCCTGATTATCCTGTTATAGTTGATGGTTCGCTGCTTGGCCAAGGCCACGGACCCAGCAAGGCAGATGCTCAGGAGGACGCGGCAGGAAAGACGCTGGCAAACCTTCTTTCCAGCCTTGAAACAGCAACCCACAGTTAATCTGGGGCGTATCTGGACGGATGAGAGCATCCTCGGCTACCTATCATCTCGGGATAGTAGCTAACATCTTTCATGAAATCTGATTCATTTCGACTTCCTCGTTCCTCGTTAATTGTCGCCACGACCGATTGTCGTTCGTCGGATTCGTCAAGGGGAGCTTCCGCTGCAACGTTAATTCCGCACTTTTGAGTGGGAATAACCTAGCGCAGTCCACTCTCATCGCGTGCCAAGTATCGCCACCTCTGCTTTCGGCCACCACGAGTATTTGATGCCTCGCGTTCGATCAATGATCATATCTTGACGTCTACAAGCTCATCATCTCCTCACAACCTGATCCCATATCACTTTCCGCCAGGCTTGTGGTCCACGTTCATCCGCTAGACCAACCATCAAACGCGTCGAGGACATGGTCAGGCTCCACACGTCCTAACTGTTAATCTCGCTAACCACCTCGGGTAGAATGTAACGGTCACAAGTCTGCGCATACTTCAAGCGACTCTTATCGTGTCTGTTTCACTTGCATCCCGGGTACGTTTATGAGCAGGCCTCCTTCACGATGGTGCTCGGATACCCTGGTACCCGTCACCCTATCGCTCCAGCACCGCTTCGCGGTTTACTTGCAGCGTCTCGTCAGGATTGAAGCAATCATGGCTCTGGCGCGTTCCTGTTGCCCAGAGGAGTGGCTCTATTTGGTATCTCCGTCAATGAACACGCTCTTCTCTGCAGGACCGAACCAACCCGCACCGCCCTTTCGTTTCCTATTCGACCCTCCGTCGTCAGGAACTTGGTACGGTACCGTCCGCGCGGATGCCTAGTCCGAGGACCTACCTTTCCGGAGTAAACCTGATCCCTGATCTTAGGCATCGTAAGGGCTCCGCCGAGGTTTAATGTCTCCAACTTACGTTGCGGGGTCCCGTCCGATCGTGATTGTCAAGAAACCCTTGCTGCAGTACGAGCTAGTATACCGCAGATCGACCTCGGATGTATCCTCCAACGTCGAGATACCTTTCTTTCGAGCCACCGCTAACTTGTAGGGAAATTCCGCGACCCATTCACCAGACCCGTATCAGCGTGGATTCAATAATCAACAGCGAGCTGGTGTTTGCGCAGGATTAATCTTTCTCACCCCAGGCAGCCTCAGCTTCACCTGTCGAGTCCGAGCTCCACGGTGAACCGTACCCAGGGGTGTTCTTTGGGCCTGGAATGTTACCTTCGTGGTATACTGTCTCGTCCATCGTGTAGAAAGAAACTGCCAAAATCTCCGTGTACCTATGGGTATAAGTGCCCCAGGAGCAGCTGAACAGTTTAGCACCACAACACACCCTCACTGTACATAACGATGACCGGTACGCACCCAGCTTTTGGCTTATCGGATTTATATCTGCTTACGCTGCTCATTTAGCACGTAATGAGCTTAATGACTGTGGGTCTCACCCCCGACAGATGTCGCACATGCCTGATCTATTAATTCCGGACTTCATAGATTTGCAAACCATCGGGAAGCAATCGTCCTTGAGTTGGGACGACCAAGTGAGCGGTCCGAAACACGATGTCCTGTGGACGTCAACCTGCAAATGTAAGGGGGTATTCTGGGATGAGTTGGCGATGGCTGACTGACGCTTAACCTCCAACAGTGGATGGCGTTGCGCTGGGTACGGGATCCAACTCAAAGAAGCGCCTCGCTAGGGAGGCAGCCGTTGAGAATGCGCTCGCTTCGCTCAAGGCGTCCGAAGGGACTGGTTCCGCGGCACCGTAAACCGTGCAAGCGCGTCCCTGGCATCTTTTGGTAACCGGCATTCGGCTCGCTTTCCACCTCGACACCATTTCGGAATGTAGCGTTTGGTTGTTCCTTGTCTATCTATCTACTCCCCTACCATGCTCGCAGATGTTTGTATATATTCTCCACTCCTTGGTATTTATATTGTGCCGCGCACATCTGAATCGGCACGCGGTTATGTGGCCCGCGCTATGATGACAGACAACCAGATCAGGTTCACACACCGGAGGCGAGTAGGCAAAGGCGGGACGTTCCATACATTGTCTGATGGAACCTCGCCATCGACAAGACCCAGTACCCTACTGTTGTCGAGCGCCATTCCGTAACGCTCGCCACAAAGAAGGTTGCAGTAGCAGGGTCTCGGGTGAACCGATACTGCACTAACGCCATTCCCGCCTGGCCCCAGCCCTTGTCCCGAACGTACCCGCTTTAGCTGCCACTTCCTTGCCCATACGCCGTAGCGACGTGGTACCCCTTTGCGGGGGAGTCCTTCAATCTTGGAGAGTCCCTGGGGTGGCCAAGGATACCTGGTGTCGTGCCTGTTCCCCATTCACTTGCATCACTCGAATCCTGACCCCCCCGGACCCCATCACCGGACCCCACCCACCGCGGGAGCCGCTACGCACGAACCACCGGTACCACGGGTTTTGAATCCCCTAGGCTTCGGGCCGATGGGTCTGCTTCGCTCTTGAAGAGCCCAGGATCAAGACGCCGTTTGGTCCAGTTGCCTAAGCGGGGCGTTCTCCCTTCATGACCCTGCTGTGATGTCAGGGTTGTAATCTCGATTCTGGCTATCCCGGGTTTTAGTCACTTGTGAGACGTATATAGGCGGCGTAAAATCTTGGGTCGCCCCCCACCGGTGAATCCGACTACGTAAATCCAGAGAACCAACAAACCAGATACACGACAGACAATGTCCGCTCGTACGCCCTCTTTCCCTTTCCGTTCCTCAGGCTGCTGCGATGCTGATATTCACTGTACACACAGGGTACGTTATGACCTTGAATAATTGTCAGTCGTCGTGATTCCATGGTGACAACGTTTTAACGGTTTATGCTACAGACTTGCAAGGAATCGGAGGCAACGAATCCAACACCCTCAGCTGGGAAGAGTCGGCCTCCGGGCCCCCTCACTCGTTGACATGGTCCGTGGTGTGCAAAAGTGGGTGCCCCCATTTATTGAGTGCCGTTGCCAACATAATCGTGTGTAGTTCGTGGCCAGCCCTACGGATCGGCTTCAGCTTCCCAAAAGATGGCGGCGAAAGAGGAAGCGGCGCGACGGGCACTTGTTCAGCTCGGAGTTCCAGTCTGACGGAGCAATGGGAGGCAACAGAGACGTATGCGGGGACGCCGTTCAAGATAATCCGCATTAACCTATCTAATCCTAATGTAACCACCAATCCTAACCCATCGTAACGTCAGCCCCCACTATCCCGAATTGAACTGCACCCGCGAAGTCAAGCGAGAACGTGTTTGCCAGTGTTTGTGCAAAAATGGAAACGCCAAAATTGGGAATCCCTTGTTCGTTTCGGTGTCAACCGCGACGGCGGGATCAGCAAACGCCATTCGCCCGGTCACATAACCTTCTTTCGCCCGCCCGCCACCATGTTCCGACGCGTTTCCGGTCCGATGGTCGTGGCTGCTCTCACAGGTATGACATGTTTGGCGTTGTTCCGATACCCGTTGTTTACGCGTGCAACGCCCAGGGATCGTGTCAGGAGTCTGGATATTCAAGCCAATGCTCGACGGGAGTTTAGTTGCCACGTAGGCGTTTCCACCCCGCCTCTGATGGGTTTGTGGACAGGAACTAACAATGTCTTACCTAGGCCACTCGTTGCCAAGCAAGAGTCAGCACCGAGGAACCAAGAACTCTCACCAGGGGAGCTCAAGGGGCCAACACGGGGGGCGGCGTAGAGGATTCGATTCCACGTCATCTCAGCAGGATATGAAGTTGACAGTCGTTCGATCGGGCATGTAATCTACTACCTATCAACCTCCATATCTTCTTTCGAAGGCGCGTTCCTTCGTTCCCAGACCTATGGGGATGTGAGTGAGGAGACGATGGGCGAGCGCGACGCATCCCACCTGCAGCACAGTTTCTCCGAGGAAAATCATTTCCTTCCTGGTCTTTTCGACGATAAGGTCCTGGATTTGGTACCAATCATCGTCAGTTCCACCAGCTCGGAGGTGCACTTTGTAAACTGTGTTTTCTTTATCCCGCGTTGTTCCAGCTGTAGATTCGTGGGTGACGTTGGCGACGAGATCGTATACAGTAGGTGGATGGTTTGGCGGGGCGTCCAGATCTAGCACGCCAGGGCCAGGGTGAGTGGGTGCCGATGCGGCGGGTGCTTAAAAACGTACACTCCCGGAAGTCAAGCCCACGGAGCGGAAAGTTGACGATCGTTGGGTTCTTCTCTTCCACAAATATATTCTTAGTGAACCGCTTGAAGTTGAGAATGATGTACGGTGGGAGCTGTTGACACTTGTATCGTCTTAGTGTGCCTGCGTTTTCCTGAAAGGTGTTGGTCACATATAACGAATCAGATGATGAAACCATGGCTCACCTGGGCAGTCACACCGTCAAATTTCGCGAGAATGGAATAGATCGACACTTGTGGGATAATATTCTTTTCCACGGCGTCCTGGAACAAGGGCGGGGGTGGAAGATCGACGGCCAAGAATAGGAATGGGGAGGCGGTGGTTTTCATCTCTAACGCCGGAAGTTAACAGTGTCAACCACTCTCGCTGTCCAACTTACCTCTGTCGATGTCAAACTGGGGCTTTTCGTTTGGTTCGGTGTCGGGGCGGACGACGATTTGTTGCTGCTCTTGACGAAGGTGCCCTTGGAACGTGGAAAATATGATACCTGAAATCGTTTAAGCTCATGGGCGGACGTGCAGCGTGAGATAACTTACTACTATTCTTTTTCTTCGTCCCTCCCATGTGGCGGTGGAGGGTGTTTAACAACCAACCGAGGAACTCCGCAGGATCACCCTGCTTCTCCAAGGTGAACTTTCCAGTGCTCTCCCTGCCAACCTCTTGGAGGAATTCGTGAGGGCTGACTTGACTCTTGAACAATCGGGGGTTCCACAGCTTCTTTGCCAACGCCGCAAACCGTTTCACCAGTTCTGTCTCCTTTCCTTTGAAACTTCCGAGCAATAGAAAATCGCGCAACGGCGAAACGTGAAGAAGGGCGTGAATTATAACATTCATGTGGTCGTTCTTTTTGATGTTGTTGAGGCCGATGAATCCAGGGAGATACGGATTTTGGGCAAGATCGTAAGAGGTTTTGAGTGGGGCAGACTCGGAGGAAAGCTGGTCCACGTATGTCTTCGAGAATTTCGGGGATAAAACGTATGCGATGTCTTCTAGCGATGGGTCATTAACAGGGTATCCGTCTGGGAGAACATAAACCTAGGGTGTGAGTCTAAGTGCTTCAGAGACAGTGGTAGATCCTCGTCATAACCCACCTTGGTGGTTTGGAGGTTGATAAAGACGTGGTGATCTTCGTGAATCGAATGAGCATACGCATATGAACTTCGACCCCGTCCCTGGAAGTATTTTCCGCACACGAGACACCCATAGGTATTGATGTTAGACAGAGAGACGGAACAGACTTTCTCAAAGTCAAAGTCTAATTTGGCACGGTTTATCTACAAAGATACGCATGAGAATATATGCAGGTGGAATAGCTGTGACGTACGGTGTCAAGATAGAGGTCGGATGCTTGTGGTGCGACCCGTGGGACGCTCTGATCCTCCTCTTCATTGTCTAAAGCATCCTCGTCCTCGACGCGAGCTCGTTTCGTCGGCCTGTCATCGGCAACCCCAGATTCGCGTTCTTGGTCGGTTTTCGCCTTCCTAGAGACCATTGCCGTCGGTTGAGAGATTGATCTTGGTCACGTTCTCAAATCCGGTCGCGTCTGTTTCCCGCCACGACCCCGCCCTCCACCATTAGACACACGCTCGTCCAACCCCCATGCTTCAATCTCAATGCGGCCGCAGCGTGGTACTGCGGGGCGTATCTCGTATTCCGGTCGGGAATGTTTCGGGGTTTCATTCAAGCTCACGCTGGCGGTCTCAAATGCCGAACGCGCCATTGGACCTGGACCCGGCCCTCCAAAATCTACTCAGGAATTCGGATATGACTATGGCTCACAAGCTCAACGCTCATTATCCTAAGGAGGAACCACCCAGTCGCCGTCATATGGAGCTCATCGAGCAGGAGGGCATAACATCTACTAACTGGATAGAAGAGGAAGAAGAGCTCGGTTCCAGGGGGTCGCGCAAGTCTCCCGCTGCGGAGTTTGGAAGTAGGAAAATTGGTGCAGTTGTGCTCCCTGACCAACTACAGGAATCTGTCGCCCGTCTGATTGAGAGTGTGTTTATATCTCTATTCTACAATGCCGGTGAACTCAAAATCCCCATAGGCTCTGACAAATCCATGCTCCATGTGGATGCTAAGCGTATATTCGGAACCACGGATGTTCCTGTCCAGTCTGGGTGGGACTCTCAGTATGACGTGAAATACAAGTCCCACAAGCAGGCGTATCGTCATTCAGAGAGGGATGGAACCGCGTTCGCCTCGGTCGCCCTCCCGGCACATTTCTCAGCCATTTACTCCGTACTAGACAATGTTAAGCAACGGCTTGGTCCAGAATGGCAGATCGAGAAGGTAATTGATTGGGGTGCCGGCACGGGCAGCGGCCTTTGGTTGGTGAACCTCCTTTCGGAGGCACACCGCTGCTAACTCCTCTTTGTAGGGCGTCGGCGTATAGCTTCCAGGCAAGTCACGGGACTGGTATGGAAAGCTTATCCCTTGGAGGGTCGAAAATTCAGAGCTATTTGGGGATCGACAAACGAGAGGGTCTCGTCGCGATCGCAAAGCGTCTGCTACAGAGTAAGCTTTTCGCTCTCCTGTGCTACACGTTTTCACATGTGATGTGTAGACGTTAGGCGTAACGATATGGTCGTGTCCTGGCAGAAATCGTTCCATGCGGACGATCGGATCTCTCGGTCTCAGGCGCAGGACGTCCTGGCGCTCTCTGCATTCTCGCTTTCGTCAATAACCACACCTTCATCTCGCAAGGCTCTCGTTAAAGAGATGTGGGAAAGCGGTGCTCACACGATTGTACGCGGTTCGAGCGATATTTCTAGGCACGAATGATCCACTTACAATCCAGCGCAGGTTATAATCGACCACAAAACGCCAGCTGGATTTGAGTGTGTCGCCAAAGCTAGGCAGTTCATGCTTGACATGGGGGCTAGAGAGGTGGAAGACCCAGAAACAGCTGATTGGGATATTCGGGGTTGCCACGTTGTTGCACCGGTAAGATCCCACGGCCTAGAGGACTACGAAGCTTGCCTCTGAACCAAACCACAGTGTCCACATGACGGTGCTTGCCCGCTCTATCACCCAGGAGATAAACGCCTGTTATGCGGATTCGAACAACGGCTGCAACGACCGGAGTTTGTTCGCAAGACCAAACATTCGGGGGTCGGCCACGAAGACGTTGGATACTCCTATGTTGTGATTCGGCGTGGGTCCAGACCTCCATTCGATTCCAATTCTCGCACCGTGGGAAGGATGGGTCCCATTTCATATGAGGAGATTCAACAGGACGTAAGGAGGTCTGGGCTGGTATTATACCCGGATACCCACGCAAACGAAAAACACATCCGATCACAGGAAGAGGGTATTCAAGCCGTGGATATTGTCGTGGAAAAACAGGACTCCCCGGATAATATCGAGGGGTCTCTTCGGAAGCACGCGTATTACTGGCCGCGTTTGGTTTTCCCTCCCCTCAAACGCAGCGGACACATCATCCTTGACTCTTGCACACCGAGCGGTAAGACATTTCACAAACCCATGTCTCCCCATGCACTTACCATTCTCGCTCAGGCAAAATCATGCGCCTGACTATCCCAAAGTCTCAGGGAAAACAGGTGTATTACGATGCAAGGAAGTCTGATTGGGGCGACATCTTCCCACACTCATCAAAAAATAAGGCGGTCGAGAGGTACCGACCACGAACTGAAAGTTCCACGATCGAGAAAGGGAGTGATATCGGGAAACGTGGTGTCAACACCGGCGGCCAAAAGATCAAGCACAGCTACGAAAAGCTCGAGAACGACATCAAAAACAGGAAGAAGGACGAGAGGCGGCAACGGCGGCGAGAGCGTGACCGTTCATTCGACCTGGATTGACCATTCCTGATCTCCCCGGGTCTGTCTACCTTACTGTCTCCTTATCCAGCTCCTGTTTTGTTCCGTACCTTGCCGACTCCGGACAATGTCTGGGATGCCTGTGGTTATTTCGTGGGACACCTCTGTCGACCCAAACCACGGCTAGTTGTGCTGGGACCAGGGGCAAACGGGCTTCTAGATGATCAGCCCTTCAAGTTGAGGTGCCTGTTTCAGCTCTAGCAGTTGCTTGACTCTGTTTGGGGGGCGCCTTGTTCGCATCGTAGAGCTCTAGAAAGATCGGGCAACCAACATATTTAGGATATGATCCAAGATAGACGCCTTTTCGGCCGGAACCCGGAACCTAAGACTTATTGAACTCGACCGTTGAACGCTGGGCAGTCTACCACCCCCTGCACGCTGCGGTAGTTCTGGTTTTCCACGTCTGAGACAATGTCTAACGGTGCCAAAACGCACGATTTGTAACCCTCGTCCTGGATCATGCCAAGGTCATCAGATGAACGCAGCACAAGATTACATTCATTCACTCTCCCGCCATCCTGGTTCCCTCCCTCTTCTGTCATTTTCACCCCTAGATCTCCAATCTCGCTTGTGAGTGTCACCCAGGAGCTTGTCCCTCGGCTTTGTTAACGGTTTCGAGGAGGACTTTCGGAAATCCATGTCAGCGCTAGATCGGTGTGGATCATGGTGAGGGTGATGGGAGTAGGCTAGAATTCGCCCTCGAGTTCAGAGGGGGGCAGCTCTGAGTTGAGGCTGGGACTCGGTCGGTAGCCTTGAGTGGAGGTCGCCGTTCCCCACCATCGACCGAGTTGCCGAAATTCCGCTTGAAGGTTGGCGGGAGCAGCGAACCACTCTGTGACACAAGAGATCCCCTAAGTAATCTACTCAACACACGGAATCCGTGTAAAGAAACGAGATCAGCTGTAAACTATACCTAGCCCTTACCCAGGGCTCTGATCACAACGCGCGGTTGGACTGAGCACTCCGTGCAAGATTCGCGTCAAATGGTTTCGTTTTGGGTCCCGGAGCAACCTTGTCTGATGGTGAATGTTTTGGAGGTACATCCAGTGGTATTCCTTGGACCAAACGTGAGAAGGGGTGATCTGGGGTTGATGCGATGGCGCGAACCTACTCACCGGACGGTCAGAGTCGTCGATCAGGAACGGGTCATGAACTCCGTGCCATCGATTCTGACACAGGGGGTCTAAGCAATCGAGACCCTAGTAATATTGCGATAGCATCCTCGTGAACTTGAGATGTGTCGTCAAATTAGCTGATAGGGGTAAATACTCAATGAGTGCGTTAATCCAGTTGGATGGGGTCCTTTCTGGAGCAGGCGCTCACTAATGCAGTGGGAGGCGTTCACGTCGATACTAGTGTGCCCGAGTTTCGTGAAGCGGGTCACGGTGGTCCTCGTCGGGTCAACGTCACTGGTTCCAATGGTGTCGACGAGCGCGAAGAGGTCGATGGAAGGAGATAGGGTGAGGGGGCTTGTACCGGGCGATCGGGAGCAGCGGTGACTGACCGGGATGCCAGAGTTGGTGAGGCGGATCTATGATGGGAGATGGGATGAGTGAAACATACAATTGATCCGTGGGGTATCGAGACAGACCTTCCAGGTGTGGTCAACGGTGTCTGGTCGTACTCTACTCTTCACCGAGTCCTTAGTCCAATTTACCAACTGACATCGAATAATTATTCTGGACGACGCCAACTCAATTGAATCGTCCTCGATCGTTTTCAACCATCCAAACTTCTTTCTGGGTTTCAATGACCAAAGATTCAAATATTCACACGCGAGGATTAGGTTCCTAGCGATCGAGCTCGGATTCCGCGATGTGAGTTGATGGCTCGCAGCGACACTATAAGGACACCTGTCGGTGCTATTGCGGGTGTCTCGAAAGCGTTGAAATCAAGTCCAGGTGGCTCACGCAAGCCCCGAAAGGGGAGACTTATAACCAGTTCTAATCGTTATATATTATTTAACCTCGACATTACATGGGAAGCATGGTCGTACATATCACCGAGGGGTGACGGCTGGGAAAATCCCTGGCCCGGTGACTGGTGGTGGTGGGGGACGTCTAGTGGGCATGGGGGGCTCACCGCCGGCTCGAGGGGTGATAGCTGGGAAAATCCCGGGCCCTGTGACTGGGGGAGGTGGGGGACGTCTAGTTGGCATGGGAGGCTCACCGCCGGCTCGTTTAGCCATCCAAAAATCGTCGAGTTCTGCTCGAGGAGTGACAGCTGGGAAGATCCCGGGCCCGGTAACTGGTGGAGGTGGAGGACGTCTGGTGGGCATGGGAGGCTCACCGCCGGCTCGAGGGGTGATAGCTGGGAAAATCCCGGGCCCAGTGACTGGGGGAGGTGGGGGACGTCTAGTTGGCATGGGAGGCTCACCGCCGGCTCGCTTAGCCACCCACAGATCGTCGAGTTCTGCTCGAGGGGTG
>Ga0307511_10000318_pt1 | contig 51352 bp, 45 predicted proteins | sample 13_EM_MG_FD_200266 | JGI IMG/M metagenome (GOLD analysis project Ga0307511, IMG submission 200266) | Populus trichocarpa ectomycorrhiza microbial communities from riparian zone in the Pacific Northwest, United States - 13_EM | ecosystem: Host-associated > Plants > Roots > Unclassified | place... | reverse complement strand
TCCCAGCGTTGGTCAGTCGTCAGTGGTGGAAGAGGCGGAGGTCGGTGCGGACGAGGGTGATGCCGTGCTTGCGGCACGCCTCCGCGACCTCGTCGGAGCGGACGGAGCCGCCGGGCTCGGCGATGTGGCGGACGCCGTGCCGGGCGGCGTGGTCGACGTTGTCGCGGAACGGGAGGTAGCCGTCGGAGGCGAAGGACACGCCGGACAGGCGCTCCATCCACTCGGCCCGCTCGATGGCGGTGAGGTCCTCCTCGATGTACCTGATCTGCTCGTTGATCAGGTCCTGCCGGCGGGTGCCGGGCTTGACGTCGAGCAGCACCCGCACGGCCGGGTGCCGGCGCAGCCACCAGATGTCGACCTTGCTGCCGGCCAGCCGGGTGCAGTCCACACGGGACTGCTGCCCGGCCCCGATGCCCAGCGTGACACCGTCCTTGACGTAGCAGACGGAGTTGGACTGGGTGTAGCGCAGCACGGCCATGCCCAGCAGCAGGTCGTCCACGGCGGTCGACGGCAGGTCGGGGCCCGAGGTGGATCGGCTCAGCAGGGATCGGGTCAGGGGCACGGGATCGCGGTCCTGGGTCAGCCGCATGCCGAAGACCTCGCGGGTTTCCCGTTGCGGGGGAACGAAGTCCGGGTCGGCCTCGATGACCAGGAAGCGGCCGCCCTTCTTGGCCGACAGCGTGGCCACGGTGCCGGGTTCGAAGCCGGGGGCCACGATGCCGTCGCACACCACGGCGCTGAGCAGCTGGGCCAGCTCGGCGTCGACGGGCGCGGACACGGCGGCGAAGTCGCCATAGGACGACTTGGGGTCGGCGTCCCGGGCCCGCAGGTAGGCGCTGGCCACGGGGCCGACGTGGTCCATCCCGTACAGGTCGGCAGTCACGTCGTCGATCGGCCCGGACAGGGCCGCCCCGGCCGGGGAGACGTGCTTGAACGAGGCGGCGACGGTCCGGTCCAGGGCCCGGGAGGCCTCCCGCACCAACTGCCACGCGTTCAGCGCGTCCAGCATGTTGACGTACGAGGGCTGCCCGTTGAGCACACGGACGGCCGATCCGTCGTATTCGGCGGCCTGCTGCGGGTTGATGCCGTAGCGGAGCTCCATCGCTGCCTCCTCAGCCTGTTTGCTGACGGAGACGCCCAGGCGGTCGACGCTCGCATCCGGTTCCGGTCGCTCCCCGGTGGTGCCCCACCCTCGCCAGTCACGACCTCCCGCAATGATACCGTATCGAACATGAGTTCGAGCGAACTGCCGCGCGAGTGGCCGGAGACCAACGCGGCCGACGAGTTGACGCTGCTGACCGAGTTCCTGACCTTTCTGCGGATCACCGCGGTGAACAAGCTGGCCGGGCTGGACCGCGAGGCCGCGGCGGCCACGCCGTTCCCGGCCTCGCCGGTGTTCAGCGCGCTGGGCGTGATCCGCCACCTCACCTCGGTCGAGCGCTACTGGCTGTCCATCGTCGGCGGCGGCATGGACGTGCCCAACCGCTGGGAGAGCCCCGATCCGGACATCGACTTCCGACTGTCCGAACAGGACACGCCGGAGTCGGTCGTCGCGGAGTACCAACACCAGTGGGAGCTCTCCCAGCATGCGCTCAGGGGCAAGGCGGCCGGTGACCCGTCGGTCAAGGACGCCGACAAGACGGTCCGCTGGCTGCTGACGCACCTGGTGCAGGAGACCGCGCGCCACGTCGGACACCTCGACGTGCTCAGGGAGTTCGCCGACGGCACGACCGGCGAGTGAGCCTCACACCAGGTCCTCGGCCCCGGCGGTCTGCGCGGTCAGCAGGTCGACCACGTCGGTGAGCTTGCCGTTGCGGGCGAACGCGCGGCGCTGCCGGGCCGCCCCGCATCCCTTGGCCACCAACGACTCCAGCAGATCGAGCACGAGGTCGAGGTCGCCGGCCTCGGCCAGCGCCGGCCGCACCCGGCCGATCAACTGCCGCACCAGCACCGGCGTCGGCAGGGTGTGCCCGGTGACCGGGTTGACGCAGCTGCCGCCGAGCCCGTCCCGGGCCGCGCGCCAGCTGGCCGCCTTCAGCAGGTGCTGCGGCATGGTCAGCGGCGGCCGGGTCTCCTCGAGGGCGGTGGCGACCATGGCTCGGGTGAGGGCGGCGATCAGGACCGCCTCGTCCGCCGTCGCGGCCACGTCGCACACCCGCAGCTCGATCGTCGGATGTTGTTGCGACAGGCGGATATCCCAGTACGCCATGGCCCGATCCAGCGCCGCGCCGGCCTGTAGCAGCGACCGCACGGCGTGCTCGTACTGCTCGGCCGACTCGAACACCGGCGGCGGGCCGGCCGTGGGCCAGCGGGCCCACACCAGGTAGCGCCAGCTCGCGTAGCCGGTGTCCCGGCCCTCCCAGAACGGGGAGTTGGCGCTCAGCGCCAGCAGCACCGGCAGCCACGGCCGCAGGTAGTTGCTGGCCCGGATGCCTTCCTCCGGGCCGGGAATGCCGACGTGCACGTGACATCCGCAGATCGACAGGCCGTCGGTGACCGCGCCGAACTCGACCCCCATCTGCCGGTAGCGGGCGTTGTCGGTCAGCGGCGGCGGCGCCGCGCGGCCGAGCACCGGGGTGCCGACGGCGGCCAGCCGCAGCCCGTGGCCGCGCGCGATGCCGGCCAGTTCTTCCCTGCTGGCAAGGAGATTCTCCCGGACCTCGGCCATCGTGGTGCAGACGGGGGTGGCCGTCTCGACCTGGAACTGAGTGATCTCCGGTTGCAGCCCCGGCATCCGCCCGGCCGCCGCGGCGAGCACCGCCGGCGCTCGCGGCGACACCCGCCGGGTGCGGTAGTCGACCAGCAGGAACTCCTCCTCGACGCCGACCGTCAGCGGCGTCCTGGCACCTCCCGCCCTGGGTGCGGGCACGACCAACCGGCCCGTTTTCCCGTGAAGCTGACGCCCGATCTCCCCAGTGGTGTGCACCGAAACTCCCGCCGCCGACTGGCATAGTCGCGTTCCGTCACCGTGCTAATGCTATGAGTGACCAACCGAACGCGCGTCCGGCGTTGGTGTGGTCCGAGCTCCACGATGGTGGCAGCACTTCGCCGGACTGTGGGGAGTGCTAACCCGCTTGGCGGCGGCGCGACGCACTCACACGAGCGCCGCTCAGGCGGTGACCGCGCCCCGGCGGGCCGGAGGAACTCGCGGCGCGGTGTTGGCGCCGCGCAGCACGTCCACCCGGTCGGAGCCGGGGCGGCCGAGAACCCAGCTGTCGCCGCGCAGGGCCTTGGCCTGCTTCTTCAACGGCGCGAGCATGCGGGAGACCTCGCGGTAGTCGGCGACGCTGCCGGGGGAGCAGACGAGCGTGGCCAGCGACATGGAGACCACGAGCCCGCCGGCGGCGTGCTGGGTGTCGAGCTGGCCGGAGGACAGCGGCACCAGGTCGTCCAGGCCGGAGACGAACACGAAGTCGTCGCCGCCGACGTGGCCGACCTGCACGGTGGGCAGCACGGCGGCGGCGTCGGCCAGGGCGCGGCCGATCTCCCGGATCAGGTCGTCGCCGGCGGCGAAGCCGGCGGAGTCGTTGACCTGCTTGAAGCCGTCCACGTCGAGCCAGCCGACGGCGAAGATCTCCCGCCCGGCGATGCGGCGGTCGACCTCCCGGGCCAGCGCGTCGCTGCCGGGCAGCCGGGTCAGCGGGTTGAGCGAGGCGGCCTGCTCGACCTTGAGCTCGGCGATGCCGCGCACCACGTCGGCGCTGTGCACGACGCCGAGGCAGCGGTTCTGCGCGTCGACGATGACCACTTCGTCGTTCATGCGCTGCCGGTCGGCCTTGGCCAGCAGGTCCAGCAGGTCGAGCGCGGTGGCGTCGCTGGGCAGCACGTACGGCCGGTCGGCCAGCCGGGCGGCGTCCCGCTTGGCGTGCAGGGCGTGCCCGTACGGCCCGGTGACAGCCAGCAGGAACCGGTTGCGGTCCACGCTGTACCGCGGCCGGTTGTGCTCGTCGACGAGCACGATGCCGCCGACCGTGCCCTGGTTGGCCAGGATCGCCCGCACCTCCTCGGCGGTCGCGGACACCGGCAGCATGCAGGCGGGGTGCAGGAAGTCGGTCACGCGAGGGCCGCTCGCGCGGCGCACGGGGCCGGTGAGCTCGCCCTCGGGCAGCTTGGTCAGCGCCGCGGCGATGGTGGTCTCCACGTTGGGCCGGCGGCTGGCCTTGGCCAGCAGGTTGCCCTGGGCCAGGCCGAAGCCGAGCCGGCGCACCGCGGCCAGCTGAAGGTCGGTCTCCACGCCCTCGGCCACCAGCTGGGCCCCGTTGTGCTCGGCGATCACGGCCAGCGCCTGCACCAGGGCGGCCTTGCCGGCGTCGGTCGGCAGCCCGGCCACCACCCGCCGGTCCAGCTTGATCATCTCGGGGGAGAGCTCGGTGTACAGCGACAGCGGCACGTCGCCGTCGCCCACGCCGTCCAGGGCCACGTGGAAGCCGCTGGTGCGGAGCAGGTCGAGGCCGTTGCGCAGGTTCTCCCGGCGCAGGCGGGAGAACGGCGTGCCGACCTCCAGCCACAGCGTGTCCGGGGCGCGGCCGGTCTCCCGCAGCGCCTCCAGCAGCGGCCCGATCGACTCGGCGGCCTTGGACACGGTCGCGGCCAGCACGTTGACGTGCAGCGGCACGACGTTGTTGTGCTCGGCGGCGGCCCGCACGGCGGACGCGGCCAGCGCCACGTCGGTCTCGAGCAGCTCGCCGGCGCGGGCGGCGTCACGCAGCAGCTCGTAGACGGAACGAGAGGCGGGCCTCGCCAGCGCCTCGATCGCGATGACTCCGCCGGTGTGCAGGTTGAACAACGGCTGGAACGCGAAGCGCACATCCTCCAGCAACCCGGTCACGATCTGATGGTAAGCAGACCAGGTGTGAAATTGACGAGTGGCTTCACTGGCTGTTCATCGAGTCGTTGCGGCAAATGCAATCGCGCTGCGTGACCGGGGTGGCGCGGAACGGAACAGGGCCAGCATGGCAGCCGCCGTACCGGTGAAGTTCTCACGTCCGGTCAGGTAGTCGCGTTGATTTTTTGTGGGCAATCGGAAGAAAAGCTCAAAGAACTCGGGAACGCGTGCCGACGGCATACGGAGCAATGCCGCCAGGCCTCTCCGTCGCAAAAGGTGCGTCATTCTGGCGTCGATCGGCCAGATCTGCCGGCCAACTGTGACCGGCGTCTCGGCCGCCGCGCGGGCCACCCGGGGCGCCAGCGTGAGCGCGGTGGCCACGCTGAACCCGGACGCCGGGTGCACCAGGCCGGCCCGTGCGCCGAACGTGAGCAACGGTCCACGGGGCAGCGGCGGGTTGAGCGGGAAGCGCACCCGTTCGTGCTCCGGACGGTCCAAGGGCCAGCCGTGCACGGCCAGCCGCCGGTGCAGCCGCTCGCGCAACAGCCCGAACGAAAGCCCCGGCAGATGCGCGAGCGAGGTCTCCTCGACCAACACCCGTTCGCTGTCCAGCGGCAGCGCGTAGCAGAAGGTGGGCGGGTCGCCGGCCTGCCGCCAGTCCATGAACATCGCCTCGCCGGGGGCGAGCACCTCGGCCGGCAGCACCACGCCGACGGCGGTCTGCTCGGCGTACCGGCCCCGCGGCGCGCCGGTCGCGTCGACGACGAGCCGGGCCCGCAGCGTGCGGCCGTCGGCCAGCCGCACCTCGGTCGGCGTGATCGACCCGGCCCGGCCGGTGACCGTCTCGATGTCCGAACGGGACAGATGTCGGCGGAGATTCTCGTTGTGCAGCACCACGTACTCGCCGTCGAGCTTGTGCTCGGTCAACGCGAACGCGCGGACCGTGGTGGCCCGGGCGGCGATCGCGTCGGCCGGCAGCGGCGGCAGCTCATGCGCCCACGATCCGTAGGTGGCGCGCCACGGCCGCTCCGGCGCCCGGTCCACCAGCATCGTGCGCAGGCCGACGTCCGAACAGGCGGCCGCGAGGGCGGATCCAGCCGGCCCGGCCCCGACCACCAGCACGTCCGTCATGCCGTTCAGGCTAACGTCACGGTCATGCACGACCTTCGGGCACACCGCCGTTCAGCCGGCCGCGACAAGACCACCGACCTGGCCGCCAGCCCGTTCCGGGCCGACCGGGACCGGGTGGCCAGCTCGCCGTTCTTCGCCCGCCTGGGTGGTGTCACCCAGGTGGTGAGCCCGACCGGCTCCGGCCTGCTGTTGCACAACCGGCTCACCCACAGCCTGAAGGTGGCCCAGGTGGCGCGGGCCATCGCCGAGCGGCTGACCGCCCGCGCCGACACCGCGGCCGTGCTGGACAAGCTCGGCGGCTGCGACCCGGACGTGGTGGAGGCGGCCAGCTTGGCCCACGACCTGGGGCACCCGCCGTTCGGGCACCTCGGCGAGGAGGTGCTGGACCGCCTCGCCCGCAACCGGTTCGGGCTGGCCGACGGCTTCGAGGGCAACGCCCAGTCGTTCCGTATCGTCACGACGACCGACGTGCGCGGGCCGTCGGCGGTCGGCCTCGACCTGACGGTCGCGGTGCGGGCCGCGCTGCTGAAGTACCCGTGGACTCGGCTCTCGCACCCGTCGCCGCACCCGCGCACGCTGCGGATCCCGCCGCGCGGCGCGTCGGAGCCGCCGGAGGCGGCCGGCAGCGGTTCGGCCAAGTTCTCCGCGTACGTCACGGAACTCGACGACTTCGAGCAGTCCCGGGCCCCGTTCCTCGGCCGCGTCGAGTACTGGCAGCAGACCGTGGAAGCGTCCATTATGGACACCGCCGACGACATCGCGTACGCCATCCACGACGTCGAGGACTTCCACCGGGTCGGCGTGCTCCAGCACGCGACCGTGGCCGCGGAGCTGACGACTTGGCTCAACGAAGCGCTGGATCTGGCCGAACTGTCCAAAGTGGAGCTTGCCGCGCAGTCGCGGCTGCCGGGCCGGTCGCTGGAGGCGATGCGGCGGCGGCTGCACGAGAAGGACTCCTGGGCCGTGGACGACGACGCGTTCGCGGCCGCGGTCCGTCGCGTTAGGACGGAGCTGGTCGACGGCCTGCTGGCGGTGCCGTTCGACGGCTCGGCCGAGGCGGAGCAGCGGGTTGCCGCCTTCTCCGGCCGGTGGACGACCCGGCTGGTGGACGGCGTCGAAGTGCTGCTGGACCCGACGCCGAGGTCCGGCCACGTCCTGCTGGCCCCGGCCCAGTGGCATGAGGTGGCGGTGCTGAAGTTCGTGCACCGGCGGTTCGTGCTGCTGCGCCCGGACCTGGCGCTGCACCAGCGCGGCCAGGCCCGGCTGCTGACCAACCTGGTGGAGGCGCTGGATCAGTGGCTGTCCGACCGGCACGAGGCCGACCGGCTGCCGCGGCGGCTGCACGATCTGGTGGAGCTGGCCGATTCCGAGTACCGGTCATTGGCCCGAACGGCTCCGGAGCTGTTGGCCGGACCGGCTGGCGACGTTCGGACTGGGCCAGATGCCGTGCGCGCACTGGCCCGTGGCCGGGCCGTGGTGGACTTCGTGGCCTCGCTGACAGACGGTCAGGCGGCCTCGATGCTCGATGCGCTGTCCGGGCGAACCGGACAACTGTGGACAGAGGCCTTTGTGCTGTAGTTTTCGACAAATCGTGACGACTGGCCCATTTGGGCGACACTCGCAAGGCTGCTGTGGGTGATCGTGCGGAAACTTTACGTTGGGCTCACGGCCGGTGATCACCGTCCGCGAGCCCAACGCCGCACCCCTGGGAGCCCAGTTGCGCAGATCCGTTCATCCCAGAAGAACCCTGTTAGTCGCCGGTGCCGCCTGCCTGGCCACGGTGCTCGGCTTCGCACCGGCCACCGCCGCCCCGCATCCCAACCCGGGCCTGCTGCCCGCCAACGCCGTGGCCCAGATCGCGGCGCTGCAACAGCTCAAGGCGTCCGAGTCGGCGTCCGACCTGAAGGTCGACAGCCAGCTGCTCGTCGAGACCAAACTCCGCACCGACCGCTCGGCCCGCGCCACGCTGCCCAAGGTCCAATCAGGACTGAAGTTCGGCGCCGCCGACACCGTTTCGGTCGACATCCACGCCACCAAGACTTCCGACGCGCTCCTCGACGCCGTGCGCAAGGCCGGCGGCCAGGTGAAGGACGTGTCGCAGCGCGAGGCCACCGTGCGCGCCGACGTGCCGCTGTCCGCGGTGCAGTCGCTGGCCACTCGCGATGACATCAAGCAGATCCTGACGGCCAGCGCCGCGATCCTGTCCGACAGCGCGGCGCCGGGCCGCACCACCGACACCCCTGACCCCGTCTCGAAGCAGACTCGGGACGCGCGGGTCGAGCAGGTCACCCGCGACTCGATGCAGGCCCGTGTCGCCGCGGCCGTCGTCAGCGAGGGCGATCGCGCGCACGCCGCCGACACCGCGCGGCAGCAGAACGGCGTGACCGGCGTCGGCACCAAGCTGTGCGCCATGTCTGACGGCGTGTCCTCGCTGGCCGCCTCGCAGGCCCGCGGCGAGCTGCCGGCCGTCGATGTGCTGCCCGGCGCCGAAGGCAGCGGCGACGAGGGCACCGCGATGCTGGAGATCCTCCACGACGTCGCGCCCGGCGCCTCCCTCGGTTTCGCGACGGCGTACAACACCGACGCCGACTTCGCCGACCACATCCGCAAGCTGCGCAGTGTGGAGCACTGCGACATCATCGTGGACGACGTCTTCTACTTCGACGAGCCGGTGTTCCAGGACGGCCCGATCGCGCAGGCCGTCAACGATGTCACCGCGGACGGCGCGCTGTACTTCTCCTCCGCCGGCAACGAGGGCAACGTCGGCGACGGCACCTCGGGCCACTGGGAGGGCAACTACGTCGACTCCGGCCAGACCATCGGCCGATTCGCCGGCGGCGCCAACAACTTCGCCGCCGCGACCGGTGGCGCCGTGCAGGTCCTGGAGCCGCTGTCGGCCGGGTCCGCCGGCGTGGTCACCACGCTGAAGTGGAACGACCCGATCGGGGCGGCCACCGACGACTACGACCTGTACCTGTTGGACAGCAGCGGAAACGTCGTGTCGTTCAGCCAGAACCCGCAGACCGGCACCCAGGACCCGTACGAGCGGGTCGGCACCACCGCCGGTGGCCAGCGGCTGGCCATCGTGAAGTTCAAGGGCGACAGCAAGTACCTGTCGCTGTCGGCGCTGCGCGGCCGGTTCACCGACTCGGGTCCGCTCAAGGCGTACGTGACGACCGGCGAGACCGGCGGCCACTCCTCGGCCAAGGACGCCTTCAGCGTCGCCGCCGCACCGGCTGCCGCCGCCTTCCCGCGGGCCCTGGAGCCCGGCGACCCGGCGAACCCTGCCGGCCCGTATCCCGGCACCTTCAGCTCCACCACCAAGATCGAGCGGTTCAGCTCCGACGGCCCGCGCAAGATCTTCTTCAACGCCGACGGCACCCCGGCCGGCTCCGGCGGCGCGCCGGTGATCCGGCAGAAGCCCGACATCACCGCCGCCGACGGCGTTTCCACCTCGGTGCCCGGCTTCTCGCCGTTCTTCGGCACCTCCGCCGCCGCCCCGCACGCCGCCGCCATTGCCGGCCTCATCCTGTCCGGCAACCCCGGCATGTCGCCCGCCGACGTGCGGCAGGCGCTGACCGCCACCGCCGTCGACATCGGCGCCCCCGGTGTGGACGAGCGCACCGGCTACGGCGTCGTGCAGGCCGACAAGGTGCTGGCCTACACCGGCGCCAGCCCGCAGCCGCTGGCCGCCGCCCAGGCCCCGACCGTCAAGGGCCCCAACGGTTCCCCGTACGTCAAGCCCGGCGACACCGCCACCGTGACGCTGCCCGTCTACAACGGCGGCGACGGCACCGCCGCCTCCACCAGCGTCGTCGTCGACTCGCCGACCGCCGGCGTCACCATCGCGCCCCGGTCCAAGCGGTACGGCACCATCGAGGCCGGCCAGACCGTGATCAACTCCTTCACCCTGACCGTGCCCGCCACCCAGCGGCTGGGCGTGCCCGTGGTCCTGAACGTCAAGGTCACCTTCGCGGGCGCGCACTCGCCGACCACCCAGACGTTCCAGATCCCGATCGGCCAGCCCTCCCCGGTGGTGCAGGACTTCGCCTTCGCCGGCGCCCCCGCGGCCATCCCCGACAACAGCCCCATCGGGGCCAGCGTGCAGATCCCCGTCACCGGCGTCGGCCTGGCCTCCAAGCTGACCTTCTCCATCGACGGCAGCTCGTGCACCACCACCGCCGGCGCCACCACCGTCGGCCTCGACCACACCTACATCGGCGACCTCACCGGCACCCTCACCTCGCCCACCGGGGCCACCGCCGTCCTGTTCCAGCGCCGCGGCGCCGGCGGCCACAACCTCTGCCAGGTCGTCTTCGACGACAACGCCGCCACCGCCTTCGCCACCGTCAGCTCCGCCAACGCGCCCTTCACCGGCTCGTGGAAGCCGCAGACCGCCCTGGGCGCCCTGCTCACGGACCCGGTCGACGGCACGTGGACGTTCAAGGTCGTCGACGGCGGCGCCGTCGACACCGGCAGCATCCGCGCAGTCTCCTTGCACTTCAACGGTTTCGTAGCCTGACCGCTCGACTCGCGGGGGTCGCCCGACCCCCGCGAGTCACGCTCTCGGACACACCGAAATGTAAGTTTCGGGCAGATTGCTCTGTTCGGGGGATCGCCGGCGATTCCGTTCGGACCGGCGGCGGCGCCAGGGCATGATTCCGGCACGCGGCGGCCCGGCCGCGTGGAGGAGCCCGATGCGGATCTACATCTCCAAGGTCCCCGCCGTCGGCGTGCCGACGCTCGACCGGCTCGCCGCGGCCATCTTGACCGGCGGGCACTCGGTGACCGACGCGCTGATCCTGGCCGACGGCGTGATCTTCGTGGTCGATCGGGTCGGCCCCCGCACCGTGGCGACGATCGAGACCATGCGCGCCGGCACGCGGCCGGACTGTCGGATCGTCACGCTGTTGCTGGCAGATCTGGACCCGGACGACACCAGCGGACTCGAGGTGGCGGCGGACGGCGTCGTGTCGGTCGGCCCGCTGCACGACCGGATCGCCGGCGCGATCGCGATCGCCGCCGGCCCCGGGCCGGCCTCGCCGGTCGTCGAGGCCATCCTGTTCCACGTCGGGCGGGTCATCCAGCTGCCGACGCCGGTGTACGCGCTCGCCTACGGCCGCTTCGACGGCCGAACGGTGCTGGTTGTGACGACCGAGGACGGCGACACGCGCACCGTCGACCCGCCGACGGGCGAGATCGTCGGCACGTTGGCCGGCCGGCCGGCGGTCCGGGGCGTTGCCCTGGCCGACGGCGGCATGGCCGTCGGCGACGCGGGCGGTGGGGTGCGGTGGTGGCGGCGACCGGGTGCCGGGCCACAGGCACTGGCCGATCACGGCGGCCCGGTGAACGCGGTCGCGGTCGGGTCGGTCGGGGGCGACACAACCGTGGTCAGCGCGGGCGAGGCACGGACGCTGATGGTGCAGGGCCTGAACTCCAGCGACGCGGCGGCCTTTCTGCGCGGCCACACCAGTGCGGTCAACGGCCTGGCGACGGGTGCGGTCGACGGCCGGCCGGTGGTCGTCAGCGGCAGCAGCGACCGAACGGTCCGAGTCTGGGATCTCATCACACACCAACAGGTTCGCGAGCTTCGAGACCATGCCGGCCCGGTCAGCTCGGTCGCCTTCGGTCCGCTCGACGGGCGTCCGATCGCGGCCAGCGGCGACGGGAACGGCGTTGTCCGGGTCTGGGATCTCAAGTCCGGCCAGGTGATCACCGTCCTCGCCGGACACACGGGCTGGGTCCTCGCGGTGGCGATCGCGGTGATCGACGCGCGCACGGTGGTGATCAGCGGTGGCGACGACCGTGAGGTCCGGCTCTGGGACGCGCTCACCGGAAATCAGTTGGGCCTGCCGCTTGAGCACGACGTGCCGGTGCGGGCGCTGGCCGTCGGCGAGTTGGACGGCATGCCGGCGCTGTTCACCGGCGGCGAGAACGGCGAAGTCCGGTTCTGGACGGCGGCCCCCGCCACTGGTGAGGCCGTGACCACCGACTGGGCGGGGTTGCTGCTGGACTCACCGTCCACCGAGGATCTGTTGGGACGCCGGCCACTCGCGCAGGTCCTCGCGCAACGCATCCAGCGGCGGCGCGATCTGGAGCCGGACACGTCGATACTGGTGCACATCGACGGACCGTGGGGTGCGGGCAAGACCACGCTGCTCGAGTTCCTGCGGTCTCAGCTGGACGAACAGCACTGGTCCACCGTCAAGTTCGACGCCTGGCGGGAGGTCGGCGTGGGACCGGCGTGGTGGTCGTTGCTGCGGGCATTGCGGGACGCGATGGTGCGGGAACGCGGCCCGATCGGCCGGCTCGGGCTGCGGCTGGCCGAAGCGGCGGTGCGGCTGCGCCGGACCGGTGCGTCCCTGATCCTGGCGGTCGTCCTGCTGATCGCCGTGTCCGGCGGCGCGTTTTTCCTGTTCCAGCCGGCAAGTCTGACCATGACGTCGGTGGGGGACATGGCCAGGACGGCCACGGCCGTGCTCGCGGCGCTCGGCACGCTGGGCGCGGGCGCGAGGCTGGTGGCGCGGCTGCTGCTGTGGGACTCGGCCAGCGGCGCCCGGCTGTTCGAGCGGTCCGACGCGAATCCGATGCAGGCCGTCTCGGCCCATTTCGCCTGGCTGATGCGCCGGTCCCGCCGGCCGGTGATGTTCATGATCGACGACCTCGACCGCTGTCCGCAGGCCTTTGTCGTGGAAGTGCTCAACGCCGTGCAGACGCTGATCAGGACGAGCACGCCGGCGGCGTCGTTCGTGGTCGCCGCGGACGGCGCGTGGATCCGGGCCAGCTACGAGGTCGAGTACGAGAAGTTCGCGCCCACCATCGCAGAACCCGGCCGGCCACTCGGCCATCTGTTCCTGGACAAGCTGTTCCAGTTGCACGTGCCGGTGCCGACGATCGAACCGACCCGCCAGCGGCGCTACCTCGGCCACCTGCTCGGTGTGCGGGTCGAGCAGGCGGTCGAAGCCGAGGAGGCGGCGGTGCGCGAACGCCTCGAACGCACCACCTCCGAGACGGAGATCGTCGACATGTTGCAGGGCACCAGCGACGAGGTGCGCGGGCGAGTTGCCGTGGCCGCGATGTGGCGGATGAACACGCCGGAGATCACCGCGTCCACCGAGCACTGGCTCCAGCGCCACGGCCCCCTGCTGCAACCCAATCCTCGGAGCATGAAGCTGTTCCTCAACACGTACATCATGCTGCGGACCGTCCGCACCCTGGAGGGCAACGCCGTGCCGTACCAGTGGCTCGCGCTGTGGGCGGTGCTGGAGACCCGGTGGCCCAGCCTGGCCGACCACCTCCGCCGGCATCCCGACCATGTCGACGTGCTCGGCCACCCGGACGACGAGCTCGCGGCCGTGCCGCCGGGGCTGCGGGCCCTGTTCGCGGAGCCGGCCGTGCGCCGGGTCGCCGAGTTCTATCCGGAACAACCGCTGACCCCGGAGGCCGTCCGCTCGTGCAGCGGCGCGGCCGGCGACGTCTGAAAATCGCGGTCAACCTCGACGAAACAAAGGGCTGTCCGCGTAACATCCCGTTGTTCCGGTGGACACGCGCCGGTCATCGGCGGTCACTCTACTTGTTTTCGTGAACGACGATTCGGTCGTGAATTCAGGGAACGGCGGGCTGGGCGGATCGCACTTTCCGGTGCTGGTCGTCGGCGGTGGCCAGGCGGGGCTGTCGGTGAGCTATTGGCTGACGGCACGCGGCATCGGTCATGTGGTGTTGGAGAAGTCGTCGGTGGCCGCGGAATGGCGGGACCGGCGGTGGGACAGCTTTTGCCTGGTCACCCCGAACTGGCAGTGCCGACTGCCGGGACACCCCTATTCGGGTGACAATCCGCACGGTTTCATGGTCAAGGACCAGATCGTCGACTACGTCCGGGACTACGCGGCGAAGATCGAGGCGCCGGTGGTCGAGGGGGTGGCGGCGACCCGGCTGCGGGTGGGCGCGGACGGCCGGTTCACGGTGGCGACCACGGCCGGCGCGGTGACGGCGGACCAGGTGGTGATCGCCACCGGCCCGTATCAGGTGCCGCTGACGCCACGACTGGCCGAGCGGTTGCCGGCCGGCATCACGCAACTGCACTCCGCCGACTACAAGCGCCCGGAGGCGCTGCCCGAGGGCGGCGTGCTGGTGGTCGGCACCGGGCAGTCCGGCTGCCAGATCGCCGAGGACCTGCACCTCGCCGGCCGCCAAGTGCACCTGGCCACCGGCAGCGCGCCCCGGGTGAGCCGCTTCCATCGGGGCCGGGACGTCGTGGACTGGCTCGACGACATGGGCTACTACCGGCGGTCGATCGCCGAGTTCGACGACGCCGACGCGGTGCGGCTGCGGGCCAACCACTACGTGACCGGCCGGGACGGCGGCCGCGACATCGACCTGCGGGCCTTCGCCCGGGACGGCATGCGGCTCTACGGCCGGCTGGCCGGCGTCGACGCCACGAAGGTCGCCTTCGCGGCCGACCTGGCCGGCAACCTCGACCACGCCGACGACGTGGCCCGGTCGATCAACGCCGGCATCGACGACTTCATCGCGGCCAACGGCATCGACGCCCCGCCGGGAACCCGCTACGAACCGGTGTGGACACCGCGTGACACGCCGACGGAAATCGATCTGGCGAAAGAGGGCATAACGTCAGTGGTCTGGGCCACCGGATTCGGCCGCGACCACCGCTGGATCGACCTGCCGCTGTTCGACGGGAAGGGATATCCGACCCACGATCGGGGCGTCACGAGTTTTCCCGGCGTTTACTTCATCGGACTGCCGTGGCAATGGACGTGGGGATCGGGACGATTCTCCGGGGTGGCCGCCGACGCCGAGCACATCGCGGCGACAATCGATTTCACGCGCCGCCGGAATCGGACGTTCGACATGCCCTGGATCGCCGGCACGCCGACCAGCACCTATCCCAGCGACGACAACTGGGTCGCCCCGCGGACGGCGGCGTGATGGCCGCGCCGCGCTGGATCTGCGACGCGCACCGGCACCTGGGCGCGATGCCGGCCTACCCCTTCTACCAGGGGCCGCCGGTGCGCCCGGACACCACGGCCCGGGCCACCATCGCCGAGCTGATCGCCGACCTGGACGCCGAGGGAGTCGAGCGCGCGCTGGTGATCCCCAACTACGGCGTGCCCGACCCGGACCTGGCGTTCTCGTTCAACGAGCTGGTCGTCGAGGCGGCAGCCAAGGACGACCGGATCCGGGCCGCGCTGTGGGTGTCGCCCAAGCCGTCGGACGCCGAGCGCACCGCCGCAGCCCTGAAACTGGCCGGCGAACCGGGTGTCCGGGCGCTCAAGCTGAGCTTCCTGCTCGGCGGCCGGGTGGACGACCCCGACTGCGCCCCGCAGCTGGACCAGATCTTCGGCCAGGCCCGGGAACGTGACCTCGTGGTGCACGTCCACACGTCGCCCGGGGCGGCCTCCGACATCGACGAGGTCGGCAAGCTCGTGGACCTGTATGGCGACCACGTGCGCATCCACCTCGTGCACTTCGGCGGCGGCATGAGCGGCCACATCAAGCTGGCCGGCGGCCGCTTCCTGGACTGGGTCCGCGCCGGCAAGCGCGTCTACACCGACCTGTCCTGGGCCATCGGCTTCGCCCCGCGCTGGCTGGTGGCCGAGCTGGACCGGCACGGCCTCGGCCACGACCGGGTGCTGTTCGCCAGCGACCAGCCGTGGGGCGAGTTCGACGGCGAGCGGGCCAAGCTCGCCGCCGCCGCGGGCGACGGCGACCTGGCCGCCGCCGTGTTCCGCGACAACTTCCAGCACCTCTACGAATGAAGGAGCAGTCGATGCCCGAGTTGACCGAGGCCGAGTCCCAGAGCCTCAACGAGATCCCGCACCCGGCGCTGCCGGAGGGCTCGAACCTCTACGGCGGCACCAAGGTCTTCCCCGACTACCAGGCCGAGCCCGGCCAGTCCTACTTCACGCTGGTGCACGGCATCGCGCACGAGTCCTCGGTCAGCTTCGTGGCGATCCTGCAGGCGACCCGGGCGCTGCGCAAGGGCTTCGAGACCGCCATCTACTTCTACGGCCCCGGCGCGATGAACTGCATGGCCACCCGCGGCTTCCCGACCACCGGCAACTCGGCCTTCCCGGGCGAGCACAACATCAACGAGTCGCTCAAGACGTTCATCAAGGAGGGCGGCAAGGTCTTCTGCTGCCGCTTCGGCCTGTCCCTGCACGGGTTGCGCGAGGAGGACCTGATCGAGGGCGTCATCCCGACGCACCCGCTGGACGTGCAGGACGCGCTGATCCACTACGCCCGCAAGGGCGCGATCATCAACTCCACCTACATGGTCTGAGGCGGGAGGCGCCGTGCGAACCGTCACCTTCGTCGAACTCGCGCTGGTCGGGGTCCGGGGCGCGACCCCGGTCCGGCGCGGCATGGGCGCCGGGCCCAGCGCCGACGGCCATCTTGTCGTCGACGGCCTGAACGCGGCGCTGCCCACCAACCCGGACTCGCCCTACGAGCTGCGGGACGGCCGGGTGCTGGCCGGGGAGATCGACCTGGGCCTGTCGGCCACCCCGGTCCGCCGGCCCCGCTTCTACGACCTGTCCACTGTGGACGGCGTGCCGTACGAGAAGATCGCCCGGCTGCACGGGGCCGACGTGCTGGCCACGACCGTCGTGCAGACCTGCATACGGTACGCCGAGGACCAGCGCTGCCGGTTCTGCACCATCGAGGAATCGTTGCGGTCGCAGGCAACCGTCGCCGCGAAGACGCCCGCGCAGCTGGCCGAGGTGGCCGAGGCGGCGGTGCGGCTGGACGGCGTGCGGCAGATGGTCATGACCACCGGCACGACCACCGGCCCCGACCGCGGCGCGCGCAACCTGGTCCGCTGTGTGCGGGCCGTGCTCGACGCCGTGCCCGGGCTGCCGATCCAGGTGCAGATCGAGCCGCCCGCGGACCTGTCCGTGCTGGCCGAGCTGCGGGCCGCCGGCGCGGTGTCGATCGGCGTCCACGTCGAGTCGCTGGACGACGAGGTGCGGCGGAAATGGATGCCGGGCAAGGGGTCCGTGCCGATGACCGAGTACGAGGCCGCCTGGGACGAGGCGGTCCGGCTGTTCGGCCGCAACCGGGTCTCGACCTACCTGCTGGTCGGGCTGGGTGAGGATCCGGAGGAGCTGATCGCCGGCGCGGCCCGGCTGATCGACCGCGGCGTGTACCCGTTCGTGGTGCCGTTCCGGGCCATGCCCGGCACGCTGGCCGTGCGCGACGGCGCCCGGCCGCCGGACGCGGCGCTGGTGACCTATGTGACCGAGCGGGTGGCGAAGTTGTTGCAGGAGGCGGACATGCGGGGCGCGGACCAAGAGGCCGGCTGCGCGGCCTGCGGTGGGTGCAGCGCGCTGCGGATGGCCGGCGCATGACGGCCATCGGCGAGGTGTTGCTGGGAACGACCCTGCGGTGCCGGATCCGGGCCGCCGAAGCGTCCGATGTGGACGCTTACCGCCGGTTGCGGGCCGAGGTCTTCGTTGCCGAGCAGGGATTGTTCCATGGCAGCGATCTCGACTGGCGCGACGAGGATCCGCGAACGGTGGTGCTCGTGGCCCACGACCCGGCCGGCGAGGTGATCGGCGGCGTCCGGCTCGGGCCGGCCACGCCCGGCGAGGACGTCGGCTGGTGGGTCGGCGGCCGGCTGGTGGTCCGGGCCGGCGACCGGCGGCTGCTCGGGGTCGGCGCGGCGCTGGTCAACGCCGCCGCCGCGCACGCCGAAGGCGCCGGCGTGCTGCGGTTCGAGGCCACCGTGCAGGCGGCCAACGTGGTGCTGTTCCGACGTCTGGGGTGGCTGGCCGTCCGGGACACGGAGGTCGCCGGGCAGCCACATGTGCTGATGCGCTGGCCGATCGACCGCATCGCCGCGCTGGCCTCGGCAACCAAGCGGGAGCTCGGTCCGCTGCTGAATGGCTTGCTGCCCAAGGGTTTCCTTGGCGACGACGGCGCGCCGGTGCCCGGCAGCGACCTGGTGGCCTGCTGCGACGCCATCACGCCGTCCATGGTCGAACGTGATCCCGAGTGGGCCGGCTGGTGCTCGGTTCTGGTCAACGCCAACGACTTGTCGGCGATGGGGGCGAGCCCGGTCGGGCTGCTGGACGCCCTCGGCGTTCGGGATCCGTCGCTGGCCCGCCGCGTGCTGGCCGGGCTGCGCGCCGCCTCCGAGGTCTACGGCCTGCCCGTGCTCGGCGGCCACACCCAGTTCGGTGTGCCCGCCTCGCTGGCCGTGACCGCGCTGGGTCACGCCCCACGGCCCGTGCCCGGCGGCGGTGGCCGGCCCGGCATGTCGCTAAGGCTCACCGCCGACCTCGGCGGCGGCTGGCGGCCCGGATATGCCGGCCGGCAATGGGATTCCACCACCCACCGCACTTCCGCCGAGCTGCGGTCGATGCTCGACTCCGTGCGCCGGGCCCAACCCGCCGCCGCCAAGGACGTCTCGATGGCCGGCATCGCCGGCACGCTCGGCATGATGGCCGAGGCCGGCGGCTGCGGCGCCGTCCTGGACGTCGCCGCCGTCCCGCGACCGGCCGGGGCCCCGGTGGGGGACTGGCTGACCTGCTTCCCCGGCTTCGCCATGCTCACCGCCGGTTCGCCGGCGCTGGACGCCGGGCCGGCCGTCGGGGCGATGTGCGGGGAGCTGACGACGGAACCGGGGGTTCGGCTGCGCTGGCCGGACGGTGAAGTGACCGCGGCGATCGCCGGCCCGGTCACAGGATTGGGGGCGGCATGAGCGGCCTGCGCATGGCGGCGGTGTCCGCCAACTTCGGGCGCGACATCGACGCCGCCCTCGTGACCGTGGGCAAGCTGATCACCGAGGCCCGGGACCAGGGCGTGGGCCTGCTGGTGCTGCCGGAGGCCACCCTCGGCGGCTACCTGGCCTCCCTCGACGGCAGCGCCGAGGGGCCGCCGCCGCTGGACGTGGACGGCCCGGAGATCGGGCGGCTGGCGGCGTTGGCGGGGGACATGGTGGTGACGGCGGGGTTCTGTGAGCGGGGGGACGGCACGGTCTACAACAGCGCGGTCTGTGTCAGCGGGGACGGAGTGCTTGCTGTGCACCGGAAGGTGCACCAGCCGCTGCTGGAGAGCGCGAGCTACGGGGCGGGGGAGAGGTTCGAGGCGTTCGACACGCCGGTGGGCCGGCTGGGCATGATGATCTGCTACGACAAGGCCTTTCCGGAGGCGGCCCGGGCCCTGGCGCTGGACGGGGCGCAGATCGTGGCCTGCATGTCGGCCTGGCCGGGCAGCCGCACCAATCCGGCCCCGGACCTGCGGCAGGACCGCTGGAAGCGGCGCTTCGACCTGTTCGACCGGGCCAACGCGCTGCAGAACCAGCTGGTGTGGGTGTCGGCCAACCAGACCGGCGCGTTCGGTACGCTCCGGTTCGTGGGCAGCGCCAAGATCGTCGACCCGGGCGGGGAGATCCTCGACGACACCGGGGTGGGCGAGGGCGTGGCCGTGGCCGAGCTGGACGTGCCGGCCGCGCTGGAGCAGGCCCGCCGGGCCATGGGACACCTGCGCGACCGCCGGCCCGACGCATACTGACGCCATGCTGCGGATCGGCGCGGTGGCGGCCGCCTTCACCCGGGACCTGGACTTCGACCTCCAGCGCATCGCCACGCTGATCGACCACGCCCGCCGCGACCGTGTCGGGCTGCTGGTGCTGCCCGACGCGGCGCTCGGCGGCTACCTGACCGACCTGCGCCAGCCCGACCTGGCCGAGCTGCCACCGGCCCTGCCGGTCGACGACGTGCACCTGCGCAAGATCGCCGGCCTGGCCGCGGACATGGTGGTGTGCCTGGGTTTCTGCGAGGCCGACGGCGACTCCCGCTTCAACAGCGCGGTCTGCGTGACCGGGGACGGCGTGCTCGGCCTGCACCGCAAGGTGCACCAGCCGGCCGGGGAGTCGGCGGCCTACGCGGCCGGGGACCGGTTCGCGGCCTTCGACACGCCGGCCGGCCGGCTGGGCATGATGATCGACTACGACAAGTCGTTCCCGGAGTCGGCCCGGGCGCTGGCCCGCGACGGGGCCGAGGTGCTGGCGTGCCTGTCGGCCTGGCCGACCAGCATCACCAACCGCGCGCCGCGGATGGCCCAGGACCGGCAGTCCCGGCTGTTCGACCTGTACGACCAGGCCCGGGCGGCGGAGAACCAGGTGGTGCTGGCCTCGTCCAACCAGACCGGCGCGATGGGCGGCATGCGCTTCCTGGGCCAGGCCAAGGTGGTCGGGCCCGGCGGCGACGTGCTGGCCCGGACCTGGTCCAAGGCGGGCATCGCGGTCGCCGAGCTGGACGTGCGGGCCGAGATCGAGCACGCCCGCCGAGTGCTCAACCACCTGGGCGAGCTGCGGCCGGAGGCCTACCGCTGATGCGGATCGCCCTGCTGACGTATTCGTCGAAGCCTCGGGGTGGCGTGGTGCACACGCTTGCGCTGGCCGAGGCCCTGGCGGCGCTGGGGCAGGATGTAACGGTCTGGACGTTAGGTCGGGGCGGCGACGACCGCTTCTACCGGTCGGTGGATCCGGCGGTGACACTGCGGATCGTGCCGTTTCCGAGCGTGGACGACCTCGGCGAGCGGGTGCTGCGGTCCATCGCGATGCTGCGTGATGCCTTCGACCCCGCCGGGTACGACATCGTGCACGCGCAGGACTGCATCAGCGCCAACGCCGTCGACCGGGGCATCCGGACCGTGCACCACATCGACCACTTCACCACGCCGGAGCTCGCGGCCTGCCACGAGCGGGCCATCGTCAATCCCCACACCCACATCTGCGTTTCCGCCGCTGTCGCCGCCGAACTCCGCGCCGGCTGGGGGATCTCCGCGACGGTCATCCCCAACGGCGTGAACTACGACCGCTTCGCCGCCGCCGACGGCCGCGCGTGGCGGGAGCGGCTCGGGCCGTACGTGCTGTCGGTCGGCGGGATCGAGCCGCGCAAGGGCTCCCTCGACCTGCTCGCGGCGTACGAGCGGCTCGGACGGCCGGATGTGCGGCTGGTGATCGCCGGCGGCGAGACTCTGTTCGACTACCGCTCATATCGCGCCGAGTGGGAGGCCCTGGCCGCCTCGATCCACCCGGAGCCGGTGGTGCTCGGCCCGGTCGCCGACGACGAGCTGCCCGCCTTGGTCGCCGGGGCCTCGGTGTTCGCCTTTCCGTCCACAAAGGAGGGATTCGGGCTGGCCGCGATGGAGGCCCTGGCCGCCGGAGTTCCCCTGGTGGCACGAGACCTTCCGGTGCTGCGGGAGGTTTTCGCCGGCGCCGCGCTGTTCGCCGACACCGTGCCCGGCCTGGCCGCCGCCCTCGGCTCGGCCCTGGACTCCAGCGGCGGCGACCGGGTCGCCGCCGGCCGACGCCTGGCCGCCGGCTACACCTGGTCGGCCGCGGCCGAGGCACATCTCCGCCTCTACCAGGAGGTCCTGGACAGACAGGACCAAGGTCCCATGGCCCGCCGCGCCGCCTCGGAGTAGAACGGGTTCATGGGGAGAATCGGGGGATTCACCGACGAGCTCGCGGCCTCGGAGTACCGCGGGATCTGCTCGACGGCCTGGGTGTCGACACGGCCCATGTCGGCGGATTGTCTTACGGCGCTTGGGCATCCATGCAGTTGGCCTGGCACGCGCCGGAACGGGTGGAGTCACTGATATTGCTGGAACCGGGCGGGAATTCGCTGGGCCGGCCGCCGTTACGCAGCCTGCCGGCGATAGCGCGCCTGCTGGCGGCCCGAAGTCGCGCCTGCTGGCGGCCCGAAGTGAGGCGGCCTATGAGCGGTTCGGGTTGGTGGTGGAGGGTGGTTGGCCCAACGATCGGGACCGGCAACATGTGGTCAACTTCGGAATGGCCCATTATCGGAGCGGTGTGCCGATGATCAGATATGTCTCGGACGACCAGCTGCGCCGGTTGGACCAGCCGGCGCTGCTCCTGCTCGGCGGGGCCAGCATCGTGCACCACCCGGGCAAGGTGCTGGCCCGGGCCCGGGCGCTGATGCCCGAGGTGTGGGCGGAGGTCATTGACGGGGCCCCGCATCCGCTGGCCGAGACCCATGCCGACATCGTCAACGAGCGGATGCTGGCCTTCCTCGGACAAACGCCGCCAAGTTGAGTATCGGTCGTACGGATCATCCCGTTGCGGCTTGTGGCGCAGCTCGCTTGCGATTGACCGATTTGGGAGTTACGGTCTGCCCATCTGAACGTGGGGTGGGGGGAATTCTGGTGCGTCTACGCACTGTGCTGGCTGCTGTCTGCCTGTCGTCGGCGACGCTCGTGTCCGGGGTGGGGCCGAGCGTGGCGGCGACGCAGGACACGTCGGCCGACAAGACCTGGGTGCAGTACCTGGCCTATCGCGACTCGCGGTCCACTGTGCGCATCGGCGCCTGGCAGGCGCTGCTGTCCAGCGCGCCGGACGCGGCGATCGCCCAGTTCGTGGCCAGCGGCTACGACTACGCGGTGAAGCTGGCGGCCGAGACCAAGGCCCGCAACGCAGACTTCGCGCGGCGGATCCTGGACACCTATCCGGCGCAGTACGCGCCCGAGGTGCACGCGGCGGCCCAGTACGCGGTCAACAGCCGTGACGACGCCGATCGTGAGCGGTTCGCACATGGCGGTTTCCAGGCGGCCGAGCAGCGCGACCGACAGGTGCGCCAGGCTCGCGGCGATCAGGCCAAGGCCCTGCTCGACGCGGACCGGGCCTTCGTGCGCGACCTGGCAGTGAACGACCCCGGCGCGCAGGTCCGGGTGAGCGCCTCCTACGCCACGCGGGTCGGCGCCACCGATGACGACCTGGTCGACTTCTTCGCCTCCGGCTGGGCCCTCGGCGCCCGCCTGGACCTGGAGGCCTATCGGCTGCAGGCCGCCGACAACGAGGCCAAGTGGCGAGCATCGCTCGCCCGCCTGGTCACCGACGCCCAGGCCGCCGAGCAGGCGGCCAAGGACGCCTCCGGCGACGCCGCCGCGAAGGCCCGTGAGACGGCCGCGCAGGCCTGGCACGCGGTGGGCGACCAGACCGCCCCGGCGCGGTCGGCCTGGGACCAGGCACAGGAATTCGCTGACCGGCAGGCGCTGAACTGGGCGGCCATCGCCCAGGCGGCGGCCGCCGCCACCGGCCCGAACTGGGCGGCCGTGGTCGCCCCCGCGCAGGACAACTCGACGCAGTGGTCGGACGAGCGGACCTTCGCCGCCGACCAGGCCCGCTACTGGAACACCTTGCTGCAGCAGGCGTTGGACGGCGAGCAGCGGGTCCGCACCGGCAGCTGACGCTGCCACACGTTTCCGACCATCGATGAGGACAGGTGTATCTGGCATGCCTACCAACAGACCTGGTGCGGTCGGGCAGGCCCTGCTCGTCGTCGCCACGACGACGGCGCTGACCGCCGGCACGCTGGCCGCGGGAGTCGCCCACGGCGCGCCGAGTGTGGCCACAGTGGCGCCGCAGGCCGACCGGGCCGCGGTGGCGGTCGCCGAGGCCACCCAGGAGGAGAAGGTCAACGCGATCCGCGCGCTGGGGATCGACATCGACAACACCTGGCTGGTGCTGCGCGACCGCGACTTCGTCTTCAAGATCTTCGACAACGCCGACGCCACGCGCTTCCCGCTGGTCAAGGACGGCGCGCTGCAGTCCTATCGGGACGGTGACTCGGCCGCGACCGTGTTCATCCGCACCGGCATCTACGACCTGGCCCAGCGCGACCGCGACAACTGGGCGCGGGCCAAGGTGGAGCGGGACCTGGCCCGCAAGCTCAAGCAGTCGGCCGCGTCGCTGATCGCCATGCCGGTCACCGACCAGCAGTTGGACCTGGGCTACAAGGACTTCGTCTACAAGATCTGGCAGTTCACCCGCAACGTCCCGGACAGCAAGCGGGTCAACGCCGCGGCGCTGGACGCGTTCGGCGGCGCCGACGCCGACCAGAAGACCTTCCTGGAGTCGGGCCTGCTGGCGGCGGTGCGGCAGGACCAGGACGACGCCATCAAGGCGGCCAAGGACGCCAGCGACGCGGAGAAGGCGCGGCTGGCCGCGCGGGCGGCCAAGACCAACGCCGCCTCGGTGGTGCTGCTGCCGGTGGACGACGCGGTGCTGAGCCTGTCCGACGACAACTTCATCCGCAAGATCATCGAGAGGGCCACGCCGGACAGCGAGGTCTACAACGCCGCGTGGGCGGCGCTGCGCAGCACGGCTCCGGCCGACTGGAACGCCTTCATCACCACCGGCATCTTCGACGCCAACAAGCGTGACATCGAGATCGCCCGCAAGAAGAAGGCCGAGGAGGACCGCACGGCGGTCCGCGAGCTCAAGGCCCGCGCCGAGAACGGCCGGATGCAGCCCCGCCTGGTGGCCGCGGCCGCCGCGGCGCTGGCCGGCGACGACGCGGCGGTGGCCGCGTTCCTCAAGGACGGCCAGTACGCGGTGTCGACCCAGTCGCTGCAGGTGACCACCGAGGCCACCGGCGTGCGCGGCGCCTACGCGGTCAGCGCGGGCGGCGACGTCAACATCTGGTTCGGCGAGGCCGGAACCAACGGCACGGCCAAGGTCTCGGACGCGACCTGGAAGGTCGTCGCCGGCCTGGCCGACCCGAACTGCTTCTCGCTGGAGTCGGCCGCCGTGGCCGGCAGCTTCGTGCGCCAGCACGACTTGCGGGTGCGGCTGGAGGCCAACGACGGCACCGCCGGCTTCAAGAACGACGCCACCTGGTGCTCCCGCCCGGCCCTGGACGGCAGCGCGGACGTGTCGCTGGAGTCCAAGGCGCAGCCGGGCCGCTACCTGCGGCACGTCGACGGCGGGCTGTGGGCGGCCAACGACAGCAAGCAGAACCCGTCCGACAGCGACTACCTGTTCAAGAACGACGCCACCTGGCACGTCGCCGACGACAACCCCGACGTCACCACGCCGATCGCGCAGCGCTGGTACAACGACGACGCGTTCCGCCAGTCCGTCGGCGACCCGAAGGGGACCGAGGTCTACGACAACGGCGTGCGCTACCGCGACTACGCCAACGCCCGCGTCTACTGGAGCCAGGCCACCGGCGCGCACAGCGTGGCCGAGCCGATCCTGGCCAAGTACCTGGAGCAGGGCGGGCACAAGGCGTGGCTGCCGGTGACCGACACCAACGCCACGCCGACCAAGCCCGGCCGCTACAACCACTTCGTCGGCGGCATCTCCATCTACTGGAGCGCCAAGACCGGCGCGCACCTGGTGTACGGCTCGATCCGCAACCACTGGCAGAACCTGGGCTGGGAGAACTCCTACCTCGGCTTCCCGACCGCCGACGAGTTCGACATCCCGGGCGGCCGCCGCAGCACCTTCGAGGGTGGCCACATCGACTTCAACGCCACCACCGGCGCGACCGTCGACGTCCACGGCAACTGATCCATTTTCACGAGGGGGGCTCGGCACACCGCCGGGCCCCTCTTGTCACGGCGGGGAGCCAGAACGTGAGAGTGACAAGTAGAGCAGTGGCCGCCGCGCTCGCGCTGGCGGTCCTGGCCGGAGTGGTCCAGGCGGCGCCGACCGCGACGGCGGCGCCGGCTCGGCCGGCGGCGGTGGCGGACGAGTCGCCGGCGCGCCCGATGCCGCCGGACCTGTACCACGAGTGGGACGGCCAGGACGGCGTGCCGCCGCTGACCAGCGATCCGCGGTTGCGGCAGATCGTCGTGGACAACGCCGAGCTCGATCCCGACCCGGAGGTCCGGGACGCGGCCCAGGCGGCGCTGGACGCCAACACCAACGACGCGATCATGGCCTTCCTCAACGGCGGGCAGGACGCCGCCCGGGCCAAGGCCGACGCCCGCCGGGCCGAGGCGGCGCGGCAGGACCGCGCGGCCATCGAGCCGCTGCGCGGCACCGGCGGCTCCTACCTGCGGGCTGAGGTCGACCGGGTGCTGGCCGGGTCCGACTCGGACCGGGCGCAGTTCGTGGCCTACGGCCGGGCGATCGCCGAGCAGCGGGACGCCCAGGCCGCGCAGGACGACAAGACCCGCCTGGACCAGAACCGGGCCCGGGTGCAGGCGCTGGTCGGGGCCGGCGGCCCGGCGGTGTCCAAGGCCGCGCAGGCGGCGCTGGACGGCGGCGACGCGGCCGTGGCCGAGTTCCTCAAGACCGGCTACCTGACCGCCGCGAAGGCCGACGCCGACGCGCGCGAGCAGGAGCTGAAGGACCAGGAGGAGCGGGACAAGGCAGCTGACGCCCTGTCCGACCTGGCCAAGAAGGCCGCCCGCGCCTCGGAGGCCCGCCGGCTGCTGATGGTGGCGCACGGCAACGGCGTGCGGGCCCTGGAGCAGGCAGCCAACGCGCTGGTCTCGGCCGGCACGCAGGCCCGCAAGGCGGCCCAGATCCTGGCCGCGAACACCGCCGGCGGGCAGCATCCGGCCGACGCCTTCGACGTGGTCAAGGCCGAGGTCGCCCGGCAGCTCGGCTACGCCCGTGACGCCTCGGGCCGGGCGGCGCAGGCCGCGGCCTCGGCGAAGGTGCAGGCCGACGTCCTGGTGGACACCGGCCTGACCTACGGCACGCAGTGGGCGCAGATGGCCCAGGGCATGGCCGACGCGGCCCAGGCCGCGGTGTCGGCGTCGGAGACCGCGCAGCACGCGATTGACGCCACCGCGTTCACCGACCAGGCGCGCAACGCCCAGGAGCAGGCCGAACGGCACGCAGCCGAGGCAGCCGCGTGGCGTCAGCACGCCGAGGAGCACGCCCGCGCGGCGGCGTCCATCGCGGCGGCGGCGCAGGCGCAGGCCGACGCGGCCAAGGACGCGGCGGCGCGGACCAAGCAGGCCCGCCAGGTCGCCGAGGCGGCCCGGGACCGGGCCTTGGCGGCGGCGCAGCGTACCCGTGACGCGCGGATCACCGCGGAGAACGAGGCGGCCAAGGCCGCCGCGGCACGGCAGGTGGCCGAGCGGGAACGGGCCAACGCCGCGTCGGCGCGGGCACAGGCCGAGGCGCAGGCCGCGACGGCGAAGTCCGCGCGCGGCGAGGCCGACCGGTACGCGGGTATCGCGGCCGCGGCCCGCAAGGACGCCGAGACGCAGGACGGGATCGCCGGGCAGGCGGAGACCAACGCCAGCAACGAGGAGCGCAACGCCGCCGCCGCCCGTGACAAGGCTTTCGCCGCGGAGCGGAGCCAGCGGGCGTCCGAGGCCCGAGCCCAGGCGCTGGAGGCCGCGGCTGCCGCGGCGCGGGGCACCTCGAACGAGAAGCCGGCACAGGACGCCGCGAACCAGGCGCGCGGCGACGCCAACACCGCGATGTCGGCCGCGCTCGGGGCGCGTGGCGCCGCGAACACGGCAACCGGTGCGGCAGTGGGTGCCCGCTCGGCGGCCACCGACGCCACGCGTGCCGCGGCTCGGGCTCGGGCCGCGGCACAGCAAGCGGCCGCCGCTGCGGCACGAGCCAACGCCGCGGCCAACAAGGCCGAGGCCGAGGCGGCCGCGACGCATGCTGCCGCAATGCAGGCCAACTCCGCCGCCGCGGACGCGACCGCCAGCGAGGCCCAGGCAGCCGACGCGGCACGGGCGGCGGTGCGGCTGGCCGAGCAGGCGGCGGCCGAGGCCGTCGAGTCGCTGCGGTCGGCCGAGCGCACCCGTGCCGAGGCCGACGCCGCCGCCACCGAGGCGGTGTCCGCGGCCACCCAAGCGAACCTGGCAGTACAGGCATCGACTGCCGCCCGGGCGTCGTCACAGGCGATCACCGATCCGGCCAACACCGCCATCGCCGTGGCCGCGCCGTTCGCCGGCAGCGACGTCGACGCCGACTTCGTGATCCTGGTGGCCAACCAGGCCAAGTCGGTCGGCGCCGAGCAGGCCAAGGCGGCCCAGGACCGGGCCAACGAGGCGATCGACGCCGCCAACAAGGCCGCCGACGCGGCGGCCAAGGCGGCCGCCGAAGTGAAGCCCGCCTTCGACGCAGCCGCGGCCGCGGCCAAGTCGTCGGCCGACGCCGCCCGTTCAGCGGCCGCAGCCCAGCAGGCCGCCGCCGACGCCGCCGTCGACGGGGCTGCCGCCCGCGCTGCGGCCGCGACGGCCAACGACGCCGACGCGCAGGCCCACGCCGACGCCGTGCGGGCCCGCCAGGCGGCCAACAACGCCAGCAACGACGCCGCCATGGCCGGCCGCAGCGCCTCCGCCGCCGAGGGCGACGCCGCCGCCGCTCGCAGCGCGGCTTCCGCCGCGGAGTCCGACGCCGCTGCCGCCCGGGGTGCGGCCGACCAGGCCGAAGCCGACGCCACCAAGGCCAACGAGGCCGCCGACAGCGCCCAGAAGCACGCCGACGCCGTCGCCGAGGCGGCCAAGAACGCGCGCGACAGCGCCGTCCAGGCCCAGCAGGCCGCCGACCGCGCCGAGGAGGCAGCGCGCAAGGCCGAGGAGGCCAACCGCAAGCAGCAGGCGGACGGCCTCAATGGTGCACCGCCGCCAGGGATGTCCGATGACGAGAAGTTCTACCTCTGGTCCGAGGGCGACGACGATCTGGTCAACGAGTTCCAGGACTCGCTGAAGGCCGCGTCCGAGGGCATTCTCGATTTCATCAAGCAGAACGGCGCGGACGTCCTGCTCGAGGTGATCGGGGTCAAGGACGCCCAGCGGTGCTTCGGCGAGGGTGACATCGTCAGCTGCCTGTGGACGGTGGTCAACGCGGCCTCGCTGGTCGCGCTCATCGCGAAGATCCCCGCCGTCGCCTCGGCCATCGCCAAGATCACCGGTGGTGTCGCCAAGTTCCTCGAGGCGACCGCCGCCGGGCAGAAGTTCCTCGAGCTGGCGCGCAGCAAGATCGGTCAGGGAATCGCCCGCTGTGTGGAGGGGTTCGCCGCGCTGAGAGCGGCCGCGTCCAGCTGCCTCACGGTGCTCAAGGATTTCAAGACAAAGTACTTCGACTTCGACGGCACGGCCGCGTTCAAACTGCAGAAGAATGATATGGACCATATTCTGCGCAGCCATCATCCCAAGTATTTCGACGAAGCGTCGCGAGTCGGCAAGCAGAAGTCCGACCTGTTCCCGCCCGAGATCGACACTGTCGAGGACGTCCAGGACGCGATCCGCGCGATTCTCGCGCAGAACAAGGACAAGATGGACGTCACCAAGTGGGACAAGATCAGGGGGACCTACAAGGGACGCGTGTACCAGGTCGGCTGGCAGACCGGCGGTAGGATCGGCCAGTTCACCCCGGTGACCTAGGTGGTTGGCTTGGACGTGCGGATCTGTACTCTCGTTGAGTCGAAGGGCGAGCTGGTCCGCCTGGACGACGCCACCCCGGAGCTGCGTTTGCGGCGTCCCGACCACTTCGACGGTGTCGTCGTGCTGGAGGTCAAGGGCCGGCCGGTGATCGACGAGACCGTGGTGGACGACGTCAACTGGTTCTGGGGCTTTCTGTGGTCCGCGACCAAGGACTTCGCCACCGGCTCCGACGTGAAGATCGGGATGCCGACGCTGCCGTACGAGTTGGAGTTCGCACACCTGACGGAGGGGAACGCGAGGATGTCCTTCTCCGGTCGAGGGACCTCGGTGCAACGATTCTGTGTGGCGCACGAACTCGTCGAGGCCATCGTCACGGAGGCGGATTCGTACTATCGGAACATGATCAGGCTGGCGAAGAAGCAGCAGCGTGTCTGGCATGAGACGCTCGACGAGATACGCGCTTTTCGGGATTAGGCAGGTCGTCTTGTCGGGTGGTCGCTGTCCCAACGCGGCAGTGATCACCCGACGAGCGGCGTCCGCTATGGGCGGCCCACGATCTGGTAGACGTGGGGCATGAGCGATGTCATCGACCTGACCGGCAAGACGGTGATCGTCACCGGTGCGTCCTCCGGCATCGGCGCGGCGACCGCGCGGGCGCTGCACGCCGCCGGGGCGCTGCCGGTCCTGGCCGCGCGCCGGGCCGACCGGCTGGCCGCGTTGAGCGAGGAACTCGGCGGCGCGCTGGCCGTGCCGACCGACGTGACCGATCCCGAGCAGGTGCACGGCCTCGTCGCCGCCGCCCTGGAGCGGCACGGGCGCGTCGACGGCCTGGTGAACAACGCCGGCGCCAGCCTCGGCGGCGCGCTCGGCGACATCGACCTCGCCGAGTACCGCCGGATTCTCGACCTCAACGTGGCCAGCCTGGTCGGTGTCACCCAGGCCGTGCTGCCGGCCATGCGGGGGCAGGGGTTCGGCCGGATCGTGAACGTCAGCTCGGGCACCACCCGCCGAGCGCTGCCCGGCGTCGGCGCCTACGCGGCGACGAAGTCGGCCGTGAACATGATCAGCGCCGTGCTGCGCGAGGAGTTGGCCGGCGACGGGATCGCCGTGTCGCTGCTGTTGCCCTCCATCACCGCGACCGAGTTCGGCGACGGCATCTTCCAGCTCGGCGTCGCGCCCCGGCCTGGCATGGTGGTGCACCGCCCCGAGTACGTGGCCGGCGTGGTGCTCCGCCTGCTCCGCACCGGCGAGGACACCTTCGACATCCCCCACGGCCCCGAACAGCCCGACATCGTCAACGTGCCGGAGTAAGCACTGCGCCAACGAGACGACGGGCGGTTGACCCTGCCGCCCGTTGCTGACGGCCGGCGGGGGTCGTCACGCCGTGGTCTCGTCCTCGGCCGGTCGCAGGCTCTCCCGGGCGGCGTCAAAATGCGAATCGACGCGGTCCAGCACGCGGAACACGTCGTCGGCGTTGAGCTGTGCCCCGTAGGCGGTCCACGTGTTCGTGTGCACGCGGTAACCGTGGGGCTCGTTCGTGGGGCCGTCGCCTGATCTCGATCTCACGCGCCGATCCTCTCTGGAGGCGACGCCGGGCGGGTCGTCCGTGACCACGGTCGCCGTGTTGTGCTCACTCATTGTGAAATTCATTGGAGCAAATCCTCTCGACACGATAACACGATGTGAATGAAAAAGAAATACCTCTATCGGTTGACCCTTGTCATGAGCTTCAAGTACTCCCACGAGCGCAATACGCATTTGTATCCGGCGATCGCGGCGATCACGATGGACAACGTCACGAGAACGGCCCAGTAGACGTCGTCGACGCCGAGCACGGTCCACTCGGCCGGCAGCGTCGGAAAGTACTGGCCACCCGGTGCCGACTTGTGCCACATGAAGACTCCGCTCGCGGCGATCGAGATGACCGCGGTGAGGATGAGCAGCAGCCGCGACGACATGGTCCCGTCCAGCAGCCGCTGCGTCGGCGCGTCGAAGCCGAGCCAGGTGGCCGCCGCGGCCGGGAAGGCCAGCAGCCAGGCGGCGACGTCGGACCCGGGATCCTGGTAGTGGGAGTTGATGATCGCCACCATCCAGACGATCGCCAGACAGGCCAGCGTCGTGATCGCGGCCCGCAGCGCCGCGCCCGGCGGCACCTCGTAGAACTTGAAGCGGATGAGCGGCTTCTCGCCCTCCTCGAGCGTCGGCATGTAGCGGGCGTAGAAGTGGGCGTGCGGCTGCCCGAGCCGGCGGCGGAACCGGCAGTGCGGCAGCGTCGGCGCGTCCGGGGCCAGGCGGTTGAGCGGCCCGGCCATGTCGAACGTCTCCTGGTGCGCGAGATAGAGCCCGTCGGGCGCGTGCACGTGCAGGTGGAAGCTCTGACTGGTGCTCGCGTTGGCGATGTCCAGCGTGAGCTCGACCGGCCGGGCGCCGAGCAGGATGCGCAGGAACCCGCCGAACGTGCGCCGATGGCCGGAGTCGGACAGGCCGAACTTGGTCTCCGGCACCAGTGTCTGGTGGTACTCGAACTTGAACCGGCGGTCGCTGGACAGCGGGACCGCGACCACGATCGCGTACTTCTCGATCAGCGTCCGGGCGAACTGCGCGACGAGTTCCAGCGCGAGGTCCCGGTGCGGCTTCAGCGTCGTGATGACATCCGCGGCGGCCGGATCCGGCACGGGCGCGGAGCTGTTCGGGTCCCGCCGCTGCATGATCGCCGTGAGCACGATCGACTCGGCGATCATCGCCTCGTCGCTGAGCCGCTGCCCGGACTGGAGATCGAGCGCGGTGGCCAGCAGGACGCGCAGGGTCGCGGCGATCATCGTCAACGACTCCCGATAGGTCAGTGGGCTCAGTCCGGCGCCGCCCGCCTCGCCGATCCGGAAGTCGTCGTGCAGTTCGCCCTTGGTCGGCAGCAGCACAGGAAGATAGGTGACCTCGTTCTCGCCGTTGGACCAGAACCGCTTCGGCATCTGGACGTCGACGGTCACCTTCTGGGTCAGGGTCTGGCGCGACGGCGTGTACTCCTCGGTCGTCCGCCGTCGCCACTGGTTGGGATTGCACACGGCGAAGGTGAACGCCTTGGCCTGCATGATCAGGGCCTTGCGGTCCTCGCCGGCCCACTGCTGGGCGGCGAGCCGTTGCAACATGAGCACCTTGCCCGGGGCCACCTGCCGGAACGGGAACATCTGCTCGGTGTCCTTCGCCGTTTCCTGGAGATGGAAGAAATAGGTGTGCGCCCAGCCGATCCCGATCACCAGGGCGGTCAGGACCGCGCAGAGCTGCCATTGCCCACCCGGCGAATCGACCACGAACGGAATGTCGACCGCGAGCGCCACGGCCAGGGCTATGCCTAGAGTTGCAGTGCAGAGTCTCGTCAGTCGTCGCATGGACAACTCCCCGTCGGATTGCCATTGTGCTGCGACCGGGCTATCGGCGCGGTGGCGAGGTGTGCAACGGGGGCGCGTAACCGTTTCCGGCCGGCGGGCGACGGCGTGGCGGGCGTTCTGGATGGTTCGCCCAGCTCATCGCCGGCACCGATGAGTCCTACTCCGATTGGCCCCGGCGGACTTCACTCCAACGTTGTAGTCAAAAGTGGGTACGTGCGTCAGGTCGCGCGGATCACGGTGCGGCAGCGGTCGACTACGGTCTCGCCGGGACGGGCGGCGATGCTGTGGTGTTCGAGCTCGGCGTAGCCGCCGTAGTGGCCGTCGTCCTCGAAGACCTGGATGACGTCGCCGGTGTGGTGGTAGGGGCCGTCGAGGTAGGCGCCGCCGGGGCGGATGTCGATGTGGCGCTCCATGACGAGGCCGGGGCGGGTGTAGCGGAGGAGGCCGGTGGCGGTGTCGGAGGTGACGCCGAACTTGGTCATGCGCTTGCCGAGCAGGTCGATGGCGGCGATGCCGCGGGAGACGGTGAAGCGGGCGGGGTCGACGGGCTCGGGGAGGTGGTCCCGGAACGAGAACTGGCCGGTGACGCCGATCTCCAGGCGGCCGCCGAGGGGGACCTGGACCACGGACCAGGCGTCGACCGGCTGTCCACTTTGGACGTGGAGGACGGTTTCGGTCTCGTACTCGGCGACATAGCGGGTGTCGGCGTGCACGGTGACGTGCCGCTCGACGACAACGCTGGTGGGTGCGCCGGTGTCGCGGTCCCGGAGGGTGGCGGTGAGCACCAGGTCGAGACCGTCGGTGGACCGGTGCACGGCGTCCCAGTTGCCGGGATCGATCTCGGCCGGCACGGTGTGGTTGGCCAGGTCGTCCCGGCCGGCGCCACGCCAGAACCAGTTCCGCTCGGGCCCGAGCCACAGCCGGTCGCCGCCGAGGTTCCAGTCGGACGGCCCCTCTGACGAATCGGTTGGCGCGACCCAGAAGGCGTCGCGGCCGCGCACGGAGGCCTGGAGGACTCGGCCGGACGACGGGGAGAACGTGATGGTCACGAGCGCTCCAGCACGATCACGTCGGCGTCCACCGACTCCCAGCTGACCGGCAGGCCGGCGGACATCAGGTGGGCCCCGGAGTACTGGCCGTAGCGGGCCGAGGGGTCCAAACCGGACAGTCGGAGCCGGGGGAGCCGGGCCGACAGCGCCGGGGCGCCGTCCAGCGGACCGGTGTTCCAGGCCAGCACGACGACCTGGTCGGGGCCGGTGTACTGGAGGGCGAACGTGGGGTCGGCGGGAGTGCCGATCATCGTCACGGACGCGGCGTGCAGGAACTCCCGGAGTTCCTTGTACTGCGCCACATACTGCGCGGCCTCCGAGCGCTGGGCGGGCGTCCACGACCGGATGTCCGCGCCGATGCCCAGCGCGCCGGCCATGGCCAGCACGAACCGGAACCGCAGCGACCGCGGCCGGGGATCGAACATGCCGGGCGCGTCGGTGACCCACGAGCTCATCACGTGCGGGGCGTGGGCGTGCAGGAATCCGTACTGAATGGACAGTCGGTCCAGCGGCGCGGTGTTGTCGCTGGGCCACACGACGTCGGTGCGGGCGATGGTCGCCAGCTCGATCCGGGCCCCGCCACCGGCGCAGCCCTCGATGGCCACCTCGGGGTGCGCGGCCCGCAGGTGGTCGAGGACCCGCAGGTAGTTCCGGGCATGGGCGCCGTCAAGGTCCAACGACTCCGGCGCGCCGGCGCCCGGGCGGCCACGCTCGGTCGGCGGCCGGTTCATGTCCCACTTCAGGTACCGGATCGGGTACTCGGTCAGCAGGCCGTCCAAAGTAGACAGAACGAAGTCGAAGACATCGTCCCGGCCCAGGTCCAGCAGCAGCTGGTTGCGGATCAGGGTCGGCTCGCGGCCGTCCAGGTGGTAGACCCACTCGGGATGCTCGGCGTACAGCCGGGACCTGGGGCTGATCGACTCCGGCTCCACCCACAGCCCGAACTCCAGGCCCAGCGCCCGCACGTCCTCGATAAAGGACCCGAAGCCCTGCGGGAACTTGGCCGGGTCAGGTGTCCAGTCGCCGAGGCCGCCGGTGTCGTCGTGCCGCCCGATGAACCAGCCGTCGTCGACCACGAAGAGCTCCGCGCCGAGGTCGGCGGCCACCTTGGCCAGCTCCAGCTGGCCGGCGGCGTCGACGGCGAACTCCGTTGCCTCCCAGGAGTTGTACAGCACCCGACGGCCGCCACGGGAGATCTGGCGCTCGTACGAGTGCCAGGCCTGGGCCAGCCCGCCGAGGCCGTCCGCGCTGTATGCGGCGGCGACCTGTGGCGTCTCCAGCGAGGCCCCCGGCTCCAGCAGCACCGCCGACTCGTGCGGCTGGCGGCCGACCCGCACCCGGCAGGAGCCGCTCAGCTCGACGTCGGCGTCGATCCGCCACGAACCCGGCCATGCCAACGAGAATCCCCAGGTGGGGCCGTCAGGCGCCGAGTCGTCCTGCACCGCCAGCCAGGGGGAGTAGCCCTGCCCGGCGACGCCCTGTCGGCTGCCGATCTCGAACCGCCCGGCCGGCAGCACCAGTTGCCGAAGCTGGAACTCCTGTGCCCACCGTCCACTGAGGAACGACAGGCGAGCGGTGTCGACCGGCAGGCAGAAACCGGCGGAGTCGAAGCGCTCCAACCGAATCGCCGTGTCACCGGTGTTGGTCAGCTCGGTCCACCGCAGTAGCACATCGGTGCCGGGCACAACCTCGTAGTACAGGTCGGTCCGCAGGCCGCTCAACGGATCGGCGAAAGTGAGCCGGAGGGACGTCTCCTTGGCGGAGGCCGAATCGAACGTCCACCACGATTCCCGAGCCGCGCCAACGGGTCCAGCCACCAGGTCGGCCCCGGCGAACGGCCGCAGGCCGAACGGGGCGTACTCCACGGGCGCCCCGTCGGCCTCCGTCATGTACGGCGTGCGGCCGACGTTGGCCAGCGGCGACGGCCCGTCCTCGATGCCGGCCGGACCCCAGGCCCGCAGTTCGGCCCAGCGCCGATGCTCCGGCAGCCCAACGGTGTAGGTGGTAGTCGCGAGACGGAGCGTCCAGTGCCGATTACCTTGGGAGTTCACTTGACCGCCCCCAGTGCGAGACCGGCCACGAAGTGCCGCTGGAAGCGGAGGAACACCGCGACGGTGGGGATGGCGGCGATCACTGAGCCGGCGGCGATGACGTTCCACTGCGACACGAACTGTCCTTGTAGGCCGAGCAGGGCGGAGGTGATGGGCATCTTGGAGTCGGTGCGGATCACCGTGATCGACCACAGCAGGTCGTTGAACACCCAGGTGAACGCCAGCGCGGCCAGCGAGGCCAGCGCCGGCCGGGTCAGCGGCAGGATGATCCGCCAGAAGATCTGCACCGGCGAGGCGCCGTCGATCACCGCGGCCTGCTGGATCTCGCCGGGGATGGCCCGCATGAAGCCGTACAGCACAAACGTGTAGAAGCCGAGCCCGAAACCGATCTGCACGCCGATCAGCGCGGCCAGGGTGTCGTAGATGCCCAGCATCTCGGCCATCTTGGACACCGGCACCAGCAGGATCTGCGGCGGCAGCAGGTTGCCGGCCAGCATCACCAACAGCACGGTCCGCCGGAACGGCAGGTCGTAGCGGCTCAGCGCGAACGCCGAGATCGCGCCCAGCGCCAACGTGATCACCACCGCCGGGATGGTGACGACCAGGCTGTTGACCATGGCCTGGAACTCGCCACCGTCGACCCAGGCCTGGCCGAAGTTGCCCAGCGTGAACGAGTGCGGCAGGCCGCCGACGCCGTTGGCCGCCAGGTCGTCGAAGGTGCGCAGGCTGGTCACGATCACCAGCAGGATGGGCAGCAGCCACAGCAACGAGATCCCGCCGGCGACCAGGTGGAAACCGCCGGTCCGCAGCATCTTTCCCCGCTGGGCCTTCGCGCGGCTCACTGCAGCACCTCGCTAGCGCTCGGTGTCCGCGTTCGCGGACGCTCTGTGTTGAATGACTCGCTCGCAAGCTCGCTCATGCGTCCGCGTCCCGGAACGCGCGGACCAGGTAGGTGAGGATGACCCCGAAGGCCAGCACGAAGATCACCACGGCGAGCGCCGAGGCGTAGCCCAGGCGCAGCGACTGGAAGGCGGTGGAGTACATGTAGGTGCTCAGCAGTTCCGAGGAGTGGTAGGGGCCGCCGCGGGTCAGCGCCCACACGACGTCGAACGAGCGCAGCGAGTCGATGATGATCACCGAGAGCACCACCGAGTTGACGCTGCTCAGCTGGGGCAGCGTGATCTTGGTGAACTGCTGCCACTTGTTGGCGCCGTCCACAGTGGCCGCTTCGTACAGCGTGGGGTCGATTCCCTTGAGGCCGGCCAGGTACAGCACCATGACGTAGCCGATCTGCCGCCACAGCGCCGGCACGATCACCGCGTACAGCGAGGTGTTGGCGTCGGCCAGCCACGAGTGCTGCCAGCTGTCCAGGCCCAGCGCGCCCAGGACGGTGTTGACCAGGCCGTCCGGCTGGTAGATGGCCTGCCAGATCAGTGCGGTCGCGACCAGCGAGAACACCACGGGCGTGAACAGCGCGGCCCGGTAGAAGCCGACGCCCCGGCGGTCCTTGAGCAGCAGCAGCGCCATGCCGAGGCCGCCGAGCGCGGACAGGCCGCCGAACAGCACCAGCCACAGCACGGTGTCCAGCAGCGCCTTGCCGAAGGTCGGATCGCCGAACAGCTCGGCGTAGTTGCCGAAGCCGACGATCACCGCCGGCGAGACCCCGTCCCAGCTGGTGAACGACAGGTACACGCCCTGGATGGCCGGCCAGAACACCCAGAACGTCTCGACCAGCAGCGGCACCAGCACGAAGGCCAGCAGCGTCGGAGACAGGGTGCGGCGCCGGCGGCGCGGCCCCGCCGGCGAGGGCGGGGCCACGGCCGGCGCCGTGAGGATCGCGGTCATGTCAGGAGGCCCAGATCTTCTTGGCGTTGGTCTGCCACTCGGTGAGGATCGAGTCGACCTGCTCCGGGTGCTGAATGAACTTGATCAGCGCGTTGTCGGCGGTCGGCTGGAGGGCGTCGCTGGAGTCCCGGTTGAAGAACTGGGTCAGGTCGGCCGCCTTGTTCAGCATGTCCTTGCCCTTGGTGATCAGGGCGGTGCCGGCGTCCTTGGCCGCCGGGTTGGCCGGCAGCGAGCTGCCCGAGGACGACTTCAGGTACGCCTCCTGGGCCTCGACCGTGGTCAGGTACTTCAGGAAGTCCTTGGTCTGCTGGGTGCGCTTGGTGCGGGAGCTGGCGAAGAAGCCGTCGGTCGGGGCCTCCTCGGCCAGCGGCACCGACGGGTCGATCACCGGGAACCGGAAGAACCCGATGTCGTCCACGTCCTCCTTGGGCGTGGTGTCCAGCAGGAAGGTGCCGATCAGCATCATGCCGGTGCGGCCCTGGAGCAGGTTGGTGGTGGCGTCCTGAAAGGACAGTGCCGTGCCCTTGGGATCGAAGTAGGGCAGCGCGGTCTTCCACTGGTCGAACACCTTGTGCACCTGCGGGTCGGCGAAGCTGTGCTTGCCGGCCAACAGCTCCCGGTGGTAGTTCGCGCCGTTGATGCGGATGTTGAGGTAGTCGAACCAGCCCGAGGCCACCCACGGCGTGGAGTTGTCCGCGCCCAGGCCGATCGGGGTCACGCCCTTGCCCTTGATCGTCTCGCAGGCCTGGAGGAACTCGGCCCAGGTGGTCGGCTCGGACACGCCCCACTTGGCGAAGTTGGACTTGCGGTAGAACAGGCCCCAGAAGTAGTAGCTGGTGGGGACGAAGATCTGCTTGCCGTTGTCGGTGCTGATCTGCTTGAGCGCGTCGCTGTAGCCGGTGACGCCGCTCCACACGTCACTGACGTCCAGCAGCAGGCCCTTGTCGGCGTAGGAGCGGGCCACCGAGCCGGCGTACCAGGTCATCACGTCCGGCGGGTTGGACGAGGTGAGGTAGCTCGGCAGCTGGGTCCGGAAGGTCTCCGAGGCCACCGTGTTCAGGCTGGCCTGCGCGCCGCCCTTCTTGTTGAACGCGTCGATGAGGGCCTGCATGGCCTGCTTCGCGGACGGCGCGGAGAGGTTGGACTGCACGGTCACCGGGCCGGTGGCCGACCCGCCCCCGGCCGAGCTGCCGGTGGAGGTCACGCAGCCACCTAGGGCGGTGGCCGCGCCTACGGCGCCGAGTCCGGCCAGGAAACTGCGCCGTGAGAAGCCCGTGGTGGTCATCAGCGACCCCTGTCGTTCACGTGAGTTGGGAAGTGACAGTGAGGTTGCAGCGGCGAGGCGTCGGTGTCAAGATATATTACTAAATTAGTATCTGCGGTGGTGGGGCGATAGTGTGTGCCCTCAACACTGCAGGGGTGGAGGGGCATTGGCCGGTTACCAGCTCAGGGGCGTGCACGGGCAGACCGTCGAGGCGCTGGCCCGGCGCATCCTGTCCGGCGAGATCCCCGAGGGCGCCACCCTCGACCTGCTGGCGCTGCGGGAGGAGCTGGACGTCAGCCTCACCGCGCTGCGCGAGGCGCTGAAGGTGTTGGCCGCCAAGGGCATCATCGACGCCCGACAGAAGCGGGGCACCTTCGTGCAGCCCCGCAGCGGCTGGAACATGCTCGACGGCGACGTGCTGCGCTGGCGCTCGGCCGGACCGCCCGACCCCACCCTGCTGGAGCACCTGGCCGAGGTCCGGTCCATCGTCGAGCCCGCCGCCGCCAAGCTCGCCGCCCAGCGGGCCACCGACGCCGACCTGGCCGACCTCGACGCCGCCCTGGCCCGGATGGCCGAGGCCGCCGGCAACCCCGGCAAGCTCGTCGACGCCGACCTCGACTTCCACCGGGCCCTGCTCGGCGCCACCCACAACCAGCTCGTCGTGCAGATGGAACGGGTCATCGCCAGCGGCCTGGCCATGCGCGACCAGGTCGTGCACAACGCCGACCCGGCCGACGACCCCGTGCCCAGCCACCGCAAGGTGCTCGACGCCATCCGCGGCCGCGACGCCGAGGGCGCCGAGCAGGCCATGCGGGCGCTGGTGGACAAGGCCAGCGAGGACCTGCGCCGCATCTCCGGGAACTGACTCCGCGGCGGCGGCCGGCCGGTTACCGTGAGCCATGGATCCGAAGGTCGTCACGGTCGTCCTGGTGGCCGTCTTCTTGGTGGTCGTGCTCGTCGTCGCGGCCAAGCCCTCGCTCGTGCTGCGGGGCCGCCGCTACCGTGGCGCGAACTTCCGCTCGCGGCAGATGGTGATCATGAGGCTCGGCGTGGCGGTCCCGGCCTGCCTGTGGACGGTGGTCATCCTGCTGAGGGTGCTGTGACGATCGGTCAGCCGGCCAGGGCGTAGACCTGTTCGCGGCGCGGGCTGGCGGAGATGTTCCCGGATCGCCCGTTCGTCGATGTCGACGGCGAGACCGAGGACCGTGACGGTGAAGCGGCGGGCGCGGCACCGGTCCGCGAGCTGTTGGGCGAGCTCGGCGCGCTGTTGGCCGCGCAAGTGATCAGGGATCACCACATCTCCGGCGGAAAGTGAGCGTTCCGCTTGACGATCATGAGGCTGAAAACGTTGGCGACCATGTGCTTGCCGTCCGTCTCCTCGATGCCGCGCAGGTACGCCATCGCACCGTCGACGTCGTTGTTCTTGATCAGCCCGATCACTGTCTCGGTGTGCGTCTGACACCGGAGGCCGAGGCGCTTCTGCTCGGTGGTCGGCTCTTGCTCGATCACTGCTGAGCGCACCCGTCGGCGGTGTGGAGCCGGCCGTCCCGGGTGAGCTCGCGCGGGCTCGGGACGGCCGGAGTCTCGGCGTCGGGATGCAGAAGCCGGCCCAGCCACGACGGTCGACGGTGCCGGTGCAGGTCGATCCGCTGTTCCAAGTCCCGCAACGACGCGCGGGCCGTCAGGAATGCGGTGCACCGGGCGCAGCGCGGGCCGGGCGGTGTCTCCATCGGCGCGAGCATGATCACCGCGCCGCAGACGGCCTCCGGCTCGGGGCGGTGATCATGGAACGCCTCGTCAGTGACGGCATGGTCGACACGATCCGTGCTGGTCAACCACATCGTGAAGATCTTTTCCGTTTCCCCGGGCATAGCGGAACCATCGACCAGCTACACGCGATGGCGAGAGGGCACCAGAGGGGGCAACCGGGGTCACGGCGGATCAGATCAGCGGCGTGGCCGGACCGGCACCTCGCGCCGCACGGCCGAGGCTGCGAAAGTGTTTACATGCCAGAGCCCAATCGCCTGCTCCGTGCGCGTCGGGAGGCCAAACCCTCCCGGGTGACGCCCGGTCAAGGCATGAGCCGCCAGGAGCTGGTGAAGGCGATCGTGGCGTGCTCTGGGATACCACGAAATCCCGGTACGACCTCGATCCGCGGCTTATGGCCAAGTGGGAGAACGGTGCTGTGAAGTGGCCCGCCGCGCACTACCGGGCGGCACTACGCGCCGTGCTCGGGGCCAGCAATGACGCCGAACTTGGCTTCACCCCCTCCGGGCAACGCGTGCCCACGGCATCAGAGGCGCTCGGCCCCGCCATCAAGCCCGCCGTCGAACCGTGGACGCTGACCGATGTCCTGTCGCGGTCCGCCATCTCCGGTGCCGCACTCGACCACATGGAACGCACCGTGCTGGGCTATGCCGCCCGCTACCCGACAACCCCACCGGACGAGCTCCTCCCCTTGGTGTCCGGTCAACTCCAGCGCCTCCGAGAAGCCCTCGGCCAGCCGCAGCACCTCCGGGAACGGCGGCGGTCCGTTGTCCTACTCGGTGTGCTCGCTGGCCTGGCCGGCAACCTGTGGCTCGATCTCGGGCGGTCGGACACGTCCGCCGACTACTTCGACATCGGGGAGCAGGCGGCGCAGGAAGCCGGCGACCCGGACCTTGCGGCGTGGGTGCTGGCGACCCGCTCTGTCGGACCGTTCTACGCCGGCCACTACGACATGGCCGGCGAGTTGCTGGCCCGCGCCGAGGACCTCGCCCGCGCGCGGTCCAGCTACCGACGCCGCGCGTGGATCGCAGCGTTGCACGCGCGCGCTGACGCGATGGTCGGAGACGTCGAAGGCAGCCTGCGGGCGCTGGACCGTGCGCATGCGGCGCTGTCGAGCAATGCAGGCCCCACGACAGGGACCGACTTCTTCGACGGGCCCCGGCTTGACGGAATCGCCGGGACGATCTACCTGGCCCTGGGCGACACCGCCCACGCCACCCCGCTGCTGAATGGCGCGCTCGAAAGGCGTGCCCTGATCGACGCCAAGGGGCGGGCCCTGATCACGCTCGACATGGCCGAGTGCCGCCTTGTCGAGCGTGAGCCGGAAGAAGCCGCGCGACTGACAGTCAGCGCGCTCCGGTCGGCCGCCGGCTCGTTGGTCGGGCCGATTCTCGACCGCGCCCGAGGCCTACACACCCGACTTGCGCCGTGGCGTACCTCCGTCGCGGTGATCGATCTCGATGGACACCTAAGGGAGTTGCCTCGTGGCTGACTCGTCGCGCTGGACCACCCACGGCACGCGCCGGATGTACGCGTCGTCGTGGGTCAATGTCGACCTGGACGACGTCGAGGTGCCGGGCGGCCAGCGTTTCGAGCACCACGTGTTGCGTTTCCCACGGGCCTCCGTCGGGACGGTGGTCGTCGACAACGACGCGACGCTTCTCCTGTGGCGGCACCGCTTCGCCACCGGCCTGTGGGGTTGGGAGATCCCCGCCGGCTGGTCTGATGAGGGGGAGGACCCCGCCGACGCCGCCGCGCGGGAAGTCCTGGAAGAGACCGGTTATCGGGTGTCCACAATGGAGCCTCTAGCCACGTACGCGCCGATGGCCGGCATCAGCGGCCAGATCTACCGGGTGTTCCTCGCGACCGGAGTCACGCTGGTCGGGAAGCCCGAGGCGGCTGAAGCGGACCGGATCGAGTGGGTGCCGCTGGCCGACGTGCCGAAGCTGATGACCTCGGGCCAGGTGCCCGACGGGCCGTCCGTGACGGCGCTGGGCTTCTACCTGTCGACGCGGTGACGGCGGTCAGAGGGTGAACTGCGGCTACCGTCCCGGTCAGCTCTTTGCGGGAAGGCCAGCGAGGACCTGCGCCGCATCTCCGGGCAGTGATCGTCGGAGACGGCCCGGTTCGGTCGGCCACGCTGGCAGGATCGGGACATGACCGACGTTTCCGAGCAGGCCGCCCAGGTCCTGCGCACGCTGGCGCTCGACGAGGACCTGAAGTGGCGCATCCCCGGCGATCCCGCGCTGGGGCCGCTGGTGCGGCGGATCGCCCGGCGCTACGTGGCCGGCGACCGCTTGGCCGACGCGCTGCCGCGGGCCGCCGAGATCCAGGCCGCCGGGCACCGGGTGAACGTGGAGTACATGGGGGAGAGCTGCCGGGACGCCGCCCTCGCGGTCGCGGAGACGCAGGTTTTCCTCGACGCGGCAACGGAGTTGCCGGCCGGCTGCTCGATCTCCCTTGACCTGTCCCACATCGGCCTGGCCATCGACCCGGACCTGGCCCTGGACAACGCTGTCCGCATCGCCCAGGCGACCGCCGACAACGGCCGGGAGATGGTGATCTCCGCCGAGGGCTCGTCCCGCACCGACGCGGTGCTGGCCGTGCACGGAAAGCTGTGCGAACGGTTCGAGCACGTCGGCGTCACCGTGCAGGCGCGGCTGCACCGCACCGCCGAGGACCTGCCGCGGCTGCTCGACCGGCCCGGCCGCATCCGGCTCGTGAAAGGGGCGTTCCTGGAGCCTGAGGACGTCGCCTGGCCCCGAGAGGCCCCGGAGCTGGCCGAGGCCTACCTCCGCTACGCGGAGCTGCTCAGCGGGCATCTGTGCTCGTACGCGACGCATGACTGGGACCTGATCCGCGAGATCGCCAAGGGCCTCGAGGCCCGCCCTGACGCCCCGTGGGAGTTCGAGACGCTGCTCGGCCTCGGGCCCGACCGGCTCGCCGAGATGGCCGCGCTGGGACATCCCACCAGGGAGTACATCGTGTTCGGCACCGAATGGTGGCTCTACGTCTGCAACCGCCTGGCCGAGAACCCGCAGCGGCTGCTCCAGGCCCTGGTCGACGCCGCCCGTCCGATATAGGGGGATATGTCCCACTATGGGCGGCTGACCCGTTACGGTGGTTCGCTATGGAGGCGCACACCGTTGTGCTCGTGGCACTGGCCGCCGTGCTGGTGATCGCGCTGGTGGGCGCCATCAGACCCCGGCTCGTGCTGCCGGCCGGAGCCGCCGAGCACCAGCTGCTGCTGGCGCGGCTGATCACCCTGCTGGTGGCCTGCGTGTGCGCCGCGCTGCTGCTGGTCGAGGCGTTATGACCCCGCCAGCTTGACGAACCGGGCCGCCCGCTCGGCCAGGGCGGTGAGGTCGCCGCCGGACGCCGCGTCGCCGACCAGCGGGGAGCCGACGCCGACGGCGATGGCCCCGGCGGCCAGGTAGGCCTCGGCCTCGGCGACGCCCACGCCGCCGACCGGCACGAACGGGACGTCCGGAAACGGTTGGCGCAGCGCGGAGAGATAGGCGGGGCCGCCGGCGGAGGCGGGGAAGAGCTTCACGGCCTCGGCCCCGAGGGACAGGGCGGTCTCGATCTCGGTGGGCGTGAGGGAGCCGGCCAAGATGGGCAGGCCGGCGTACACGCAGGCGGCGACCGACGAGGACAGCGCGGGGCTGACGGCGAAGGTGGCGCCGGCGGCGATGGCCGCGGCGGCGTCGGAGTCGGAGCGCACGGTGCCGGCCCCGAGCCAGCAGCCGTCGGGGACCTTGACGGAGGAGATGGCCTCCAGCGCGCCGGGTCCGGTCAGCGAGACCTCGACCAGCCGCACGCCGGAGTCGAACAGGACGTTGACGGCGTCCCGAGTGCGGCCGACGCCATCACCGCGGACGATGCCGACCAGACGGCATTCCCGCAGCACGTTCCCGAAAGTCACCATTCCGCCAGGCTCCCGTCCTCGTGTCGCCACACCGGCGACCGCCACGCGTGGCCGGCCTCGGCGGCCTGGCGCACGGCGTCCTCGTCGATCTCGATGCCCAGCCCGGCCCCGGTCGGCCGGGCCAGCTGCCCGTCGACGAAGGCGAACGGGCTGGTGTCGGCAAGATACCCGGTGAGCTCGCTGCCGGCGTTGTAGTGCAGGTTCAGACTCTGTTCCTGGATCAGGAAGTTCGGCGTGGCGAACGCGACCTGCACGCTGGCGGCCAGCGAGATGGGGCCGAGCGGGCAGTGCGGGGCGATGCTGGCCCCGTAGATCTCGGCCAGCGAGGCGATGCGGCGCAGCTCGGAGATGCCGCCGGCGTGCGAGGGATCGGGCTGGGCCACGGCGATGCCGGCGTCCAGCACCGGCTTGAACTCCCAGCGGGAGTACAGCCGCTCGCCGGTGGCGATCGGCACCGGGGAACTGTCCACAACGGACTTGAGCACGGAAACCGGTAACTCCGGCAGGATCGGCTCCTCCACGAACAGCGGCTGCACCTCTTCCAGGCGCGGCAGCAGGCGCTTGGCCATGGCCGGGGAGACCCGGCCGTGGAAGTCGATGGCCAGCCCGCGATCCGGCCCGAGCACGTCCCGCGCCTCGTGGGCCCGCTCCAGCACGCCCTCGACGTCGGCGGGGGTGGCGATGGCGTCGATGGGACCGCAGGCGTTCATCTTCACGGCGGTGAAGCCGCGGTCCACCTGCCCCTGCACGGCGTCGCGAATCCCTTGTGGACGGTCGCCGCCGACCCAGGAGTAGACCCGGATCCGGTCGCGCACGGGGCCGCCGAGCAGTTCGTGCACGGGCACACCCCGCACCTTGCCGGCGATGTCCCACAGGGCCTGGTCGTAGCCGGCCAGCGCGCTGGACAGCACCGGGCCGCCGCGGTAGAAACCGCTGCGCCGCAACATCTGCCAGTGCTCCTCGATGCGCAGCGGGTCCTGCCCGCGCACCAGGTCGGCCATCTCCCGCACGGCGGCCCGCACGGTCTCGGCGCGGCCCTCCACCACCGGCTCGCCCCAGCCGACGACGCCCTCGTCCGTGCTGACCTTCAGGAACAGCCAGCGCGGCGGCACGAGGAACGTCTCGATGTCAGTGATCTTCACAGCCCCGCCTCACGGTTCGTCCGCCGATCATCACCGAGCGTACATCAAATCATTAATTATGGATACATATTGGTCCGGCTCGTACCATACCCATGCGGGTTGGGGGGCTTTACCTGCATCCAACGCAGGTAAAGCCCCCCAACCCGCATCCCGGTGAGTCAGGCCGAGTCCTTCTGCACCGTCCACCCGCCGTCGACCACGATGTCGGCCCCGGTGACGAAGGACGCCTCGGCCGACAGCAGGAACGCCACCACCGACGCCACCTCGGCCGGATCCCCGAGCCGCCGCAGCGGCGTGGAATCCTGGCTGCGCAAACGGTCCTCTTCGGACACTCGGTCCCAGGCCCCGGTCAGCACCGGACCCGGCAGCACGGTGTTCACCCGCAACTCCGGCGCGTACTCCACGGCCAGCTGTCGGCCCAGCGACACCAGGGCGCCCTTGCTCGCGGCGTACGCCGGATGCCCCGGCAGCCCGGCCCGGGCGTGCACCGACGACACCAGCACCATCGCGCCGCGCCGCTCCCGCAGCGACGGCAGGAACTGGTGCGCGCCAAGGTAGGCGGCGGTCAGGTTGACGTCGATCTGACGCGACCACTCGGCCGGCGTCTGCTCGTGCAGCGGCTTCACGACGACGGTGAAGGCGTTGCTCACCAACGCGTCCACCGGTCCGCCGGCGACCCGGGACACCTCGTCCCAGGTCGCCTGCGCGCTGACGTCGCCGCGGACGGCCACCTCGGCGCCGTCGGCGATGTCCACGCCGATCACCCGGTAGCCGTCCTTGGTGAGCCGCCGGGCGGTGGCCGCGCCGATACCGGACGCGGCCCCCGTCACGACGGCGATACGTTCAGACAACACAACTCCCTAGAGTCACAGCACGGTCAGGTGCACGTGGTCGTCCACACCGCGGACGGCCACCCACGCCGAGCCGTTGGCGCCGGCCGCGACACCGAGGGTGCCGACGATGGCGTTGCTGGCGAACTCGCCGCGGGGGAACCATCCTCCCCACGCGCCGTCGGCGAAGTTGCGCTGCCACAGCGTGTAGTCACTGGCTCGGGCGAACATGTACAGCCGACCGGAGGTGGCCAGCAGCGTCGGGGCGGAGCTGATCACGCCGCCCAGACCGGTCCAGCCGGTGTTCTGCTCCCACAGCCAGGCGCTGTCGTCGAAGGCCCGCACCACGATGTGCGTGCCTCCTGTGTCGGCCACCGCGCTGGGACGGCCGTAGATCGGCTTGTCGTTCGGCGAGCCCAGGGAGGTCCAGCTGCCGTAGCCGCCGGCACTGCGCTGCCACACCTTGCCGTCCGCGCCGCGGGCCACCAGGGTCCACTGCGTGGGCGAGGTGAAGGCGACGGTGGGGGAGTCGGTCAGGTTGCCGCCGAGCTTGACCCAGTTGCCCCAGCGCCCGTGCTGGAACGTCCGCTGGTACGCCGCGTTGTCCGTGCCCCGAACGAAAACGTCGACCCGATCCGTGCCGGAGGCGTAGGCCGCGGGCTGGCCGACGATCTGGTTCTGGGTCGGGCCGCCGAGCTTGGCCCACTTGCCGCTGCCCACGGTGCTCTCCGCGAGCTGGCCGGAGGCGTCCCGCACGAAGGTGTGCGCGTGCGTGTCGTCGAACCGGACCAGGGCCGGGCTGTCGCTGGCGTTGCCGCCGAGGTCGTTGCCGGGCGCCAGATCCGTGCCGGACAGCTTCAGCATCACGGTGCCGTGCGCGGGAACGGTCGTGGTGTAGGAGCCGGTGGTGGTGCCCTTGTCGGCGCGGGCCCGCAGGTCACGCACCTTGACGTCGCCGCTCAGGCCGGCCTTGGCGAAGTCCACGGTCATCGACGACGCGGAGTCGCTGCGGTTGAGCAGCACGACCGCCCGGTTTCCCTTGCCCGACAACACCTTGCTGTAGACGTTGCCGCCGCCCGAGTCCGCCACCCGGACGCCCTGGACGGCCAGTGGGTCCTGGTCCACGGCCAGGATCTCCGGGTTCTTCAGCGTGTCGACCATCGACTGGGGCAGTGTGCGCGGATCCGCCCCGATGATCAGCGGCGACGCCATCTCGGCCCACATCACGAACTGCGTGGTGGACTCCTCCTCGGTCAGCTCGGTGCCGCCGGTGGGGTAGGGACGCATCGGGATCAGGTAGTCGGGGTCGTTGTAGTGGCCGGGGCTCTGCGCCTCGGGGTGCGCCGCGTTGTCGTCCATGTTGCGCAGGATGTCCGGCCACTCGCCGGGCGTCGGGTTGCCGAAGGCCACGTCGGTGTCGGTGCGCCAGGAGGTCGCGTTGCCCGGGCCCCAGGTGTAGGCGTAGCCGGCCATCCGGGTCGACGGCCAGCCGGGCACGCCCCAGTCGGAGGTGACCGGGTCGCACAGGTTGAGGATCATCTTGCGGCCGGTGTTGGCCACGGCCTGGGAGAACTGCTGGAAGGCCACCGCCGGGTCGAGCTTCTGGGCCAGGCCGCAGAGGAAGTCGATCTTGATGGCGTCGAAGCCCCACCGGGCGAACTGGTCGGCGTCGCGCTGGTAGTAGCCGCCGCCGCTGCCCAGGCCGCAGTTCTTGCCGTCGAAGGCGCCCGCGTCGGTGTAGATGCCGGCCTTGAGGCCGAGGCCGTGGATGAACTTGACCAGGTTGTTCATGCCGGACGGCCAGCGCGCCGGGTCGACGACGAGGTTGCCCTTGCTGTCGCGCGGCGTGTTGTCGGCCTGCCAGCCGCCGTCCAGCCACACGATGTCGTAGCCGGCCTTGGCCAGGCCACTCGACGCCAGGAAGGTGGCGACGCTGTGCACGTTGTCCTCGGTCGGGCGGCCCAGGCCGAAGTAGGAGTTCCAGCCCATGTACGGGGTGGGGGAGACGACCGGCGCGCTCGGCTGGTGGTGGTCGGGCTCCGCGGTCGCCGTCGGCGTCGCCAGCGAGCCGATGCCGAGCGCGATCGCGCAGGCGAGCGTGAGTCTGCGTAAGAACATCGATTCCCTCGTTCCTGGCGGCAACGCTGCTGCCGGGGACGAGGTTGCCGGGGCGGCACCGCCGATGTCAATATTTATTCCTAATTTACGAGCAGGTCGTGTCCAGGAAAAAACCCGCCGCCGGGGCATGGCGACGGGTTCTTCCAGGGGAAGCCTGACTGACTAGCGGCTGGGCCAGTCCCAGCGGATGCCGAACACGCCGGGGCCGAAGCCCAGCGCGACCGAGTGCACCCCGCCGGACGGGTCGAGCGTGAGGTTGCGGCGGCGGGACGGGCCCTCCTCACCGGCCGGCACCGCGTACTGCTGGCAGCGGGCCGGCAGCCGCGACTGGTCGAAGCGGACCTCGATCACGTACTCCCGCACCGGCAGCCGGAACTTGCGGCAGTAGGCGTTGCCGCTGGCCGGGAACTGCGGTCCGGTGTGGTTGAGCTGGTACTCCATGATCACGGTGTCGCCGCGGGCCAGCGTTCGGTCGAAGACCAGCTCGGCCACCAGGATGCTGGACTCCTCGTCCACCGCGGTCCGGCCGACCCGGCAGTTGCTCAGGTTGGCCAGCTCCGGGATCACGCCCGGGCCGGACTCCGAGTCGTAGACCAGCACCCAGCGGTCCGCGCCGTCCTGCTCCGCCCGCAGCACCTGGCGCACCCACAGGGAGCGCTGACCGCCGTCGGGGGCGACCTCGATGCGGTCGTGCTGGCTGAGCCGGCCGAGCCGGCAGTCGGAGCTGGTGTCGACCCGGGACAGCAAGGTGGCCAGCCGCTCGCGGCGGGACCAGAGCGCGTCGATCGGCAGCACCCGGGTCGGCCGGCTGCGGCGACCCCGCGGGCGGGGCGGCCCCAGCAGCGCCGTCAGCGAGCTCGGCGGCACACCGAGCACAGCTTCCAGGTGGCGCAGTGCCTCGAGCGACTCCGGCCGCTCCGGCCTTCTGCGGCCGGACTGCCAGTAGCTGAGCGTGGCGACGCTGATGGTGATGCCGCGCAGCCCTAGCCGGTGCTGGATTCGGTCCAGGCTCAACCGGCTGGTCTTGATCGCGGCGCGCAAGGCGTCCGGAAACGGTCCGGTGGCCAGCAGGCCGACCAGTTCGTCCCGGTCGGCTGGCACGGTGTCGGCGAACGACAGTTCCGGATGACCAGCAGCGATCGTCATAGTGACTCCTCGCTGTCAACTTGTCACGCAGCAGTGACACTACTGGGTGAGCACGTGACCATGGCACCTCTGAACGGAGGCTGTGTGTACTCCTATCGGCGTAAAGTATTACTTGGAGTCGCCGAGTGTCCAGTCGTACCCGGTTCGACGGTCACACTTCCGGGTTGGTTCACCCTAGTGTCGGGCCACTGGCAAGCCCCCCGCGGGCGGCCCCGTAGGCTTGTTCGGTGACCACCCCGAGACCCGCGGGTGACCGCGTGTTCGCCGACGTGGCCACCGCAGTGCTGGGCCCTGGAGACCACCGATTCGCCGATCTGCTCGACGTGCTGGCCCAGATGCCGGCCGGTCAGCTGGATGTGGTGCACGCCAACGACGACCTGCTGCCGCGGTTGGCCCACGAGAACGGCCTCGACGCGGCGCTGGCGGCGGCGCGCCTCGCGCTGCGACCGGGCGGCCTGTTCATCGCCGCCGTGCCCGAGCTGGACAAGCTCCGCCGCCTGCGCCCCACCGCCCCGCCGCCGCGCGTCTCCGGCCGCGGCGACCAGCGCCAGGTCACCGTGCAGCTGTGGGACTGGGCCGAGGACGGGCAGTCCTACGGGCTGGAAGTCCTCCAGTTGGCCCGCTCCGGCAGCCAGTGGGAGCTGATCCGGGCCGTCTCCACCCGCCACCAGGTGATCACTGGCGCGCAGGTCACCGCCGGCCTCACCGCCGCCGGCTTCGCCGCCGTGCAGCGCCTCACCCCCAAGGAGAGTGGCCACCCCCTGCCGCTCTGGGTGGCCGTCGCCCCTTAGTCGAGGCAAACGCCACATGCGCTTCCCATTTGGCATTCGGCATCCCAAGTGTCCGGTTTCGCGCACGTGGAGTCCGTAACAGCTGCCTTAACTCCCGGCAAAGTTGATCTCGTGACAGGGACTCGGTCGCGGTGCTTCAATACGTTAGGAAAGTTTCCTAACGATCCCGGGAGGCCCTGCACTCATGTCATCTCCCCGTACGCGCGTCGCTGTGGCAGCCGCCGCGGCTCTGGTGCTCGCCGCGCCACTCGCTGTCAAGTCCGCCGCCGCCACGATGAACACCGCCACCACGGCGGTCACGTCGGACGCGGCCGCCAATACCCCGGCCGCCCCGTCGTACACGGCCGCCCAGGTGCTGGCCGGCGTCCAGAAGAACAGCACGAGCGCGAACAAGGTCAACTCCAAGCCGCACATCAACACCATGACGCGGTCCCAGAACGTGAACGTGTACCAGGTGACGACGGGCGTCTACGCCTACAGTTCCAGCCTGGCCGTCGACGACGACGGCAGCGACCCCGACAACGATCCCGATCACCAGGACCAGACGACCTTCCAGGACAGCAACGGCAAGCAGCTGGCCGCGCACCACGTGCCGTTCTACGTGCTGGGCGACGACTGCTGGGATCGCAAGTCCCCGTGCCCGCACTTCTTCTACAAGGAACACAACATCAAGGGCCGGCAGTTCGCATTGATGTTCTACAAGAGCAAGGTCATCGGCGCGATCTTCGGCGACACGCAGACCGGGAACGACCAGACCACCTCGGACAACGACTCCCGCGAATTGGGCGAGGCGTCCGTGAAGGCGGCCTCGCTGCTCGGCATTCCCAGCAGCGGCACCACCGGTGGCGTTGACAACGGCGTGACCGTGGTGATCTTCTCCGGCCCGTCCTGGGTCGTGAATGGCAGCAACGCCAATCTGAACACCAACACCCAGGCCCTG
>Ga0307511_10000317_pt1 | contig 51403 bp, 65 predicted proteins | sample 13_EM_MG_FD_200266 | JGI IMG/M metagenome (GOLD analysis project Ga0307511, IMG submission 200266) | Populus trichocarpa ectomycorrhiza microbial communities from riparian zone in the Pacific Northwest, United States - 13_EM | ecosystem: Host-associated > Plants > Roots > Unclassified | place... | reverse complement strand
CGTTTATTTACACCCCCCCCCCCCCCCGGACCGTATGCTTACATGACCATGTACGTTGAGTAGCAGTCGAATCCAATATTAACCATGCGAGGAGTTGGTCGGAACCCACGAGCGCGAGACAAGTCCCACCCTTCAGAAGTGTTTTTTTTGCGAGCCCAGGCACATGGGAAGTACGAAGGTCCTCAGCAAATGGGGGCCGAACTTTGAGGTCTGGAACACCGTACAAGCACAATTTGTTCTGTCGTGGAGGGCAACAAGTTCCATGAAGGAGGCGATAAGGTACAGGGCGAGATCGGGTAAACGAATTAAGTTTGAAAAGCAATTCGAGAGATGCACCAGGCATTTAACAACAACCGCCAGAACTCTCCTCCTCGGTACCTTCTCGACTTAGGGTCGTGCCAGGGGGCACCCCTGCCTTGTCCCCACCATGCGTTCCGTGTTTTTCGGCACTGCACGCCTGGTCAGCTGTGATCCATTCGAATGACAGAAATGGCGTACCGTTGCTGGATTTGTCGCGTCATTGTGTAAAACATTTCATCAACATTCGTGGAATCCTTGGCGGAAGTTTCCAGGAAGGGGATGTTGAGAGAGTCAGCGAGTTCCTAATTTCGAGAATCGGTCAGTTGGAGAGCGGAGGTGAATCGGCGAGGGTGTACCTTAGCAATACTGTATTCCACGACCTTCTTGGACACGAGATCGGATTTGTTGCCAATCAGGAGTTTCTCGACGTAGTCCGCTGCATAGCGTTCGATTTCTTTCAACCACATCCTCACGTTCTCGAACGATTCTAGTAGCGAGCGTGAGTTGGAGTGATTTCCCGAATGCAAGACGCATACCGCTGTCCGTGACATCATACACGACCACAATGCCATGGGCACCTCGATAGTAAGCCGCGGTAATTGTGCGGAAACGTTCTTGACCTGCCAGGAAGGTTGGGTGAGCGCCACACCTCCGAGTTCACCTAAACAAACCTGCTGTGTCCCACTAGCGGTGTGGAATCTGGCGTATTAGTATGGTATGTCATATATTTATGAGACGAGGGCGTACGATTTGGAGTTTGATTGTTTTGCCGTCAACGTCAATGGTACGGATCTTAAAGTCGACTCCTATCGTGCTGAGGTAGCTCTCCGTGTAGGAGTCCTCGGCGAACCGCAAGAGAAGACACGACTAGATATGAAGGCGCTCAGTCTTTCATACTCATATGTGGCTTGGGAAGCCGTACCTTTCCTACACCAGAATCACCGATGAGGAGGAGTTTGAAGAGATAGTCGTAGTCGTTGGACATCGTTTATGGCACGTTATCGTCGTGGTCGTGAAATAAGGAGATGGTGACGCGTATCGCACGATGGTTAGTGCCAGGGGATCCTCTCCGCTGGGGTGGCTCACTTGGTCGCCATCACTTGGGCGGTCCCACTCCGCCGCCCGGCTCCGATCGGACCACAGAGTTTTTTTTCTCTCTCTTTCTCTCTTCCGTCCACAGAGCCAAAGTGTGAGTCCGAGTTCCCTCTCTTCTTTCTCGGGATGATCCAATCTCAGACCTGTACCGACCCCCTCGCTGGGGCTAGAGGACAACCTTATATTGCCTTTTGTTCTGATCTTTTCGTTTCACTGAAAACCCGCAGTCATGACCTGTGCTGACCTCGCTCTCTCCGTTTCAGTCCCTGATGAAAGAGCGACAACACTACACACGCCGTGATTTGTGAATACCGGACGCTCAATTAGTCAACCTGGCCACGAGCTCCCTCCGTCTTATTTGCGTACGAAGCGCACCCTTCGTATAAACGTTCTTCCACACCGCACCCCCAGCGTGCCGAGTACAATCAAATCGTTTTCACCACACAGTTGTTAAACCCGCGTTCCACCGCGTAACCTTGGCAAAACCTCTCAACAGCAAATTCGGCTTTGCCTTTTTCCCATTGAAATGCTTCCATTCATCCTCGGGCTCCTTTCGTACCTTTGTTCTCGTACGCTGCTTTTCTCCTCCGGTAAACGCTTTGGGAGTGATCTTCACGGTAACCACGCTCACCAGATGTTTCCGCTGAAACCACTCTCTACATCCCCGGAGCAGATGAACAGCCACTGAGCGTCCAACAGATCGGAACGGATGGCGACGGGAGAACGTCGTGGGTGATTGGTCCCGGAACTCCTACTGGGACATTCACGGATCCGAACGTTAGGTTCACCGGTGAGGAATCGGTGAATTTGCGCTGGTTACAATCCAGCTGACTTACGTTGGCCCTACCTCTCAGCCACCCTCGTGGAGGGACCCTCAGATGCCATCCTCCAAGGATCAATACCCGGAGGTCCAGCATTTTCGTACTCTTGCGCCATAGCCGGGAGCCAAGCAAACTGTCAGCTGGTAGCCTCAGATCAAACAATGACCGAGACCACAAGCATCATAGAGCTTGTTAGCCCGTTCCTAGTTCAAGGGGGCGGTAGCTCCAGCCCCAGCCTTAGCTCGGGGCTTCCTTCGTCGACGCTCACTTCCATACCACTGACCCCTTTGACGCTCTCAACAACACACACCACCGCAACTCCAAGTTCTGGTCTTCCCCCGCAGCCCACTGCGACTTCTTTCAATTCGGCTCGTCGCCGGGATCATCACACGTCCTGGGCTTTGCTATGGCTGGGACTATTCCACGTATTTTATAACATCTAGTGGGTAGCATCCAAGTTGTGCGGACCCTTCGTTTCACTTGCGCCGTTGCGCAGCCTGTGGCACCAACTCTCTCGTTCCGGGGTCCATAGTATCCCGTATCCATGAAATAAATAACCTATTGAAGGCGGCTCTCCGGGAGGATAACCGGGCATGCACACGCAGCCGAGTCTATTTATGACACATCAGGGATGTAATACCTGCGCGGACACCGGAGTAGAGCCTGAGGAAGCCGCCCTCGACGGAAACACGCAGCTTTGTTGAATGTCTTGAGTTTTTTTTTTTTTTTTTTCGAGCGGCAGCGTACGGCAGGACCCTGGAACGATGTCAGGGGTCCTCGCACGGCTTACGATTGCGACGGCCGGCCTGATGGCACTCCCACGCCCCCTGGGAAACGGGTAAAGTAAGCTTAGGTCCGAGATTGAGGGGACAGATACCGAGAGCGAATTCTTGTGGCGAACCAAGGATCCGTCAGTAATCGTGTTCGTGATCTGGCAATAGTATCCAACTAGGTCGCTGACTGAGGGGAAGGAGACGCAGAAGCCGAGAGTTTGGATCAGGGAAACGTCATCCAACGTCGCCAACGAGTCCCGTTTGGCGTTGACCACGCGGCGAATGCTATCCTTGGCTCGGCTGGCGAAGAGACCGTCGGAGAGAACGAGGGCGGTCAAAAATATTCCTTGACATCGCCAGAGAGTCGTCGCATCTCGAGGAGGAAGCAGCATCGAAAGGTTCGTGTTACAAGAAAAGATCGTTGCATCTCGGGGAGAGCCCTAGTACGAGTCCCACACGAGGTCGCACGGACCAGTGCGTGAGAGCATTTCCTCCGGAGGCTGTTGCATCGCTCAGTGTACACACCTTGAGTTTTATGACTTCAAGTACGCCAGTATCGAGAAACTCGCGGCCGCGTCGAGAGGTCAAAATGATCACTCTCAAGGGTTTAAACTGAGACTACGCAGCCTGGGGTGTGAGGGGGTCGCTTCCTTGATCAATTCACAACGCAAAATGAACCCCAAGGTTACGTATGCCGACCGGTAGGTGTCCAGAAGAGCTGAATCAGGGCGTTTCCTTCAGACTCAGTGATATGGACCGGGAGAGTTGGAAACGTAAGCATCATCGTCAGGACCCAAAACCCATCACAGAACCAGCAGAGCAGATGAGGCCGTTGGTCCTTTCCCGATGACGGGGGGTCCACCTAACCTGGCCTAAACCTGAAGTATTTCATCTGAGCGATGGTTCCCGAGAAATCGCGGTAACAGGAGGCACACTCCGACCAGTAACGAATGTGGGCAGTAGATCGGAACAAGGCGACCCTTGGGATACGGACCGTACCACCCTTCCCGAATGAACGATGGTGTCGTGGGCCGAGCAGCCCGGGTAGGTTAGGATCCATACCACCCGAGACGGTTCATCAGACCCGCTGTCGAAGGGCCCGAGAGGGATAGCCCAACTGGCACGCTCACGGGACAGACTCCTGAAAGGACCTTGCGTGGCAGCCTCGTCGGTTCCGTCGGTACCGGGGGTCCAGAAGACACGGCCATCGTGCCTTACAGTTCCAGAAGCATGTCACGTGGGTGTCGGCGGTTGGTCACTGCGTTAACTTCTACCGCTCGCGCCTGCCGGGGAAGCGGGTGTAACTACCTGGAGCCCCCCTGGCCAGGCTAAGATTGCTGGTATCGCCTTTGGCTGCTTTGCAATCACTTCCGCTCCACGGCCATGGCACCGATTCCGTCCCAGTCTCACGAGCGCTACGCTACTCTCATGACGGGAAATTGAAATACTCGCCAATAATCCCGCACGTTATCCCCATCACCTCGTGGCGTTGGGTCCTAGGGTCCCCCCCTGTTTGGATCTGTGTTCCATATAACAGGCGACCACGCAAGCGACTTGTGTTTTGGGAAAATGGACGCGCCATTGCCCCCTTGTTCGAAGTGCAGGTACGAATAGGAGACTATACCCTCAAGTAAGCCGTCTCGCAAGGTCACTATGCCGACCGCTTCGTTCACTGTTCCTCGCCCTGATGGACGTATTGGCTCCGACGCGCACATCAAAAGAGCTACGCGCTCACCTCGGTCCCACTCATTACTTGGGCTAGTGAAGACGGTGCGTCACGTGTAAATCACGAACACCCTGCGTTCCATTTCCCCCCTGACACGATGCACGGTGGCACAGCATTTGGCATAGTGATACCCTAGGGATTTCTCAACAAAGTCCCATATGATGATCGATGATCGATGATCTCGGTGCTTCCCTTTCACCCCAGTGGTATGGACCCTCCTATGCTAAAAACCGAATATCGAATTATGTACGATGACATGTCCGCCCGATGAGGAACAATATATACCGTACAGGTAATGTATGCCACGCACTCATTTCACACACGCCTCGATTCGATCCGATCTCTCGCAAGCTTTGATCGCCTGGCGTTTGTGGGCTTACATTTCCCGAAACCCAAATCCCATTGGATGACGGGCAGAACCCTTGCAAAGTCGGTTAGGGGAGGGGGAAATACTGGATATAAAAACGACGCAGTGGACGCTCAGAAGATCTCTGGCACGTCGATCGAAATAGGACTCCGTCGTGAAGGGTTTTCTGCTTTTATCTACAAGGATTTAACCAGATGGCGGAGATCATGCGCCCTCTTCTACAAGTCTCCAGTTTGGAATCCTGTATGGTTCGTCCGGAAGCTGTGTGCCAGGTTCGGATTGCCTTCCTGACCGTAGGACGTGGACCGCCGGGACTGGCTCAACAAAGGCTAACAATACCGGGTCGGACAAACCAACGAGCAATCACGGTTCGGATATTAATTGCCAATTGCACAGGTGGGTCCGACTTTTTCAGTTTTAAGATGGCAGGAAACATCAACGGGACCCAGCCGCGGGGTGTTGGCGGATATGTGTGCTGGTACCAAATACCGTGGGTCCGCAGAACACGACTTGTGACTGACGTGGTTATCGGTAGAGTGTGCTGATACAACGCCCCCTTCCTCTTTATAACTTCCCCGAGAATATAATTGTCGATGCAAGAAACAACAACACAGGCGGATCAACTACGGGAATGTAGATCGACGAGCCGCTGGCTGGACATTATCGTACAGGTGCAATCTGCTCTGCTTCCTCCCCGTTCGTAGCATACCCGCTCGATCAAAGAGAGAACACCCCACGGAGGAATCCCATTTCGGTCAACGTGCCAGTGAAGAGGTCTTCCAGGCGCCCTCCCTCAGCTGTTTTTATATCCAACACCTCCCCATCCCCCAACCGGGTTTGCAAGAGCTCCACCCATTCTTCTAACATCTCAGTCGCAGCAACCAACACGCTCTTCAGTCGTGTGAGCTCTGTCTGTGATAAAGGTCCTGCGTGCGCCCCATCGGGCAGTTGGACCATAATCCCTGATCGCGCTACTGGGTCCCATCCCTGAGACCTTAGCACTGCAAGCCACCCCCCATCCAGATCCTGAAGCCAATCCAGCAGTATTGGCAGCGACTTTTCGTCGGGGGTATAGCCTGGGATGCTATTGAGCACGTCTCCGGTGAGGCGCAGGAGCAGTGCGCTCCTCAGAGGGGCCGACGGGTCGACGGGGGGTATTAGGAGGATCATGTTGAGGAGGTGGTGTGAGGCTTCAAGGTACTCCGGGAGTGTTGTGAGCTTGCTTGAGGGGTGCGACCTGTCCTTCCAGAGATGGTGTGCGTGTGTGCGTTCACATGGGGAGAGATTGGAAAAGATCGCGTGGGACGAACCGTTTTTTATACCCTCTGGTTAACTCCAGGAATTGCTCTTCCAGATAGTCAACCAACCTACGCTCCTGTGTAGATGAGAGTGGCGCGGTGGGAGTGACTGTCTGCATCTCCTCTTTCGAGTTGCCGAGGTTCGTAATGAAACAGTAAGCGCCCACTTGCCGCTTCCGTGAACATTAACGGTCGGTATTACGGCCTCCCGTGCGATCTCGTTCCATATCTCGTTATTTCATCAGTGGAAATGACATACAGGCTCGATCCTGCACTTGAGATCAAATTGCTGGCCTATTCTGTGGGCATATACATCCGTTTACAGCTCATCTTTTTCGTACCACCAGCCGGGGTACAGGGAATAAGGTAAATCCAGCCCGTGGTTTCCAATTCCAGTGCTGTAGCTACCTCTCTCGTCAGGCGAGCACGTTTAAGTTCATCTTCTAGCCAAGGCGTCGCACCTTCCACCCGGGGGTGATCTGCAAAATTTAATGTTCGCGGTGTATGAACCCGAGTAATTATGATCTGGAATGGAAAACGAGCGCCTCCGACTTGCGTGCCCCTGTATCCCCCGGCCCCGGGAGCCACCTTTCCGAGGTGAACGTCCGGTTTGATCCCCGGCCGGAACGAGGGTGTGTATCCCACCAGGTGCAACCACCTATCACTTTACGCAATCACCGCGACCACCTCGTTCAGGTATTGAAACACGACAGGACTCAAGAACTCGAATCCTCTGGTTGACCAGGCCGTTCTGTTTATGCCCCAATCAACTCAGTGTCCCTGTAAACCCAGTCATGACGACCAGGCAATAAACAGTAAACCCATAGGGCGTAGTGGCCATGATCGCGGTGGCGTTCCCCCCACGCACTGCTGTGACAAACGATGGTGTAATTCCGAGACATCGGCGATCAAGTCTTCGAATCTGTACGTTTCTCCTTGAGCGTTAACAATAGCACCTTGTCAGGGGAGCACCCCAAACTCAGACGGGTCTCATTCGTTTCCGGGGCGCATTGGGGTGTGCACTCCCGGTCCGAGGTGGCGCTGCATTCATCCGCCCACTTGTAACTCACAAGCGCAGACTTGACCCGAGGAGTGGACACTTACAGTGCCAATTTTGTGATGGCGGATCGTCCGGAGTCATTTTTATTCACTTCGATGCCCTCGGTAGACTCGGGTGGATTCATACACATTTGAACGCTAGCTAACGGGGCCCGGTCAGGACTTGTATGGGACCGAGATCAAGCGCCGCTAGAAAACTACTGTATCAGCTGACGAATCACTCCAACAAACGACAGCTCATGTAAAGGCACTAACTTTTGGTCGTTGATCAGGTGGAGGACCGGAACCCAACACCCAACGCTGACGCGTCTCAAAGAGACCAACACGAGTTGTTCGATCGAGACCTGTGTCTCTTCAACCATCCATTCCGCGGCTTGGCGATCGTGAACCTTGGTGGTGTTCTTTGCCTTCGAGGGATCATCAATGAGGGCTCAAGACTTTGGAACTTGCGAAATTACCATGAATTTTTCGATCTGCGCGCAAACTTTACGTGCGAGGTTCTCCACCTTAAACTTGTCGGTGGGTGTGTTTATCTGCGTCAACGAGGTGAGTCGTACCAGAACAACGTATGCAGGGCTTCGCTCTTTTGCTGACCTTGGACGTAAAGACCTCGTAGCCGGGCCACTTTCGACGCAGGTTAGCCTATGAGAGAGCCTGAAGGAGGAAGGATTACTAACTTCGATCCGCAACCGCATCGAATTCGCTCTCTGGTTCAACACGATAGGCTCGTCGCGTCCAACCAGACCCTCAAGATCGCCGCGGAGGACGTTGGCGACTGGAATCCCGCACGACCAGGAAGAAGTCAGATTGAAATTGACGCGCGTTATCCCGTCACCAATTGGGTCGCTGTAATTCCCGTTGATGACCAGTGGGACAGCTACACCACAGGGGGGTGTGCACTGGCACGACGGGGCACCCGCGTTGGTCACAGCGGTCGGCTAAAAGGTGTGTTGGCGTGAGGGCGTGCTGGGAGGAGGAGTGCAACGCTACTGACGACTGGAAGGTTACCAGTCCCGTTGTAAAGTTGGGCCTCCATTCCTGCGAGAAGTAGTGGAGCAGGGACAGTTTTGGGGAATTTAATGGGATGGGTCATGGTACTCGAACAAGGGGGTGTTGATATTCTGGGGGTGCGTTGCGGTCTCCTTTTATCTCGAGAATCGTGCGGAGCTCACAAATATTTTCCATTGGGGTTAGGATGCAGGCAACAGCATGAGGTGTGTCACCTGAACTCCCTCCACTTCGTGAAAGCGTCGTGAACATCCAAAGGTGAATCTGAAAGCGCCTCAATTGCTATTGATTCGGATGCATATAGGAGTTGAAGATCCCGGTTCGGCAACGACGAGCCCACGCCTCGTCAAAGTCACCGTTATCTCGGCCCTCGCATATCTCCTTGTTCCGAACCTGGTGATCCGCAGGCGCCGACATCTGTTATACAGCCCACATAATCCCTGCAAGGTATGATATATGAAAGCTCCGGCTCACAGCTGCGACCTCCTGCTCGCGGGACCATTGTGGCGATAACTCTGCCCGTGTCCGAATCCATCGGATCGAGTTCAAATGTGCTAACCACAATTGTAGTGACGCTGATCGCGCTTCGAGGCATAGGCATGGGTAGGTACTGAATGAGGTCAGTTGAAACAAAATGGAAGCCTTGACTCCCTCCAGCTCGTCCCATAACTTAAGCTTGGTTTCGGGGTTTTCTACATCGGTGTTCGAAACGGCGTGAATGGCAGAGACGGATTTCCCACAAATGGAACTTATTCATGATTGCCACGCGTCCACGGCGTGGCGCGGACGTGAGGAATAGGTTCAAACCTATAGATAAAGTTGGCCGGGAACAAAGATAAATAACTAAATAAAAAACTACACATCTACGGTGGCGCCGAGGACGGAGGTGGTCTATACATTAGGTGGGGCTGCCACGAGCCAAGAGCGACTCGCTCGAGTGCCACAACCACGATGTTCTGAAGTTCTATTCCATCCTGAACACCTGCTCGCCACTGTATAGCATCGGGGTGCATGGGCATTGATTGACATCGCTATCAAGTCATGGGATTCGAGGTATCATTTTGTTGGGCTTAACCTACCTGAAGAAACCTATCCAGGCGCTTCGCAACCTCAGTTGCAAGTTTGCAACGTGTGATCTTGTTAGGCGGCTCTCTCCAATCCAACGTCCGAATCTACACAGGTTAGTAAGTCACAATATCAAGGGAATTGTGCTGCGGCGTTACCTGATCCGTCCAAGGCTTGTACCCAGGCCACTACATATGCGTTCAGTCACACAAAAACGCCACAAGGGTTGTACACAACAGTTACCTCAATACGGAGGCTGATAGTGGAAGAACATCCTTGAAACACAGTCTCCTCTCCTCGAACGAGACCAGAGAAGCGTTCCCCGAGGGCGTCCGATGCAGAAATGAACGTCCCATCCTCCATACCAAAAAATATCAATTCCGGGTCGCCGCTTTCTTGCATAGATGATCCCTGTGAAGGAACGTAACGCCGCTGGGGGACGTACTGTTGAAGTGAGTACGGGTGGGGAATGATGGAGGAGGGAGGCCAACCACTTCGCGATTGGCTTCCCATCCCTCGGAGGTGATGTTGTGGAGCAGGCGTCGATAGACAGCTTCAGTAAGGTCATCGGTCACCATGTTCGAAGGGTAGTGAGTTTGGAGGGGGCCCCGCCTCCACCTTCGACCACTTATACCACCTCTAAATTTATCGACATCCCAAGGTGCGCGAGAGCGCGGAAAGCAAAGAATGAATGTCGAATCGCACATTGAATCACGTTGAAACATACGGAATGGATGGCTGGATCGGATCTTAAGGGAGATAACGCCTCATCCGCCTTTTGTCGGTCGATGTCGAACGTGTTTTGCCTCTGAGCGGTTTCGTAGCGTTCGCAATCGGAGGCGTGGTCATGAATGAGGCCGAGCTAACTACCCATGGCGCCCGCATACCCATCCCGCAACGCATCGGTAGACGACCCCGTCCCCGAAAGGCACGCCGCGGGTTTGTGGAGACGGTCGCATTGACTCACGGTGGTTGCAAAGTGGATTTGATCGCGATAATCCGGGTGGCTGTGTTGATGGAATGAACCCTGACTCTTGCCTCGGCCATCCAGAGGGAAACAAGTACGCCGGAATACGCTCCCGGCCGTACTCTACTACGCCGCCCAAGCGCCATTGTTTTCGGAGTCCTGGGGCAAAATTCGCTTACGCGGCGCGGGAAGTCAAAGGCAATAAATACTCGATTTCTGATCAACTACATTCGAACATGATCGGACGGTAGTGTGTAATGTGGGGAAAGCGGCAGAAGGAAGAAGATGGTGTGGAAATGGGTGATACCGAGTCATCCGCTGTAGATGAGACGGGGCTGCCACGAACCGCGCGACACTTGCTCTAATGCAGCGATGCGGATATGACGCAATTCGATACCTCCTTGTGCGACATGGTAGCTCGCATATTCCGGATCGATGGGGGCGAGTTTCATTTTCTGAACACATAGTCTGTACGTTGCACGGAGCTCGGATGCAAGGGCACGCACCTCGATAAAGTTCCTCAGCTGCTTAGCAACCTCCTTGACCAACTTCGCTCGTGTGATCCCCTTCGGCTCCCCTTGGTAATTTACAATCCTGATCTAAAAGGCAGTTTAATCGATCCGTTCACTTAGGAGCCATGGTGTTTACCTGTGCACCCCATCCATCGTACCCAGGCCACTATAAATGGAGAAATGGGATAAGTGTCAGCTTTGGGGGTGAAAATGTAGCCTCATACCTCGATTCGCATGTTGATTGTTTGATTGTGGTCAGGAAAAACTGTGCCGTTCGCGTCCACCAAAGTATTGCACTGTCCGGCAAGTGCGGACTCTGCTGAGAAGCACCCCCCATCAACCGTCGCAAACATGATGATCTGACCCGCGCCGCCGCCTTGGATCACGGCACCCTGGCAGTAGGGGCGCTGAGGAATCGGGGTACCAGGGGGAGGTCTCTGCTTAGAAACGGTCAGCTCCGAAGGGAACACTACACGATACCAACTGCGTACAATTGAGAGGGTGATGTTCACCATCAAGCGTTTGAGAACTAAGTCTGGGTCCGGGAGGTCCATGTAGAGTGCTCAGGGTGGTCTTGGGATACCGGGTTAGAAGGTGGTTGTGAATTGCTCAAGATCCCACTTCCCCTGGCCCTTATATCTGGGCATGTGTCGCGGAGTTCGTGCGTCACTGCGGGGAATCCAGAGGACCTTTCCGCCAGGATGGGTGTCCGGGCCACTCGTGGAATTCTGACAAACGTTAGACGTTGGAGGGTCGAGAGGATCCATAGGAAGTTCCACAGCCGTAAGTGCGTTTCCAGGCGAGAAGGAAATAGTAGCACGCGCTGGAAATGATGTTCGGGCGTTCTAAGGACCCCGCCCAATGTGAGACATAGGTTCCATGTTTTTCAGAATGTTTCGCGGTCGGAGAGCAGGGGACGACGTTAGTCAGTGTCAACGATTGAAGGGATTTGGTCAAAGCGCGGTAACATCGGACTCCAGTTAGGGATCCCAACCATTCCCAATAGAATGGGCGCGCGATCGCGTACGTGGTATTACATGATCCTCGAATCCGGCCACTTGAAGATCCTTAGGGCACGAGGTAGACGCGCCGCACCAGATCTAACCCCTCGCGGACGTGACTGTATTGCTCATCAGCGGCATGAATGAGCGTCCTGAGGGTCACAGCCATTCGGAATAACGAGGCCGCTGAACAGCGAGATTCCACATGTTCATGCCTTCAGGTTTCCAGCCCGGGTGTCAGAGATATGGGGTGCGTCTTACAGACAAAGTCGTTCTATTAACGTAAAAATTACAACGCTCCGGGGTGGAGACCTAAACAAACAGTACTAAGTATCTATCGTACAAAATCGCTTGTCTTCTGAAATACTAACTGTACACGAGGGGACGTCCGCGGATATCGACCTAAAGGGAGTAGCTACTTGGGTTTACAAATTATCTGCTGTGGTAAACGGTGGGCTGGCATATATAGGGAATACAGAATGAGTGCGATGAGTGACTATACCTACCAATGATAATCTAGATAATGATATGCCGAGGAATCTACATGCAAAATGGGGAATGCAAAATGCGGTCAGCCTATTAGGCGGAGGTGGGGCTGCCAGGAGGCCATTGAAACGTGCTCCAAGGCGACGAGGGCAAGATGATTGATGGTCAGAACGCCAGGGGAAGGGGAGGTCGACTGGGAGCTTCGAGGACTGCGCTGCATGTCCTGGAAAGAAGGAACTGTCAACACTGATGCCCCAATCGACGACCGGTACGCTATGCCCACCTTCAAGAAACGATCCACTTTCTTGGCGACCTCCGTTGCCAACTTGGCTTTGGTGATGGGGGACGGCTTGCGCCTCCAATCTTTCGTTCTCATCTGCAACGATGGTCAGACCGGAGTTCAGAAGATGGGCGCCTGTACAAACCTGCTGGGCCCATGGTGGGTAATCGGGGAACTGTAAGGGAACGTTGTCAATTTAACCCACCAGTCATACGGAACCGAACTGAAATCGTACCTGCAGTCTGATGGAAATTGAAGTCCGGCTTCCAACAAACATGGGGTCATCCCTGCCCGAAAGTCCACTGTACACGCCGTGGAATGCATCACTCAGGCGCATACCACATTGTCCGTGAACTTTGAAATTTATCAACTCGCCCACGCGGTGTTCCTCTAATGTGTCGCCCTTGGGACGACGGTATTGCCGCTGGGGGATACAGGGACGACCACCACACCCACAAATGCAGGTTGACCAGAGCGTCTACGAGACATTGAAGGTAAGCCCACACCAGCGTTGACCAGGCGATCCGCATACTCACCGGGGTCAACACTGTTGACGAATCCGAGAGGGAGGATGCCCCATCATCAGTTTCGGTTATTGCGGGGTAGTCGAATGGGAAGAAAGGAGTGCGATAGTCATGTGGTGGTACCTGATAGAGCAGGGGTCAACAAGTGGCCATCGAGAGCGCGGCGATCTGGACTCACAGAAAAGCCACCATCCAGAAGGTACGGAGAAATTGCTTCGAGCTCGAGCTTGGGCGGGAAGGTAACGGCATCGAGAAGTGTGCCATGCCAAAAGGCATCCACTTGCGGACTCTGAAGAGGTGAGGGAGAGATCTGGGATAGTTGAGGGGACTGAAGGCAAAGGGGAGAAGGAGGAAAAAGGGAACCTAGAACATCAGGCTGGCTATCAGTTAACGAGTAAAGAGGTGATAAGAACATTTGGATGGATGATGTGTAAGGAGGGGGGACGCTGTATTTAAAGCGTGGCGAGAGACGAGTGGGCTTGGAAACCAACTATCCTTGAGGCAAATCATCCCCGCGCTATGTCCACATCGGGTCAGCTAAAGGCTACTCACCATCTATCCCAAACACAGCCTTTTCGATTGTTTCTGGCAGATCCGGAGCAAAGGTGGTCAAGTCTCCCACGTGGTCATCGTAGGTGTATTCCAGAAAACGCAAACGTCACAGATCATTTGACTCGCCATTCCCAAGGGCCAAGGTATGAACGGTCTCTTGCTCGGGGGCATGTGGGACACCTTACCTCGTCTGGTTGCCACGTTTCTCGTGGCTTTTTGAACCTACCGTCAACGTGTACCTTCAGCCATGCGATTTTCTGGTTATTGGCCGACGACGAATATGTCGAAAATTCTCCCAAGCCCACACAAAACTGTCCGTTTGCCCTTTTGCGAGCTCCCGAAGATATCCCAGCGGTCTTTTGTCGCGGTGCGCCCGCGCATTTTCTTTGTATTGAGTTTGACCGTGCTAGGATCGCAGGAGGTCTTTCTGGACCCTAAAAACGCAGGGAGCTTTGGCCGGCCCGGTGTGCGAACCTCCTCGACGGGCCCACCACCGGGGGACCTTGGTGGGTCTCTCCAAGCGGTCCGACGGTCCGCGGCCTAGTGAGGCTGTGCCCCTTTTCAATTCCTCCGAGACTTCGGGATAGTTGAGCCATCACATGTTACGATTCATCCCAAAATACTCAACACAGGGAGCTCCATGAGGTATCCCTCAGGGTCTCTCATCGCCTCTGCATACGTATCGAAGCTTGCTCACCGAGCCGTGGCGCCGGACTTCCGTTTCTTGAGCACCTTCAATGATCACTGACGAGTCGTGGTGTTCGATCGAGCCCCGTCAGATTCTTCATCGAACTTCCGCTCGCCACCTTTTGCGCACCGCCGCAGCGAGATTCCACCCGCAATCTGATATCTGTACAACGGCAACCAGTGCCCGCAGGATTGGAGGTTGCACCCATCAAAGTCCGTTGAAACTAACTGAATGGCCAACACCGTGGCTAGCTATCGTTGGATAGAACCAAGGTGCCAATTGGGAAGTGGGGATGTTCTAAGACGTAAAACCCGACGACCCTGACGAAACGCCGCCATGATAACGGCAGTCTCAAGTGTTCACTATCTTATCTCGCCAAATGGGTCCGACACAATTCTCGCACAGGGAGGGGAACTTCGGCTAGTCCGAAGCAGCCAACCTCAAATGGGTGGTACGAAACAGGCGTGTCTTTGTGTCCTAGATCCGAGACACCGCCCTCCAAAGTACAGTACGCATGAAATTACGTCGTTGGGTCGTTATCACATGGAATCTCTCTCTCACAGCAATGGACAGATTCGATTTTAATCGGGGTAAGTTGAACGTGCGGGCGCTGTATGCTTTTTGATGGTCCCTCACAGCGATGAGGCCCGATTACGGCAGGGCGGTGGTCCAACTGCTTTGCGGCCGTCCAGTATTGGGTCGTGTCGCGCCTTGCTGTTCAAGGACCCCATATCATTGGACCCCGTAATTGCACCTGACTTGAGGTTGCGATAGCTCCTGATGGCAACATCAACGCGGACTCAATGTTCATATTCAACTTTCAATCAGACCATAACAACGCTGAGCGGGTTGAGCGACGCTCTGCGAGTCTGATTTCGAAGGCAGCGGCCCTAACGCTGGTCTGCTCAATCACATGACAAGACTCCCCAAAGCTAAGTTAGCAGCTCGCCAACAGCAGTCTCTGCTTTGATCCAGTATACTCCGCAGCTTTGCTGTTGGCACTTGGTCATGCAACGCTGTGCAAGGGACAATAACACCGAGGCATATCCCATGCAGGCCGGCTGTGGAGAGCACTCATGAAAGTGCGGTTGTGTGGGATCGTCAAATGAAGGGCGTACAGGTGCAATCACGGGTAAGTCGCCCATAGCGTAACGATAATAAATGGTTTCATCATAAGTAAGTGCGTACTCTCCCAGCAGATCCTTCGCGTGTTCATTTGCCCCCGAAGTCGCGTTATCATCTAAAGCTCGTGACCGCCCCCGTGACGAATCAGCTGACTGTGGACGGCCGCGTTGCAATAGCCAGCGAGGTCGTGTTTGGTATGACCTTCGGAGTTGGTCCGAGCCGACCATTTTGCGTCTAGTATCTTGCGAGCATGTTCCTTGGTCTCATCTGGGTATCGGAGACTAGTGTGTGGTTCATCAACGGCAGGGGGGGTGGCGTGATAGCGAAGAGCTACTGGTTCGCGCAGTTTCGCAGTCACCAACTTCGTGGTTAGTAGGTCTGAGGGAGCACCCCCGGCGGTTTACTCTCCCGTTTGGTTGGGCGCTCTGCGGTGGACGTCTTGGCTTCTGCTGAGGTGCGAGGGTTTGAGGTGGTGGTCTCAAGGTCATCGGTGATGTAAGACCATCGGTCACCCCGAAAGCACGTTGCGGTGAAGGATCTGAAAGGAGATTAAGGGTATCGTGTTTATTATGAACACTAGGTCGCTACACGTAACGTTCTGAGGCATGACATCGCCTATACAGCTGCAGGGAGTCGTCAAGTAAGCCCCACAACTGGACGAAGGAAGAAGGATGTCGAAGTCGGTAGTTGCGTCACCAGGGAGTCCCAAGGAAGACTTCGAAAATCAAGCAAGTACGTCGTCGTGGAATATGGCGACTTTGGCGACGCCGCCCTTTTCTATTACACCTCTGTACATTCCTTCGCAATTCAAAGGCATTGCATCTGCGAAAATCGGATCCGAAGAATCGTAGAATGAAGAACAGGAAGACTTACAGTTCCCCCTTTCGTCGAGAACGATGACTCCGCCTAGGCCACCATCTCTCCGCAGATCTTCTACGCACGCTTCTGACGCCGTCTTGATCGATTCCCCCTTAAATTGCACGCGTCGGGCAATCGTGGAACACGTTACCGACCGAATGAAATACTGCGCCACGGACTCCTCAGCCGCGAACATGAATCAGTAACGTTGGAAGAAGGTTTACATCACCGTCACCTGTCCCAGACACTCCGATGGCGCGCGTTTGACGTCGGCCATGGAGTTTATTCAACACTTTCTTGAAAAGGCGTTTCTCTTTCCACCCTTCCGCCCAGAAGCCAGACCCCATCTGTGGCGTATCACCGATACGTCCCACCATCTTATTCGTTTTCCCACCTGTGGACGTCACCGAGGCGATGCATCCACGATAATCTAGCGCGACCGCCCCGACGGTACCCGTTGGCATCTGATCTAACGGTTCCAAAGGATCATCTTTGCTCGGGCTCTGACCGGGAGGGTAAGGTTCGTCGGGGAGCCCAAGCCCACGCCGATGTTCCTTCCAACGTTGTTCGGTGAAGAAGTACGAGGGATCTACCCGTTCGATTCCCAGTCCTTCGCCGACGACTTCAGCTTCATGGCCAGATAACATTGCGTGAGGGACAGCTTCGGGGGAAAGGTAAAGGGATCGAGCCAGTTGGGATGGGTTCCTTGTACGGGTGAGGAGAGTCAATGCGAATCCACGCCTCGTGGATGGGACATCCGGGTTCGACGCTGGCGGTTTTGAAAGCATGATTGAAGACTCGAGTTCATTCTGCGTTCAAGAGTTAAGTGATCCGGTTGAACTCTGCATACGAGGGAGCTGCACCTCTCCAGCAGTGTTGAAGACGGCACCCTTGCCAGCGTTGAAGAGAGGGCAATCTAAGCGAGCACATCGTGAAAGTATCCTGGCCCGGTCAGTAAGAACGCTTACCTTCCATAACGGTTACGGCTGCGACAGCTGCATCCATAGCTTCCCCTCCCTCACAAAGGACCGCATAGCCGGCTTCCAGCGCTGTTTTCAATGCCGTCTTGTACAAAGCCTCCCTCTTCGGAGTAGATGTTTCCCGAGACATTGTGCCGGCACCACCGTGAATGATAAGGACGACCTTTTGCCCACTGTGTGGTCTGTGGGGAAGCAAGCGAACTTTCTCCTGGGTTGCCATTCTGTGAGGGGGGTCTCGAGAAACCCGAAGACGAGCGGACTTGCGGCTGAGGGCGCCGGTGAGCGGCAGGCAATATGTTAAACGGCCGAAGTACCCCCGTGGGAACTTTGCCGGAGTGGCTAACGGGATCGTCTGCCGGGTTCGGACCTGGCAGGTGTTGGTTTTTCTACACTCCGCTTGCCGTTATCTTTGCACATTAAATGTTACCAAAAATGTTACCAATACCCATTCGGGCATGGGTCGGGTGACCTTTGAAATATTTTTGACGGCATGATGCACCATTCCTTGGGACTGCGGGAGCCAAAAGCCCTGCAATATGCACTTCATGTGGTTAGACCTTGGCTCTTCCGCCTTGGCTGCAGAGCTGAGAATTACACACAAAAGCCGCCCCTAACACCCCCTTATTGGTCCTTCAGACTCTCGCATATCCGACTCAAAGTGCACAGGAACGAACAAGATCTGTCGCGGGGAAACATAACCACCGGCCCCCAACTATATGCACCGGATTCATGTGAAGCCCTCCCCATTTATCAAGAAACGAATTACAACGATTGTACAAGTAGAACACGAACATCTACGAGTGCGCAGAAGAGCCGATTACGGCAGCTAGCCGCTGTCGTAAACCTGCTCGTTCACCCTCGCTGTCACCGCTGGCACGACGCTCAGCGGCAGGCAGAGAGGAAGATGATGAAACGGATTCCGTCTGAGATGGCTTCCGGCTGTGTCCGACTGTTCCAACATCTCCTGGACCCACAAGTTCAGCTGTCTCCTTCAACACGGCTATCCGTGTCCACCTCCGGTACCGCGTGTACTGTAAGGGGCTACATTAGACCTACATGAGAAAGCAGGAGATATACGGTGCTGACCTTGCCCATGCCCCCCTTCCCACTACTGCCCTCCCACTTGTTATCGGCGTAGATCCACCCATCGTTGTCGGTGAGCGTCTCGTCGGATTCGGAACATTCTTCCTCCTTTTCTTTGTCCTTCTTTTCGTGGATAGAGACTGCATCTTTCGCGTCCTTCATCATTCCCGCGGCCTTCAGAAGGCGATTACTGGGTACCTCCTCCTTGAGGCTTGGGAGCGGACGCTCGATCCGACTCGTGGATGAACCTTCAAGTTTTCGAAGAACTCTCCACTCGTCCTCTTCCCAGGTCCAAGTGGCGGTGCGTTTCGCTCTACCATTCTCGTGCGGAAGGTAGACAGTTGTAGGCGGGGGTAGAATGAATGCACTTGGAGGGGAAATTGGTTCCTCCGAGGACGTTGACCAGGCAGGGCGTTCTTGGGGGAGCAGTGCCGCAGTCCAGTCCAACCCCATCCACCACCTCTGGTTCTCGTAGATCGTGAATAGGAACCGCACCGGCTCCACAGGAGCGACTGTGGCTGCATCCGTCTTCGAATCTGCCTTGGCGTTGGACTTCACAGTAACGGGATAAGATTGTGAGGGCGGGGGTAGAGGTTGCCCGGAGATGAACGACCAGAGATGATACAATGACCACCGAACCCAGGCGCTAGCCCATAAACCTTCCCGGGCCGCAACTGCCCAAGGCGCCTTCCATGTCAGAAAAATGGTTCCAGTGACGGCGATAATGACCCGTAGACGGACAAAGTAGACGATGACCGAATACGGGACGTAGAGGGCGGCGGTAACCCGTAGCAGGACAGGCAGGGGTGGGAGGGTGACGTTTCGATGTGTGGGCGCTAACTCCTGGATCCTGGTAAGGTCCGAGATGATGAGGTGAATGTGGTTCCCGGTGACTGGGGGTTGCTGTGGCATGGAACGGGATCTCCATTTCAGTGATGCGAGTGCGACGACGACGAGTACAGGGATTATATGCCTGATGTGAGCGGGTCAGGGTGAGCACACGAGCGGAAAAATTGGACACGTACTGCTTTCCGATTCCTACGAGTAAACATAGGGCCCACCAAGCAGCTATCAAGAGCCAACTCTCCTCCCATGACGACTTCCAGCTGAGTATTTCAATGGTTCGTCGGGTCCATGTTATGTTTGGGGAGAGGCGCACGAGGGTGATCGTTAGGGGGGATGGCACAGAGCTCACGAAACCCGCGAGGTCGATAGTCTCTTGGTCAGAATGTTTCTTTGCGGACGCGGACGACTGGTCCGGCATCGTTCAGGATCGTGGTGGATGTTGGCTGCGTTCGGCCAGTCGGGATGACGCAGCGGTGCGAAACTCATCGGAGGTGCGGAACTAATTGGCGCTCGCGACTCCCATTATCAGCGACCATGACGGGGGACGGACTGAGGAAGCGGCACCGGAAGCAGCTGCTAATCTTCACCTTGGCCAGTCATGTCCTAATCCTCCTCCTACTCTTTTTGTGCTCCTACCTTCCACTATTCGATTCCTCACCATGGGCGGTATTGGACAAATCCACCACTTCGTGGGCGACATCCTCACTCCTTCGTTGGGATGTTTTTCACTTTAGACTCGCCGCGGACGTACGCATGTACGAACACCAGTGGGCCTTCTTCCCGGGTGTACCGACTTTCATGGGACTCCTTGGACGAATCGCCCCAAGTGATAACTGGGCAACATCTTTGCAAGGTGGTGTTCTGCTCGCGATTGCATGCGACTGTACCCTGTCGCTCTATGATCTCAGTCTACACCATCTCAAATCAACGTCACTCTCCTTTCTCTCGGCTACGTTATCTCTACTTCCTAGTAGCCCCGCAACCACACGGTACGCCCCTTATGCCGAACCACTCTTCGCCTGGGCATCGTACAGAGGTGATTTTCCGCCTCAGCTGCATTTCACCCTAACTCAACGTCCTCCAGGCATGTTGGCGTGTACAAGGTCGCAGTGGGCTTTAGCTTCGGTGTATTTCTGTCTTGCCGGAACCTTCCGTTCAAACGGGATCCTGCTCTCTGGATTCATCCTTTGGGGGGTGCTCGTTGAACCGTTCGTCAGGGGTAGAACCGTAAGCCACCTTCTCTATAAACGTACTTATATCTGTGTTTACTGTCGTCGAAGTTGGCAATTACACGCGTTCCCTACGCCATTACCCTGACCTCGTTGATATTTTCACCGATGATCTATCACCAATATTCTGGATACCAAGCTTTCTGTCAAGATACCGACACACCCGCGCCATGGTGCTCAAATTCCCCACCTTCGATCTATACACATGTGCAGTCCAAGTACTGGGGGGTAGGGTTCCTCAAATATTGGACCCCACAGCAGCTTCCCAATTTCCTATTCGCCGCACCGGTCCTTATGCTGTTGTCATATTATTCGACTCAATCCGTCTGCTTGTTCGCCAACCGCCTATTCTATAAGGACAAGCCGCGGGGTCTGTCCCCCTTCGAGCCCCAATCCCTCGCACCTCATGGCATTCACGCGTTCGTTTTCACATCCATCCTCCTGTTCGCGTCGCATACACAAATAATACTTCGATTCGCCGCCTCGCTACCGTTTACTTATTGGTCGGCGGCACGTCTACTGGTTGAGCATCCGCGGTTGGGGAAGTGGTGGGTGGGCTGGAGTATTGTGTGGGGTGCTGTCTCGTTGGTCCTTTGGTCGGCATTCCTGCCTCCGGCCTGACGCGCCGATGTCGATCATTGTTTGTTGGGGACAAACATGACAAACATGGTCCGTGCGCGCGTCGTCGGGGGTATATATCAGACTCGCGGACGAACTGGGATTCTTTACCACTCTGGCCTTTTGGCTTAGATCAAGTGTAGTATCTGTTCTTAATAGTTTAACCACTATTATGAAGGCACCGCCTTCATTATTGGTTATCTAATTTTTGCAGCCCTTGTTCCCCGAGCTCTGCTTGCAACTTGGGGACGCGATGACCTTGCTACTGCACTACTGGCTTGCGTCGTCGGGGGATCTCTCTCTTCTCTTTCTCACTCTTCTTACTGTTGTCAATTGGCAGCATCTGGAGCTTGGGAAACAGATGATATGTCACTTTTAGAGTCTTTGGGACCTTTTCTCTCCGCAAGTCATGTATTTCCTCATTCCCTTTGAATGGATTTCCCACGCCTGCTTCGCCTTGTACAACACAACATACACCCACTCAAACGCAGGGTGGTGTCACTTTCTCCGGGATAATTGACCCGCTCACTTGTATCGTGCGACTGATGGGCTGTTCTTGGACTGGCCGCCTGCTCAACGGAACTGAGAGACCGCCCGGTCACCTTTTTCCCCCCGTATCGGCTCGACCTTGATCATGTCGGTTATCGCGATTCTGGTTTCAGCGACTTGATCGGTCGCGGCTGCGGCGCCGACGAAAATAGGCACGGTGGAAAGAAGTCCGGGGTTGGCTTGGGTGCTTCCAAACAGACTTGCAGTCCGACCGAGAAGCTACGCAAACCCACTCACTTACTCACAGGAGGGTGGTTGAACAGCTTCTGTCCCCTGGCCCTTATCCCTCCAGATCCCAAGCGTCGGGTACGATATCATTCCGTCAAGCGAACTGTCGCGTGGGTCGAATTCTATAAAAAGGGGGACCTGCGACTGGAATCAGGATCCATGCGCAGTCCCAAGCCTGCCCTCCATAAGGGCGCACCAATTAGACCGCCGACATCCCAAAGAGTTACCCCCCTCGCACTCCTCACGCGCACGGATGGACCCAGTCATCCTTCTCTTCCGTTTGGTCACAAGAATCGCGACGTCGGAGGGGATTATACGCCGGCCGTACCTGCACCTCGACCCGGTTCGGGGTGGAAACGTGAGTGTGCAGCGTCTCTCTCTTGGAAAGGCCTTCCCTTTAACCCGCCCCAGATTCGAGGACTCAACCCGGCTTCCTTCGACGGCTTCCAACACGCGATCTTTATCTTGGAGGTCCTTCTCAGTGCGATCCTGGCGGTGTACGCTTTCATCACTTTGGCGTATGCTGTTCGATACTACAAGAAGTTATGGCATTCCCCGGACTATCATATTCGCGGCAAATCTCCTCGATACCGCCACAACCCTCGTTTTATCGGTTACCACGTCGTATAATCCAAAGGACTCATAATCTCAGCAATTTTCGTGTAGTATCTTCGGACCTTCTCTTCACTTATTTCGTGGACATTACTTCCTCTTCAAACTGCCCTCTGACCGTGATACCCGATGTACTTCGTTATGTCTCTTGTTTTGAATGTGGACGTTTGTGGCGTGCGAATAACCCCTGTGGCGTCGAGGCTCCAGGAAGAAGGCCAAGTCCGCAGGCAGCCATCACCCACATCTTCACCACTCTTCATACATTTTTCCGTTGCATTGGCAACCCTCTATAAAGGGGTAGGAAAGGCGACAAGCAGTCTCTTTGCTTCTGCCAGTTTTCCGCTGCCCACGACTTTCACGGAATTTCGAGCCTTAGTCTTCCGATATCCGTCGCAGGTCGATCGCAATGTACTCCCTCATCCTCCTCCTCCTCTGCTTTATCTGTCAGATCGTCACCTCGGACGCTCTTGTCCACGGGCGGTATCCGCGATTCAACCGTCTTAACGACCCGAACGTGAGTATCCCTGCTACGATACCCGACTTGCCGGTGTCTCACCGGGAAGCAATGGCATGTAGATTCAATGGATGGCAAATGGCGTCCGCCATACTCGCCATGGGCCCATCTACCGATCCATTCCAGATGCCACTCCGAGCAGCCAAGGGGCAATAAGCTTCAGGGCGGGATCTTTCGTCTTCGATTTCGGCGCCATCAAGGACCCCTTATTCATGTCCAAAGCCCTTGTCAGCGTCGTATTACTGGCTTACTTCGCCATCGCGCTGGGGTACGCCATTCGATACCACAGGCGGAAGCTGCACTCCCCCGGCCTCGATCCTGCCAGGTTCCCAACCTGCCGTGACCCTTCCTGCACCGATCATAACGAAGTATAACCCGCACCCAAACCACGCGGACCCCCTTCGTCATGGACTATTCTCCTTTTTTTCTCGTGTAACACTCCTTTCCTTTCATCTCGGACACTTGCCCCATTCGTGAGCGTCCACGAGCTCACGGACATTACGATCAACGATCATCTAACTTTTTCGCCTGTAGCCAAATTATAATACAGTACAGTTGGTCGTATCCACGTACATTATTGACGAGTGGCAGCCTTGGTGCCCCACTCATTTCACGTCCCACCCATTGTTGATGACCCTCATTTCCAACGGACCATAACTTACGATGGGTGACTACCCGCAACGCTAGAAGTGTGCATATTTAACCATGTAGGGTTCCTGGAGCAGGGGTTTGCTCTTTGATATAGAACCCATTGCATATCATACACATGTGAAACCGAAAGACCAAGCATCTAGAGGACGCCACCACCTAGTGGGGTTGAAGTTGCCCTTCCCGACACCGGCGATTCTGGAGGCTGGCCGGTTTTAGAGCGAAACAGCCGTGGGGTCGGGATTCCAGATTGGTGGTCTTTAGGCAATGCATCCGCGGCCAGACGGAACCGACTCGGGGTGCCGACGGTTCCCTTAAAAGTTGCCGGTTATTCATCTAAACTTGTGCGTACGCAATGCGGGTGGTCACCCAACACATTTGTATCTGTTCCTAGGTCTGTTCCTAGGACTGTACGTATGATCCCACGATCGTGAATCGTCCAAGATCTAAGAACGGCTTCCTCGTTCTAGTAAATCTTGAACACTGAAGGCTCTCTCTTGAACCTTGCTGAATGGGTCGCCGTGCATTGTCAGGTGCAACCGCGTAAAACGTAAGGAAGCCGACGCACCATACAATAAGACGATGGCGGCCGCGACCTGTATGGTCCCTGAGAAGGCGATTACACAATGCCAATTGTTGGTAGCGCCATAGATTGCTCCGGAGATCGGAGGCCCTAGTAACTCCCCTGTTGGCATTCAGTGAACACTGAGGAATCCCACAAGATGGCTCACTCACCAGGAGCCGCAAAAAGGAATAAAAGTCCGGACAACCCAGCGAGGTTCTCTGTGCCATAGAACCAAGCAGCTGATGAAATAGATCGTAGTTTCCGCGACAAGCTCACTTGAATGGAAGGATAGGACGAACCGATGGGTGTGGCTAAAGACCAGAAGCAGACCCCGAAGAAGCCGTACAATGCTGACATAGCCATCTGTACGATGTCAGGCTCGGATGGTCCGCATCCAGTTCGACGGTACTTACGATCCCAGGGTAGTCGCTGACAAAGTTCCAGACGAGCAGTTGTACGAGGCCAGAGGCGAGGACGACGCTAAACATGGCGTTCGTCGGCCCAATCCGATCAGCGAAAAAGCCAGCGCAACAACGACCAATTCCGGCTGATATGTTAAGGGTGGTAACGGAGAGGGCGGAGAGCTGTAGAGAATTGTGAACCCAACGGACAATGGTGTCACCGTATCAGGTACTGACCAACTCGGTCAAGTTTGGGATCTTTTGTTTGGCGAATGTGGGCAAGTAGAAGTATGGCACGGGATATCCAAAGTTCGCGAGGCACATACACGTAGTAATGCTCCAGAAGGTGGAATCCGTCAAGAATTTTTTATCGTACCAAATGATCGTCGTTGAGGGTTTCCGCCGTTCTTTGATGAGGAGGTAGGCAGCTCCTAGGACGATCGCGTCCACCCCGGTTTTTATTAACATGGTCTTCCGAAGACCAAAGTTTGAGAGCATCACTCTGATGATGGCAGAAGTTACAGCAGCACCTGAGCTTGGGTTAGCACGTGGATTGCGATACGTTAGGGCTTGGATATACCAAAGGAACTACCCGACAGGACTACACCAGTTGCGAAGCCACGTTTCTTGCGGAACCACTGGGAAGGGAATGCGGACTATGGCCCCGTCAGTCGCAGAGGTAAGTCACGAGTGGGAATACAACGCACGCAGACAGGAAAAATGAAACCGGCAGCGATGCCATGCATCACACCCTGCGTCAGCATGAAATGCCACAATTTTGTGCTAAAGGCAATCCCCAGCATCGTAACGACCCAAAGAACGCAGCCCACGCCGATCATTGGCTTATATTGGCTAAGTCATCCTCCATGAGCAGCAGCGTAAGGATGACTGACAATGATGACTTACTAGCGATCTGCAAGCTTCCCCGTTACAACCGATAGGATCGTCATGAGCTGAGGTTAAACGTCAGCGTCTCCCGTGAGCCCTACGAACGAGATCCGGAAACCCACTGCTCCTGGTATGCTCCCCAAAAGACCCAGGGTGGAAGGGGACGTTCCGGCAAGAATCCCCTCGGTGTAGTAAACTTGGAATACGCCCCAGGTCTGATAACGTAACGCTCGTAAACCTGAAATGCTGGTGGAAATTGGATGTGCTCTACGTCGAGCGTCACTCACAAAACTAAAGCGAGATGTGAGCTGACGGTTAGGGGGCGTAGCAAGAGAACTTACCAGAAACTGACGGTCACTGCGTTAACGACGAAGCACCCAGTGACCACGAGCCATGCCCTGAGACCCCCATCTGGAAAATCTTCATCTTCGATCGTGGACGCAGCGATCACTTGAGCGGCAGCCTCAGTACTCCGGTCTTTCTGGCTCGGTTTTTCCTCGACAGAAAACATAGAGGACGGAGGGGGGGGGGGGGGGGGGTTGGAGAGAGGAGAGTCGAGAGCCCAGGTCAGGGACCAGGCCACGATATAGTGAATGGAACCATTATCGCCGGTAAAGTGTACATACCATCAGTCGTGGTGGAGGTAATGGTCCCTTACGGACCCCATTACACACTAGGCTGTATGTACAATGTGTGTAAAAGCCAGGTACGAGGGAAAATTCCCATGCGGCTCAGTAAAACGGAGCGCCGCAAAGACCAACAAGTGTAATTCGATCGACCACAGCGACGTAGGAGGCCTGGGCTCTGTCACCGGTATTCAGGCCCTTCGACATCGTACAGACCAATGGAGGAGCGAGGTGTCATAGTAGAACCAAGGGTCGGCCTAGCGAAGGCGAATCCAGCAACCAGGAGCCGTGACTGTGGAGATTTCGGACAGGACGCCGTGGGATTTTCCCGATCGAGGGTCGAACCTTCTAGCCACTGGAGCGGCTCTTACACCAAGTCCGCTTTCGACCATGAGTGTAGCCAAGTACGCGAATCTGCCGTATATCGTCCGTGGTTTGCTTAGCATGACGTTCGTTCCACGTTTTGGCTAAAGTCGTGACAGGATACCGCCCCAGATGTCTACGAAACCGAAGACGTGTTTCCGACAAACGAGACAACTGTATGTCTGACGTATAAGCTGACCGTGATCGTCGACCTCTGACTACGCCTGGATGCAACTCGATAGAAGGGAGAGTCTGAGGATGAAGATCAGACGGGCGCACCGCGCAGAGGGAAGAATGCCGATCCACCGAGCAAGGAGGACTTGGATTCGAGCAGCCTCATGAGCGCGGCAGAGGCGAGCAAAAAGTTCAAACGGGCGGAGAAAAGAAGCGGTGAGCTCGTCTCATGATCGTTCCAGGTATCCACTGCTAAGGCGGTTGTGTATAGAACGACATCGAGCCAGGACGCGTTATGCATACCCTCCCTCCCCAACCTCATCTGATCCCGCAGAATCGCCGACACGGGGACCGCCACCTTTAGCCTACAGGCTCCGAACCCTACAGGCGGAACTCTCCACGTTGGAAGCGGACATCTCTGATCCAACGAATCCTCTACTGATCAATGAGCAGGACTCCGGGACTGATCCGGGGGAGCTTTTACGTGGTCTCGTTGACGTCCGAGGGCGGCTAGGAAAGATCAATGGGACTAAGACAGGCAGAGGAAAATTGGTTAACGCTGTGATAGATGGGATGAGACCCGGTCTCCCCGATCCCAACCTAACGGACTCCACCCCAGTTGGTCAAAGGGCCGAAAGGCAGGTAAACCCTCAAGATCTTGCCGAACTAGATGAGCGAGTAGGAGAGCTCGAGTCTGCGATCGGTTCTTCCACAACGAATTTGGATGAGGTCGGTTACACTAATCTGTCAGGGGTCACGTAGTGCTGACGCTTTCCTCTCAGCTGTCTCCACTCCCACCCCCATTGCTGCCGTTGCTCACGCGGCTTAACACTCAGATGACCATCCTCACACAGCCTCGGCATATTGATGCGATTTCGCGAAGACTGAAGTTGCTTTTATCCGACCTCGAGAGAACACACCAGCAGCAGCAGCAACCACAACCCCATAGTCAATCGAGTGGCTCTCAGCGCAAGCCATCCATTGGACAGTCGACGGCGGCACCTACTTCCACCGCGGCCGGTCATTCAGCGACACCCCAGGTGCTTGCAGAACAGTTGGCACCCCTGGTGACACGGCTGGCGCCTTCGTTGCCTCACATACCACACCTTCTAAACCGCCTTCGTACCCTATCTGCCCTGCACGCGTCCGCTGCGGAGCTGGAGGGGACCCTGGACGGTCTAGAGAAGGAACAGAAAGCGACTAGGGGTATGCTAACCGAACTCAGTACCGCGGTCGAGAGCGTTGAGAAGAGTCTAGAAGACAACCGAGATGTGGTGAGGGGTAATGTTGAGTCCCTAGAAGGGAGGGTGGAGGCTTTAATGCTGCGGATAAGCGAGGTTAAAGGAGGAGATCGAGATGGATAATTCACCGGGGTGGCGGAATCTCAGGTGAGGGAAGTTCGGTCGCTAGATTCGCTTCTGTAGATCTTGAAATGGCCATTCCGCGGCAGCACCTCCCCGTATGCTAAGAGATGGACTTCGGGCTACAGGCGGCCATCGCATCCATCTCTTGTTCCCATCAACCGCCGTCAAATCCCAATCTGACGTCGGCTGCATCTGCAGAGGTCCACCTCTGATGTGACGAGGTAACGCAGATGTGACATGGGGTGCTCTATATCTTGCCTATAAACGCCATCACCCGTCTGCGAGTTAACCCTTCGGCGAGGTGCTTGCAGTTCGGTTCCGCTCTTCCTGGTCCTGGCCAACGAGTATGCCCGGTGCCTCCCCACACTCACTTTACCCCCGAAACGATATGACGACATATGAACCACAGTCACCGCCGGACCCCTACCATCGCCATCAGTCTTTTATGAGGCATACACACCCGGTGTTCCACCCCCCACATACTACCTATGTTCCCCCACAGCAGCTCCCGACCCCACAGTCTAACAAGGTTTGGATCCTTGATTGCAAGTCGTGTGGAACGTTCTTCACCAATCGCGGCATGAAGGTGAGGTTAGCGTTCGCCTTGTTTGAACGACTGTAACCCCGTGCGCCTCAGGCCGTTCTGCTGTTGCGACCGAATGTTCCACTCTATTCGACGGACGCTCTGCCGACAAATTGTTCTGCCTTCTCGTCGATCTCTGACGCACCCACACCCACTCCTCCCGGCATAACGGAGTCCCTGCGAACATGCGAATGTCTCACTCAGACGCTCTGCTGTCACGGCTGTGGGAACACAGTTGGTTACATGATTGTCATCCCCGTAAGCGATACAGATTCCACCCGGATAGGTGGGAAATGAATTAACCCATTCTTGTCACATAGTGCCAACGGTGCACGTCCTCTATGTCTGCGAACAATCGGTCAACAAACGGACACCGCTTTGTTTTCCACTCGTTCGAGATCAGTGCGTCGGAACGCCATCACGTCGCTGGTGAACCCGGCGTGATTCCATACCATCCCCCACCACCCCCTCTCTGCCCTGCGGTCCGCATGATGCCGAGTTACCCGCCATCAATTTCAATCAATGGGCCACCCATCCGTCTCACACACAGTGGCGAGTACCCTTACGATCAAAGCGGACAATACTCCGGGTATTTGTTGCCCCCTCCAGTCGACGTGGACGAAAGAGATTCGGATGAATGGAGTGTTCGTACTCCCTCCCCGCCAATCCCATCATTCAGGTCTCCGACCCCAACGAGAACCGTACCACCCCCCCACCTTCCTCAGCGATCAACCCCATCTCCGCGGTCTCCGTCACCCGCCGTGAAACTCAGGGCGGGTGACGTTCTGTATTGGCACCACCTATCGAGGCACGGAGAAATCCCGGGAGTTCGGGAAGACCCTCGAGCACGCGGAAAGGGGACCCGGCAGCGCTTATCCCAAGGCGCTCCCCAAAAAGATGATGGGGTGGACAGTGGCACTCTTGGGAAGGTGACGGGGATGGCAGTGGTCTGTGGTCGATGAAACCCGCTTCGGCGGACCGGTGTCGCCTCCACACTGTCACCAGCCGTTCGTTTTTTATCTGGAATCCTGCTCGTGCCTTCTGCCTTGTTTATACCCCTCAACCCATGACGACCCCACACTGACTAACACTCAATTAATTCGTAATTGATGCCAGTCTTTCGTTACCCTTGCCACGCCCAACACTTTGTCTTGTTCTCGTTCACACCTGGCGCCTGATTTCCAACATGTTTTCCTCGATTTGTTGTACCAAGTTGTAAATATCATCACTGTCGGGTATCGTGGTTCATCAAGTCGCCCACTGTAATTCTGCGTACACATACGTCATAGACTGTTGCACAACTAAGTTGATGAAGGCTGATGCATATGGAGAAGGTGAGGACTATAACCCTCCGGTAAAATTTGCCTGAGGTCTGGGCTTTGATCATCACCAATTACAACTCGCACCGTCGGCCGAACGATTCTCTCACGAACGGGATCAATCCCCAACCGTCAGGGGAAGGGTAGGCTGGCGCCATAGCGTGAAGTTGATTCACACACAGGCTCATCTCTTTTGGAGCTCAGACAGATCTGTGGGCGGTCGCATAGAGCACCGCCAACAGTTTGTTGTTGCGATACGTCGGCGAAACGTACACATGCAAAGCCCGTGTTGGAAGGGTAACCATGAGTGAAGCGCGACGGGGGTAGGGGGCCTAACCTCAGGTCCTGGTCAGTTCCATCGGTCTCCAAGCCCACAGTATGTTTCCCTTGTGCACGCCGGGTGCAAACCTTGTTTTTGCAGGCCTGGGCTTCGGGAGTACACGGAACCAACCGGAACATAAGATTCCGGAATACCCCCCGGATCTTATCAGTAACAGATGGCCCGCCCGTAGACCATATCGCAAACGCTTCCTCACTTGTTCTCACCTCGTCAGCGGCGTGGTCGAAGTTCGCTCTCCGTTTACAGGTGATGGGATCACCGATCATCGATCATTTTCCTTCGGGCCTCCCACCAGCATCCCTTTGAATGTGTTTTTTGTGTCGTTTGCTCTCACGATGAACTCTTCGAATATCACGGTATTGACCCAGTCGCATGCGGTCGCGGCTAAGAAGAGGAAGGCGAAGAGAGACGAGATACAGGAGGTCATTTTCGACGATGAGGCGCGTCGGTGTGTAATCTAAAGCTATTTCCCGTGTGGAGCGGTGGCTCAATTTACAGTGCCTCGATGGATGACCTTTGTAGGGAGTTTTTAACTGGTTTCCGAAAGAGGAAGCAGCAGCGCACAGAGGAAAAGAAGGCTAGGTGGGAAGAGAGAAAAAAGCAAGAGCGACTCGAGGAGAGGAGACAAGTGAGCATGCCCGTTTCAAACCTGAAAAATAAGGTGTATAGCTGGATTCTCCCGGTTAGAATCGACAAATGCTCGCGGAACGAGCTACCAGGAACGCTGCACAGGTGGAGGCCGCTTACGGCGGCAACCCTGCGGATGGGGGAGGTACACTAGGCCCGGATTCCGAAGAAGACATGATCCAAGAAGAGTACGAGAACGAGGAGCAAGTGGCGACCGTAACCGTTGTGGAAGATCTCGACATCGATGCCCTCATTCACCCTGAACCTCCCTCAGGACGTCCTAACCCGGGCCCGTCGTCGGATCAGAATCGGGCAAGGGGTCCAGAACACGCCCACGACTCGAAATGTACCACCAACAACAACACATCAGGGACGCCCAAGAAGAAAGCCGCCTCGGCAAAGAAAATTAAATACGAGACTAAATCGGCCCGGTTGGCAGAAAAGAAGAAACAGCAGGCACGGAGGTTCGAGAAGGCTGCCCGAGCAGGTGGAAAACAATCACGACCTTCAAAGAGGCGGAAGTAGATTGTTAGCGGGCTCTGATCGGCTCTTATATGAGCCGGCTGTTGGTGTGAGCATTCACTGTCGGTTGCCCATCCGATTCTCACATGTGTTGACTGCCAGCATGTGTGCACGTCTCGTTTGCATCATCCATCGAGAGAGGGAGTCTACGTGCCCGTCGTCCACGTGCTGTCCAGTGGGACCCGCAACGGAACTTCGCTATTAAAGCGCTGGAAGGGCACGGGGTCACGTTCGTTGCGTGTCCCACCACACGTTATGGTGGTGTCTCCGTGCATTCATATATTTCGTAATATCAATCGGATATTTACAATTTGGCGGTAGGGGTGGGTTCGTCCTTAACTCGCACGACCGCCTTACCCCACGTCTTCCTGTTCTCTAACGCCGCAAGTCCATCGGCGAGGCGTTCGAGTGGGTATACCTCAGGGTAAACGACTGGAGTCACCTTCCCAGATCGGAGGATGCTGGGACCAGAATAAGAGCTGGAAGATGTGTGGGGGCAAACACGCGAACATACCTGACAACGCTTTCGAACACGGAAGGAATATGACCTGGTTCCTTGGCTAAGCAAGACGTAAGCTTCCTCCGTGTTATCTTTCTTAAAGGGCAACGAATACGCACTAGTATAAGCGCCCCAGTGGATGCCAGTAACTTCGATGTTCTTGAGAAGGACGAGGTTCAACGGGAGCTACGAAGTGATAAGTACCAAACACGACTGGTTGTGAGAGATGGGGGACCTTCTCAATTTTACCACCTGCAAAGCCCACAACGACTGCCCTTCCCTTCCAAGCAATGCATTTGAGTGAATCTATCGGCAAGGGACGTTAAGCCCTCATCTTCTGCAAGCAGGCAACGAACGAACATACCTTGAATTAGCCCGACTGGGTCGTAAACAACGTCCACACCATGCCCCCCGGTGATTTTAAGAACCTCTTTCTGCCACCCTGGCTCGGTGTAGTTTATGAGATAGTCCGCGCCAGCATATTTCTTAACGGCATCGAGCTTCGCCTGTGAGCCAGCAGCAGCGATCACCCTTGCACCAAGAGCTGATACACCAGTCAGTATCAACTCGGTGGTACAGCTTGGTCGGGACACGATGTATCCATGCGTACCCTTGGCGATTTGTACAGCGGACATGCCAATGCCACCAGCAGCGGCCGTGACGAGAACCCATTCACCTAAACCAAATGATAGAGTTTGAGGATTTGTGAGAGCAACCCCCACACGTTCGCGTACCCTTCTGTAGACGAGCTCGCCCAACGAGACCCTCATAGTTAGTCGGCCACGTAACGAAGATTCCTAGAACATTCCCCGCACTCAGTCCATGGAAACAGGGATCCAAGGACTTGTGTACCAGCACCCTGGTCGAAGTTCAGGTTCTTTGGGAGGGGCAAAAGCTGTCCGGGGTCGGCGAGGACTTTGTCCGCATACGCGCCCTGAGCGTATCCAAACACTCTGTCCCCTGGTCGGAGCGAACAGCCAAGAGGGATGGGCGAGTCTTGCGAGATGATGCCAGCAAACTCCGAACCCAAAATGAATGGGAGTACAGGTTTACTCTGATGTTTTCCTTGCGCCTGCAGGATCTGGAAAAAGAAACGTCTTCGATCGCAGGTTCGTTATATAAGAGCGGGGTCGGGCGTCTTGCTCACATCATAGAAATTCATTCCTGCGCTGTAAACGTCCACCAGAACCTGGTCGGGGACTGGCTTGGGTTCCGGCGCATCCTTTGTGAGTTCAATTTTGGATGGGTGGTTGAGCTGGTTGACTACGAAGGCACGCATAGTGAAGGCAGAGGGAGGGCAGAGGGATTCCCCGTCAAACTGTGTTCCCATCCAGATCAGAATGGACATGTATCATCTGTTTGTGCTGAAGCGCTGATCATGATTGCCGGGGAAACGTTACTAGACCGGATGCCGGACCCCGCTGGTAAAAATACTGTGTAGACTACGCCAGTCCAGCAGCTGCTCTGTGCGCCCCAACGAACCCTCCGTACACCCAGAACCCCCTCAACCACGAAGTCATCTTTACCGTTGCGGCGTGCCAGTCCATCACCTGCTCCGCAATCCCCAGCTCCCAGTAGAACATCCTGAACCGCCTGAGAGGGTGGCATTAGGAAGGAATATACGTGAAAACAGCAGTCCACCCACCACCACGACGATATCAACTCTCCCCACCCCCGAAGCGACAAATAGTGCTGTTCTCTCAGCCTCCCGACGAGCTTGTCCTTCTCGTCGAGCCATACGGCACGAGTGCAGCATTTGGCTGTCACTAGGAAGATACGGACATGCGAGTGTGTGGTGCAAAGGGTGAGATCCAAATGTCTTTTTATCGCTTAGTGCATCAGATCGATAGTCAAGGGTGATCACCCGGCTTACCTCGTTAATTCGTTCAATTTGAGGACCATGAGAACCCGACGGGGGACACGACGCAACACATCGAAGACGGAAACCAGCAACCCTTCCTTGTTGATAACGGCATTCCGAATCGCTTCGATCTCGGCATGGGTTTGAGGCGCCAGTTCCACAAGGCTACCGCGTCGCTTGAATCCCAAATCAGGTGGATCCTCCAAGGTATCATCCAGAATTGCGCGGCCTGATTTCGCGTCAATGAAAGGCAAAGGGGTGAACGGTGGGAGCGTACCGGTGAGGGCGGCTTCGAAAACGGGATACAGGTCATCGCCCACGTTGCCAACAAGCTTAGCATACTTTCTCCGCTCCGCTTTTGTGGCAGCAGAGTTCGGGGACATCAGCGCGAGCATCAATTTGCTGTAGTTTATCCGCAGCTGGTCATCCAAATCGAAATAGAGCCCATGATCGAGGAGAACGATTTCAAAATTATAAGGGGATTGCGATAAACGGGGTGCTGGTCGGATCAGCAAGTTTCCTAGAGAGGCTGTCACTAGACGGGTCGAATCACCCCGAGATATACCCTCACCTGGGTGAGGATCCGCGTGGAACCAGCCACTAAGGTGCACCATACGGGAGAATATTTTCGACAATTCAATGGCAACTTTGTTCCGGTCTATAGCGTGGGTGTCGAGGTACTCCAAGTCATCCACCCGTCCGCCCTGGATATACTCCATTACCAGCACACGCTTGCTGGAGAAGAGGACCTGAGGAATGTATAATGACGTGCGAACCCCTTTGAAATCTTCAGTAGCCCTTTCTGCGTTCCTGGCTTCGTGTGCAAAATCCATCTCTTTTGGCAGATTTTCCCGCATCTCTTCGCCGAGCCAGGTAAACTCGAATTCCGGGAACCAATGTTTCACCCAGCCTAGGATGTACAAGGTAAGTGTTTGCGCGAGTACGGTAGTAAGGTGTGCAAACCCATGGCCACCTCTACCGTCTCCATATCGATTTCAGAAAATTCCGCAAGATGAGGATGTTGTAACTAAGGGTCCGGCGGAGTAAGAACGAGTGGTGCAAGAAGGATACATCGACCGACCTTGACCGCAACAAGCTGACCTGTCTTCTTATATCTCCCGACGTGAACTTGTGCCAAGCTAGCTACTCCGATTGGATTGGGGTCAAAATCGTCGAAGATTTCCTCTATGACCTGGCCCATGTCGGTAAGGAAGAGCCGTTCTAAGTTTTCGTACGGGGTTGGGTCACACCGGTCTTGTAGAACTCGCATGACGTCGGTCCACTCTTTTGGTAGCATGGCCCTGCAGGGATAAACATTGGATACAGATGGTAGAAGACGAAGGTATCTTACAAAGAAGCCATAGTTTGCCCCATTTTGATGTATATCCCTTCCATACATTGCTCAGCAAAAAGAGAGAAGCAAGAGATTCAGGCAATGTAAATCTCACCCCCATTTGCCAACATAGCCCTCAAAACCCTATTCGCGCTTCGCGTGTGGCACTCTGATAATGCAACCTGTCGCGACGCTTCAGAATCATAGTCTTTCCAAAGTGTCCGTTTATAATCGATGGCCGAGGGAACGACAGCTTCCGCGACGCGCGAACACCTCCTTACAGCATGGAACGTGTGTGCGACCTGCTGTGGAGGATCGTACGAGACCAAACCGACGCCCGAAAGCAGGAACGCTGACGCTATCCATGGTCCCCGTTGAAATTTTCGGGAACTCGAAGTGGTGCGGGATCCAAATGTTCGCTTGAGGAGGGGGTTGTTGCGTTGGAATGGGAGCCATGGGATCGGGTGTCGAAACGAGAGTTGCCATCCAAGGTGAAAGGTCATTGTGACCTCGGGTTCGGACTCGGACTCCTCCGAAGCGAAGGTAGCGGACAGCTGTCGACTGTAGCCCGCCAACGGTGAACTTTGGTCTTTGCCGGAGTGTTGCGTCGCCTCGAACACCAAAACGGACGACGGACGGGACGAAGGTGAAGAAGAAGATACATCCCAAACGATCTGACACTGCGCCGTTGGTCCCGACTTTGGATCTTCTACGGCTCCGCCATAGATCTCACACGCTCCCACACCGGCGGTTACTCCTGATGACCAGAATCCGCGTCCCGGCACCCTTTGCTGAGCTGGCTCAAGTGCCTGATACCGAAGAAAACGATACCAAGCTTAGTTCGTCCACTCGGGGATATGATTCTACGAGCCGGTATTGATACGCTTGGTTTGCTCATCAGACTCAGACTCAGGCAAGGATAGGCCTGAGACCGAAGAAGACGTTTCCGGACTCTCTCTCGATACACTCTCTCTTGATGACGAACTTACACCTGCGTCGAGTAATACCGCGCTGCGGTCCGGATCGACGTCGACTCCCTCAGTTACTCCCTTGGGCGAGTTACTCACCCCATTAACGGCGACATCGCAGCCAGCGGAGGAGGGAGGAAAATCAGATGATCGTGTACGGGACTCAACAACCGAAATCGACCTGGGTGATATCGACGAGACGAGGTTCTCCACCGTTGCGTTGAACATCCTAAGTAGCAAGCGATCGTCGACGACTTCGAACTTCGACTCCAGGGACCGAAGGAGCTCAACCGCATCATTCTTGCTTGCGAAAGCACAGGATACGCAATTTCGTCACAGTCTCGATGGGCATCGGGAACTGCAAGATGAGTTTGAAAAGGCTCACGCAAACGAGGACGACGCAGATGCAACTGCAGGGGGCGTTGACTGGGGTGCGTTTAATATGTCTGCTCTCCCTATATGCGCATTGTTGACCTGCGACTCGTAGAATTTTGGGGGGCCGTCTTGTCTGATTACCAAACGTACGCGACGCAAAACCCGGAAGAGCTTGCCAGAGCAATCGAGAATGGGGTGCCACACACACTCCGGGGGATGGTATGGCAGATGATGGCAGCTTCGAAGGATCCCGCCGTGGAGAAGGCGTACCTTACGTTGATTAAGGAGACCAGCCCCCATGAAAAGGCTATTACAAGGGATCTCGGAAGGACTTTCCCCCATCATGCCTTCTTCAGGGCCGAAGGGCTTGGCCAAGAGAACCTGTTTAATGTCCTCAAGGCATACTCACTGTGGGTGACCAACTGCCATCGACATATGTCCTTCATTTGACGGCTTAAAAAGATATGATCCGCAGGTTGGATACTGTCAAGGGCTCCCGTTCGTTGTGGCCATACTCCTCTTGAACGTGAGCAAATGGCTTCAGTTACACGGGTGTTATCTCAGCCGAAGTAGATGCCAGATGAAGAAGCATTCTGCTTACTTGTGCGGCTAATGCACTCCTACGATCTCCGGGGTCACTTCTTGCCAGAAATGCCCAGGCTGCACCTACGCCTGGTGAGTGAGCACTGACTTGAAATACTGTACCACCGCGCTGACGCCTGCATCAGTACCAGGTAAAAACAATTCCTCACTTTCCGGGTAACAGCAGACAGACAAAATAACTCCCAACAGTTTGAGAGATTGATCGAGGAATACCTTCCAGTGCTGCACGTCCATTTCCTTCGACAAGGTCTCAAATCGAGCATGTTTTCTTCACAATGGTTCCTCACCATGTTTAGTTACCGGTACGAGGACCTCCTTGTTCTGCATGGGGTCTCCTAATCTCGCGTTCTAGTTTCCCCCACGATATGGTCTTCCGAATATTTGACAACATTCTGGCGACCGGCGTCGAAGCTTTGCTCGGCTTTAGTTTGGTTATGCTTCAGAAGAACGAGGAGAAACTGCTCGCAATGAAGTTCGAAGAGATGGCTGCATACCTGAACAACAAGATCTTCGATACATTCCGGGTACGGGTTACTCTTTGTCCGCGTTTGGAACACCCATTCATTCATATCTTAGAGGGAGGACGGCACGTATGACGTCGATTCATTCGTTCAAGACGCTGTAAACCTGAGGGTCACCCCACTCATGCTGGACGCCATCGCCGCCGAGTATCGAGAGGCAATACGCATCAAAGAAGCACACGCCCTGGAGGTGGATGCGTTACGGAGTAGCAACAGGAACCTCTCCGCGCAAGTGTAAGCACCTTTGCCTGGGATTGACTTCTATTATAACTGTTTACGAAGGCAAAACATGGAGGCAAGCCTGCAGCAATTGAACCAAGAACACCGGGAAGTACTGGTAGGCACCAGTGAGGTGACTTTTTGACACCAATTGCTTACAATGTCTCAGAACCAGCTTGTGACGGCCGGGGCGAGGAATGAGGAGCTGGAGGCTGAGCTCGTGAGGTACAAGCTCCTGTGAGTGTTTCAGCCCTATCGCAATCCTCCCCATTCACAGACATCAGGTATGCGGAGGCCATGCATCAAAGCGAGGACGCAAGGTCGTCACACAGAATCTCGCAATTATCATCCAAGCGAGGAAGTGCCGGTAGCTGATTTATCACCTAACGGCGGACTATGTGTGAAACATGGAGAGGTTTATCCTGTTAATCTTTAGTTTTAATCCCGGACAAGATTCCGTCGATAGCGTCTGCATTTTGCTTGAGCGCTTGCCACTAGGAACCCATCGTCAACGCTTACAATAGGAACAGTAGATTATTTGTTTACCTCCTCGGCCTTGAGGGAGATCCCCTTCTTGCCCGGTTTCTGGTCCTTTCCAGAGCTGAAATACTCGCGGATGTCGATGAGCGGGATTCCTGGGTGATGATCCCTGTCACTTCTGCTTTGCCGAACCGCATCTGGAACAATGACGTGCCTTTGAAGACGCGAACCGTTGCTCGTCGGTTGCGCCCAAGGTCAATATATTGCTCTCCCTCTTCGTTAGTCTTGACACCCTCATCGACTGCAGTAGCTTCTTTCTCTTTCTTTTGTTTCTTGGTTGGTTGTGCCTGGGGACGAAGGTCAGGAACTGCGGTTGGTCGATAGGAGTCACGCGCGTCAAAATGGCTGCACTTGCCTTTGGTTTTTCAGATTTTGCACTAGATTTCTTTGATTTCTTCACGACTTCCTCTTCAGACACGTTCTTCTGCGCGTTGTCGCTAGCCTCATCCTCTTCGTCACTCGGTACACGTCGTTTCGGCATTAGTGCAGAGACCGGGGAGTAGTAGATCGGGTCCGTGGGAACATTGCGCGTCGACGACAAGGAACCCAGATCTCGCGAACACCTTTCACCACACACGGCGACCACCAATCGACACCCATCGCACCAGTCTCTGGTCGCCAGTACCCCACTTCAACGCCTAGGTCCGAGTTTTTCCACTCGCCAGTGGAAGAATGAAGATACAACACAAATCAAAGAAGGTTCTGCCACCCGTAAGATGCTCGACTCTTCCGTTCGGGCGCGGGATCTGATAGGAACACAGCTGCCACAGGTCGTGGAACTAATAGAAAAGCTAGTGGCAACTCCCAATGATGACCTCGTCCATGTTCTCGGCGACATCTCCGTCTGGAAGTGGCCCCGATCCGACTTAAACGCGTGGATAAAGGTGTTGAACAAGTTCGACGCTATCCTGGAAGAAGTTATCCGTGACTACGAAGTAGACAAACTTCAGGTCAATGACTTCGCGCCTTTGACCAAACGCACCGTCTGCGAAATCCTTCGATTTGAGCGGATGCTCTTGGAGAACTCCACGAACAGAAAGACATTTAACTCGTATGATGTGCGTGGGGACCCGTTTCGTACTTGCTTTCGTTACCAACCCTTCCTTGCAGCGATTGAATAGCCTCATGTTGACCTCGGATCTCGACGTCTTGGTATTAACCTTGACTCTTATCCTTCGGCCTTCCCAGCAATATTCTGCCCAACCAGCCGTTGCGCAGGCCCTGAATATCTCTACCCATCGCCTCCAATGTCTCACTCGTCGGTGGAACAGCATTCGCGAGGCTGGTGTCACGCTCGTCGACCTTGTCACTGAAAAAGGTTGCCCAAAGATCGACACCCTTCCCCCAGATGCCCGCGATGTCCACTTCACCTTCTATCGAAAGGGGAGTATGGAAGAGAAGCCACAAGAGAAACCCACGGAACCAGTTGCGGACGTCACCCCCCACGCCACACCCCACGCCACACCCCACGCCACACCCCACGCTACACCCCACGCTACACCCCACTCCACACCCCGGAAGCCAACCTCCACAGGACAGGCCCAATCCCAGGCTCTAACCCAGACAGGGGCCGTCAGTATTTTTATAGACAGGCACACCCTCCAGAGCAAGACCGTCATGAGTATCCTGGCGGACGCCATCGAAACGTACAATATTCCTGACGACGCGAAATTCGAGTTGATGTGCAGGATTCGAGTCGCCCAAGCGCTCTGCCATGGGAACGACAGCGACAGAGAGAAGTTGGTAGTCGTGCGAACCTTAGCGATTGCCATCTTCTGCCATACACACAATGAAGCTCAAGCGTTGTCCACCCTTTTCCTCCCGGAACCGGACTTGACGACACACCTAGCCGAACTTCTTCAATTAGACCGTGGGGTTCCCATCCCGGTTCAAACAGCGGCCATCGCAGCTCTTGATGGTGCCGCCCGCTACCGAGGGAAGATCCAAGAGGTTCTCGCGGCGGTAAATGCTGGGGTGAACCACGGAACCTTGATGTCTCTTCTCCGCAAGACAGTAAACGATGTTGCAGATCCAGAAGCCACAGTTCCCCACTCTTTCGTCGAAGCGTTGTTGGCTCTTGTAACTTTCTTGGCATCTCACGCCGCTGGTGGGAACATGGTCGTCGCTGCCGGGTTGATCCCACTCCTGATTCAGATAATCGATAACCGCTTACCTCAGAGGTTAATGATGGTCTCGAAGACGATGCAGCTGGTAGACAATGTGTTGTACGGGTTCACCAACGCATTCCAGCTGTTCTGCAACAACCGTGGAGTGGAGACTTTGGTGGATAGGATTGAGGTGAGCGTATACGCAACGAGAAGACTGTTTCGCTGAAAACTTTTTCAGCATGAGGTTGACTCAAATATTGTGGAGTTTGGCGGTGACCAACCCGCACACGAAATTCCAGTTTCATACGGTTAGGAAGTTTCATGCTTTTATCTGGTAAAATTCCGACCCCCGCGTAGGAAAGTTGCCCGTTGCACGCGCGGCTGTTCTCAAGCACATTCTCCGGTCAATGCATCGCATGATGCAAACCTCTGGGACTTCCGAAGGTCTTCGTGGTCTTATCGATTCTTCGCTGCTCAAGTCTGTCAAGAAGATCATTGGGTGTCGAAGCTTGTTCGGTCCAAGTATCCTGCCTTTCGGTATTGCATACATTTCCTATTTGTTACCTTTTGATGCCAGCTCACAGGATCTCTCACCTAGCTATCAACATCATGGCAACTTTTGTTCACAACGAACCCACTTCCCTCACGATAATCCAAGAGATCGGTTTGCCTGAAGCGTTTTACAAGGTGGTGGAGTCAGGGGTCGAGCCATCATTTGAGGTAATCCAAGCCGTTCCAAATGCTCTCGGAGCGCTCTGTTTGAACCAAACTGGGCAAGATCAACTTGCCGCTCGTCCAAGTATCATCCCAGGACTTCTCTCGATCTTCACTTCCGAGCGGCATCTACGAGTCCTTCAAGACAAGGAGAACGCCGTGATGATCGGTACATCCATCGACGAACTTATTCGACATCATCCGTTCCTGAAGACAGCCGTCTTCGAGGGCGTGAGATCAATCCTTGGACAGATCGAGGATCTCGGCAAAGCGTTCACCGTTCCGGAAGATATCCGGCACTTTTATCAACTTGTCCCCGATCCCGAGGCTCCGCCGCCAGTACAAAACGAGGCTGGCGTTGCAATGGATGTCGATCAGTCACCAGCTTCGGCCCACGTTACATCTTCTGAGGATCCTGCTCCCCAGAATGAAGAACCAGAGAAGGAAGGCACACCTCAAAAGAACCCTGACAACCACGACAACCAAATCGTTGCATTTATTGATGTCATTGGAAGGGTAATGTTTTCTTTTGTCACTTAAACACTGTATTCTCATCCACCTTAGTTTTTGGAAGGGCTGTTCCAGCACCCGGTACACTGTAAGGATTTCGTCGTAAACACGGATGGTCTCGAACGCATCGGTCGCCTCACTGGTTTGCCTTGTCTACCGTACGACTTCGCGAACAGCATCGCATCCGATTCTCTCGTCCAAGTTATTCGCACCATGGTCGAAGCGGCAACGAACGAAACTCTAGCTTTCCTCGTGAAGTTGGTGAGGGAGTCGCTCGTTGAGACAGAGGAATTTTGGAAATTCGGAGAATCTACATCGACTTTCTTGCCTCTGCTGGAGACCAAGGGTAATGTTGCATTCAGAGCCCGACGAACCAAACTGACACATTTTGCAGGTAATCTAGATGAAGTTAACCAGCGTTGGAGGAGCATCATAGCCCTCAACATTCGCGTCACAATGCTCTCCGACCTCTACTCCACTGCGGGCTATTCCCATAGTAGGGGCTCGGCAAGTCTCCTCCAGGCGCTAATCGGTCGCGGCACCCCCGACGTTATCACAGGACTTGGCGATTTGCATCGTGCGTGCGTCTGGGAAAGCATCGTATTCAAGAATGGCGTAGGCGTGAAGGATTCGGATCCGTCTATGCCCTCGTTCTTGAGATTGCCGCCAGATGGCCACGTCGACGACAACCCTCTTGTACAATCACCATTTGGTCTTCCTGCGACTGAAAATTACACACCAGACACCAACACGGTGGAGAGAGCACTAGGCAATGCATCACCTCCCAAGGCCGGAAAGGAGAAGGATTCGCCAAGGTCGTTGAACATCAAGGCCCTCAGCCACGCTCTTAATCAGATTCCGAGTTCTTTGACCCCGTTGTTCCAATGTGCGATCACCGTGCACTGTATTAGACATCATCGGAAAGGCTTACAATATGTTTAGCTATCGTCAAGCTCTTCTTTACACGTCGTACTCCAGACGCAAGTACCAAGCAAAGGATCCTCGATACTTCGGCTCTTGTTGCCGGCGTTGTCGACAAGCACATCTCCCCGAAGGTTTACGGTTGGTTCTCACTCCTTATCTTATCAACTAGCACTAATAGGCAACGTAGACGACGACGTTTCGCTGTTTACCTATTACACAGTGATGTTGGGTTTAGCGAGTATTCTCCTTGTCGATGGTTAGTGTAATGAATCCCACCAAAGGACTTTGCTAACCTGGTTCTAGAACGAACCACGCAGCACACATTGCATACGGTCCTGCTCGTCTCCCTCAACCGTATTGGGGGAATCAAATCTATCTTCGATATCAGTCGGAGCTTCATGAGTTCCATCGAAAAGACACTCGGGATCAAAGAAGAGGACCGCACCGAGGTCCAAAAGGAGGAATTAGTCCACGCGTATGGTGGCTTGAAGGTCGCTCTCCACCTAATTCACCCCCTCATTTCTTCGAAGCCACTTTTTGAAGCTGGCCAGACCTCGTTCCTCAACATCAAGGAGCGGGGCAAGAACGACGACTTCGACCCCCACGACCTCCTGGTGACTCTCCGACTAGCCGCTTTCCCTCTCCTCCGCGATTTATGGAGTTCCACGTGGTTGGTTCTCACTCCTCTCAGCGTTTGCAAGTCCGTTGTCCAAACGGTCCTGGAGCTGCTGAACAGCGACGGGGAAGAGCCTTCCCCATCTGGCTCTAGCAACGGAGACGCGCCGCCAACGAGACAAGGCCCAGACGAGAACCGCATCCGTCAGTTAACCGACATGGGTTTCCCACGAGCATCTGTTGAACGCGCATTGCTGCGAACCCACAACAATGTTGCGGCCGCCACAGATCTTCTACTCTCCCAGCCATTCTTGTTGATGGGTGAACCAGAACCAGCAGAACAGAACCTCGACACAGATTCTCACGGAGATCAAGATTCCGATGATACGGAGCCAGGACCATGGGAACGTGCCACCCAAGATGTAGCGAGCACCTCGAGCGACGCTCCGACAGTTACACCTGAGGCGCGTCGAAAGGAACTTGTTGCAGCTCGCGAGGAGTTTGCAGAGAGTATGCCCCAACAAGCGTTGCGATTGCTCGACGACCACTCCTCTTTGATGTTCGACGTCCGCAGTGTATTCACTATCTCTGGCGAAGGGACCCAGGAGCGTTCCATCAACCTTCTCATCGACGACATCACTTCATTTTCTCCCGCCGCTTACGATGTACAGGAGCAACCCCTTGCTGTTCGTTGTCGACTTCTTGCTGTGATTTTCGGGGAGGTTCAGCCCTCGGTCGTCCGAAAGGCGGCAATTGAAGGGAAGAAGCTAATGGACACCCTCCTCGCTCTCCTCCTTTCTGGACCGTCCAGTTCAGAAGAAGGCTATACCACTCCTAGTTGGCTCGCCGCCCACCTGCTTCTCACGGAGGCTTTGCTCATTCTTGGAGAAGAACCAAGGAAGATCTCACTACCCAAGCACGACGAAAACCTGGAACCCGATGGTGTACCCAAGGAGGAGTTACTTGCTGGGCCTCCCTTCACCGACGCACGAAATATACTTTTCGACTTCTGTTACCGCTTACTTTCTTTGGGCACGATATCAAGAGACGAGCAGCTCTCTTGTCTCCGTCTGCTCGTGGTACTCACAAGGGATCACAGCTTTGCCACCGATCTGGTGAAGCGTGGCGGCATCGACCTCCTCCTCAAGTGTTTGCGAGCGAAGGGGGATCCGTTCACCTCCGCAGGGCCTCACTCATACATTACCACGATTCTTCGACATATCGTTGAGGACAAGAACACGCTTGAGCATATCATGCAGCGCGAGATCAAACGCTTTATTTCCCATCCCAGAACACGACCTGTGGACCCTTTGGCCTTTGTTCGTAACTGTAGTGCCATGGCGCTTCGTGACCCCACTCTTTTTGTCGAGGTCACCAACAAGGTATCCAACCTCTTCAACCCCCTGACTTCCATCCAGAACATCGCAGTCAAAAAGGACAACCAAGAGGACAAGCAAGCCGCTCAGAGAAGCACCGAGGTCCCTAAGGACGCGGAGATGCAGATCGACGAACAACCGGCCACAAACACAGAGTTCTCAGAGTCCTTGGAATCTGTGGTTCATTTCCTCATCGCTGAGCTGATGCGGATGGCTAAGCAAGGCTCGGACCAATTGATTGCGGTCCCTGCAATTTCTCCCCCGAGTCCCACAGATGCTTTGGCAACCGCACTTCAAGCTGCTCACACCTCCCCCACGACGGTCGAGGCAGCCGACAATAGCGCGGTGAACAAAGGCGAAGGGGTGAACAACTACACGTACACCTGTTTCCTTATGCAAGCCTTGACAGAACTCCTCTTCTCGTACGAGTCATGCAAGTTGGCCTTCCTCTCCTATTCGCCAAAGAAACGTTCCCAGCCCCCGAAGGACGCAAAGTTCAGGACCACCGCGCTGCACTTTTTCCTCTCCGACCTCGTCTCTTTCGGAACCCTCGATCCCCAGCCAACCCCCGAGGCAAGACGACGCATTATCCTCTGCAACTGGGCCATGTCTGTCCTGGTCGCCCTTTGCGTTGACCCAGCCGGCGGTCACGATCTCAAAGATGTGCCGGGGGATCTAGTCTCTGTCCGGAAGTTTGTGATCGAGGCGATCAGCAGGTCGATCAAGGACCTCCCGCTCACCGCAAGTGTCGAAACCCGTTACGCTCGCCTGCTGGCCGTTACCGACTTGTGCTACCGACTACTAACTGTCAGGTTCGGGCCCGGGATCCGGAAGACCCCCGATGAAGTTCCCACGCATATCGCCAAGGTCATGCTGGAGAAGAACTTCGTCGCCAGCCTGACCACTGCCTTGGGGGACATCGACCTGAACTACCCAAACATTCGCACAGTAGTTACGTCTGTCCTGAAGCCGATGGAGTACTTGTAAGCTATCACCGTTTCCCCCCCGCCACAAACTCTCGTGACACAGACATTTCACAGGACCAAGGTTGCAATCAAGATGAGTCGGGCATCCGGAAAGACTAAAGATCTACCCGACGAAGACGTTGCTGATTCCGACATGGATTCGGAGGTTGATGGTGTGGCAAGTAACGAAGCTCGTGAAGAGACCCCGGACCTTTATAGAAACTCATCTCTTGGAATGTACGTGTCACCTGGTATCCTGCATGGAGGATAGCTAACAGTACTGCGTTGATGATTAGGTTTGGTGGAGTAAGCTAACGCCACTGGAGAAACCATTCGCAGTACTGAATTTTGCACTAGGAAATGGAGGACGTGAATTATGGCCCCGACGAAAGCATGGACGGCGATGACATCGGCGAGGACGAAGATGCAGAGATGGACTTTGGAGAGGAGACGGGTAGCGAGGACACCTCTCGCACCGACGACGATGATATGGACGAAGAAGATGACGAAGTTGACGTAGACGATGAAACGGGAGAGTCAGAGGGTGCTTGGCAAGACGAAGAGGAAGACGAGGCAGACCTTGTTGAGAACGGTGAAGAAGGCGAAGGGGACGAAGATGGCGACGAGGATGACGAAGATGAAGAAGCGGACGATGGGGTCATCTGGACAGAGGTGCGTTTCCTCACATGCATCTATCCTTCTGAAAAACTCACTCTCGCGCAGGGAGTCGAGCAGGTTCCGGGAGAGACGGACGAGGGTGACGACGAAGAAGGTATCGGAGGTACCTTCCAATCTCGTTGTTATTTTTTCACCGTTCTAAATCGGTGGGCACAGGCGTTCCCGTAATCCTCGGAGAGGAGGAGGAGGAAGACGAGGATGAAGAATGGACCTCCCCTCAAGACGGGTATGTTCGTGGTCCTAAAACCCCTCCCCCATTCTAACACTCGCACCTCAGAGAACTGGGCATACTCGAAGCACAGGAGACCGCGCCTGGACAGTTCCCTTCAATATTTGGTATCGGTAACCCATTCGCAGATGTCGACGGAGGTGGGAGAAACGGCCCCCAGCTTGTCTGGACGGGTGGTAGGCGAGGTATTATTTGTAGCCCACCCGCAACGTTAGACTTGCTGATATATCCATTCCAGTCGTTGACGAAGCAACAGACATCTTCGGTCGCCCCCCGGGTACCGGTTCTGCCCCAGAAGCAACAACGCATCCCTTACTCCTCGATACTTCTGGCATACAACGAGCCGCAAACCAGCAGTCGCGGGTGACCCGGCGTCTTAACCGAACCCTGATCTCCGACCTTCAACCCCACAACCTCCTTGCGACTTTGGAAAGCCTGATTGGGGGCTCGAGCACGATCCAAGTATTGAACCAGCTCCTACACCAAACCCGGCCCGGTGGCCCAGAATCTCTTCAACTGGACGTGCCCGCTGGTGCCCTGCTGCACATGGAATCGCATCTCATAGCCCAACGCGGGACCCGTGGGCACCTATCAGCCGTTCGTGTAGAAAGGGCCCGTGGGAACGACCCCCGGCGGGAGGAACGGGATTTCAACCCCTTAGGAACGATCCAAAGGTGGTCGGAAGAAGGGAGAATCTTGTGCGGCAAACACGCATCGGACCGTCTTTCGAAACTCGCAGACCACGTGGTGTTGAAACTGCTGCCTGCCTCCCTCCAGGCCGCGAAGGAAGCGAAGGAAACTAGGGAGAAGGACGAAGCAAAACTCGCGGAAGCCGAGGCGGAGGCAGAGGCGGAGGCCAAGGCTCAAGCTGCTAAGAAGGAGGAGGAGGAAGCGGCAACTGCGGCCGTTTCAGTTACCGAAACGCCTCCACCTCCACCGATTCCGGAGCCACCTGTTCCCGCCCACATCGATGCGGATGAGGAAATGACTGATGAACCCACGACGGAACCCCAGCCAATCGCAAACGAGACAACAGATGCCACACCCGACGCCCCGAACGAAGAACCCTCCTCTAGTGCATCGACCGCTCCTCCTGACGCATCGGCTTCCGTCCCTACCCCTCCGCGCGTGACCGTTATGATCCACGGCAGCCCTGTCGACATCACAGACACTGGAATCGACCCAACCTTCCTCGAAGCGCTCCCTGACGACATGCGCGAGGAAGTCATTAATCAGCACGTCCGAGATCAACGAGCTGCACGCGTAGAGCGTCCGGAGGACTCGCAGATCAGCACTGAATTCCTTGAGGCACTCCCAGCAGATATCCGAGCAGAGATCCTCCAGCAGGAGCGCCTCGAACAAGCGCGAAGACGAACTGAGGAAGCAGTCAATGATGCGGTGACAGTTCCCGTTGCTCCCGCAGAACTGGATAACGCCGATTTTCTCGCGAGCCTCGACCCACAGTTGCGCGAGGTTGTTCTCCTCGACCAGGATGAAGGTTTCCTCCGTACACTACCGCCTCACATTCTCGCCGAAGCCCAGGGTTACCGAGAAGGTGCGCACCGTCAACACCGACGTACGATGCCAACTGTCGCCGTTCGCGGTGGACCCCCTGCTCCCCGCCCCCCTCCGCCTCCCCGAGATGCCATCCAGCTGCTTGAAAAGAGCAACGTCGCTACCTTGGTCCGACTCCTGTTTTTCCCTCAAGTTTTGAAGAAGAATACCTTGCTCAAAGTTCTTCTCAACCTCTGCGAGAACACTAAAACGAGAACAGAGTTGTTCAATCTCTTGCTCTCTGTTCTACAGGAGGGCAGTGGTGACGTTGCGGCCATGGACAAAAGTTTTGCACATATGTCTGTTAGGAACTCAAAATCCCCCAGTGTCAAGGCGCTTGGAAAGCAAAGGGCGACGTCGGACACATTCAATCCCCTCAATCTCCCCAGTGATGTTGTTCCTGAGCTCCGCGCGCGTCGCTGTCTCGAGGCCCTGACTTTCATCGTCGATTCCAACGAATCTTCTTCTTTGTTCTTCCTGACGGAGCACGAGCTTCCCGCTGCACTCCGGAAGTCCTTGAAGAAAGGGAAAGGAAAAGAGCGCCAAACTCACTACCCGATCGTGTCGCTCTTGTCGCTGCTCGAGAGGGAATCCCTCCTCAAGGCTTCCTCAATCACAGAATCCATTGTTGGTCTCCTTGCGTCCGTCACCCGCCCTTTGACCTCCTTGAAAGGAGAAAAGCCGGAAGATTCCTCGACCCCATCCAGTTCTCAGCCCCAGCCGCCATCAAGCCAACAATCGACACAAGAGTCACAGCCTCCGAGTACCGGTGAGAACATTTCCTTGTCACCCTCCCATACCTTGCCTGATCGATCCGGGCAACCAGCGGAACCTGCAGCAATTGGAGCTGAAAGCTCAGAACAACCTAAACCAGGCACGGCGGAACAAGATAAGGCATTGCTGACCACCCCTCCACAAATCCCCTCTCCCCTGCTGCGATCGATCGTTAATGTCCTCACTATTGGAGAATGCACTAGCCGAACGTTCCAACAGACTCTGGCGCTAATCCAGCACGTAGCCCACATCCCAGATGCCCAAGACACGATTGCTCAGGAACTGAAGCTCAGGGCTCAGGAGTTCGGGAAGTCGCTGTCTTCCGACCTGGACGAACTTTCAAAGGCGTTGCAAAGCTCGGAGGCGGAGGCTGTAGCAGGATCTGTTGCCTCCCGTTTTGCTTCCTCGTCCTCTGACCAAGCCAAGCTCCTGCGAATTCTCAAGACCATCGACTACATGTATACTGCGAAGTCACCAGCCCCTTCTCCTGCGGAGGGCTCCCAGCAAATCCAGAGAATTTATGAAACCTTCAAATTCTCGTCCTTGTGGAGGAAGTTGGGTGACTGCTTGACGCTCATCGATAAACCGGAACTGGATCACATCGCCGCCATCCTCCTTCCATTGATAGAGTGTCTTATGGTCGTATGCAAGTACGTTGGATCCAAAAACTCACCGACCGGCCGGCTTGTTCGTAGTGCTTCCCTCCCCCAATCCCCTGTTCTTGGATCCTCGGAATCCATGGAAGATCTCTTCGTCGCCTTCACGGACAATCACCGCAAGCTTCTGAACATTATGGTTCGCAACAATCCGTCGCTGATGAGCGGCTCCTTCTCCCTCCTTGTCCATAATCCGCGCGTTCTGGATTTCGACAATAAGCGCAACTATTTCAACCAGCAATTACACCGAAGGCCACACGGAAGGGAGCATCATAGCGCTCTACAACTTAACGTCAGGAGGGCTCGAGTATTCGAAGACAGCTACCAGTATCTGCAGCGCAAGACGGGCGAGCAGATCAAGCATGGGAAGCTGAGCGTGAGGTTCTACGACGAGGAGGGTGTCGATGCGGGCGGGGTCACGCGTGAATGGTTCCAAATTCTTGCGAGGCAGATGTTCAACCCCAACTACGCTCTCTTCCAACCGTGCGCTGCTGATAGGCTAACATATCAGCCAAACCGGGCCTCCTCTGTAAACCCCGAGCACCTTTTATTCTTCAAGTTCGTCGGGAGGGTCATCGGAAAGGCTATATTCGACGGACGGCTGTTGGACGCGTACTTCGCTCGAAGTTTGTATCGACAACTCCTCGGGAAACCAGTTGATTACAGAGACGTCGAATGGGTCGATCCGGAATACTACAAGTCCCTTTGTTGGATTTTGGAGAATGACCCTAGTCCCCTGGACCTGACATTCAGTGCCGAGGCAGACGAGGTAAATAGTTTGTTTACCCCACTTTATGTCTACTAACCTCTCGGCCTTAGTTCGGTGTCACCAAGATCGTTTCTCTGAAGGAGAACGGAGACAAGATCCCCGTTACTCTGGAGAACCGCAAAGAGTTTGTCCAGCTGTCGGCTCAGTATCGGCTGTACTCTTCGATCAAGGACCAGATCGAGGCGCTGTTGGGTGGATTCTATGAGATAATCCCGAAAGAGTTGATATCAATCGTAAGTCCCCTCACATGGTCAATACCCTCACCCTCACTGAATTCATCTAGTTCAATGAACAAGAGGTGGAGTTGCTTATCTCTGGAACGCCGGATATTGATGTGGATGAATGGCGAGCTGCGACCGAGTACAATGGATACGCGAGTTCTGACCCTGTGATCGTCTGGTGGTGGCGAGCGTTAAAGTCGTTCAATCGGGAGGAGAGAGCCAAGGTTTTGAGTTTCGCAACAGGAACCTCGCGCGTACCACTGGGAGGGTTCGTTGACTTGCAGGGGGTGCAAGGGGTACAGAGGTTTTCGATTCACCGCGCGTATGGTGACCCATCTCGACTGCCCCAGGCGCATACTTGTGCGTACAAACTCACCTTTGTTGATGTTCTCAACCGCCTTGGTGCTTACCCTACAATCTCTATCCACACAGGCTTCAACCAGATCGACTTGCCCCAATACACGACGTATGAGATGCTCCGCCAGCAACTGTTGCTCGCGATCAACGAGGGAGGAGAAGGCTTTGGGTTTGCGTAATCGTTTTCTTGGAGGAGATGGATGTCAATCTTCAGCTGTAAATTGTAAGTACGATAGAGACCAGCCAACAATTTGTAATCATTCGAACTGTATCGACTGTTTTCCCCATTCCCATCTAATTCCCATCCTTCCGGCCGGTTTGCGGTGACCTGGTGGCCCAAGATCTCAGATCGGGAGTTGATCCAACCTTGGCCAATTCCGGTTACGAATCTGCAACCCTCCGCGCGTCAGATGAGTGGACGTCTGCTCCGGCCGCTCAAACGCTCTTGGC